>Ga0187780_10000063_pt1 | contig 81322 bp, 77 predicted proteins | sample 1015_Q2_SP10_20__FD_132429 | JGI IMG/M metagenome (GOLD analysis project Ga0187780, IMG submission 132429) | Tropical peat soil microbial communities from peatlands in Department of Meta, Colombia - 1015_Q2_SP10_20_MG | ecosystem: Environmental > Terrestrial > Soil > Wetlands > Peat | place...
GAACCGCTACACAACAGCAGCCCAATGACAGTTGCGACAGCCGCATAAGACAAAACGGAAAAACAAAGTCAAAATCGTTCCAGGAAGGGAAAAGACAAAAAGCCCAAAGCCGAGTTCCGGTGACTGCGTCAATCGCCCGGCCCATGTTCCACTCTTTAGTGAAACGAGAGGTCGTAAATCAGATGGCAGCACCGGCTGAACCGAGAACGCCCAATGTGCACCGAGCGAAACAGAATCGCTCCTCGAGAGTGCGGATGGAAGCATGGCGACAGTGGCTACTCGGCGGAGAAAAAACCTTGTCAAACAAAAACGGAAATAATTTCACTTGACTCCGGCCGGCCTTCTCATGGAAGGCGTTAACACTCAAGTTCCAGACAGCGTGCGCCTAATCGCAGTGATGGTTCTCGCCACGCCGAACCAGAACAACCAGTTTGTCACCGCCATTGCCTACCATGCAGCAATGTCACCCAACCTGCTCGGTCCCGTCTGATAATTTTGGATCCACGCGCCAACCAGAACGCCCGGCATTCCGAGGATTCCTGCCCAAATGCCCGGCGTCGAATGCCCGCCGTAATGCGCATCTATGACGACCGCTGATACGATTCGCCAACCGCCGTCTTCCTTGTGGTAGACCTGCGTTTCGCGTCCCTTCGTTGTGATCTCCTGCAAGGAGGCAACCGGGGCGAACCCGAGGAGGAACTAGGAACCAGAAGCGCCAGCCTAGAATTTCTCTCAGAGGGACTCGTTAGGAGCAGCGCTATCGTAGCGTCCTCTGGCCCACATGCGACGCTGGGTCGGTAGTGCTTTGCTGTCGGCCGGGTTTTACTTCCTTTCTTTCTTTGCAGCCGAACCGCGGGGGCGTTCGGCGATGTATTCCGCCTTGTCCACGCCAAAATTTGCGCTCAGGTAGTCGATCAGAGCATCGTGATCTTGCGGCTCAACCAGCGCTCCCCACTTGACCATCTTGTCGACTTCCTTCGTCCACGCTGCTTTGCTGAGGCGCTGCTGGAGGATGATGCGCGCGTCGTGACACTCGGTGCAGGCGGTCGTGGCCTTGGCTTGCGTGGGTCCGGCGGGTAATTCCGGGCCCGAAGAGGACTGCGCCCACACGAGCGGCAGCACGCACGCGACCACGAACAGAGAAATAGCAATGCTACGCTTGCACATGGATCTTCACCACATCGATGGCATTGTTGAGATAACCGCTGGGATTCCACACGGGTTCAGGCGGCTGAGTGCGGCCCTGGCTGTCGGTGGCGCGGGAGAGAATGGTGTATTCTCCGGATTTTGGCGCCTTCCACTGATAACTGAATAAGCGCCATGCATAATGGGCGCGCTCTTTACCGAGTTCGGCGGGCTGCCAGGAGTTGCCGCCGTCGATGGAGACTTCGACACGAGTCACGTCGCTCTCGCCGGCCCAGGCGACACCCTGAATGTGGACGTTCGGCGAGCGCGAAGTCGATCCATCCAGCGGGCTCGAGATTAAAGATTTCACGTTGAGAACCGTAACCGGATGCGTGTCTTCCGGCTTTACGGCTTCGCCGGGCTTCACCGGTTGGTTGGGCATGCGGTAACCGGGGCTCATGAAGTTACCTTCGAATTCCTTGTCGAGGACCTTGATTTCGGTCAGCCATTTGCAGGAGGCAGCGCCGACCCAGCCCGGGGTGAGTGCGCGTGCGGGGAAACCGTTGTGTTTCGGCAACGGCGCCCCGTTCAGGTGCGTGGCGACGAGCGTGTCCGGATCCATGGCTTTTTCGATCGGGATGCTGCGAATAAATGGCGGGACCTTCCCGGGAACTTCGTCAAGCCCACGGAACATCACGTGCTTGCCGGAGCTCTTGACACCTGCGCGTTCGACGACATCGCGCAGACGCGCGCCACTGAAACGGCCGGTGCTCACGGCGCCCTTTCCCCATTGCACTCCCGGGACCTTGGGCGTGTGATAGGCGCGGCCATTGCCAGCACACTCCAGCGTATTCACCACAGAATGCGTTTCCATGCGGCCGAGTTCGGCGAGGGTAAGCGTGCACGGCTTTTCAACTTCCCCGCCTAAGCTGATCTTCCATTGAGTGGGATCGATCGTGCTGGGCTCGTGCATGTGGTTGCGGACGAAAAAATGTTCCGCGGGCGTGAGCCAGGTACGGAAGTATTCGACCGGCGTTTCCAGATCGAAGAACCGGTAGGACCGCACGATCAAATCTTCTTTGCCGGGGATGCCAATCTGGGCATCCGTCGCCCAAGAGAGAAGCGGTCTCGCAGCGGATACGGCAAGTGCCGCCCCGGACATATTCCTCAGGAAATCTCTTCTGGAGAACATTGGGTTGCACCTCGACGGAAATTGCACAGCACAGTTATAGCTGAAAACTCCATCTTGCGATTTTCATTCGGAGCAGGTCCCCGACGAGCAATCTACTAACAGGTCCTTACATGCGTGGTTCGCGCGGAAAAATTTTGAGACATCCTTGCAGGGACCAGCAAGCGTCATCACCGCAATATAAATGCCGGGGACGAAAAACATCACAAACGGTTCTCCAAAATCCTCTCCCGATTTGACGGCGGCAGAGCCAGCAATCGTGACAAGAAGCCAAGACGCGATGCCAACAACTAAGACGAAAGCGTTGAAGTGATCACGCCGCGCCCCCCCAGCGGATGACGTCTCCTCCAAGAAGGTGAACTACATTTTGGACGCTGACATCAGAAGCTTTTTCGGTGCGCCAGGCCAAGCCGGGCGCACCAAAGTAGCTGCTGAGATCCGCATCAACGATCTGTCCGTGTCCGGTATTGATCAGCTTGTGGACGTGCTGTACTGCGTCCAGTGCGCTGCGGTCCACCCGATAGGCATACTGTTCCGGCTGCAGGTCGGCCTCGAAGATAGGTTCCAGAACGAATACTGCCGCCGTTTGCACAACCCGATCCCGGATTGTCGGTATTGGTTTAGCAACCGCTGAGAGATTTGCACCATCTTTCGGCGTCTACTACAAAAAGCTCACGAAAGATGTTTATTCGTCACGGAGCCAGATCTCGTAACCGATTTCCTTGGCGATCAACCCATCTCGGATGTGGAAATTGTGCAGCAGGCGGACCTTTACATTTGTGCCGATCGGTAGTGGACAGTTCTCGAAGCCGTTGCCTGTCAGACGAAATATCACCCACATGTCATCGAAGACCCGGTCCGGCGACGCGAAGCGTTCGATCGGCTGAAACCGGATGCCCTCGACGGAATCGAAGATGCGCAGGTACATCTCCTTGATGCGCTCGCGCCCCGTATACATGACGCCACGGGCTGGCGCTTCCCATACGGCATTGTCGGCGTACAACTTTATGCACTCATCGATATCGTCGGGGTTCTCCTCGTGTAGGTGCATGTCGACCAAGTCGAGCGCATATTGGCACCGTTCTTCATAGGTTTTAGGGGTGTGGCGACGCCCGAGAAGTTGTTCGACCAGATTGGAAGCTGCTGTTGCGCTCATAGGGAAACCTCCCAACCGACGTTTCCGATGTGACGGCCCAGGGCCAGCCAGATTCTACACCGGTGTACAAAGCCTAAGAAGGAATCTCTTGTTGCCCCTCGAGCGACAGGCGACCGGCATTGTTGGCGCAGGCAGCGATTTTTCGGCTCCTCAAGAGATCACTGACGCTATCAGGCGATGTAACAAGCTTGTGCTATTTGTTCGCCAGTTCTCAAATGTCAAGGGGTTAATTCGCGCTATCGCGATTTTGCAATAGTCTCTGGACGGTTCTGCGGCCAAATAGCACGAACATGCTCAATGGGGCAGTCTTCGATGTGCGAGCCAGAAATCTACCACGTCGAATGGCACGTGCGTCATTCTGGAGTAGGTGCGTGGTTCCCTAAAGGGTTGGTAGAAATGTTCCAATCTGTGGAGCAACCACGTCTCTGCAATTTTCTGCAATTCGGTACTCGAGAGTCGATCTTGCCAATCGCCATCGATTCCGACCGCGACTTCGCGGGAATCGCCTTCTCGCTCTACTCTGAAGTAGTAGTCGACGGTGTCCCAAATCACATTGTCAACAATTCGTGGGCACGACCTAAGGAACGAGACGGTCAGACCGGAGAATACAGTTTTGGCATCGGTTTTGGGGGGCATTGGAGGGCTCCATTCACCAAACATTGTTGGCCTGCCAGCGATCCACCTCAAGGAATTTCGTCACAGCTAACTGTTCAAGCAGACATGGTCAGCTGTTCTAAACAGGCGTTGAACGAAGCCGCTTTGCGGCAGAAAAACCCCTTTGTAGAAGCCTAAAAATCCGACTCGTCAGAAGAATTCATGGGTAAGCTCGGGCTCAGGTAATTTGCCAATGAGTGATAGAGCGCGAGTTCCAGAATGCGGAAGGTGCGAAAGCCATAGGATCTTCTCATAGTTACTTTGGCCTTGTTGTTTAGCCCCTCGATCACACCGCTGGAAAACTGCTTCCTGGCCTTGAAATAGTTGAGCAGCAGGGTGCGGTGAGCGCGCAAGGTACGGGCGATTTTCTTCATCGGCTCGATACGGCTTCGCATGGTTTGATAGCACCAAAAATCCAGGAACATGCCGGCCCAGGTAGGCGAGGTGTATTCCCAGAACTGCTGAAAATCTTCTTTGAGGAGATAGGCACGCACGGTCTGGAGATTGTAGCGGAGCAGATCTCGCAGACGAAACTTCTGCTGAGCGGTGAGATTCTGTTTGCGCTTGAGCACGCACCAGCGCGACTTCTTCAGCAGCGGCGGGTGCCCCTCTTGGGCCATCTTGCGCGACTCGGCGGCGCGGACCTCGTCCAAGGCTTTGTTCATCTTGGCCACGATGTGGAAGCGATCGAGGATATGCAGTGCCTGGGAACATTTCTGGCGGATTAGATCCAGGTAAGGTTGCCACATGTCGGAGCAGACAAACTCGATCTCGGCAGCCAGTTGCTCTCCGATCACAGTGAAGAAACCTTGGAAGGATTCGAGGGTGCGTTCTTTGCCGACCCAAAGCAAACGGGTGAGTCCCTGGTCGATCTGGTAGACCAGCGTCAGGTATTTGTGGCCTTTGGCGTACTGGATTTCATCCACACCAATGGCGCGGATCGATTCCAGGCTGCGATGCTCCAGGCCCCAGCCGACCACATACTCGACGGCGTCGCACACCTGGTCCCAGGAAGTATGGAACGCCTCGGCAGTTTCCTTCCAGGAGAGCTTGCGCGCCCAGCGGGCCAGAAACAGCATATAGGCTCGGGTCAACGGGCGCTTACCCTCGCCCCAGGGAACCTGCTCGACCACTACACCACAATTCCGGCAGTCGACCCGTCGCATGCGGTACAGCAGGAAAACCAGAAAACCCCACAGCGGAATGAACTCAAAGTACCGTTCGGGAAGATGATCGTAACCCGGTGCCGGCCGGTGGCACCCGGAGCAGACCGCCGCCGAGCCCTCCCGCGGACGGACGTCCACTTCGATGCTTTTCTTGTCCGGGCCGAAGCGGGCCTGTTGGTACACGAATCCACGATGGCGATGGCAGTGGTTTAAAATCGTGATCAATTCCATGGCACGGTCGATTGTCAAGGCGAAGACTGCCCGAGTAAACCGCGCCGCTACCTCGGCGCCATCCTCCGATGCTTCCGCCTCCTACCGCGATCTGCACAACTGGCCGCGTTCCTGGATGGGGCTCGACAAAGATCTGCCGCCAGGGACCGAACTGGTGGCTTGCCTCCGGCCATTCATTGAGCATCTGGCCTCATCGAGTCTTTCCCCGAAGACCATTCGCCGGCACGTGGACAACCTCTGGATGCTGGGGGGAGAAATCATCCGCGACCTGAACTACGACCCTTCTCTAAGGAAAATGGCTGCTGACCGACTTCTCCGCAAGGTGATCCACGAGGACGGCGGCCCGCTGATCCACAACGGCTCGGAAGAGGAGCAACGCTCTTTCGACTCCACTTGCCGCAAACTCCATCGCTTCCTGTGTCAACCTCAGCGCTGAAGCCACCAATTACCCACAAATTTCCCAGACGAGGCAAAAATCCCAGCCCCGAGACCAAACACGCGGTCGCGCGCCATCCCGATCGCGGCAAACCCAAGGTTCGTCAACAAAGTTGACGATGTACAGAAGGAACAGAAACGGCAGCAGACGCAGCGCGATCTTGTGCCGCGTCCGGTCCTCAAACCCGGCGAGAACAGCTGCGGCCTGCGCAAGTTCGGCCATGCGGATTCTCCCGTGTCTCATTCCAGATTCGGCGGAGTATCACGAACTTTCCCGCCATCGCAAGAATCGGGCCCTGCGGGGGACCCGAATTGCATTCGGTAACGCTGGTAAGATGTCCCGATGCGCAAAGTCTTCCACTTCGATTCGGCATCGGAACCTTATGTGGCCGGAGCCGCTGTTCTATGCTGTTTTGATCATCGAATCAATTTGGCTGTACGCAAGTTCTTGCAGCGTAACGCAATTACTCAACCCGATATGATCGTGGTTGCGGGCGGCGCCAAGACGCTGGCCTCTCCACGTAATGATTTCGAACGAGATTTCATCCTCGAACAGATCCGGCTCTCCATCCGTTTGCACGCTTGTTGTCGTGTGATTCTCATGAGCCACTCGGATTGTGCCACTTATGGCGGCCTGGCCCAGTTCAAGGGAGATCGCCATGCTGAGTCCGCCCATCACAAGACAGAATTGGAGCGAGCTGCGGAAATGGTGCAATCGGAGTTTCCGGACGTCAATGTGGAAACCTACTTTGTGAACTTCGAAGGAATCTGGAAGTTGAAAGAAGAAGGGACCCGGAAGCCACGCGCGGCAGGATAACCTGAGTTATGCCGCCCGAATGTCTGGGCGGCTTCTCTTTTTTGCGCTCACGCCAGTGACGGTTGCGGGTAACTGATGTCATAACGACAGTCGGCCTCGCAACGAACCGAGTAGACTTTGCGGTGTCCAACCAACAAGGCTCGGGACGAAGGAGGCCGACTGTCGTTATGACATCAGTTACTGCAAGCTGGCCAAGAAGACTCGCATCTCACGCAGCACGTCCTCTGGATTCGACAGGAATACATAATGGTCGGCGCCCCAAAGTTCCACCACACGCGCTCCGCCTGCGGCGCGATTAATTCTGTCTATCCGATGTCTAGTCATGCCCACATACATCCCATAAACCGCAGCGACGATGGTGCGCTCACCCTCATCGGTTACATGGTTTTCCTTCATCTGCGCGTCAGGAGTCTTTGGAAATCCGACAAGGGCCAGTACTGGCGCGCGAATCTGTGAGTAGTCGTGCCTCTCGCGGCCTTTGGTCATGGCGGCGGGTACATCTCCCGGCACCTTGTATTCCCCGACACTTCCATCGCGATTCTCAGCGAACTCGTTGCGCAACTCGGACTCGGGAATTGCGACTTGCCCACTCGATGCTCGCCAATCGCGGTACGCTTGGAACGACTTTAAATCGGAGGCAGAAGGTGAGGGCGCATTCTGCATGGCTTTGGGTGGTTTGTGGCAGAGCGCAATGTATTCCGTGTAGTCATCCGTGGCATCATTGAGCGCTTCCAGATAAACGAGTCCACCAATTCGGTCATAATGATAAATCCCCAGTTGGGACAACTCATCCCCCGAAATGGAGTGACCCGCCATTACAGGCTTTACCAGCTTGAGTGCATCGATAACACGCAGGTCATCCTCTGCTCGACGCTGTTCAGAATAGCCGGATGGCGGGCGGCTGGACGCTCCATATCCCCGTCGCGTGATTCCGTAAACGTGATGGGACTGGGCCAATTTCTCGGCGAAGCCGTCGAACACGTGCGCTGTGGTTCCGAGTCCTGCCAACAGTACGATGGGCCGTCCCGAACCGCCCCAATCGAGTACCTCCAACCGGACACCGTCCTCCACCGTGATGAACTGGACGTTGTGTTTGGATGGGTCGTGCCAACCCTGAGCGCATCCGGGCGCAAGGACTATCACAACTGGGATAAGCGAAGGAATTAGGTAGCTCGCCATCCGCGCGACGACTCGCCATAGCTTGACCTTCATTGGTCACTCCATTGGCCTTGTGTCGAACCGGAATGCCTGCGGATGAGAAGTGGCGTTCAGCCCCCGTGGGATTATAGGTTGTGACGAAACTGGCGTAAACGGCGATTTCGCTCAAAACCGCTAGCTTGTGAGAAGGCGATGTTACGCCAGTAGCCGCGATGCGAAGCACTTCGAGACCCGTTTCTATGGCGAATCGTTGATTGGTACGGGCGGATGCCCGATGATCTCCACTTTGTTGAAGGAATCGAAAATTACGCGGGCCGCGCATCTTTCCCAGCCGGCTTCTCCCTCTAGCCTGTAATCGAAAACTATGGTTGTTTTTAGCGTAGACAGGTCCGCGCCCTGTCCACCGCCGAACTTCCATGTTCGAGAATTGGGAAGAGCGGCAGCCTGAAGCATCGGGTTCCCCTCAAGAGCATCGGCGAGTGTTACTGTGCCGTCTTTCCCCACTTCAACCCTCACTTTCACCTGTCCCTGCACCTTTGCCTGACGAGCTAGAGGCGGGTAGCACGGCATCTGTAGCGAAGCAATGTAAAAGTCAGGGGAGCCTTGAGTGTGACCGTTTACCAGCAACGCGAAAAGGACCACCACCAGCCGACTGATCTTCATCGATGTCTCCCGTGCCGCGATTCTAAATCGTAGGTGCTGTCAACAGGCGTTATCGCGTTTTGACCACTGGTCATTGAGTGCGTATTAGGGCTTCCACCATCTTTCGACTCGCTTGTACCCGGAGGGAAGCTCAAAGACCGTTTTGTCGACTGCCGTCTCGCGAAGATTCGTCACGTTGTATACGGGCACCCCGATGTCACACCGTAGAGCGACCTGCAACTTGTCGTCGGTCCAGAAATAAACGTGAAAGCCGCGAGGGTTCAAGACATCCCATTTGCTTGCCATCCGTCCATTCATTTCTTCTTTGCCAACCAGTTTGCAAGCGGACGGCAGGTTGGCGTGTGGGCAGATTGATCCATTCGTCATCTCTGGCGCATAGGTCGACAGATCCTTGTCCGCCAGATCTGCGTAGGTGTGCCCTTCCGGTTCGATTCGCCAGCCTTTCCGCTGTCTAAGATCGAACACGTCGGCAAACGGACCCCAGTCAATCCGAAGATGGCCGTCGCTCAGATAGAGCTTCCCCGTCAGTGTGGGCGAACCGGGGAAGCCACCGTTCATCACGGCGTCGGCGGTAAATGAACCTTTGGCATCAGCGCCAGTTCGATTGCACGCTAGCGCCAACAGGAGAAATAAGGGCCAAATAATATTCTTTCGCATGAGTGGAGCCGCTGGATGAACGCCAAGAGGGGCGGCTATGCTGTGCAGCGCCGATATCTCATGGAGGGCAGGGATCATCCTACTGAGAAGGCTACCCAGGTACACCGTGCCAACGCCCGAATGCGCCGCGATGCCAAGGAGCGCGAGCGCCTAGGCCTGCCTCCACGCGCCCGTCACGGCTTCACCGTGGGAAACGAGCCCTAGCGGAACAGCTTCTCGCATGCTCGCGGCTCCGTTCTGTCCAGCACAATCCTCACCTATTCGACCTGGAATCGTGATCATGGAATTGGTCCTGATCACCAGGGTCGTCATCCCGGTCTTCACAAGGTCTGTCCTCATGGTCTGAAGCCTCTGCATGAGTGTGACACTTGCGGCATTCTCGCCGCAGTTCCTCATCGTGGGGAACCGTAACCACTGTCGAAGCCGATCCGACATTGCCAGCATCGTTTTTCGCACTTACGGTAACCGTGTATCGCCGATCATGCTTGTCGGTTTCAGCACGAGAGGCCGGGAGCAAGATAATGAATGAATAACGTCCTCCCGGACCAAGAGTTATGCTGCCGCTCTGCTGCACCTGCCCGTATTCATCAATCACGGCATATGCTGCACTGCTTTCATTCACGCCGGAGCCGGTATCAATAATCCTGCCCCTAACGATCACGGGCAGCATCTTGTCATTTGGAGGACACAGCTTCTTTACGTGAGCGAAGACTCTAACGAGAGGTGGTGGTGCATTCTGCAACAGGACTGATACGACATTGTTGGTGGAACTGGCTACCACCAGGTCCATGAGGCCATCGCCGTTGAAGTCCCCAAACGCAAGGGCACTATCTCCGCGGCCGCTTGTATCAAGTCCCGGCTGGAAGGTGCCATCACCATTGCCAAGATATATGGAAACGGTGTGTGCTGAATCTCCTATCGCGAGATCCAATCGCCGGTCCGCATTGAAATCGGCGGCGATGATCCGAACGCCGGGTTGACTTAGGATTGGCTGACCATTCTTTAGCGTAAAAGTACCGTCGCCGTTTCCCAGGTAGATCAAGATTGAGTTGGAGTCAGCTGCGGCAACATCAAGAATCCCGTCACCGTTGAAGTCCGCAATTGCCATTTGCGCTGCTTGTGAAAGACCCGGCACCAGGGTAAAGGCTCCATTACCATCGTTGAGAAAAACACCCAGTGGAGGGGCCGCAACGTCGATTCTGCCGTCGGCAATGAAGCCGCCGACCCCAAGCGTTTGAGCAGTTGGAACAAGGTAGCTGGAAAACAAAAACGAGTAGCTGGGGAGGATCACAATGCTACAAAAACCAAAATCATCACAAAACGACACGATTGAACTTAGCTGGCCGATCCTATCAAAATCGCCAAGTGCGAAATCCAAAACAATCTGTTGATCGAAGATTTCCTCTGGAGCACTGAAAGTCCCGTCACCATTTCCAAAATAGACGGCAATGTTGTCTTCACCTAGAATGTCAGTACTCTCAGCAATTAGGTCTATCCTGCCATCACCGTTATAGTCCGCGGCGATCATGAAGTCCTCGGGGAAGGTACCCAAGAAATTGAGAAAGCAGAGCGTTGACGTCTGCGTGAAGGTGCCATCGCCGTTGCCAAGTAGGATGGCAATCGAGCCGACGCCGCCAAAGTAGTTGCATGTTGGCGCAGGCGCCTTGCTGACCACGGCTAAGTCAAGTTTACCGTCATTATTGAAGTCCGCTGCTACCACGCTCACAGGAGACTGCACTTGCAAGTTGTTTGCTGTAAAAGTAGGCGAAGAGGTCGGGTCGTGAACAATGAAAAACGCCACGTTGGACGTGCCTCCACCGGGTGCAGGACTGCTTACCGTAACTGACGCTGTAGTCTCGCTGGCGACATTGGCAGCGGGAACAGTTGCGATCAACTTGGCTTGGCTCACGAATGTGGTCGCTAGAGCAGTTCCATTCCAATTCACGACCGAACTAGGAACAAAATTTGCTCCGCTTACCGTGAGGGTGAAATCGGGCGCACCCGGTGCCACTGCCGTTGGAACGAGTGGCTGATTCACGAAAGGAACAGGATTCGACTGCGCCAGTGAGAAGGCGCTTGCGACAAGCAGAAACCTTAAGCACCAAGCGAGGTTGTTGAATTTCATTTTTGTGACTCCTTTTGTGGAATCGTCTTACCTGAGGGTTCGGCCTAAGCCAGGCGGGGCCGTCCTAGAGGGAACTGCTCTGTCGAGGCTGGAGCGCGATGAGACGCACTCACGCCCCTTACGGTACCCCCGTGTTTGGGCTCAGTCCGGTGAGCCGGATCACAAACCAGCTGATTCATGCCCGTTTTGGGAATCTGGACCGTCTGTTTACCCGACCTCGCCCTGCGCACGAGCTGGGTGAAGATTAGAGACCCTGATGTACCAACCCAAGAAGCGCCTTCGGCCTTCATGCTTGGCAAGGGGCCAAGGCACACGTAGAGCACTGGGCTAGGTTGGAATTGCGGCAGGGGCAAGGCGAGCTGCCACAGCTGTCACTGTTGCCGAAATATTCTCCGCTAACCGACGTGATAGAGACCAAGGAGCGATGGGGCCAGACTATCGCAACCATTTTGCTGAGCGATTTGCGGCTCCGAATCGCTAAATGCCGGTATCGAAAGTGTGGTCGCTACTTCCTCTTAACCCCTCCCAGGACGAAACCTTATACGAAGGGCCTTTTCTGCTGCACCGAACATAATCGGACTGAATCCGCGATGCGAGGAATGGCAGACCTACGGAGTGGCGCTACAGACCGCATGTTAGAGGCGGCGGCCCGCTAATTGCTCAAAATACGCAAAGCAAAAGTGTCTACAGAGCGAATCAAAAAACGGCTGGTCGCAAAAGTAAATCAGTGCATCGCGAAAGATCCTAAACGAACACGCCAGCAAATCGAGGTCAAGTGGGTCACACGCCACTGGCAAGAAATTCGTGAAAGAGCAAAGGAGTTGAGCCATGCCCAAACGCAAGGTGCGTGATCGCGATGGCGTCTACGCCCGCAAAGACCGGCCAGGCTACTGGATCACCTGGAACGACGCCCAAGGAAAACGCAAACGACGCATGACCCACGCCCGTACCCTGAAGCAAGCTCGTGATGCCCGCGCAGCTGAACTTGTCCGAGTCGAGCGGCAAAGGGCTATTGGATTTGCGCCTCCGGTCCCAGAGACGTTCGCGGACGTATGTTCACGTTTCTTAGCGCATCAGAAATCCCGCCTTACTGCAAAGGCCTATGAGCGCGAGGCCGGGATCGTGAACGGTCACCTGAAAGCCTCGTTTTCCGGGCTAGTCGCTTCAATTCGGCGTGTGGATGTTCAGCGATATGTCACACAACGAGCCTCTGAAGTCTCGGCTCATTCGATTCAGAAGGAGTTGCATGTCCTGAAACACCTTCTTCGCCTTGCGGTTGAATGGGAGATAATTCCTTTCAGTCCGGCCCTTGCTGTGAAGTCACCTCGCGTTCCGGCAGGCCGAGTGCGATATTTGCAGCCGACGGAACTTCGAGCTTTAGTCACTGAGGCCCCTGAATGGCTTAGGCCGATTATCACCATCGCCGTTTCTACGGGCATGCGACGTTCAGAAATGCTCGGTCTTCGATGGCTGGATGTTGACCTTCTCAGCGGACGGGTATTGCTTCCGCAGACGAAGAACGGTGATGCGCGCGTCGTATACCTCAACCAATCTGCGCTTTCCGCATTCTATTCAATCTATCCTGCCAGAGAATGGCTGCCGACTGACCGAGTTTTTCAGCACGTGAGCCCTGAGCAGGTAAGCGTCGCATTTGCCCGACTCTGCCGCAGCCTAAAGATTCTGGATTTTCGATTCCACGATCTTCGGCATACCGCTGCGAGTTGGCTGCGAATGCAGGGCGCTGATATTCACACAGTGGCGCAATTGCTGGGTCACAAGGACCTGCGGATGGCTGCTAGATACCAGCACCTGTCACCTACTTCTCTGGCGGATGCAGTGTCACGTTTGGACGCCGTTTTCGGTCTTCCGCGTCACCTTGGCGTCACCGCCGTTCCACAGCTTCCGATAGACAATGCCGCAAATGATTGAAAATGCTTGGCGTCCCCGACGGGATTTGAACCCGTGTTACCGCCGTGAAAGCGGGATGGCTAAACGGAACCCTAACAAACTACAGGGACGTGGACGCACTGGATGGCGTTCTAGGTTCTAGGAGCAGGAAGTAACAGCTTATTGTGTCCCCGATGTGTCCCCGGACTTTTAGAGATGCTGGATGTCCCTGCGTCTTTGAACTGCCGACGGACGCGCTGATAGAAGTGGCTTCTGGGGGGCAGTGTGTGACTATTGGTTAGATTGTGCTCTGGATTTCTGCACAGAGAAGTGCGCCAGCGTCAATCTGCAAATTGACGACCGCGGTCGATGCACTCGCGGCACCAAAACGAACCCCGCTCGCGTCTGTATTCGTGGCATTCGTCGCACAAGTCCCATTCATCCAAGACGCCAGATTCGGTTTTGCGGCGCGCCGCCTCGCGCCCCTCATGGAATGCCTCGCGGCGTTCCTCGGCTGTCCATTCTCGCAGGGGCTTTTTCTCACGCGCCTCTCGGCGCTTAAGAGCATCCAGTTCAGATTGCGATAGAATCTCACTACGTTGGTTCATTTCATCTCCCGTGGCGGGAAGACGAGGCTGTTTCCCGCGAATTGCTGTCTGACTCGTTGGTTTCCCAAGAGCCGCTATTTAGGAAAAGGAAGTCGGTTTTCTTGTTCCATGGTATCGCGCCTAGAGGCTGCAATAGCGAAGTTCGCGGAGTTGCTGTGTGAGGAGTAGTCGAACGTGCTCCCGCCAATGGCGGCGATGCAGCAGCTTGGATTACCAGCTCAACGGCTGATGGTAAAACAGTAGTGCCGATCCTTGCTGGCCGATTCCAAGTCTCTTTCATCAACAGGCGGAATGGCCGGCTTCTGACTTAGAACGGGAATTTCGGATTCACATCGAGATTCGGCTCGGTATTCTGCAACATGAACTTGAAATTCGAGACTGGAAACGGCAACTTGCGTGGATGAGAGCCCGCTCGAGCACCTCAACTTCGAAGTGGGAGACGTTCACCTGCACTCTGTTGCCGCCGGTCCAGTGAATACACCGCTCGTCATTCTGCTGCATGGATTCCCAGAGTTCTGGTACTCGTGGCGTCACCAGATTTTTCCACTGGCTGCTGCAGGATTCCGCGTGATTGTCCCTGACCAGCGCGGCTACAACGTGAGTAGCAAGCCGCTTAGGATCGCCGACTACTCCGTGCCGTACCTTGTATCTGACGTCGTGGCCATCGCAGACCAGCTTGGCGCAGAGCGCTTTTTTCTTGCGGGGCACGATTGGGGAGCCGCGGTAGCGTGGGCCACGGCGGTGTTGCATCCGGAGCGACTGCGCAAGCTGGCGATTCTGAATGTGCCGCATCCAGAGGTATTTCTGCGGACGGTGAGTCGCAATCCGCGACAGATGTTGCGCAGCTGGTACGTGGCATTCTTTCAGCTGCCGGCGCTTCCGGAGTGGCGCTTCTCCCGAAACAACTTCAGGGATGGGGTGCGAGCACTGCTGGGCAGCAGCCGACCAGGCACCTTTGCTGCTGAAGATCTCGACCGCTATCGCGAAGCGTGGTCTCATCCCGGCACAGTGACGGCCATGATCAACTGGTATCGCGCATTCTATCGGCACCGGCCGGCGGTAAGAGACCTGCAGGTGCATGTGCCTGTGTCCATACTCTGGGGCAAGCGCGATAAATTTCTGCTGCCGGAGATGGCCGAGGCGAGCGTTCGCTACTGCGATTCAGCGGAGCTGACATACTTTCCTGAGGCGAGCCATTGGTTGCAACACGAAGAGCCCGAGGCTGTAAATCGCGCTCTGATCGAGTGGTTTGGAAAGTAGTTGTCAGATCAGAGGATGCTTGACGTTGACCCTTTCTGGTACGTTGTTGGAACGCCCCCAGAACTCTGCTTCGCGATAGGTGGACTAGAAAACCTTGCCGCGTTGAATCATTCGGCCCGTCGCAACGACGGGCTTGTTTTTTTGTACCAATCGAACATAGGCCGTGCGGCGGCGTCACGGTTGGACATGCGCTTCAATTCCTCATCCTCTTGTTTTGCAAATCATGGATGGCCCCTGAACTCAGTGCAAAGGTTGAGTCGGTTCAGCTGCTCCAAAACACAAACACCCTTCGTCACTAGGCTGCCGGCGGTCTTATGGGCGAACCGGTACGCCGTGGCGCCCCAAGCAAAACCGGCATGCTATTGCTGCTAGACCTACTGATTAAGAGTTGTCGCACCTCAGCAGGTGTGCCCGCGACGATCACCATGTGAAATCAACCACTTGCCCACAACCTAGCCCGCACAGAAGCACTTTGTCAAAGGAGCGAAAAGCCAGTATTGGCGGATACCGGCTCGAAGCGTACGGCATATTCTGCGGCACACCTCTTTATCACTTTGACCTACTGATTTCGGGTCAGGACTGTCGAGTGAAGAACGGTTGCCTTGCACTGACGCGACACCAAGTGCAGGTATCCTTGTACGCCACCGACAGTTGAATTCCTTGCAGAGCACACACGCTAGGACTCTATCGAAGTAGGTGTCGCAAAGTCGGGTCTCGGCGGCGAGAAAATCGACTCGAACCACCGGCTAATGTAGACCTGAGCATGCGCCTCTCCGCAGAAGTGACGAGCTCCAGATGCTCTAGCAGCATTCGAGTTCCACTTCTGGACGGTGAGCTCAGCGTCACTGCATCGGATCACGAACCAGTGATTTGGAGTATTAGTGATACGGCCGCAAATCTCACACCGGTACTCCTGGAGAGTCGTCATGGAGTGCACCCCGTTTGATAAGTATGTGCCAGACTCAGAATCATATTCGTGGCACACTCATCGCCAATCGCCGTATTCAGAAGCGCGTGATAAATGGGTCGGTCAGGCCAGTCGACGCTAAAGTATTTTTGAATAAAGTCAGCACGTTCACGATCCACGCTATCGACCAATTCTTCAGCATCCTTTTCGCTCTTGCCGCGCTTTATTAGGCGATCCACCTTATTCTGTCGAGGAGCATAAAGAAATACACGTAATGTATCCTGTCGGTTTTTAAGAAACTGTTGGGAGCCTCTGCCGACGATGACGCAATTACCCTTCTCGGCAGCGTGCTCAACCACACGCCGGGTGATCCGAAGTATTGTCTCGCTATCTACCAGATTGAGCTTGGGTGCGTTAATCGCCCCTTCGTAGCTTCCCCGCATGAAAGATTTGAAAAGACGATAGTAGAGCGGATCATTCTTCTCTTCGTGCGCTTCGACAACAGATTTAGGACAGTGCGCTAGTCTGGAGATCTCTTCCGTCAGCTTTTGGTCCCACAGCTTCCAGCCGAGCCGGGTTGCTACAAGCTGAGCGATCTCGCCACCCCCGCATCCGTACTCACGTTCGATGGTGATGATGTTGATCATGAACTCGAATTGCCTTCGTGACGACTAAGTAGAACCGCGAGCTCCTAGACGTGACCCCCAACAAGACTACTCGGCGACGTGCACACCACCGCCCGGATCATTTTTCTTCAGGAGAAAACTCAAACAGAACATAATGGCTGCGGCAATCGAAAGCACCATGAAGGTGTCGATGTACGCGAGGGCTCCGGCCTGTCTTTGCAGAGACTCGTAAATCCGGACGTAGGCAGTTCCGAGAGCTTCATGCCTCCCCAGACCAGCTTTCACAAAGTGCTGTGCCATGCCGTGCGCGGCGTTTGCAAAGTTTGGATTATCGACCCGGGCCGTCTCAACTAGCCTGAGCTGGTGAAATTGGGAGCGTCGAGCGATGACGGTAGTAACGAGGGATGTCCCCACACTGCTGCCCATATTGCGCATAAAGTTAGCGATTCCGGCTACGGAGTTGTTCTTCTCAGCGGGAACACCGACGTATGCAACCAGCGTAATTGGGACAAAGAGGAACCCGAGACCCACGACCTGAGCAATGCGAAGCCATGTGGCGGCACTAAAACTCATCTCAAGATCGATTCGGCGGGTGGAATAGAACATCGCCAGCGAGAGCGCCAGCCAGCCGAAAGCAATTATGCGTCGCGCTTGAAACTTCGTTGTCAGCTGCCCCGTGATTGGTGTTTCTATGAGTAAGACAAGACCTCCTGCGGAGAGTGCCAGGCCAGCAAGCTCTGAGGTGTACCCCAATAGGGTTTGGAGGAACTGCGGCATCAGAACCAGACTGCTGAACAACAGGACGCCTAACATAAACAGCATCAGACTTGCGCTCGCGAAGTTGAAGTTTTTGAACATACGAACGTCTATAATCGGAGCTTTTTCGAACCACTCCCAAACAACCAGCGACACCAGGCAAACAACTGAAAGCACCACGAGTGTCGTGATGAAGTGCGATCCGAACCAATCGTCTTCCTGACCTTTATCAAGGAGAATTTGCAGCGCACCAACTCCGACGGTCAACAGAGCGATTCCGACATAATCCAATTTGACTCCAGCGCCTCTTAGCCGTTTCAAATAGGGAGGGTCTTCGACGAAACGCCGCACCAATAGCCAGGCTATTGCGCCCACCGGGATGTTGATGAAGAAAATCCAGCGCCAGGAGTAGTTGAACGTTATCCATCCACCCAAGGTCGGGCCGATTGTCGGCGCCATGATTGCGGTGATGCCATACGCTGCGAATGCGAGACCGCGCTTTTCGGGTGGGAAGGTGTCCGCGAGGATTGCCTGTGCCATAGGCTGCAACCCGCCTCCACCTGCGCCTTGCATGACTCGGAAGAGAAGAAGAAAGCTGAGACTTGGCGCGAAGCCGCACAGCAGTGAACTAACCGTAAAAACAGTGAGGCAACTCATGAAAAATCGCTTGCGGCCGAGTGCACCGGCAAGCCAACCAGTCATCGGAAGAATGATGGCGTTTGAAACCAGGTAAGAGGTTAAAACCCACGTGCTCTGGTCATTGCTCGCTCCCAGGTTTCCGGCCATGTATGGCAGAGCAACGTTGGCAATGCTCGTGTCGAGGACTTCCATGAACGCGGCAAGCGCGACAACCACCGCGATCAGCCAAGGGTTGTAGCGGGGCCGCCAGACTTCCTGATCGAGTGTCAGCGCAGCAGTGGTCATCTGAGGTAGACGTCCGGAACTACATTCATCCCTGGTCGAAGCTTCCGGTCGTGATTCTCTCCATTCTCAAGGGCAATTTTTACCGGCAGTCGCTGCACGATCTTCACGTAGTTCCCGGTGGCATTTTCAGGCGGAAGCAAACTGAACAGTGGCCCAGTTGCGCCGGCAATGCTGTCCACGTGACCATGCAGAGTCACGCCGCTTGAATCCACGTGAATATCAGCTTTCTGTCCGAGCTGCATGTGCTTGAGTTGTGTTTCTTTGAAATTCGCGGTTACCCAGACTTCATCGAGAGGAACAACAGTGAGTAGTTGCTGCCCGGGTTCTACGTTCAAACCAACGACGACGCTTTTGTTGATCTCGCCGCTGACTGGAGCAACCACCTTCGTATATTGCAGATTCAATTCCGCCTGCTGCAGTATCGCCCGCTTCTGCTGAACATCGGCAACCGCGGCCTGTACCCGCGCTTTAGTGGATGACACCTGTTGTGGACCTGTTTGTGCGTACGCGTGATTGGCGGTGGCTTGCGCTAGACGACTTTGGGCTTGCTGCACAAATTGCTCAGCGGCAGATTCGCTAGCCTGAGCGGCAGCGACGTTCGCGGTGCTCGCTTTGGCGGACGCAAGCGACTGATCATAGATTTGTGGGGACACTTCGTGCTTATCAACGAGCAGTTTGTATCGACGCAGATCATCTTGGGCTTTAACGTCGTTCGCCTGGGCGGCTTCTACCTGTTGATGTGCGGCGGCAAGTTGCTTCTCAGCTGCGGTGATTGCAGCACGTGCATCCTCGATTCCCGAAGCGGTGAATTGCAATTGACTAGTGGTGTTCACGGACGTGATGGGCACAGTGATGTTCAGAGATTTCGCAGTGGCTTCGGCATTCGCTAGATTCGCCTGCGCCTGTGCTAACGCGACCTGATAGTCTGTCGGGTCAATTTCGACGAGAACATCGCCCTTGTTCACCCATTGGTTATCGTTTACGTTGACGCGAATCACGTATCCCGAGATACGTGCGCTGACGGGATAGAGATGTACATCCGCTTGCGCGTCATCCGTTGATTCATAGCTGCTTAAGTAGCGCCACAACAGCAATCCGCCAACAACCAACACCACTGCAGCGAGGATTACAATGAGGTTTCTGCGGCGCTTACGTCGCTGTTCAGGTGAATACTTCTTTTCCGGCGGCGGCGTTGAATAGACGGACGCTCCGCTTTCGTGCACCGGGGAAGATGAGTTTTCGTCAGCCATGTTATTTTCCTTGAAAGTATTCCTTTACACCCTGCTCGCCTTTGCCCAAGGCACGAATAAGGGAAACCTTCGCGAAGTTGTAGCTGTACAAACTAGAAATGTATTGCTCATGTGCGCTGGCGACTGCCTCTTGTGACTGCACGACTTCTACGGTGTCTGTGACTCCCGCACTGAAGCGATCTCGCGACTGCGTCAATGTTTGATCGGCCAAGTCGACGTTGCTGCGTGCAACATTCACCTGCTCGCCAGAAGACTGCAGATTGAGTACTGCTGTGCGCACATCAGCCTCGATTTGTGCGTGCAAGTTGTCGAGGTGCTCCCGGGCTCGTTCAAGCATCGCGTCAGCTTGCTGGATGTCACCGTGAACCTTATTGCCTGTGAAAATCGGAATCGAAAGCGTCCCGCGCAGGTCGTATACCCGCGTGGAATTCGATGGATGGGCGCCGCCCGTACCGTAGTCGGCCTCGAAGGACAGCGACGGGAAATAGCCAGCGACCGCCGCTTTTCGCGACAACTCCGCCGCGCGAACGTCGCTCATGGCAGCAAGATAGTCTGAGCGTGAAGAGTAGGCACTGCTGAGAGCCTCGTCGAGCCTGACGATTTCCAGTGCTTGGTACAGCGATTTGTCCGTAAGGTCGAACTCCTGGCTTGGTGCCAATCCGATGACGCGCGATACGGCGATTTTCTGAATTGCGAAATCATTTTTTGCCTGGATCAGTTGTTGTTGTCGGGTCTGGAGCTCGACCTTGCTCCGCAGTGCATCGATATCAGCGGCCGTTCCAGCATTCACCTGATCAGTGGCTTGATCGAAAACCGTTTGTGCAGCCTGGACCTGAGCCTCGTCGGTTGCGATGCGCGCTTCGTCAGCGACGGCCTGGAAATAGACGTTTCCGACTGCTAGGATGACCAAGTCCCGCGCGTCCAAAAGCGTGTAATCGGCGGATTTCACATCCTGGTTTGCAGCACGCGCCGCATTGATGGATTTCCAATCGAATAATGTCTGGCTCACAGCCGCCCGAGCATCGAAATAAGAAAACGGCCCGACCGCCGGAGAAATGTGGAAGACGTTCGCAGCGGCGTTCCCTAACCCCACCTGGGCGAGATTGATCTTCGAATCCGCCACGTAAGGAGCGGCGGCGACATGCGGGAGCAATGCACTCAATTCCTGCCAGCGTTGTCCGCGGGCCGCGCGAGTGTCAGCGCGGGAAAATAGTAATCCGAGATTGTGTTTCAGGCCTAGATTGATTGCGTCTTGCAAAGATAGCGACATGCGCCCTGGTACGAGCTTCGTCGGCACGCTACCGGCGAAAGGGTTCGCTGACGTTGTTGTCGGCGCGCTCTGCGCTGTCGAGTACGTTTGCGTGTGACACGTCACCGCCACACACATGAGGGCTCTCGCGAATAATGCACGCAGTGACGCCCCGGCATGAATCACGCAACCCTCCCATTCGTGACGAAAAGCCCTGCTTTGAGATCCTGATTAGGCCAGAAGTAATGGATGGAATCTATTAGACGAAGGTATCGCTCCTCGTCGGTGGATTGGGAAGAAAGACCAGGCGCATTGTTGGCCCAGGGCTGAGCAGAGAAAGCCCTTGTCTGTCGTCACATCCAACCTGTCTGATCCACGCACTCGGTGTGCTTTGATCGTTTGCGAGTTTCACATGGTTAGGACCACGCGGAACTCTGCCTTGCCGCTCAGCATCCGTGCGTAGGCTTCAGCCGTCCTTTCAAGCGGATAGGTTTCGATCATGGGGCGAATACCAGTTAGTACACAGAAATTCAGAGTGTCTTCTGAAGCAGAAGGCGTTCCCGCAGCCCATCCTTGGATTGTTTTGCTGCCAAAAATAAGCTGAGCCGGCGTGGCCTCAATGGGGTCCGGTCCCGCACCGACCACAACCAGTTTGCCATTCGGCCCGAGACCGTCAATCATTGCGGACATCGCCTTCGAGTTGGGAGCAGTGGAAAGAATGACGCGTGCCCCGCCTAGTTTTTGTAACTCCTCGGCGGCATTCGTGGCCTGGCTGTCAATGTAGACGTGTGCTCCCAGCTTTCTGGCCAGCACTGCGATTTCGGAACCGCGCCCGATGGCCGCCACGTTATAACCAAATTTGTTGGCGAACTGGACGCCCAGGTGACCCAAGCCGCCGATGCCCTGGACGGCGACAAGGTCGCCGGGCATTGCGCCGCTGTTGCGGAGAGCGTTGTAGGTGGTTATTCCAGCGTCGAGCAGTGGCGCGGCTTCGACGTCAGTAAGGCCATCGGGGATAGGCACCAATGCTTCTACGGGAGCCACCATGTATTGCTGATATCCCCCGTCGTAGCTGACGCCGCTAATCTTGACATTGCGACAATTACGAAAATCACCGCGGCGGCATTCGCGGCAGGTATTGTCGTGGCCACCGTGCCAGCCGACGCCCACACGCTGGCCTTTCTTCCACGTAGTCACGCCCGTGCCAACTTCATCAACGACGCCCGCGACTTCGTGTCCCGGAACGCGCGGATACTGAATGCCCGGCAACAATCCTTCTTTCACGAGCACATCGCTGTGGCAGATGCCACAAGCCTTGACTTTAATGCGCACCTGCCCTGCATCGGGTTCAGGAATCTCACGGTCGACAATCTCGAAAGCTGATCCAGGTTTGGAGATCTGAGCGACTTTCATGGTTGCTACTGCTGGTTTCGGTGTGACTCTTAGCGTTGCCATAAATCCTCCTAAGAATTTGTCTCATGGATCGACCAGCCGAAGGTGAAGGAGAAAGCTTCGACGCCTGAATCGAGAAATTCGATTTCGAACGGCTCCGGCTGTTACGGTCCTCCACTCGTGCACGCAGAGGGCGGTTTGGCATCAGCCCTCTTATTCCAGCCGTGAAAGCGCGACAACTCACCCGCGTTCCAAGCATCGCGCAGCCCAGGTGTGCTGAGATCCCAGTCGGGGCGAATCTCGCTGCTCACGGCGCGCAGATCGTGCCAGAGGTCCACCATTGATGGGCGGCCCCAGAACCAATAACCGTTGTAGATGCGGTAGATCACCAGACCCGGCTTAAGCACAAGCGTGTGCGGGATCATTGGGTTGTGCTTGGGGTCGGTGTACTCCTGAATATCGAGATCCTTCTGCACTTTCCGGTCAGGGTCGGAGAGGAAAGTCCACTGGGCCCCGACGGAGGCGCGGAACTCCTGGAGCGTGTGGTGGTCGTCGGTGGAAATTGTAGCGACCTGAGTGTATGCGACTGCGATCTTTGGATAGAACGCCGCGAGCTCCAAGTGCTGCTGGTGCTCCTTGGGGCAATAATGGCCACGTGCGAGTGTGAGGATCATCGGGTCATCACCCTGCAGGTCACTGAGCCTGCGCGGTGTGCTCGTATGATCGGGCAGTTCGTAATCCGGAAACACTCCTCCGGGCACAATATCCGAGCGCATGCCTGGACTCCTTAAATGGGACCGCATGGCGCGTCCCTTACCTAGGTAGCTCTGTCCCTGCTTGCTCGCTCACCATGTACTCGGCATACCAATCGGGCCAGTTCTCATCCCGTTGTCCGATGCGTGCCTCGTGCTGACCATGCGCGAGCGCGGCGCGCTTCAGTGCACTGGCAAGATCGCTTGCCGAAGCGAATGAAGTCGGGCCAGGCTCGACACGGCCCGGCAGACGGCTGGTGATCTCTTGCAGCACCCAGCTGTTTCCATCGGGATCTTTAAACTCGGCACGCGAGCGATAAGTCCGACGCTCCGGATCCAGCCCAGGCGCTGGGCCGTTCTCGCCAAGGTGAAAGAAATCGCTCACCTGAACACCCGCGGCACTCAGCGCATTGCGGGCGGTAACAATATCGGACACGATGATGTAACCCTTGCCCGAACCGGGCACGGCAGAAGTCAGGTTTCTGCCGAATTGCAGCGAGCACGTCGAGCCATGCGGCGTGACTTGGACGACGCGGAAACTGGGGAAGTTAAAGTCAGCGTCAAGCCGCCATCCAAGTTTCAGGTAGAACTCCTTCGCGCGATCGACGTCCGCTACAGCGACGATGGTGACCTCGATCTTCTGGTCTATTTTGGCGATGTTCGTGGCACCGGTGTCACTACTATTGATTTGTTGTGTCAAAGTAGCCATTTTTCCTCCTAATGATTCTACTAATTCGGACCGCTTGTGACGCGCCTTTAGCGATGACAGAGGCGATTTGTTCGACAAGAAGACCCGTCGGGTACGCGGACCGGGTCTACGCTGCGCTCACCCTCTTGCCACGCCGTTTCGCGCTTCGATGGCTTTTACAGAGTTCTTGAACGCCTTCTCCAAAACTCCCTTTCCGATCGTCCCAACCACCAGGCCGACCAGCCATCCCTTGAGGTTCTTGCCATCGCGTACGGTGACTAGGTCAATGTCGGTCAAGCCGTCGGGACGGCGCGTAAAGGTATAGGTGTGGCCGGACGCCCCCCCCCACGTGTTGGAGTCGGTCGTCTTTAGGACGACGTGGTTGGGATCGGACCAGTCGTAGTGCAGTCGTTCCCAAATGCCGCTCGAGCCCTCCGTGACGTCGGCCTGCGTGGACCCGCGGCTATGCACCTTCATGTACTCGTCGGTGCTGTTGCCAAAAAGCTTCGCGCGGCCTGGGCCAAAGTCGGTGAGCCCGGCAATGTACTGCTCAGGCGTTGAGGTAGTTGTCTGGTGCATATGGATGGTGGACATGCGTGGCCCTTTCGCTTCCCGACATCCGGGATTCTGGGTCTAGTTTTGATTGCTTCGGTCCGAACTGCTGATACTGCCTTCTTAGCTAGGCGGCCAAGAACTGCTGTCCGCCGTCAATGTCATAGGTTGCGCCCGTGAGGGCGGCGTTCCGTCCGAGTTTGGTGTTGATTAAGCCAGATGAACTCAGATGAGTCCATTAGACGAAGGTATCGACCGATACGAAGGTATCAACTGGCAATTGCGCGGAAAGCCGGGCATTCTGGCCCCCCCACAGCTGTGTCTTGGCCTGCGCCAAGTCAGCATCGGCTGGCTTGAGAGTGGCTCAAAGCCTCGCGATGGAGGATAATCCGTAAACAGTTCTTGGGACCACGGTAAATGCAGAGAAGAGGGCCGGCTTTTTCTGGGGCAGTTCCCAGCCAGAGGTGAGAGATGGCAAGTGTACGGGTGCTGGTGGGGACGCGCAAGGGCGCATTCGTTCTGGCTTCGGATGCGATGCGCAAGCAGTGGGAAATTCATGGTCCGCAGTTTCCTGGCTGGGAGATATTCCATCTGAAGGCATCTCCTGCTGACCCAGACCGGCTTTATGCCTCCCAGTACAGCGCTTGGTTTGGGCAACTGATACAGCGTTCCAATGACGGGGGCAAAACTTGGGGGCCAGTCGGTAACAAATTCGTGCACAACGGCCTCTCAAGCACCCACGAGTGGTACGACGGCACGCCGCATCCCTGGGAATTCAAGCGAGTCTGGCATCTCGAGCCATCACTGAGCGACCCCGATACGGTCTACGCCGGCGTTGAAGATGCTGCTTTATTCCGCTCGAGTGATGGGGGACTGACTTGGCAGGAGCTTTCTGGATTGCGCGGTCACGCCTCAGGGCCGCGTTGGACACCTGGCGCCGGTGGACTGTGCCTGCACACCATTCTCTTGGATCCCAGCGACCCTAACCGGATATTCATCGCCATCTCCTCCGCGGGTGTCTTCCGTACGGATGATGCGGGCCGGACGTGGCGTCCGATCAACCGCGGACTGAGGTCGCAATACATTCCTGATCCGACTGCCGAGGTCGGCCACTGCGTTCATCGAATCGCGACGCATCGCTCGGGTAAGGGCGTGCTGTTTATGCAGAAGCACTGGGACGTCATGCGCAGCGATGCCACTCGTGAAACGTGGCACGAAATCAGCGGCAATCTGCCGAGCGACTTCGGATTTGCGATCGACGTCCATGCACACGAGCCGGACACCGTGTACGTCGTCCCGATCACGAGTGACTCCGAACACTTTCCACCCGATGGAAAGCTGCGCGTGTACCGAAGTCGTACTGGCGGACACGAGTGGGAGGCGCTTACGGAAGGCTTGCCGCAAAGTAACTGCTATGTCAATGTGTTACGCGATGCCATGGCCATGGATTCGCTAGATTCGTGTGGCGTATACTTCGGCACGACCGGTGGTCATGTGTACGCGTCCGCGAACGGCGGGGACAGCTGGACGCTTGTTGCCCAAAACCTTCCGGCGGTCCTTTCCGTCGAAGTCCAGACTTTGCCATGATTCGAGTCCAACTTCCAACCCATCTGCGAACTTTGGCTAAGGTCAACGATGAGGTAACGATCGAGGTCGAGAGTGAGGCCACTCAGCGTTCGGTGCTCGACCGGCTGGAGGCTTGCTACCCAATGCTAGTCGGCACGATGCGAGATCCCGTTTCGCAACAGCGGCGTCCATTCCTGCGTTTCTTGGCGTGCGAGACAGACTTGTCTCGTGAATCGCCAGATTCGCCTCTCCCCGACGGAGTTATCTCCGGCACAGAACCCTTCAAAATCATAGGAGCGCCTGCTGGCGGCCAAGCAGCACCGTTGCCACTTCATACATTATCGCAAGCCGACGTCACAGATTCAGTGATCTCGGAGGTTGTCCCGAGTGCTTCCCCAGAACGTAAGCACAGGGGCAGCGTTCTCGTCATAGCAGACGAGTGTACAAGTCTCAAGTCGCTCTTCGCTATTCTGACTGAAGACGGCTACGCCGTACACGAATGGCAACTGGATCTGAGGTCACAGTTGCCGTTCTCCATCAACACGATGCCCGATGTGGTGTTAATAGACGTCAGGAAACCGGGCCTCGATGGCTACCGGGTATGCGCGAGTTTGAAGAACGACCCAGCAACGCGAGCGATTCCGGTGATCTTTATCGGTTGGATAGATCGTCCTATCAATCAGGCGAAAGCATTGGTCAGCGGGGCGGTTGATTATGTAACCGATCCCTTCGATCCTCAAGAGGTCTTATGGCGAATCGAAACCCACGTTTCGCTGCGCCGTTTGCGGGAGAATCTGAAAGCCGTGGCTCCCAGCCACGGCGCGCAGGCGGTTGCAACCGATAACCACCTGGAGAGAGCGTTTCAGGAGATACAAATCCTGACCCAGGTAACTGGCCGCAAACATGCGGAAGAGAAAGTGCGTCAAGCCGCGAGGGAACTGAAAAAAACTGAAGAGGCCCTTCAGTCAAGCGAGCGCAATCTTGCTGGAATCATCAATACCATTCCCACGGCGGCATGGACTACTCGTCCGGACGGCTACTGCGACTTCCTCAATCAAGTATGGCTCGATTACGCGGGCATGACTGCGGCGCAAGCGCAGGGCTGGGGGTGGTCGGAAGCCATTCACCCAGACGACCGCAAGAAACTTGTCGAGGAGTGGCAATCGTCGCTCGTTGCAGGCACACCGGTCGACACAGAAGCTCGTATTCGCGGTTTCGACGCTGCATATCGATGGTTCCTTATTCGCGCCAATCCGCTGAAGGATGAATCGGGCAACATCCTCAAATGGTACGGCACCTGTCTAGACATCGAGGATCGCAAACGCGCAGAAGAGAAACTTCGACGGAGTGAGGACTTCCTCGCAGAAGGTCAACGGCTAACCTTAACTGGCAGCTACTCTTGGAAGGTGGCGACCGATGAAATCACGTGGTCCGAACAACTCTATCGCATATACGACTTTGATGTAGGTATTCCCGTGACACTCGAGCTCATCCGCGCTCGACTCCATCCGGAAGACATCGGCTTGATAGAGAAGATGAAGATGGTCGCGCAGTCTGAAGGCGCGAAGGATTTTGAATGGCACTGGCGCTTGAAGATGCCAGATGATTCGATCAAGTATCTGCACGCAGTTGCTCATGCTACTCGGGACCGGGATGATCAGCTAGAGTACATCGCCGCGGTTCAGGATGTGACAGCACGTTATCTCTCGGAAAAAGCGCTGGCTGGGGCCAGGTCAGAACTTGCGAAAGTTGCCAGAGTTACCAGCCTCGGGGTGTTGACCGCGTCGATTGCGCACGAAGTAAACCAGCCTCTCTCGGGCATCATTACCAATGCCAGCACGTGCCTGCGCATGCTCTCGGCCGAGCCCCCCAATGTTGATGGCGCTCGCGAAACCGCTCGACGTACCATTCGCGATGGCAATCGCGCGTCCGACGTAATCACCCGATTGCGGACTCTTTACAGTAAGAAGGATCCTCAACTGGAATTAATGGACTTGAGTGAAACTGCCCGAGAGGTCACGTCGTTGTCCGTGAGTGAACTACAACAAAACCGCGTAGTGCTTCGCCAGGAACTTGCGGAAGATCTCCCAGCCGTCATAGGTGATCGTATCCAGCTTCAACAGGTGATCATGAACCTTCTTCGGAATGCTTCAGAGGCTATGAGCACAGTTGACCGCCCGAGAGAGTTGCTGATCAGAACCGAACTAGAAGAGGGAAACCGAGTGCGCCTTAGCGTCAAAGATGTCGGAGTCGGTTTCGAACCCCAAGTTTTGGACAAACTTTTTGATGCTTTCTTTACGACGAAGAGTGATGGAATGGGAATAGGGCTATCGATCAGCCGCTCCATTATCGACGCTCATCAGGGGCGTCTCTGGGCAACGGCGAACAGTGGACCTGGAGCCACATTTTCGTTTTCGATCCCTTGTCAATCTAAAGGTTCTTCAGGCGCCGATGCCAATGGTGGTCGGGATCCGGTAAGCGACGCGGCGTGATCGGGCTTTCTGCACACGTAGCCAAACGCACTGAAACGCATGAACGCTGCCAACTTCATAACGAAGTGTGAGCAATACTATCGTTCAATTGTTCGAATCCAAGACCTCTGTTCTGATAGTCCCATCCGATTCGGAAACAGCCCAGGATAGGAGAGGAATTACAATGCATCCTTTACGCAAACTAAGGGAATCCGGTAAACCTACGCTCGCCCAGATCAGCGAACTGCTTGCCGAAAACATCGTATTCAACAGCCCGATCCTGGCACGGCCGATCCAGGGGCGAGAACTCATCGCGCCTATTTTCACTCAGTCGAGCAATACGCGTGGTTCCGGTACTTACACAGCCGAGTTTAAGCTCGATGAGCGCACCACCTTCTTGCGCTGGGTGGGGACCATGGATGGCCACAAGTTCGAGAGCATGGAGATCATCGTCGACAACGAGCAGGGGCTGATTGCGGAACGCACTATTGCCCTGCGGCCGTATCCGGCTCTGAAACTATTCCGCGATGCCATGTATGCAGCGCTCAAGGATAAGCTGCCTCCCGATGTTTGGGACTACCCAACGACATAGTGCGACCATAACGGGCGTTTCGGATCGGGTCGACTCAGGAATCTAGTGGGCATCTGTGAGTTATAACTTGGTCCGCCGAAAGATCAAGCTCGGATTCGAACGCTTCCCTCAATCTCTTCCACTTCATACACCTTAAGCGCCTTGGTCGCCGGGCCGTTCATCACCGCCCCGGTGGCGAGATCGAATCGTGAGCCGTGGCATTGACACATGATCGTCATTCCTGCAAGCAAGCCTGCCGAGAGTGGGCACGCCGCAGGGGAGCACGTACAGAGATCGTCGAAAGCGTAAAGGCGGTTTTTGACCCGTGCGATTGAGATCCGCAGCTTACGATCTTCGAGGTAGTAAGGGACAACGAACTCGTTGGGAATGGCTTCGCTTCGCCCGATGGTCCGGAAAGTCTCAGTAGCGGCTTGAGTGGCGAACTCGGTCATGGCTTCTCCTGATATTACGATCGTCAATATGGGTATTCCGGAATGACGTCCGACTTCTTCGCGTCGAGTCGCAGTTCGCCGAGCGCGCCTGCGGGCACCATTGGATGATGTGGCATAACCGGATCAATGCGATCGTATCCCGAACCCAAGGGGGGCCGTCCGTCCGCGTCTCCTTTGTTCGGCCAAAGTGACATTGCGCGCTCTGCCAAGGCCGTGATCATGAGTGACGGGTTCACGCCCGGGTTAGCCGGCATGACACTCCCATCCATAACGTGAAGGCCAGGCTGCCCAAACACCCGCTGGTATGGGTCGATGGCGCCGCTTTCACTGCTCTCGCCGATAGGAATCCCACCCACGAAGTGCGCGGAGGCGTTGCGATTGATGACTTCCGTGAGCAACGCCCCCTCACCACTGTCCAGCTTTTTTGCGAGCCGGTCGACAAAGTTTTCGACGACCGGGATGTGCACCGACGGAGGTGTGCCCTGACCTGGCCGGCTTCTTAGCAGCCCGTCCTTCCAATACAGATCGATCGACGTGTCAGCCGTCTGCATGCACAGTGCGACGAAGGATCTCTCGGACCAGTGGCGCGGGTCATCGAAACTGAGCACCTCGTTAGGATGTTGCACTAGTTGCTTCAGCCAGGACTCAAACGGATGATTCTGCTCGCCATGCTGGTGGTAGGTTCCGAGCAACGCAAATACGTTGCTTCCCACTCCCCAATAGGTGGGCTCGATGCTCGTCACCGGGTCCGGCCACACGCCGGAGGTGATCGCTACCGACCCCGGCTGGAGATGGACCTTCTCCGGATCGTCCTTCCATTGTCCGTGAGTTCGCGTGACATATAGAAGCTGTTCGGAGTTCGTCCGCGCCCGTTGCCCAAGCTGGCTCGAAAGACCGGGCAGACTGCCCTTGTGCTGCATGTGAAGGAGCAGCTTCGACGAGCCATACGCATGCGCAGCCACGATCACCTGCTCGGCGATGTAAATATGATGCTTGACATGCGTCGCCCTCTGCGCCCAGCCAGGATGACGGGCATGCACTTCGAAGCCGCCTCCAGCGAGCGGAACGAGATCGTAAACCTCATGCAGTTCATGGATCTCGGCGCCGAGCTTCTCCGCAAGATAAAGATAGTTCGTGGTCAGCTTGTTCTTGGCGTTGTGGCCGCACCCGATACAGCAATTGCCACACGAGATACAGCCGCTGCGCCTCGGTCCGACGCCGCCGAAGTATGGATCGTCGGCCTCGACACCTGGGTTACCGAAGTAGACGCCCACCGGAGCCTTGTTGAACGTTTCCCCTCTTCCTATCTCGATCGCGACCTGTTGAAGGGCCCGATCGACGTCGGTTGGCATGTACGGGTAGCGCACGACGCCGAGCATGCGGGTTGCCTGATCGATACAGGGGGCCAGTTCGTCGGCCCAGTCGGTGATCCCCGCCCACCCTGGAGCATCGAAGAATTTCTTCGGAGGGACATACAAGGTGTTGCCATAGACGTGTGAGCCGCCGCCCACGCCCGCTCCGGAGAGTACGAGCACATTGTCGAGGTACTCCATTCTTTGGATTCCATACAACTCAGCTGCCGGCAGCCACAAGAAGTGCGGCAGATCCCACTGACTCTTTGGAATGGCTTCGTCTTTCCAACGCTTGCCGGACTCCATCACACCGACCCGGTAGCCCTTCTCCGCGGCGCGAAGCGCGGCAACACTCCCACCGAACCCCGAGCCGATGATTACGACGTCATAGTCGAAGTTCTGCATACCTTCGTCCTTTCTGATGCAACTTGTGGATCGGGTGCCGACCTTGCCCATGGAAGCAGAGTTGCGAGTTGAGAACAATCAGACGAAGGTATCGGTGAGAACGGTCTAATCTCGCTGTTGCACAAGCGGAGTGAAGCAATACCAAGGTACAATAGACGCCCTTCCTGGACTGGCGCATTGTTCCCCTATGGAGTCCCATCAGGGAAAGAGCGTGATGGAACATCCCCTTGTATCCGTAGTTGATGATGACGAGTCGGTGCGAGAGTCGCTGCCTGACTTGCTCAAGGAGTTCGGTTTCGCAGTGCATGCTTTCTCATCCGCACAGGAATTCCTGTCGTCTGACAGCCTCGGCAAAACCAAATGCTTGATCCTGGATGTGGCGATGCCAGGGATGACAGGGCTTGAGCTTCAGCAAGAATTGATGCATGGCGGGCATGAGATCCCCGTCATATTCATCAGCGCTCAGAAGGACGCCGCCATTCGGGAGCAAGCGTTTAGACAAGGGGCCGTGAAGTTCCTGTACAAGCCGTTCAGCGACACGGCCTTGCTTGAGGCATTGAATGTGGCTGTGCCCATGAAGTGAATCGCCTGAGACCTTCAGTACTCTAGGAGATATACTATGAGCCTCGCGCAAGCACTCTACCGTGAGCTGGGGTCAGCGCCAATGCCGCCCGCATCAGACATAGTATTCGTCATCGATGACGATGTCTCAGTGCGGGAGTCACTCGAATTATTGATCGAAAACGAAGGCTGGCAGATCGAAACTTTCCCTTCCGCCCAGGAATTTCTAGATCGACCTCGAATTCTAGCTCCGAGCTGCCTCATTCTCGATATCTCTCTTCCTGGTCTCAACGGCTTAGAGCTACAGCAACGGATAAGTCCTGAGCGGACCGAGATGCCGATTATCTTCATCACGGGTCATGCCGACATCCCGATGACAGTCCGAGCGATGAAAGCCGGCGCCGTTGAATTCCTAACGAAACCTTTGAGTGATGAAGTTCTACTCAATGCCATTCGCCAAGCACTAAAACGCAGTCGCATCGCTCTGGCCAGCAAAGCGGAGATGCAGCAACTCCGGGAGTGTTACGCCTCGCTCACCCCTCGCGAACGGGAGGTTATGGCGCTGGTGGTCTCCGGACTGTTGAACAAACAGATCGGCGGAGAGTTGGGGATCAGCGAGATCACGGTTAAAGCGCACCGCGGTCAGGTGATGCACAAGATGAAAGCTGACTCCCTTGCCTCGCTGGTGAAAATGTCAGCGCGATTGGGTATCACCTCTGCAACGAGAGCGTAAACTCAAGGTGCAAGGTCCGAACTACTTCACTGAAATTCCGTCAGCATTCCAAGCGGTTACAGAAGATGCACGGAAGACTTCGCCATTTCGCGACAGGTCTCTTGACCGGTTGCTGGCGACCATAAGACTATTCCGCGGCCTTCGCAGCCAGCGTTTCAACCAGGGCAATGTTTTGAAGTAGCTCTGTTGGCAAATTGTGCCTCTCTTGGAGATAGGTCGAGCTGTTGTAACTTATCCAGGTGTTCTTGTGCGCATCCTCCCAGACCAATATTTTTAGCGGGAGATCAATGGCGATGCTGGGTACGGCGAGCATCAGCGGAGTACCGGCCTTTGGATTGCCAAAGATCAATAACTTTGTAGCCAGGCATTATCATGCCCGCTTTTTCCGCCTCGCCACTGTGATCCACCAGAGCAAAGAGTGTCACTCCCTTGGATTGAAGAATATTTTTGAGTCGATCCACCGTCTCGTCAACAGAATGATTGCTCGGTTTATCGACGATTCCTGTGATTGCGGTTGTTGGTGTCATTGAAACCTCCTGCTTATCTTGCACATGGGTATTGCTGGAGTCCCGCACGGAAACCAAGTAAATTGCCATCGCCAATCCGACCATGGCCAGGAACAGCGCTATTGCGACAGCTTGCGTGGATGGACGGGAAGGCGGAACGCCTCCGCGATTCAACTCGCGGACAAGACGAATGTGGTGCCATGCTGAGAAAACGAAGACGAACACTCCTACTGTTATCAACGCGGTCCCAAACCAGAGGGACAGACCATAAGACGGCACTGAGCGCGCGTGCTGAATCGGTGCGAACTGCGTGAGGAAGAGGCCAAAGCGCGCAACAACGAAGCCAAATCCCATCAGCGCCAAACCTGTGCGGATCCAGGCAAGGAATGTGCGTTCAGCCGCCAACGCGTCACGCAAGTCGGTCTTTTGAATCAGTTCCATTCCTGGGAGTCTCGACAGATCGATCCAATACACTTCGAAACAACTAAAACAGAGCAAGCTCTAGCCCTTTACTCCTGCCCGGCTCGTCTCGAACAAAAACCAAACCCGGCGCTGCGCCTGGTCGATCCAGTTCTCTAAGAAGCTTGCGGTTGCAACATCGTTTGCCTCATCGCAAAGGTCATGGATTTCAATCATGCGTGCGATTAACGCTTGATTGTCTTCGCGCAGTTCACCAAGCATATCCAAAGCTTCCACGTAGTCCGCATCGTTGTCGGCGACGTGTTTGAGACGAGCCACATGTGCAATTGAGCGAATTGTCGTTCCACCCAGTTTGCGAACTCTTTCGGCGATATCATCGGTTATTGCGAACAGCTGATCTGCATGCTCATCGAGCAACAAGTGGTAGTCACGGAAATGAGGACCACTGATATGCCAATGGAAATTCTTTGTCTTCAGGTAAAGAGCGAAGACATCGGCGAGTAGGACATTGAGTTCTGCTGTGATGTTCTGAACATCCTCTTTCTGCAGCAGAGTTGGAGTCCTCACTCATGCTTCACGGCGCGTTGCAATGTCGTTTCGGTTCGTCATGTTCTTCCTTTCGTGCGATCCCACTGTTGAGTGTTGGATTTAGTGCCGCCACTAGCCGGCACGAGCAGTATTGTTTGTCCATGCGAGGAAACGTCGGTGGTAAATGTCTGAACTTAGCTTGCTGGTCATGGGATTTCTGCTTTTCGCACGTGATCAGTTCGAACTTCTTGGCAACTCGGCAGACCGCCTGTTGACTCCGCGGTCTGCCAAGGCAAGTTAATCGCTATCCTTGTGTACTTTGGTAATTCGCCGTTATGCTGCGCCACGTGCCTGTGTCGGCGCTTCCAATGAGGCTGGAAGCCGTGCACCGACCCAGTCTTGGATGTCCTGCATGACCACGCGCTTGTCGAGATCGTTGAGAAGATCGTGAAACCCTCCTTCATAAAGCTTCAATGTTTTGTCCGGGGAGCCCGCCATGTCATAAAAGCGCTGGCTGCCGCTGGGCTTCGTGTTCTTGTCGAGAGTGCCGTGAAGAATCAGGAGCGGGAGGGTAATCAGAGAGAATTCCTTCTTGAGTCGCTCGTCAGCACGAACCAACGCGGCCATGGTTCGCGTCGGTTGAGTTTCATGTGCAATCAACGGATCCTCGTTCATGGCTTCCACAGCCTTCGGGTCGCGCGAGAATCTCTCGTTCGGAAGGTGGAGGATATGGGCATGCGGAGCAAGGTGGCCCAGCCCTTTGAAAACCGCTAGGGCGAAATCGGGCGCAGGCAATTCATGGGCGAAGCTTTCGCAGATCAATCCAGCGAGTTCGGGTTGGTGATCAAGCGTATAGAGGCACGAGACAACCCCGCCTGCGCTATGACCGAGGAGGAAAAAGGGCAAGTTCGATTCTCGCGATCTTGCCACCTTAACCACGGCTTCGACGTCGCTGACGTAATCTTCAAAATTATCAACGTAGAAACGCTCGCCATCAGAATTGCCGCGGCCGCGCAAATCTACGGCGTACACGGCTAAGCCTGTTGCAACCAATTGTTCGGCCACCCACTCGTAATAGCCACTGTGGGCGTTAAAGCCCGGAACAATGATGACCACAGCGCGAGGCTTTTGTTTTGGACGCAGCGACCGAAAGAAAATTCTTAGGCCGCTTGCCCCTTCAACTCTCTCCCCACTATTTGTAAAGTCTGACATTGGGATTCTCCTTTTGTGAATGTAGGTGTTTGAATTTCCTTGAATCAGAACAAGGTCTTAAGGTGCGTAACGGGTAAAAACAAAGTCGTGATCTTTGGCAGGTTCGTGGCAGCCGAAACAGGTTTTGTGCTTCGCCTCGTCGGCAGCCTTGCCGTCCGTGAAGTCAGCGAACCCCCAACCGCCAGACTCGGCGTACTTCGTTGAGTCCTTGACCATGACCTGCATATTCACGGGGGATCCGGCAACAAAAGCTTGGACGTGGCCAAAGACTCTATTGTCTTCATCCGAAGGAGCACGCTTCCAATGCAGCGCAACAATGACTGCGCCATCCGGGAACGGAAGCGTTCCCTCGCGATAGGCCTTGATCGCTGCATCGTTGCCCAACTCAGCGCGCAACTGGTTGAAGTCGCCTTCTTCGAGGGTCACGGAGATCAGCTTCCAATCGCGGTATCCCGGCGGGACGGTGACTCCATAGACTGGAGAGGCATCCTCATCGGCGTGCCCGTATAGCTGAGCTGAAAATGCGATAAACCCTGCAGCTATCAGCAACGCTGGTAGAACCGCAATCTTCACTGTTCCTCCTTTCACGTCTGCAGCTCGCGCTCTTAGGTGTTTCATAGCAAACGACAATGCACCGCTTCTTTGCATCGTGCAATTGGACCTTGGTATTGGGGCTTCGCTCCGTCCTCTGCAAGTCACACAAGAGGTAGTGCATCACGCAGCGTTATGAGAAATATTGATCGAGTGCGGCGGGTAAGTGCTACCTAAGTATGGGTCGATACCATCGTCCAATGGCGCGATTGCCGCGCCCGCGAGAGTATTCACGCAGTTCAGCTTCGTATCTTCGCAAACGCAATGCATGCAGCGAAGAACTCATCACAATGGAGGGTTCCAATGTTCACTACATCGAACGACACCAATATCAAGGCAGACGCCAAGGCCAGGGCCGCCGTGATTGGCATAACGGTTGTGCTGATCGCGTTCTCAGCTTTGGCGCAGACTGCTAAGGACGTCAAAGGCGCAACACCGCTAGTCGCGATCCAGAATGAGGCCCCCGCTAAACTGATTGTCGATCCACCGATCCCGGAACAACTGGCTCTGGGCCGTGTCTTCATTCAGTACCGGACGGAGAACCTGCGCATTCTGCCGGTATTCGGCAAAGCTGCGTTGGAAGTGTCGCCACGGATTGGCCATCTGCACTATTACTTGGACGATCAATCCTGGCCCACCGTCGATACAAGCGGAGAAACAGTGGTGTTTGTGGGATTGCCGCCAGGACCGCACAAAGTTCGCCTCGAATTGGCGGACACAATCCATCGGCCAATCCCTGATTGCAGCAAAGTGGTGGATTTTACGGTGCCCGCTCCCCAGCAGAAATAAGGCTGTTTCACGAGGTCTTCACGAGCCAGGCGACCGCCTTCCTTGCCGCAGACCCACAGTTTGCGCCTGATTGAGTCACGAGCGAAAGCGCGATGAAAGCTGCGAAAGTGGCAGCGATCTTCGTCAACGACTGAGGAGAAGGATCTTTATGAATTCCGAGACTGCCGACGTTGCCGGCCTCAAGATCTTCTACCGCGAGGCCGGAGATCCTTCGAAACCGAACATCGTCCTGTTGCACGGATTTCCCTCGTCCTCGTACTCATTCCACGACCTCATTCCGCGTTTGGCCGATCAGTTTCACGTCATCGCGCCCGACTACCCCGGTATGGGGTATAGCGAGGCACCGGCTCCGACCGTGCTGCGACCCACCTTCGACGACATGGTCGGAGCCATCGACGCGTTTATCGCGCAGTGCGCCCCCGGGCCAGTCATTCTTTATATGCATGACATCGGAGGTACGATCGGGATGCGGATCGCGACGGCCCACCCTGACCGGATTGCCGGCCTTATCTTTCAGAACTTCACCATTTCAATCGACGGGTGGAATCCCGAGCGCCTAAAGGTCTACGAGCGGCTCGGCGGTCCTGAAACCCCAGAGAGTCTTGCCGAGGTAGAGCAATTTACTACGGTGGAACGCGACATGTTTCTTCACAAGAGGGGCGCACGCCGGCCCGACGCTCTGAATCCAGACTATTGGGCGATCGACACTTATACGTTTTCGATTCCGGCGAGTCGCATTTTCATGTCGAGACTGTTCATGACCCTCGCGACGAACATCCAGCTCTACCCGCAATGGGCTGCATATCTGAAGAGCCGGCAGCCGAAAATTCTCATTGTGTGGGGGCGAAATGACCCTCTCTTCCTGCCGACGGCACCGGAATTTGTGAAGCAGATTGTGCCGACGGCCGATCTGCGCTATTTCGATGGAGGCCACTTCGTGCTCGACGAGTATGCCGACGCGATCGCGGAGGCAATCATCGAGACGTTTTGCCCGATGTCGGAAATGCGCAATTAGTGAGCCAGAGAGAAAAACAATGAATACACTCGCAAAGCAGACAATCGATGCTCACGGCGGCCTTGAACGTTGGAGCCATTTCAACACGCTTTCAGCGCACCTGATCCAAGGGGGCGCCCTCTGGGCTGCGAAGGGCAAAGCGGGAATCCTGGTTGACCCTACGGTTACTGTCGACCTTCGCGACGAGAAGGCCTCGCACTGGCCTTTTGGTTCTCCTGATCGAAGGTCGCGTTTCGAGCCGCAACGGGTCGCGATCGAAGACGCGGAGGGCAATGTCCTTGAAGAACTCCTTCAACCTCGCGCCTCATTCAAGGGACACGCTGCCCTCTGGAGCGATTTGCAGCTCGCGTACTTCGCGGGATACGCAATGTGGACTTATCTGAACATTCCGTTTCTGCTCGCCAGACCCGGCGTTGAGTCAGAAGAAGTGGAGCCGTGGCAAGAGTCGGGCGAAACCTGGCGTCGTCTAAAAGTCCATTTCCCCGCTGATATCGCGACCCACAGCACAGAGCAGACACTCTACCTCGATGAGCAAGGATTGTTGAGGAGGCAGGACTACACCGTCGAAGTCGATGGCACCGCAGGAGCGGCGCACTACGTCTACGATCACAAAGAGTTTTCGGGCATCGTCTTCCCGACGAAAAGGCGAGTTTTCCGTCGGCAACCGGACGGACATTCCGCTCCCGAACCGTTGATTATCTCCATCGACCTCGATCGGATTGTTCTCAGCTAGAGCGAGAACAGATTCCACTCTGCCATGTATCCCCGTTCGATGGAAGGTTTCGCATGAATAAGACTACTCAAGGTTCACTCGAAAATTTCACGATCACTGTTCTCTCGACGATGCTCGTGGGCGAACCACGAGGCATTGGCGAGTGGGGTTTCGCCGCTGTTGTCGAAGTCGGCGATCACCGTATGCTCGTCGACACAGGCGCTCGACCGGACACAGTCTTGAAAAATACGCAGGAATTGAATGTCGACTTGTCTGGCGTGCACGAAGTCGTCCTGACGCATTCTCACTGGGATCATGTTAGCGGCCTTCTCACGCTTCGGCGTGAGCTCATGAAACGCAATCCTGACGCGCTTTCAGTAGTGCATGTGCCCGTCGGTATCTTTGATAGCCGACCGTCGCCAACGGGCGAGGGCAATCCGATGATCGCGATTCGCAAAGACTATGAGGCGACAGGTGGAAACTGCGTTTTGCACCCGTCCGGTGCGGAATTGACACCTGGAATTTACTTCACCGGTCCAGTTCAACGCGTTTATCCGGAGCACAATTGGAGCGGGTCGGGCAGGCTTCTGACGCCTGCCGGGCTCGTAGAGGACAACGTCCTAGAGGACTCATCAGTTGTTCTCGATACACGAAAAGGATTGGTGATCCTCACGGGCTGCGGACATGCCGGCATCGTGAACATAATGACCGCAGTTGAAAAGAATTACGGGAATAGGCCGATCTTCGGAATCATCGGAGGGCTGCACCTGTTCGGCGCGAGCGATGACGTTGTGGACTGGACGGCTACCAAGCTTCGGGAATATCACGTAGCGAATCTGCTGGCAGCTCATTCGAAGCCACGTATCAATTGAGGACCAAGTTGGGGCTGAACCGTCAAACGGCAGTCGTTGCCGGTGTGGGCTCATCATTCTCATCTGCGAACGGTATTGTGGCTGGTCCTCTTGCGAAGTAGTCGCGGCACATTCCGGTGGGAGAGTACTAGTCTTTCATTGCTCTCTGGGTATTGTTGCCGCGCCGAAGAAAATCCGGTTTGTACTTACCTCAAGTGAAGAGCAGAAAGGGAGAGCAGTTATGAAAGTCTTCGCTATCGCAACATCGAAACCTGCCCTCACGCCCGACAGGCTTCAGCAGTACATGCCGGCCGAAGTTTCGGCCACCCTCCAACACTATCTCGACGGCACGATTGAGCAGTTTTGGTTTCGTGAGAAGCTCGGGCCGATCTTTCTCATGAACGTCGAGTCGGTCGAACAAGCTAAGGAGTCACTAGCCGAGCTCCCACTCGTTGCGAATGACCTGATGACATACGAGATCTTTCCGGTCACTACGCTCAGCCCACTTCGCCTCCTGATCCACGCCAAGTAAGACATGGCCACGTCCCGCTCTTCGTCGGCGGTGGAGAGGTCCTAACGACCGTAACTTCTTTATCGCCAAGCTGCTGGTGCCGGCCACCATTTCCAAGGGCTGCTGGAAAATACCCCCAATACAGGGAAAGTGCAATATTGATGCGGGTTTGCGCACTATCTTTCCTCGTTAGACCAAGATCGGCTTCGGACGACTTCCGGTGATCTGGGGCGATTTCGGCGGACGTTTTACTAGGAAATCCTAGAGCAGAATTGAATTCAAGAATGGGCTCCGCCCGCAAACAGAACAATTAGCTTCGGTCACAGCGGGCCCCTTCAGTCGTGTTCCGCAATAGGCCTACTGATTAAGAGTTGTCGCACCTGAGCAGGTTGAACAGCAACAAACACCATCTGAAATCAATTACTTACCCACAACCTAGCCCGCACGGAAGCACTCTGTCGAAAGTAGCGAAAAAGCCCGTATTGGCGCACATGGGCTCGAAGCGTACGGCACATTCTGCGGCACACCTTTCTGGGCGAGGCGCCTTCGTTCACAACGTGCTCAGAAAAGAACACTCTATTTCACCGCTGAGACGGACACAGGCTGAATCTCGGGTAATTGTGCGTCCTCAAAATAACGACGCCGGAAGTAGAACGCAACGTTAACAAGGGCAATCATCACCGGCACCTCGACCAACGGACCAATCACCGCCGCGAACGCGGCGCCCGAGTCAATTCCGAAAACAGAAACAGCGACCGCGATGGCTAGCTCGAAGTTGTTCGAGGCGGCCGTAAACGACAAGGTCGTCGTCTTGGAGTAGTCCGCTCCCAGCCTTCTCCCCATGTAGAACGACACCAAGAACATCAACAAAAAGTAGATCAACAGAGGAACCGCGATTCGCAGAACGTCCAGCGGCAAGCGAACGATGTATTGTCCTTTTAGCGAGAACATCACGACGATCGTGAACAACAGTGCAACCAGCGTCAGTGGGCTTACGCGAGGAATGAAATAGTGTTCATACCACTCCTGCCCTTTGGTGCGTAGGAAGATTGCGCGAGTTGCGAACCCCGCGAGGCAAGGGATGCCGAGATACACAAACACGCTCTTTGCTATGTCCGCGATGGAGACGTCAACAACTGCGCCACGGAGCCCGAACTTGACCGGGAGCACGGTGATGAAGACCCATGCATATATCGAGTAGAAGAAGACTTGGAAAAGCGAATTGAAGGCTACCAACCCAGCAGCGTATTCAGTGTCGCCTTTGGCCAGTTCATTCCATACAATCACCATGGCGATGCACCGTGCCAGCCCGATCATGATCAAGCCGGCCATATATTCCGGGTACCCGCGCAGAAAGACAACGGCCAGGATGAACATCAGAATGGGGCCGACCACCCAGTTCTGCACGAGCGACAGACCGAGTACCTTTCTATTCCGAAAGACTTCGGGTAAGTCTTCGTACCGCACCTTGGTGAACGGTGGGTACATCATGACGATCAATCCGACTGCGATTGGAATAGAGGTTGTGCCGACGCTGAAGCGATTCAGAAATGGCACGACTCCGGGCAGGAGCCAGCCGAGACCCACCCCTAGCGCCATCGCTAAGAAGATCCACGCCGTGAGGTAGCGGTCGAGGAATTTGAGACGGCTACTTGTCTTCATGGGACATTCCTGTAATTACTTGTCCTGTGCGACTGGCGAGGTCGACTGTCCAATGTTGTCGAGCTCTCTCTTCAGCGCGAGACTGTCGAGAGCCTTGAACGGGAGGCAGAGAAACAGACTGATTCGGCGATCCAGAAGGAAGAAGGCATCGCGAAAGGCGCGCTCGATGTCTGCCTCACTGCCCCGAACAGCTGCTGGATCGGGAACACCCCAATGGGCGGTCAAAGGCTGCCCCGGCCACACGGGACAGACCTCCTTCGCGGCATTGTCACAAACGGTAAAGACAAAATCGAGCTTCGGCGAGCCTGGCAGGGAGAATTCATCCCAGGCCTTGCTTCGTAGTCCCGTGATGGGAATGTGCGCCATTTCGAGCTGCCGCAGTGCTTCGGGCCGAACTGCTCCGGACGGATGGCTGCCCGCGCTATAAGCGGTAAAGTTCGGTCGGCCTTTGAAATTCAGAATGCCTTCTGCCATGATCGAGCGTGCCGAGTTGCCGGTACACAGAAACAGAACGTTGTAGTGACCTGTCATCTGCTCTCTCCACTAGGCCGCTAGTTGCAACAGGTCGGCCCGCAACAAGCCTCGGACGGGGCAGCCGTAGGTTTGACTGCACGAACAAAGGCGCTCATGAATTTCTCGTCCACCTGTGGCGCGATGGCGTCCACGTTGACACCAGCCGAAGCGAGGAACTCCCTCGCGTCGTCGACACGGTAAATCCGAGTCGGTTCGACCTCGATCTGCTCAAAGCCGGCTGTTTTCAGCTTCGACCGGTATTCGGTCTCATCGAGTGCCCCCGCAATGCAACCTACCCAGAGCAGAACCTTCTGGCGGATTTCATCAGGAATGGCGCCGCGCGTTACCACGTCGGAAACGGCAAATCGTCCGCCGGGCTTCAAAACACGGAACGCCTCGCGTAGGACACGGTCCTTATCGGCGGAAAGATTGATGACGCAGTTGGAAATGATGACATCCACCGAATTATCGGGGAGCGGAATCTTTTCGATCTCACCTTTCAAAAACTCGGCGTTCTCCGCTCCAGCTTTGCGCTTGTTCTCGTTGGCCAGCGCGAGCATCTCATCCGTCATATCGAGGCCATAGGCTTTACCGGTCGGTCCCACCCTGCGAGCCGAGAGAAGAACGTCAATGCCACCGCCCGAGCCCAGGTCGAGCACGACTTCACCCGGATTCAGCTTGGCGAGCGCCGTGGGATTCCCGCATCCCAGCGAGGCGAGCATCGCTTCTTCGGGTATCTGCGAAGTCTGGGAACTGTCGTAGAGATTCGAAGTAATCGGATCGCAGGAGAGTCCGCTCGCCGGAGCTGCGCCGCAACAACTGCTTCCACCTGTCTTCACGCGAAGGGCAGCTTGACCGTATTTTTCCTTGACGACTTCCTTGATGTCCGTGGTGCTCATGGGGTCTCCTATTTGCAAATCTGAACAATGTCTTGGGGTCTGAGTGCCTTGTTTCGTGTGCAGCACTCGGCATAGAGGAATTGCAGCAATTCCTGAAGGGCTTCTGTATTGGCGGTGTAGCGGAGGAAGGTGCTTTCCCGCTGAACTTGCACCAGTCCTTCGTTCCTGAGTTTGTCGAGATGATGGGACAAGGTCGAGTTCGGGATGTCCAGTTCTTCCTGAATCTCTCCAACTACGAGACCTTCCGGGTGAGCTGACAGCAGAAGCTGCATGATCCGCAGTCGCGCCTCGGTTCCCATCGCCGAGAACATGTCGGCGTACCTGTTCACTTGTTCCAGACTCTTCTTAGTCGGAGCAGTAGGCATATTTCGATCATTGCAGAAATATAGTTGGACTGTCAAGCGCTCTTAACGCGAAGCAATCGGTTCGAGAAAGGTGGTGGTAACACGCGATCAGCAGCAGCCTGACGCTGTACCCTTGAGAATTCCTCGAACAAGAACGTCTGGGCGGCGGGAGATCTCTTAGCCGGTTAAGCCCAGGTCTCCCGTTGTTGTTGGGACCGACACACTCCCGAGTTGCTTCTGACGATCGAACCGGCCACCTTGTCCTCCGGCCGCTGCCGACCTGCGTGATATGTTTAGGCGATGCGTGCGGAAATCGAAAGAGCTGTCGAACTATTGCGCGACGGAGATGATGCCAATGTGGAACAGGCACTTGCATTGCTGCAAAACACGGTTTTTTCGTTCAGCATGCGCGTGTGTGGGCAAAGGGAGGATGCCGAAGACACAATGCAGGAGGTTCTGCTGAAGTCCGTTCCGCACCTGCCCAGATTCGACAGCCCCAAAGCACTTCTAGTGTGGTTGTACAAGGTTGCGAAGAATCGCTGCCTGATGAATCGGCGCAAGAGCAAATTCGCTCCGGCGCATGAACTGTCGCTCGAAGAGTTGATGCCGGATCGTAAAGAACTGGAGCAACTCACCGCCGACGGCAGAGTCAACCCGGAATCCTTCGCAATCCATAGTGAGCAGGCCTCTCGTCTGCGAGAGGCCGTGAAGAGGCTGCCTCCGCCGTATCGAATCGTCCTGGTGCTTCGCGACATGGAAGGGCTGACCGACGATGAGGTGGCAGAAATCACGGGCGTTCGCGCGGGAACGGTGCGCGTACGGCTGCACCGAGCACGCTTGTTCGTCAGAAAAGAACTGATGCGGACATGGATGCCGCGAAACGGTACAAGAGTTCATGCTCAGAGACACCCCAGTAAAGAGAGCCGACCCGCGCGTTGCAAGGCGATGTTCGCGGAGCTGTCGGATTATCTCGACGAGCAACTGGACGATTCTCTTTGCGAAAAGCTGGAACGGCACATGACCGGGTGCGAGCCATGCCAGGCGTTTGTAGCTACTTTAGAAGCCACTATCGAGCAGTGTCGAAGGTCGGGAGGAGAGTGCTCCCCCAAGGCCGCCAAGCTCCGGCAAGAGTTAATGGAGAAGTATCAGCAGGTCAACGCCGCAATCAGATCGAATTCCTAGCTCCTCCGCTTCCAAAACAATCCCAGAAACTTTCGTTGTAACAAATTCCTATCTTCTGCATTTATTCGTTGTTCCTGATCGATGAATTCTGCAGGAGGTACTCATGATTGCAGCGCAAGTCGAGCTCACACAAGCACTTAGACAGCAGCGGCAGTTTGCGGCCCGGACTGGAAGTGGCCACAATCTGATTCTGGACGATGCGGCAGGTGGAACCGGCCCCAAACCAATTGAGCTGGTTGCCGTCGGTTTGGCCGGATGCACTGCCTTCGATGTCATCACGGTGCTTCGGCAGAAATACCACCAGAAGGTCACCGGGTACCAAGTGCGTGTCGAGGCCGATCAGGCCGAGCGACCGCCGCAGGTCTTCACTACGGTTCGAATCCATCACACCGTCACCGGGATTGGAATCGACGACGCAGCACTTGTGGAAGCTATCCGCCTGTCAGAAGAAAAGTACTGCTCGGTGGGTGCGATGGTGCAGAAGACGGCCACGTTCCATACGACACACGAAATCGTCGAGGACAATACCTCTTGGCTCCATGCGGCTGAGCCAGCAGGAGTCGAGCGTTGAGCCTCACTCGCCACCTCGCCATTGCCCTCGCCGCCAGCGCGATGCTTGTTGGCACAACCTTGGCGCAGAGTTCTGCTGCTCCTCTGACACTGCACGATGCGGCAAGCATCGCCCTGGAAAAGAATCCCCTCCGCAAGGCGGCGTTGGCGGATACGAAGGCAGCCTCGGCTGGGGTGCGGGAAGCACAGTCATTCCTTATGCCGCATGTGAGTTTTTCGGAACAAGCAACACGCGGCAATGATCCTGTGTATGTGTTCGGTAGCAAGTTACGGCAGCAGCGATTTACTACCGACGATTTCTTCCTGAACCAACTGAACACTCCTTTGCCGTACGGCAATTTCTCCACCCGCTTTGGCGGAACCTGGAATTTGTTCGATTCATTTGCTTCGTGGCACGGAGTCAATCGCGCGAAGGAAATGAATATCGCAGCCAGTCATCAACTCGAACGTACCGATCAGGAAATCCTCTTCCGAGTCGTGCAGTCCTACTACGGAGTTTTTCTAGCAATGAAGCAGTTGGAGGTCGCTGAGCATTCGCAGAAGACGGCGAAGTCGATCATGGACCGTAGCCAGGTCCGCTACGACGCAGGGTTGGTGGTCGAGTCCGATCTGCTCAGCGCCAAGGTTCGTCTGGCCAGCCGCGAGCAAGAACTGATTCGTGCGCGAAACAACCTAGAATTTGCCCAAGCCCAACTCAACACGGGAATGGGCGTGTCGGTCGATACGCCATATCAGCCCGTAGATCCACTCGCTGAGCGAAATCTGCCAGTGAGTTCGCTACCGGACTTGGAGCAAAAGGCTCTCACGACTCGCCCCGATCTCAAGCGGATCGAAGCGCAACAAACGGCGCAAGAACTAAGTGTAGCGATTGCCAAGTCGTCGTTCGGTCCGCGGCTGAACGCCTTTGCCGGTTGGGAAATGGACAATCCTACCTTCCTTGCCGGAGGGGGTGGCAATAGCTGGCTGGGAGGAATTGAACTACAGATTGATCTTTTCCAGGGTGGCGCAAAACGAGCTGCGCTGTCGCGCGAACGCGCCAACGCAGAGAAGATCACGGCGTTAAAACAGGCGGCAAGCAATGCAGTACGGCTGGAGGTCCGGCAGGCTTACTACGATCAGGACGCGAGCCGGCAGCAGGTAGAGGTGGCGCGAAGTGCCATTACTCAGGCGCTGGAGAGCCTGCGCATCGATCAGGATCGCTACGATGGCGGCCTGCTGACCATCACCGATCTTTTGGGCGCGGAGGAAGCGGCGCGTCGTACACAGACTGATTACTTGCAGGCGATCTATCAGTTTCACATCAGCTACGCCAACCTGGAGTTGGCCTGCGGAACCTTGAATCTGCAGTCTCCGGTGCTTATGCCATGAATCACACTCTTCCTGACACACTGAAACGGTCAACCTTCGCCTTCGGAGGTGCAACCTTAGCTTTCACCTTTCTGAGTCTGGTTTTTGTCGGCTGTTCCGGCGAACGGCAAAGCGTGAGCGCCCCACCGGAAGCTGTGAGCAACGTTTCCGTCGTGTCAGCTCAGACAGCGAATATTCCTGATGTCGTCGAGGCCGTTGGGACGCTCCGCGCCGCACAAACCAGCCAACTCGCCGCGCAGATGATGGGAAATATCGTTGAGCTCCGTGTACGCGAAGGCGACCACGTACAGCGCGGGCAGGTACTGGCAGTTATTGATGAATCCCAGCCGCGCGCTGCTCTCGACCGCGCAATGGCGGCTGATCTAGTTGCTCAACAGGAGATTTCGGCTTCTGAGTCCGATTTCACACTCGCCGAAGCAACCTTCAAACGCTATCAGACGCTGTATGACAGAAAGTCCGTCAGCCCGCAGGAGTTCGATGAGATTAAAGCCCGCTATGAAGCGGCGCAGGCGCGCCGCGAAATGGCTCGCGCCGGACAGGCCCAGACCAAGGCCGCATTGCAACAAGCTCGTACGGCCCTGGGCTACACGCGTATTGTGGCTCCGTTCGATGGTCTGGTGACTGAAAAGAAAGCTGACGTAGGAATGCTCTCCAGTCCCGGGATGCCGATCTTCACCGTTGAGGATCTGCGGCGCTACAGGCTGGAGGCTGCGGTAAACGAGACTGACTTGCGCTACGTGCGTCAGGGACAACAAGTGTCAGTCTCGATCGATGCCCTCGGGGACCGAGAACTCAAGGGGAAAGTCATTGAGATTGTTCCAGCAGCAGATCCCGGAAGTCGTAGTTTTCTCGTGAAAATCGAGTTGCCCTCAGATCCAGCGCTGCGGTCCGGTCTCTTCGGTCGCGCCCAATTCACCCGAGGAGAACGGGCGGCGCTGATGATCCCCCGCGCAGCGATCGTGAGGCGGGGCCAACTTCAAGGCATTTACGTGCTGGATCAAAATCGAATCGCCGGGTTGCGGTACATCACTCTGGGGAAACCGTCGGCGCAGCAGGTGGAGGTACTAGCGGGTCTCCAGTCCGGGGAGAGTTTGATTGCTGATCCGGGCAGCCGCGAATTGAGCGGAAAGAAGATCGAGCCTCGTTAGGAGCCAGGAATGAGCGCTGACAACAACAAGTCGAAACCGACAAACGCTGCGTCCCCCGCTCCTGGCTCGACAAGACAGGGTCTGGCAGGGCAAGTCGCCCATGCTCTCATTGACTCGAAACTGACTCCGCTGGTCATCGTTGCCGCGCTGCTGCTGGGAGCCTTCGCCGTTCTCAAAACCCCGCGCGAAGAGGAACCACAGATCGTGGTTCCCATGCTCGACGTCTTTGTCCAGATGCCGGGTGCGTCGTCCGAGGAAGTCGCCCAGCGTGTCAGTTTACCGATGGAAAAGTTGCTGCGCGAAGTACCTGGCGTCGAATACATCTACTCCATCAGCCATCCCGGCATGAGCGTGGTGATCGTGCGCTTCTACGTTGGAACAAAAGAAGAAGATGCGATCATCCAGACCTATAACAAGCTCTACTCCAATTTTGACCGCATCCCGCCCGGTGTTTCACAACCCCTCATCAAGGTTCGATCTATCGACAACGTTCCAATTATGGCGCTGACGCTGTGGGGGCAGAACTACGATTCCTACCGACTGCGTCGCGTCGCCGGAGAGCTGGAAAACTCGCTGAAAAAGCTGGATGACATTTCGGAAACAACCATAATAGGCGGCCAACCGAGACAGGTGCGCGTCGTGCTCGATACTCAGAGGCTTGTAGCCTATGGCCTGACACCGGGAGAGGTGATCACCCAACTGCAAGGAGCAAACACCAGGGGGCAGGCCGGCAGCTTTGCACGGGACAATCGCGAGTTTCAAGTAGAAGCAGGCTTGTTCTTCACCCAGGCCGACGATCTCAACCAAATTGTGGTGGGAGTTCATACAGGACGGCCCGTGTATCTACGCGACGTAGTCGAAAAGATCGAAGACGGCTCGGCGGAGCCCGACAACTATGTTCTGTTTGCAAGCGCCAAGGGAACCACTGGTCAAACTGCAAATCCCGAATATCCAGCGGTGACCATCACTCTGGCCAAGCGCAAGGGCACGAATGCCAGCGTGATCGCCGAAAATGTGTTGCAGACAGTGACCGACTTGCGTGGCTCCATGCTGCCGCAGGATTTGAATATCACCGTCACACGAAACTATGGCGAGACGGCAAAGGACAAGTCCGACGAACTGCTCAAGCACCTATTCATCGCAACTCTTTCGGTGACTTTGCTGATCGCTTTGGCGTTAGGCTGGCGGGAATCGGGCGTGGTTTTGCTGGCCGTGCCTGTGACCTTGGCTCTGACGTTAGCGATCTTCTATCTGTTCGGCTATACCCTGAACCGGGTCACGCTCTTTGCGCTGATTTTTTCCATCGGTATTCTTGTGGACGATGCCATCGTTGTCGTCGAGAATATTGTTCGACATTTCCGCCTACCAAGCAGCCGTGGACGCTCGCTCGTCGATGTCGCTGTCGAAGCGGTCGATGAAGTTGGCAACCCGACCATCCTTGCGACCTTCGCCGTGATTGCGGCGATTTTGCCCATGGCTTTTGTGCGCGGGCTCATGGGTCCGTACATGCGCCCGATTCCTGTCGGCGCCTCGGCGGCTATGTTGTTCTCCCTAATCGTCGCGTTTGTGGTGTCACCCTGGGCCGCGCTCCGGCTGTTGCGCCACTATGCTGGCGACCGCGGAGGAGAACATCATGAATCAGAAGGATGGACTACGCGCTTCTACCGCAAGGTGATGAACCCGTTGGTCCTCGATGCGAAGCGGCGCTGGCTGTTTCTCGCTGGCGTGGTTGTTCTCTTACTCACCGCCATGGCCTTTGTCCCCCTGAAATGGGTTCGCGTGAAAATGCTGCCGTTCGATAACAAGAGTGAGTTCCAGGTCATCATTGACATGCCCGATGGAACTCCCCTGGAGCAAACCACTCGCGTCGCACAAACCCTGGGACAATATCTCGCGCAGCAGCCCGAGGTTGCGAATTACCAGATCTACTCCGGCACATCAGGCCCGTACAACTTCAACGGCCTGGTGCGGCACTACTTCCTGCGGCGTCAGCCAAATCAAGCTGACATACAGGTGAATCTACTCTCGCGTCACGATCGCAAAGCGCAGAGCCATGAAATCGCCCGACGTTTGCGTTCCGAACTCGTGAAGCTTGCTCAGCTTTTTGGTGCCCGCATTAAGGTAGCCGAGGTTCCACCCGGGCCTCCCGTACTTGAGACACTGGTCGCTGAAGTCTATGGCCCCGACTACAAAGGGCAGATTCAGCTCGCCTCACAAATCAGGCAAGCCTTCCAACAGACGCCGGGTGTGGTGGACGTGGACTGGTACGTGGAGGATCCACAAACCAAGTACGACCTCAAGGTGGATCTCGACAAGGCAGCGCTGCATGGTATCTCGGCGGCAGACGTGACCCGCACGTTGCAGATCGGCCTTGGCGGTGCCGATGCGGGTCTGCTACACGATCCACAGTCCCGCGAAGACATACCCATTCATGTGCGGTTGTCCCGTCCGGATCGCTCTGGAATACAGGACTTGGCAAGCCTGAAACTGCCTGCTCCCAACGGTGGCCAGATCGCATTGCAGGAAGTGACCAGCCTGAATCAAACAACAATTGATACGAGCGTGTACCGGAAGAATCTGCAGCGGGTGGTATATGTCACAGGAGATGTCGCCGGGGAAGAAGAAAGCCCCGTATACGCCATCGGCAAGATTAGTGATGCGATCGACAAAATCAAGCTCCCTGACGGCTACACGGTCAAACAATACAAGGGCACAGCTATGCCCGAACGGACCGACCGCTACTCCATGAAGTGGGACGGTGAGTGGCATATCACGGTGGAGGTCTTCCGCGATCTTGGCCTGGCCTTCGCAGCCGTGCTCGTTCTCATCTATGTTCTAGTCGTCGGTTGGTTCCGGTCGTTTATCACCCCACTGGTGATCATGGCGCCGATCCCGTTGACTCTGGTCGGTATTCTCCCGGCTCACGCCATGATGGGAGCGTTTTTTACCGCCACGTCGATGATTGGGTTCATTGCCGGGGCCGGCATTATCGTGCGCAATTCCATCATTCTTGTTGACTTTATCGAACTACGCCGCTCGCAAGGGATGCCTTTGGAAGAAGCTGTCGTGGACGCTGGTGCAGTGCGATTCCGTCCAATGCTTTTGACCGCCGCCGCGGTTGTCGTGGGTGCCAGCGTCATCCTCTTTGATCCGATCTTTCAGGGACTGGCACTCTCGCTCATGGCGGGTGAGGTTGCATCCACCGTGCTGTCTCGCATGGCGGTGCCGGTTCTTTATTACATCTCGCAGAAGCGAAAACAATTACCACAACTTCATCCTCACTCGCCGCCGAACATCGCCGACGGTGAGGCGCCGCAGTATAAGGTTACGCAATGACCTTCAGGAGAAGTCAGGCTAAAAGTTGTGTGTCCCCGCTGTGTCCCCGGCGAAAAATGGGGTTTCCAGCAAGTCTTTTATTTTGTTGGCGTCCCCGACGGGATTTGAACCCGTGTTACCGCCGTGAAAGGGCGATGTCCTAGGCCGGGCTAGACGACGGGGACGCTTTAAGAATCAAGCACTTGTCATTCTATCATCGACAGCCCTGGTGCCGGTTGTCGACGGCAGCCCGAATAGCAACATTAGCGCACACAATCTAGCCCACGCCAAGTCCTTCCATCACTGACGAAAACAAGCGGATCCGAAGCGGATCTGCCCGATACATAACAATTGACGTCTCTTTGACAAGCACCTGACAAAATGTCAGGGCGGGAGCGCTAACCTGTCTGTTAGTTCAACTGACTCTAAACTGGAGATTGACCTTGACCTCCCGACGAAGACTACCCCATAACCACCGTCTTCCCCCAGAAGAGGGCGTTATGCCATTGCATATCACAATCGAACAAACCGCAGACGTGGCCGTATTGCAGTGCGCCGGAAGAATGGTGCGCGGTAGAGCTCTCCATTTTCTCCATCAGGCCGTCACTAGTTTGAAACAAGCGCGAATTATCGTGCTGGACGTGTCACGAGTGGAGACCATTGACGGCGGTGGGCTCGGTGAGCTGGTATTTCTGTATGGTTGGGCTCGCGGGAACGCAATTCAGCTGAAGCTCGTGAATCCGTCCACCTTCCTCTGCGAAGTGTTGGAGCGTACCGGGCTGACGCGTGTGATGTGCATCTCGGCAGTCGACGACGCGGTCGAGATTCTTTGCATGCCGAAGAGCACAACCGGGAATGCAAACTGGGTGGCGGTGTTCTGACGGACGGGTACTAAATGACGGCGAGGTCCGTTCTGAAACACTGGCCTAAGATGGGAGAGGCGAGGGTTATAACCTGTCGTGGTACGAAAGCCTGCTGCCTGACAGTTGTCTTCACCGGGAATAAGCGGCGGAATGCTCTGCACAGATTTTCTCGAATATGTGGCTACCTATCCCGCCCCGAAAACTGCCTAGAGAATACCCACACAGAATATCTACGTCGTATGTCTTGGCTAGCTGGTTGCCGAGCTTTTCCAACAGAATCGCCCCCTCTGCGTTACCTTGCGCCCACAGGAGATGAACACATTCTCCGAAAATTGCAACGTCGGCCCGTTCTCCCTCGGCGGCCTCAGCCGCTGTCACAACAAGATCACCCAAGAGTCTGAAAAATCGAACTGGATCGGGCATGCCATTCCGCATGACTGTCGATAGCGTCTCAGCGGCATCCAACGCGATGTATCTGCCTTGCTCCATCGCAGCACCCATATCCCAGCCCTGTGCCTGCAATCGTGGAAGCAGGCTCTCCCGGTGAGACTCGGTCGCGACGACGATAGCACCCTTCCCAGCCTTGAGAGCAGCCCCGATGAACTGCGTAAGGTCATCTAGAAGACGGCGATCATTGGAATAAAAGCCAACCACGTGGCGGCGGGCGATTTCCATGTTGTGCGGCGAGAGCGCGGAGACCGTATTGGCTTGGACTTTCTGGGGATCTCGTGTGCCTGAAGCCCTGGTGAAATCGTGACTCGCAAATCTGCTGCTGACAAATTGGTCGCCCCGCAGAACCGCGTTCACAGCGCTCAAGAGCTCTCTTCCGGCATCCGTTTTGAAAACGTAACCCCTTGCGCCCGTCTCCAGGGCCACTCGCACTACATCGGCAGAGGCTTGTAGGCTTACGAACAGTATTGCGGAGTGGGGAGAGAGCCTGCGGATTCGACGGGCAGCCTCGATTCCATCCAGCTTCGGGAGGCCGACGTCCAGCAAGATCAGGTCCGGTTGCAGTTCTTCCGCTTTCTGAACCGCCTCCAGTCCATCCGATGCTTCGCCGACGATCTTTAAGCCCGGCTGTGTCTGAAGGGTCGAACGGACGAGGCGATGCCAGGGCTCGTAGTCATCTACCACGAGAACCCGAATGGTTGATCTCTCCAAGCAGCCTCCGCCTGTCACAGTTCACGCCCGGATCACTGACAGGCGGGGTTGAGCCTATGACTCTAGAGGATTACATATGCGAGGGGCTCGTTCGTTGCGCTGAAGCAACTTGGGCTGCTCCAATGCAAAGAGCGACGATGTTGAAATAGGACACTGGCTCAATTGCCAAGCCGGAGAAGACTGACGAAGGCGAGGCACAATCACGATCCTTCCGCAATGGCGCGTACCCGATGTGCTAAAACCAACAGGCCAAACCTTAAGCCGGTCGTTTGACATGGGCCTCATCCGAGCTTACCCGCCCCCATGGCAATGTTCCGTTTCAAACAGCGTGAAGGAAGAGTCTTTTGGCTGAGCGCAGAAGGATCTTCCCGCGCTGTTTGCGAATCGCGCCGGTCCTTTGCCATTCGCTGATTAGGCGGCTCGTCGTGTAAGGGCTGATATTGGCTGCGTTGGCCAACTCTTCGTTGGTCATATCGAGTTCAATGCCTGCGGAAACTTCTTGGCCGATACTGGGTGCGTATCCCAAAACCACATAGGCAAGCCTGTCCCGCGCAGTTTGCGAAGTTAGAGCAGCGTGGGCAGCAACATACCAAGAGAGATAATCTAAAGCACTGAGGGATACATTTTCCAGGAGTTGAGGAAACCGTTGTGCGAGGCCGCGAATGGTGGGGCGATCCCAAGCGAGCACCGCACTGCTTCCGTGCTGACTAGATAAGTGCACGGTCGCGAGGTCAGCGCAGTTCCACCGAAAGTATGGCCCGGAGTAACCCATATCAGGTTGAGCTTTTTCCCATTGGGCGTATCAAAGAAATAACGCGCCCGCCCCTTCCACAACAATAAGAGTTGGTCGGCAGGTTCACCTTGGTGCGTCATCACTGATTTGGCGGAGAACCGGCGGGATCTCGCCGCCGCTAAGATTACATCCATTTCTTGCTGTTCCAAGCCCCGCAGCAGTTCGCTACTAGCGGGACCGTCGACAGCGCGAAGCTTCGAAGCGGGCATACTCTCTCGGGTATAAGAGCCGACATCGTGACGGAACATTTGCGCTCACCAGTCAGGTATTTGGCCAGAAGACGTTTCGCCGCAAAGCTACCCTTTCAGGAGCTAAATTCAGTGCTTGGCGCTCGCTAACGACTTTGGAACCAGCGGGCCAAGCTGCAGTGTCACGGGTTCAAATCCTGTCGGTGCGGGCGGCGCTGGATATACAATCTCTCTGCGGTGTGTCTTTGTAGAGAGCGAAGTTGTGGCCGACCCACTCTATCTCAGTCTCTGGTTTCCCAGCTTCAGGGTTCAAGACATAATGCTGCACGTCCTGTCCGTGCTGCGCCAATTCCCTTACTCCCAACAGCTGCCCGGCATTTCCTACCTGGCCGTCCATCCCGTCTCCTGGAACGAACCCACTATCCTCGAGAGGCGATTCCAGCCGGGCATCTCGCCCGAAGAGGCGGCGACCATTGCCTCCGACCTCGTGCACGAAGACTATGCCTTCCTGTTCGAGGCCTTCTGGGATTTGTGGTCCACCGACGCCACCGGAAAGCAGTGGTCCCTGGTGCCGCAACGTGTCCAGTTGATCGCGCAGGGTGCCGAGTTCGATGAGGGAGCTGCGGAGGGCACCGGGCACATCGAAGTTGACTTCGGACTGGATACTCCGTTTCTCCAGGAGGAGGTCGCGTTGGATGCTGAGGCGGAAGCGCACGTGCGTTCCAACATTCACAAGCTGGTTGACTTCACCAACAAGGTGGAAAAGAACGCCCACGCCGGCGGCCGCTTGCTTTGGTCCGACTCCGAAGACAATCTGGCCCAGAAACTCATCGCCCGCCTCCAGAAAGTGCAGTAGAGCCCTCGAAAAAAGTCCGGCCACGGAGCCTGCACCGCCCTCTCCGCGGCCGTGTTCTCGCAGTAAAGGAGCTACTTCGTCCTTCCGCCTTCCACCTTCAGCGTCTCCGTAGCCGCCGCCTGCGCCGCCGCCAGTCGCGCCGTAAGCACGCGGAACGGCGAGCAGGAGACGTAGTTCAACCCCACCTTGTGGCAGAACTCAACCGACGAGGGTTCCCCCCCGTGCTCTCCGCAGATTCCCACCTTGAGGTTTGACCGAGTCTTGCGCCCGCGTTCGGTCGCCATCTTCACCAGTTGCCCGACGCCGTCCTGGTCCAGTGCTGCGAATGGGTCCTGCTTGAGGATGCCCTCTTCCAGGTAGGTGGGCAGAATCTTGTTCACGTCGTCGCGGGAGAAGCCGAACGTGGTCTGCGTAAGATCATTCGTGCCGAAGGAGAAGAACTGCGCCTCCTGGGCGATTTCATCGGCCACCAGCGCGGCACGCGGCAACTCAATCATCGTGCCCACCAGGTATTCGACCTTGGTTCCCTTCTCCTTGAACACCTCGGTGGCAACCCGGTGCACGATCTCTCCCTGGTTGGCCATTTCCTTCAAAGTAGCGGTCAGCGGAATCATAACTTCGGGATAGACCTTCACGCCCTTCTTTGAGACCTCGACGGCGGCTTCGAAAATGGCACGCGCCTGCATCTCCGTGATCTCGGGGTAGGTGATCCCCAGGCGGCAACCGCGATGTCCCAGCATCGGGTTGAATTCGTGCAGTTCTTCCACCCGCTTGAGCAGTTCGCGCAGCTGCTTCTTTAGGTCTCCGGCCCCTTTCACCAAATAGTCCTGATACTTCTTAACGAGCGAGCTCTTTTTCTTGGCGTCGGCATAGGGAAGCGTCTCAATGTCCACCATGAGATCCTCGCGCCGTGGCAGGAACTCGTGCAGTGGCGGATCCAGGGTGCGGATGGTGACCGGAAGGCCGTCCATCGCTTCAAACACCCCGATGAAGTCCTTGCGCTGCATGGGCAGCAGCTTCTTCAGGGCGGCCCGGCGGTCCTTTTCATTCGTGGCCAGAATCATTGCCCGCATGTGTCGAATGCGATCCGGGGCAAAAAACATGTGCTCGGTTCGACACAGTCCGATGCCCTCGGCGCCAAAGGCCCGCGCCTGGATGGCATCGCGCGGAATGTCAGCGTTGGCACGCACGCGCAGCCGACGGTGCGGGTCTGCCCAGCCCATGAATTTGAGCATCTCCGGGTCGTCAGGGGACGGCGGCAGGGTGTTGAGCCGGCCCTTGATAACCCGACCCGTAGTTCCGTCTAACGAAATCCAGTCCCCCGCCTTGAAGACTTGCCCTTTCACCCGCATCACGCGTGCCTTCTCATCGACTTCGATATCCCCGGCGCCGGCCACGCAACACTTGCCCATACCGCGCGTGACTACCGCAGCGTGGCTGGTCATCCCGCCGCGAGACGTCAGAATCCCCACCGCAACCTCCATGCCGTGAATGTCCTCGGGCGTCGTTTCTGCTCGCGCCAGGATGACCGATGCTTTCTTGCCGTGCCCCGCCTGTTCCACGGCTTCATCGGCGGTGAAAACGATCTGCCCGACGGCCGCTCCAGGCGAGGCGGGAAGCCCCTTGGCCAGAACCTCCACCTTCACTCCCTTCTCGTCCAACCGGGGCACCAGAAAGTCGTACAACTGGTTCGGTTCGACGCGGAAAATCGCTTCTTCCTTCGTGATCAGTCCCTCCTCCACCATCTGGAGAGCCACCCTTACCGCTGCCAGCCCCGTGCGCTTGCCGTTCCGGGTCTGCAGCATCCAGAGCTTTCCATCCTCGATGGTGAACTCGAAGTCCTGCATGTCCTTGTAGTGTTTTTCCAGGCGCGTGGTGATATCGCGCAGCTGGTTGTAAACCTCGGGCATGATCTTCTGGAGTTCGAGGATCGGAACGGGCGTGCGCACACCCGAAACCACGTCCTCGCCCTGGGCATTCATCAGGAATTCCCCGTAGAACTCCTTGGCTCCATTTGCGGGGTTGCGCGTGAATCCGACACCCGTGCCACTGGTGTCGCTGAGATTGCCGTATACCATGATCTGCACGTTAACTGCTGTACCCAGATCGTCGGAGATATTGTTGATGCGGCGATAGTGCCTGGCTCGCTCGTTGTTCCAGGAGCGGAACACAGCATCTCGCGCCATGATCAGCTGTTCGTGCGGGTCCTGTGGAAAATCCAGCTTGGCGTGTTTCTTGACAACTTTCTTATACTCTTCAACCACTTCCTTCAGGGCTTTTGCTTCGAGATCCGTGTCCAGCTTCGCCTTCTTCTGTTTCTTCTTTGCCTCAAACACTTTATCAAATGCCGACTTCTCGATGTCGAGCACGACGTTGCCGAACATCTGGATCAGGCGGCGATAGGAGTCGTACGCAAAGCGCGGGTTGTTCCTGCGCTTGGCCATTGCTTCCACGCTCTTGTCGTTCAGGCCGAGGTTCAGGATGGTATCCATCATCCCGGGCATGGAGAACTTCGCCCCCGAGCGCACGCTCACTAGCAACGGATTGTCCCCCTGCCCGAGCTTTTGCCCCTGCAATTGCTCCAGCCGCGCCAGGGCCTCCTCCATCTCGTGGTCTACCTCCGGCGAAACCGCACCGCGTCGCATGTACTCCCGGCAGGCCTCGGTCTGGATGGTGAAACCCGGAGGCACGGGAAGGCCGGCATTGGTCATCTCGGCCAATCCGGCGCCCTTGCCGCCCAGCACGTCCTTCATCTTGCCGTTGCCGTCGGCTTTGCCGCGGCCGAAGAAGTACACGTACTTCACTTCGCTTTTGGGGGTGACTTTTTCTACTTCGCGTTCGGGGAGCGTCGTCGTTGCCATATGGAGTCCTTTACGATTCTGAGTATTCTTTGGAATTTTTGCCTTCGGTCACGATCTCGGAAAAATCCGCGATCGTCGAAAATTCTCTGAGCAAGCTGTGCAGCAAAGCCAGCCGGTTGGCCCGCAGCCGCGCTTCGTCGACCATCACCATGACTTTGTCGAAAAAGCGGTCAACCAGGGGCCGCAACTTCGCGATCTCCAGCAGCGCCCCTTCGTAGTTCTTTGTCCGGCGGAGAGCTTCCACGCGATGCGCGGTTTCCGGCACCTGGGCTGCCAGTTCCTTCTCCACCGGATCCTGCAACGCCTCCGGCTGAACATGCGTGGCCATTTCCTTGCCGGTCTCGGCGGCCTGGCGCAAAATATTCTTCATGCGCTTGAATGCCACGGAAATGGATGCGAAATCCGACGAAGGCCGCACCTTGGCCACGGCCTCGGCCCTGGCCAGCGCGTCCGCCACGTCATTGGCGTCGGCTGCCAGTACCGCATTCACCACGTCGTAGGCGAAGCCACGCACCTCACGCAGGTAGAACTCCAGTCGCTCGCGGAAGAACATCCGGGTCACTTCCGCCAAGTCAAGGTTCGCGGGAAACTTTTTCTCCGCCTCCGAGCCGTGGTAGCGCGCACGAGCGTCGCGCATTACCTCATCCAGCTTCAAGGGCAGCTTGCACTCCGCGATCGTCTTCACGATGCCGTTGGCCTGCCGGCGCAGGCCGAACGGATCTTTCGATCCGCTGGGCACCAGGCCCAGGGCGAACATGCCGGCAAGGCTGTCGGCCTTGTCGGCAATCGAGACCATCGCACCCTCGAGGCTGCGAGGCACCGCATCTTCCGTCGACTCCGGTCTATAGTGATCGTAAACCGCCTTTGCCACCTCGGCTTGGGGCTCCGGCTTCAGATCGTCGTCCAGGTGCTGCACTTCGGCGTAGAGTCCACCCACGATGCCCTGCAGTTCGGTGAACTCCTTGACCAGCTCGGTCGTCAGGTCGGTCTTTGACAGCAACGCCGCCTTGTGCACGATGCCCGGACGTATCGGGGTGCCGCGTTGCCTGACGGTTTCCGACAAAGAGCTGGCCAGGCGCTGCATGCGCATGGTTTTTTCGTAGTAACTCCCCAGATCCTTATGGAAGGTGACGTGCTTGAGCAACTCCACGCGCTGCCGCAGCGTGCGTTTCTGATCGGTCTGCCAGAAGAAGCGGGCGTCGTTGAAGCGGGCCCGCAGCACCCGCTCGTTGCCGTGCCGGATGATGCCGTCGCGGTCCCCGTCGGTGTTGAGCACGGCCAGGAAATGGGGCAGCAGTTTGCCGCTCGCATCCTCGACCGCGAAGTATTTCTGGTGATCACGCATGACCGTCACCAGCACTTCTTCCGGCAACTCCAGAAATTCGGAATCGAAGCTGCCCAGGATCGCCGAGGGATATTCGGTCAGGTTGACCACCGTGTCGACGAGAGCTCCGTCCTCGCGCCAGCGCGCTCCGGAAATGGTGCGGACAGCCGCGTCCAGGGATTTCCGGATCTGCTTCTCGCGCTCGCTCCTGCCCAGGACCTTGGCTCTCGCCAGCGCTTCCCTGTAAGCCGCCCCGGCGCAAGGGATGGCGACCGACGCGTCCGCCAGAATGCGGTGGCCGCGCGACTCCCGGCCGGCGCCAATGCCGTCGAACTCGAGCGGAATCACTTCGCGGTCGAGCAACGCCACGACCCAGCGCACTGGGCGGACAAAGCGCTCCCCGGGTTTGCGCCAGTACATGTTTTTCGGCCAGTAGATGGCGCTGATTTCCTTGGGCAGAAGCTCAGCCAGAAGTTCGCGTGCGGCGCGGCCTTTCCTAGTCACCTTGGCGGAGAGATACTCACCCCTGGCGGTGATGACCTTTTCCAGCTGGGAGACCTGCACGCTCGCCTTTTTCGCGAACGCGAACGCGGCTGGAGTTGGCTGTCCATCTTTGAAAGCAACCTGCATCGCGGGACCAGTGATCTGCTCCGTCACGTCGGGCTGCTCCGCCGGAATCCCGGCCACCTGTACCGCCAGCCGTCGCGGAGTGTCAAACCTGGAAACCGTCTGGCCCGCCAGCCGCTCACGGCGCAGCAGATCTTCCACCCGCTTCCCCAGTTCCTCAGACGCCGCATCGATCATCCGCGCGGGAATTTCTTCGCAGCCGATTTCAAGCAGGAAGTCAGGCATCAGGCAATCACTTCATCCTCTCAGCATCAACCCACCCTGAATGTCAGTACCGTCACACCGAGCTGCAGGCTATGAGCGGAACCTCTACGCCACCGGTGCCTTTTCCTTCCGGGGGCGGGGCACCTTTACTGGCTTCTGGGTCTTTGTCTCAGCCACGGGGTGTTCCTCGACATCGGGAGCGCTCGCTGCTTGCGTCAGGTATGCCTTCGCGATCCCCACCGCCAGCGCGCGCACCCGCGCAATCACCCCCACGCGCTCGGTCACGGAGATCGCTCCCCGCGCATCCAAAATGTTGAACAGGTGCGAGCACTTCAGGCACAGGTCGTACGCGGCCAACAAAGGATACCGGAGCTTCGCCGTCGCGGACACTTTCTTGTCCAAACTAAGACGCGCATAGCCGTCGATCAGAGCCTTGCCCTCCGCCTCGTACAGTTCGAAATGCTTCCAGGTCTTCTCCACGTCCGCCGCTTGGAAGTTGTAGACCGAAAACTGCAGCTCCTCCGCCAGCCGCACGTCTCCGTAAGTCGTGGCCGCGCCGCTTTCCGGATCGCGCGCCCACACGATGTCATAAATCGAGTCCACATCCTGCAGAAAGGCCGTGATCCGCTCCAGCCCGTAGGTCAATTCCGCCGAAATCGGCAGCAGATCCATGCCGCCACATTGCTGGAAATAGGTGAACTGTGTGATCTCCAAACCGTCGAGCATCACTTGCCATCCGATGCCCCAGGCGCCCAGCGTCGGCGACTCCCAATTATCTTCCTCGAATTTCAGATCGTGCTGGCGCAGATCGATCCCGAGCGCCCCCAGCGACTCCAGGTAAAGCTCCTGCACATGGTCCGGCGGAGGCTTCAGGACGACCTGCAACTGCATGTGCCGGAACAGCCGGTTCGGATTGTCGCCGTAACGTCCGTCCGCTGGCCGCCGCGAAGGTTGCACGTAAGCCACTTTGCAGGGCTGCGGCCCCAGCACGCGCAGGAAGGTCTCGGGAGCCATGGTCCCGGCTCCCACCTCAACATCGTAGGGCTGCTCCAGGACACACCCCCGCTCTGCCCAGAAGCTCTGCAGCTTGAGCACGAGTTCCTGAAACGTCGGCGGATTGGATTTCGCTGAACTCACCATTCTGTTCCGAAGCCCTTGGCTGCGGTCATTCCTCATTCGCCCATAACCCTGTTCCCGGGCAGAGCCAGCGGCCAAGATTGAGCCGCTAAGAGCCCACCTTCTCCAGCATTCCCGCCGTCACCAGCTTCTTCTCTATATGCCGCTCGAGCGTCTGGATCAGAAACTTCCGCAGGTCCGCGCCCCTCGCCTTGGGCCACTCTGCAGGCGCGAAGGTCTCGAGAGGAGCGCGAAACATCTGGGCCGCCAGGAGGCGCGACTCGCCCGACATCTCCGACGACGCCAGCCTCTTGTCGGCAGCGCACACGAGCCCGTCGGCCAGGGCGTGGTAGAAGGCACGGTTCCCGTTGAGCACCTCGCCACACACCATGCACTGCGAGAGATCAGGCAGGAACCCTGTCAGCCGGCTTAGCCACAGCTCAAAATAGGTCACCGGCCCCCAGATCTTGCCCCCACGCAGGTTGCCCAGCACCGACAACGCCAGCCGGAACACGGCGTCGTTGGGCTCGCGGTCGGGCAGCAACTCGTCCAGCAGCTCGGCCACGTGCGCCAGCGCCGTGGCCCTTGGATACGTGACCTCGCTGGCCAGCGGAGATTCCAGTACTTCGAGCGAATTCAGGCGCGCCAGCTCCTGCCCCTCGCGATCCTCGTAGAAGGCCCGCACGTAGGTCAGAGGTTCGAGCGCCCCGCCGAATCGCTTCTTCGACTTCTTGGCCGAGCGGGCGACTCCACGGACTTTGCCTTCGCTCCGCGTGAAAAGGGTGACCAGCAGGTCGGCCTCTCGCAACGGGTAGGTCCGGAGGACGATCGCTTCCGACTCCTTAAGCGGCATGGACGGCTTCGCGCCGCACCGAACCACGCAGCCCAAGGGACTCCTGCGCGCTCGCCACGGCCAGCGTAAACCTTGATTGTAACGAAGGGGGAGAGAGATGGAAAGCAAGGGTAACAAAACCTGCGATGGTCGAAGGCTCCGGCGCTAAAACCAACGGCGCACACCCTCAGCGGATGTGCGCCGTCAAAAACGTAGGGGCGAAAACCTCACCGCCCGTAATACTTCGAGTTCCGTTCCGTGAACGCCTTCCACTTCTCCGGCAGGTCGTCCAGTGCAAAAATGGCTGACACCGGACACACCGGCACGCAGGCCCCGCAGTCAATGCATTCCACCGGGTCGATGTACAGCATCTCTTCGGTCGCGTAGGCCGGTTCGTCCTTCTTGGGATGGATGCAGTCCACCGGGCAGGCATCGACGCAGGCGGTGTCCTTGGTGCCGATGCAGGGTTCCGCGATTATGTATGCCATAGTCTTTCTTTCTCCTGAGGTCTCGACGAAAGCTCTACGAAACCGCACATTCTAGCAAGAATCCGCAGCCTTCGCACCAACCCCCAATTCCTTCTACGCCGAAACTGGTTCTGGCTTCTCCGAAGGCTGATACTCGACGATGTACCCCGCCACCGCACTGGCCGCGACGGTCAGAGGCGAAGCCAAATACATCTGTCCCGGGCCGCTGCGGCCGGGAAAGTTGCGGTTCTGGGCACTGATCACCACCTGCTCGGGACGCGTCGACACCCCCGGCCCGGCGTTGATGCAGGCTCCACAACTCGGCTCGATCACCCGCGCCCCCGCCCGCCGGAATACCTCCAGGTAGCCTTTCCGCACGCAGTATTCGCGCGTCTCCTGCGAGCCGAATTGGATATAGAACTGGACCGATTCCGCCACCCGCCGGCCGCGCCGCAGGGCCTCGGCCAGCACTTCGGCGTACATGTCCATGTCTTCGTTCTTGCCGGCCGTGCAGGTCCCGCCGTAGGCAATCTCAATCAGCACCGGCGTATTGAGCTCGCGGACGTATTTCCCGTTCCCCGGATCGCCCGGAGTCGCCACCATGGGCGCAATCTGCGCCGCATCCAGTTCGATCACCTGCGCGTACTCGGCCCCGGGATCGCTGTCCAGCCCGCGGATCATCGCCTCGGCCTCGCCCCGCTCCATCCCGCGCCGCTCCACCAGGAAGTCCACCACCTTCGCGTCCGGCGCCACGATCCCGGTGAACCCGCCGATCTCCGCCGCCATGTTGGTCATGGTGGCCCGTTCGTCGACGCTCAGAGCCTCCACCGCTTCCCCGGCGTACTCCATCACCTTGGCGAGCGCCCTGCCGGAGCGCACGTCATCAAGCGCCAGGATCTTCAAAATGAAGTCCTTGGCTGTGACGTTCGCCCGCTTCTTGCCGCGGATCACGATTTTCACCGACTCCGGCACCTTCACCCGCACATCCTGGGTGATCCAGGAATTGAAAACGTCGGTAGTGCCGATCCCGAAAGCCACGCAACCGATCGCGCCCACGTGCGGAGTATGCGAGTCCGAGCCCACGTTCACCTGTCCCGGCAAGGCGTAAGTTTCCAGCATCACGGAGTGGCAGATGCCCTCGGCTCCCTTCCGGTCGGCCAGTTCCCCATGCAGCTTGATCCCCTGCGCCCGGGCAAAGGTCTCCTGCTTGCGCTTCAGGAGCGTGGCCAGATCGAGCAGGCCCATCTTCTTCTTTTCCTCCGAGATCACCTCGTCCAGGAACGTGAGATGATCGCGGAAGAAGCGGATCGAAGAGGGATCCTTGACCTTCGCCTCTTTCCCCACGTAATGCTCGAAAAAGATCGCCGCCATCGGCGTAACGTACTCGTGGCTGAAGCGGAGATCGACCCGGCAGAACCCGGTGTCTCCGGGCTGGACCGCCGCGACTCCGACCTCCCCGTCCGGAGTCATCAGGTGCCGGGCGAAGATCTTTTCCGCCAGGGTCATCGGTTGCGGGGCGGTCTTGATGGGTGGCAGAAACACCTTTCTCTGCAAGCGCGCGACGTTGAAGGGAAACAGCCCGCCGTACTCGATGACCTGTCGGGTGACGTCATCCTCGCCAGCCGTGAATTCGCGGAGCGCGATTTCCTCTCCGGCGCGGATCTGGTCGATCAGGCAAAAGTTGGTCGAGGTCAGCAACCCCAGGTTCTGGCAGTTCTGCCGGTAAATGCGTTCAATGTTCTCGGCGATGACCAATTGGATGCCGGCGCACATCTCCGCGTAGGGCGACTGCTCCCGGCTCGATCCTTTTCCGCGCCGCTTCCCGCTCACCGAGCAGACGAATCTGCCCCTTTTCACCTCGGAACGCCCAATCGGATGCACGGTTCCGGCTTTCAACCCCAGGTATGGAATCTCTCCCAGCGTCTCATCGAAATAAAAACAGTAATGCGCCGGGGTGATCTCGTCGGTGGAAATGTCATCGCGCAGCTTGGGGTTGTGGGCAGGATTCTTTGTATCCCAGGGCAGGTCTTCGCCCGCCAGCTGGCGCCGGATGAGATCTGGATCTTCCGTTAGAAACAGAATCCGCCCGAGCAGGCGTACTTTCTCAGGACGTTTTTCGATCTTGCGTTCCAGTAAGGCTTGGATCACAAATTCAGCCCGTTGTGTTTTCGAACCCGCCGGAAACCGTAGACGCCGCTTCGCGCCGGATCACTCCCCACTGTCTGTATTCTAACGCCTGGGGTCCCCCCAGCGCCCGCCTTCGCAAGACTCCGAACGCGTGACGGTTTAGGGAGACGTATTCCTGCCGGTGCGATGGAGCTCCGGGCCTCCGCTTGACGGCCCCCCTGAATCTCAGCCCGTCAGTGGCGCCTTTCGGTGTATTTCTCCCCCGCCGGAATCGCCACCGTCAACTGGTCTTCTTTGGGCGGAAGGGGGCAAGTCGCATAGGGAGTGACTGAGCAGGGTGGATTGTAAGCGTAGTTGAAGTCGAGCGTGACCTTGCCGTCCTTGACCGGCCCTGACTCCAGGAACCTTCCCGCCGGATAAGTCTCCGTCTTGCGGGTGGCATCACTGAAGATGAACGACAGTTGCTCGGCGGGATCGCCGCCCAGCGCCGACAGGTGGATCTCCTGGCCGTTCACACGGAAGCGCGCCTCTCCCACCACCTTGGTGTGGGTCACGTCCCCCAGGACATTCGGCACGTCAACCGTCCTCGAACCGTCGCCCGGCACCCAGGCGGCCTCAATGCGAAACGCCGGATCCAGCGGATAGAAGATCGCGCCCCGATATTGCTTCGCGGCGTCGCTTGTCAGATCCTTTACGCGAACCCCGACTCTCTCCCCCCGCTGAATTACGTAGAAGCGCAGGCTCCCCAGCTTCACCACCGTCGGATGTCCCGAGATGTCCGGAGCCAGCTGGGCATTCGTCACCGTCTTCCCCTCGATCATCGCGTTGCTGCCGGGGAGAAAAGTCGCATGCACGTCCCTGCCCTCGAGACGTAACGATCCCGAGCGTGGCGTGGTCGATCCAGCCGGAAATACGAGCGCGTTGCCCGGATCGGTCCCAAAGCTGTTCTCGCCCGACTTCAGCCAGAACAATCCCACCAGGGTCAGCCAGTTCTCCCGGCGATCCTCCACCAGTTCCGCTCTCCACGTTTCGAACCGCTCACGATAGGCCGCATCCAACGGGGCGGGCCGCGCTGACTGCGCCCAGACCCCACCCAGGCTCATCGCCGTGGCCAGCACGCCCCCGAGTAGACCTGCCTTGGGCACCCTCACCGGCGAAACTCCCGCGGGTCCGGCAACGGCTCCAGCCCCCGCCCTGCAAAAATCTCCTCGAACTCCCGCAGCAGGTCCGCATGCACCAGCCCGTTCGAGGCCACCAGGTTGCGCCCGGTGATGGCAACTGGCTTTCCCGCAAAGTCGGTTACCTGGCCTCCGGCCTCTTCCACCAGCAGGATTCCCGCCGCCGTATCCCAGGCATTGAGATTGAACTCCCAGAATCCGTCAAACCGCCCGCAGGCCACCGACGCCAAGTCCAGCGCTGCCGATCCCGCCCGCCGCACCCCATGCGTGTGCAGCGTAAGCTGGTGATAGAAATAAATGTTGGGATTCTTGTGCCGCTTGTGGCTGGGGAAGCCAGTCGCCACCAGGCATTGAGGTAACTGGGCAATCTTTGACACCTGGATCTTCTGCCCGTTCAGATAGGCACCGCTCCCCTGTTCCGCTGCAAACAGCTCGTTCCGCGTCGGATCGTACAGCAGTGCCGCCTTGCGCCGATTTTGAAAGGTCAACGCCAGCGACACACAGAACACGGGAAATCCGTGGGCAAAGTTGGTCGTCCCGTCCAGCGGATCGACATACCAGCGGTAGTCACTGCCGGTCTCGACCCGCGTGCCTTCTTCCCCCACTACGTCGTGCGAAGGCCACTCCTGTCGGATGCGCTCCAGGATGAGCTTCTCGGAGGCCCGGTCCGCCTCCGTCACCAGGTCCGCCTCACCCTTGTACTCGATTTTGACCCTCTGCCGGAAGTAGTCCATCAGCAGGGCGCCCGCTTCGCGGGCCATCCCCTCCATCGCGGGCACGAACTCGAAATGAGCATCAGAACTGGACATCAGGGCATGCGGCGGCAGTAGATCCGATGGGGAAGGCTGGAATCAGCCGGCGCTCTTCGCGCAATCCGGGCGAACGCGGCCGTTGACCGTCCCCGGAACCACGGCCGGGCTACTTGCGTTTGGCAGAGTCTTCGGCGATGTACACGATATCGTGCTTGAAGATGAACAGGTTCGGCTCGCCCTCGCGGGTCACGCGCACCATGTTCTTGTCGTAGTACTCGATCCAGCCGCGGACAATCTCTCCGTCGGCCAGCTTGATGCTCACGGGCCGCTGCTTCTCGCCGGCGGCTTTCAGAAACTTCGCTTCTTCGAACGTCTCCTCCGGCGGCGGGGTTTTCCCTCCCCGCCGGAAGGATCCAGGAGTACTTTGCGGATGGAAAGGCATACGGGCATTGTACACGGACGCTGCCCGGACTGAATCGTGCTGCCGCCCCCAGTCACCCAGCGCGCGGGCATCTAGAACGTGATCTTCACGCCAAACTCCATCTGACGCGCTGCGCCCGCCCCAAACACGCCGGAGCCCGGACCGATCCGGGTCACATCTCTCGGGGGTCCCGAAGGTGTCCCGCTGACGGAGCCCGCTCCCGCCGTAGGTGGCGTCCCCGCTCCCGGGTAGTAGTACGCCAATTGCCCCGACAGGGACGCAAAATTCGGGAAGTTGAGCAGGTTGTACAGACTTACGCTGGGCTCCAGCCGGAATCGATCCGCTACCCGAACCGGCCAACTCAAAGACAGATCCACGGACTTGAACCACGGGTTGCTCACCTGGTCGGCGGGAGGCTGAACGATGAAGGGCGTGGTCGCGTGCAGACTCGCCAGTTGCGCCGCGGTCATGACCTGGGCCGTCACTAATTCCTGCCCGGCCGGGGTCAGCATACCGGACTGGGTGGCGTTGTACTTACTGATGGCCGTCATCAGGCTGCTGCCGGAAGGCGTACTGAACGGACCGGCGCTGGTGGGCGGTGGAAACAGGTCGCCCGGGGTCCCGTCCCCGGTAAAATCGGTGCGAAAGATCTCCCCCGGCGTCGCCAGGGGATTGCCCGTGGGTACGGCCAGCGTAAGGTTGCTGGGGGCGCTCGAAGCAAAATGTCCGGCAAAGGTCAGCCGGGGGCCCCACTTGGTGTCCAAGCTGCCGCCAAACGCTATCTGATGGTGGCGGTCGAGTGGCGAGCGCCCCCGATACTTGGCCCCGTAGCGGAAGTCGTAAGCCAGCGCGTTTGCCGTGGGTACGTCACCCCCGTCGGTAGTGAATTGGGAAAACGTGTAGGTGACCTGGAGGCTCTCGGCCACCAAACCGTAGCCGTGGTACACAAAATTCTGGCGATACGAGGTCTGCAGACCGTCATACACGGAGTGCCCAGCCGAGGTCTGGAATGTGCCCTGACCGACCGTAGGATTGAACCCCGCAAACGCCGCACCAAATGCCGGACCCACCCCGCGCGCTGCCGACGGTGCTTCTCCCCCAAGGTAGGCCGCTCCCGAGTCCAGGCCGTTGACCGCGAAATCGTTGATGCTGGCGTTGGGCACGCTCGCGATGTAACAGGAAACGGCATCCTGCACGATCGCTCCTGCGCTCAGGGGTACGGTGAGACAGGCCGGTGCCTTCTGGATCAGGGTTCGCGTCACCGCGTTCAGCGCCGCCGTCGGTTCCCCGCTCACGGGATCCTTGTAGAGGTAGTTGAAATCGCCCACGTGGTTTTCATCCATGATCAGGGAGAAGCGCTGGCTGACGTTGCGCAGGTAATCGGCCGTGAGGATCCCGCCCTTCCAGGCCTCGCGCCGCACGCCGATGTTGATCTGGTAGGAGCGGGGAGTGTAATAGTTCGCGTCGAACGGGGCCAGTCCGTTTACCGGATAGCTCGCCGCGAGGGTTCGCCCGACAAAATAAGGATTCCCGGCGGCCCCCGCCGCCCCGACCGCGGCCTGATATTCCGACTGTAACTGTTCGACCGCGCCGGCTACGGCGCCGACCGGTTGCCCGCAGACCTGTGTCGCCAGATCCAACCCGTTCACCGCGGTCACTGCGGTGGGCAACGCCCCCGCGTTCGGGAAATTCACCGCCACCGTCCCCGCTGCTGCGCCCGGGGCGCACGCCAGCCCCGTGGTCGCCCGGTACAGGCCCTGGTCCAGACGCACGCTGCGGTCCAGCTGGGCGTTGAGAAGAAGCGCGTCGTCGTAGTAAATGCCGATGCCCCCGCGCAACAGGGTCCGTCCGTTCCGGTAGGGGTCCCAGGCGAACCCAAACTGCGGAGCAAAATTGAAGTATGGCCGCCGCACTTGGTTGCCCTGCCCCGAGGGCACCCCGAACTCGTTCAGCAGACCGGTGCTCCCCGTGCACGGCAGCAGACCGCTGGGCACTATGGTGGTGTCGATCGCCGAGCAAGGCACCGCTCCCAGATCACTGTTGGTGAGGCCCGTGTCATATACGTAGCGGATGCCGTACGTCAGGGTCAGATTCGGACGGAAGCGAAACGCGTCGCCGAAGTATGCCTGGAAGCGCAGATCGGACTGCCCCCCCTGCGGGAAGCCGAACCCCGACTTCTCCGAAGCCGCTCCCTGCCCATCTCCGAGGGTCGCGAAAAGCAGCGGGTAGTCCAGGGGATTGGTATCCACCCCGCCGGAGACCGCCGCTGTCAGCAAAGGCCCCGCGTGGCTGGGAATCGCGTAGCCGCCCGCCGTGATGCGGTTTACGCTGCCTCCGAATTGGTAGGTGTGCCGCTCCCGCACCCGGGTGCCGTCATAGCGGCCTTCCAGGTTGCTTTCGAGCGTCTCCTGGGGCGCAAAGATGCTCGGTCCGAACTGCACTTTCCCCCCGAACAGGTCGCTGAATTCCAGGCTGGCTCCCGGCACAGGCTGAGGCAGGTTGGCTCCCGCCGTCGCATCGGCCAGGGTGTTGTGATAATGGAGATAACCGAAGCGGAAACTGTTCGTGGAATTTTCCTTGGTGAAATCCACGCCCCCGGCATGCGCTGGAGAGTTGTTGCGGTTGCTGTAGATCGAATAGCTGTCTCCGAAGTTATCGACGCTGCTGTTCCAGTCATAGGCAAAGCGGTAGAACGCATGCACCTGCGGCTTGACTTGCCAGTCCAGTCGGGCGCTGGCCGCAGTGTTGCGATACGGAGCTGAGAACCGACCGGTCAACGCCTGAAATGGCGGGGGAACAGACACCGCCTGGCTGGCATTCTGGTTCACCCGCTCCGCATCCAGAAAGAAGAACGCCTTGTCCTTGCTCAGCGCTCCTCCGACCTTGCCGCCAAACCCACTGCGGGTGAAGGGAAGATCCTGCCCGCCGGCCTGGTTGGCGAACCCGATGCTATGGTCGCGAAAGAATCCGAAGGCCTCCCCGTGAAACGGGTTCGCCCCGGAGTAGGTTTTCAAACTTACCGCCCCTGCCGTGGTGAGACCGGTTGAGACATCGGCCGTCGCCCGGCTGACCGTCATCTGGTCGATGGCGCTCAGGGCGACGTTTTGGGTCGCAGCTCCGTGGCTTTGGTCGTTGATGTCAATCCCGTCCAGGATGTAGCGCGACGCCAGCCCGCTCACCTTGTCAACCGAAAGGGCAAAACTGCCGCTTTTGGTCGGATCGAGCGTCCGCCCATCCTGTACCAGGACTTCCGGCTGGAACTGTGCCGTATTCAGCGCGTTTCTGCCATTGATCGGCAACTCAGCAATCTCCTCTGGCGCTATCTTGCCCAGCAGCGTCGGCGCCCCGGGATTGATGGGAACCATTTTGCGCTCCACTTTGGTAAACGCCCCCGCCTTCACCGTCACGTACGAGCGATCCACGCGGAAATTCTTGGCCTCGATCCGCACCATGTACTGCCCGGGCTGCAGCAGGCTGGATTCATACTTGCCATTTTGATCGGTGCTGCGGTTGAGCAAGGTATCGGTGGTTCGCGAACTGATTTCGACCTTGGCTCCCGAAACCGGAGCTCCGGCGTTGTCCACCACGCTACCCGCAATCTTCCCCTTGGAAGGGTCTTCGACCACTTCTTCCTGTGCGGAGACCAGGCTAAGACCCAGGGTGAAGATCCAGATGGCGAGAATCAGATAGGGCTTTCGTTCCAGAAAACTCCTGACAGCGCGCAATCTCGACAAACGCTTTCTCCTCCCCAGCCTGGAAATGCGGGTTTTGCCAGATGGAATCGCGGCCCGCGCGAATGGTTGCTTCCGTCTTCCACGGTGGAAACAGACATCTTACTAGACGGACGGCGGATCTGCTCGTCCCTCTGTCCTAGGACTCGAAGGGCGGTCGTCCCGCCGGCCAGCCTGCCTCGGGGCGCAGTCGAAGCGGGCATGCTGAGCTCGCCAAAGATTCCTCAGCCTCGGTTGACGCACCCGCCGCCGGCACTTCCGCCACCGGCAAGGTGACTTCTGGACTCCTAGAAACTGGACTTCGTAGTGTAATAGCCAGTCCGGTGCCGAACGCTGAACTCGCCCGGAACCCCGCTGATGTGAACCTGGATGCGCCGGAAGTCGGAGTCGGACAGCCTCTGCGCGGGATAGTAGGCCAGCAGGTACTGCGTGCGCAGTTCGTCGCTCACCATGTGGAAGGCGTCGTCGAGTTGGGCCAGCGAACTGGCATAGTAGTACTTCCCCCCGGTGTCTTCCGAAAGCTGGATCAGCGCGTGTTCGCCGCCCGTGTCCCGCCCCGCGCTGGCTTCCACCGGAACGACGATGATGCTGTAAACCAGCGCGTCGGATTCCTGCTCCGCTCGCAGGGCTTCCTTGTAATCGACTTTGCTGGCCGTGTCGCCTCCGTCGGTGATCACCACCATTACTTTCCTGCCCTGCCGCTTCTCGAGCGCGCGCGCCCCCAGGTACATCGCGTCATACAGCGCCGTCGCCGAGCCTAGCCGGATCCGGTCAATGCCCCGGTCGATGGTCTTCAGGTCAGAGGTGAAGGGCACAACCTCGCCGACTACCTCGCTGAACTGGTACACGCTCATCGAATCCACCGGCCGCAGGATGGCGTGGGCAAAGCGCCGCGCCGAGGCCAGTTCCAGCGGAAGGTCCCGCCGCGTGCTCAGGCTGGTGTCGATGGCCAGTACGATGGAAAGCGGCAAAGCCGCTTCCTTGTCGAACACCGCAATTTTCTGCGGCTCCCCGTCTTCGCTGACCTGGAAATTGTCCTTGATCAGTTGGCCCACGGGCGCTCCACGCGCATCGGTGACGGTGACGTACACGTTCACCAGGTTCACATCGACCTTAACGGTCGAGACCGGCTCCTGGGCGTGACCAACACAGGCAATGAGCACCGGCAACAGGGAAAACCAGCGCATGATGGGAGCTTCGCTCACTTAGATGCCGCCCGCCCGCCCGGGCTGCCTTCGGCCCGGGGAATATCGGGGGGAAAGGGCTCGCCGTCCGCCCAGACGGCGCCATCGGAGAAATGCTCCTTTTTCCAGATGGGGACGGTGCGCTTAAGCGTGTCGATGAGCCAGCGGCAGGCTTCAAACGCCGCCCCCCGGTGGGCCGAGGCCACGACGATCAACACGCTGGTGTCGCCGATGTCGAGCCTTCCCAGGCGGTGAATCAGCGCTACCTCCCGCACCGGGAATTGCCGCAGCGCCTCCGCCGCCAGTTCCTCCATCTTTTTCAGCGCCATCTCCTCGTAGGCCTCGTAGTCCAGGTAGAGCGTCGGCCGCCCGCGCGTATGGTTGCGGACAACGCCTTCGAAAACCACGGCCGCTCCGTCTTCCGGCTGCTTGAGGGCAGCCAGCAGGCTTTGGCTGTCGATCCGGTCCCGCACGATGGCCGCGTGCGGCGTGCCCCCGCTTACGGGAGGCAGCAGCGCCACTTCATCGTCGGCCTTGAGCCGCGATTGCGGTTCCGCATACTCCTGGTTCACCGACATGGCTAGCGAGGGGAGGAAATTCTTCAGCTGCGGAAAGCGGGCTTCATAGTGGTCCAGCACGTCCGACAGGGTGGCGCCATCGCGCAGCTCGAGCACGTCGGACCCGCCCCCCGCCAGGTCCTTGAGCACCCCGAAAAAAAGCACGCGCACCCGCATCGATCTTCCTTAAGCACGTCGCGCCACGAAGCGGAACCGCTTCCGCTTCTCCTTGACTTCGATTCCCGAGAATCCTGCCGCCTCCAGGCGTGGGGCAACATGGCTCGGATCCACCGTCGTTCACTGTCTGCCCCCGGACGACTTGTCATAGTATCCTAAGACCCTGAGGTGGCGCGGGTGCCCTCGCCCTAAAAAAGCAACGCCAGACCCGCAAGGATCTGGCGCTGACGACGGATGGGGGATGACGGAACGACGATTACGCGGGCTGCCCGCTTAGCACCTTCTCCCGCTCCTCGGCATCCAACTTCTCTTCTCGGGGGCTCGAGGGCAGCGCGATCTCCAGTACTTCCTCGATCAGCTTTACGTAGTGGATGTTGACGTTCTCCAGTTGCTCAGGCGTAAGATCCTCATCCAGGTTGGTCTTGTTCTCCGCCGGCAGGATCACATCGCGTACCCCCGCCCGCTTGGCCGCCAGCACTTTTTCCTTCACCCCTCCGATCGGCAACACGTTGCCGCTCAGGGTGATTTCTCCGGTCATAGCCAGCAGCGGACGAACCGGGCGGCTGCTAAGCAACGAGACCAGCGCGGTCACGATGGTCACACCGGCCGACGGGCCGTCCTTGGGAATGGCCCCCGCCGGCACGTGGATGTGAATGTCGTGCTTCTCGAAGAAGTCCTCGCCAATGCCAAGTTGCGCGGCGTTGGAGCGCACCCAGCTCAGGGCGGCTTGCATCGATTCCCTCATCACGTCCTGAATCTGGCCGGTAATCGTGAATCCGCCTTTGCCCTTCATGGTGCTGGCTTCCACAAACAGGATGTCTCCCCCCGATGGGGTCCAGGCCAGTCCCACCACCACGCCTGCACGTTGCGTGCGCTCGGCAATCTCGCCTTCGCTGCGGATCTTGATCCCGCCCAGAAATTCCTGGACGATCTCCTTGGTCACGACCAGCTTCTCGGTCTTGCCTTCCGCCAGCCGCCGCGCCTGCTTGCGGCAGATGGTTCCGATGTTGCGCTCCAGATTGCGTACCCCGGCTTCCCGGGTGTAGTGCCGGATAATCTGCTGAACCGCGTCCTCGGGAAATTCGATCTGTTCCGCCGTTACCCCGTTCTCTTCCCGCTGCCGCGGAATCAGGTACTGGAACGCGATGTGGACCTTCTCCTCCTCGGTATAGCCCTGCAGCTCGATGATCTCCATGCGGTCGCGCAGCGGCTCGGCAATCGGATCCAGCATGTTGGCGGTGGTGATGAACAGCACCTTCGACAAGTCGAAGGGCACGTCCAGGTAGTTGTCGCGGAAGGTCGAGTTCTGCTCCGGATCGAGCGCTTCCAGCAGAGCCGATCCCGGGTCGCCCCGGAAGTCGCGCCCTACCTTGTCAATCTCGTCCAGCATGAACACCGGATCCTTGGTCTCGGCCCGCCGGATGCCCTGGATGATCTGCCCCGGCAGCGCCCCTATATAGGTGCGCCGGTGTCCGCGGATCTCCGCCTCGTCGTGCACGCCGCCCAGCGACAAGCGCACAAACTTACGGCCCAAGGCCCGCGCAATGGACTTGCCCAGCGACGTCTTACCCACGCCCGGCGGCCCGACAAAGCACAGGATCGGGCCTTTCATGCTCGGCTTCAAGCGCCGCACCGACAAATAGTCGAGGATGCGGTCTTTCACCTTCTTCAGGTCGTAGTGGTCGGTATCCAGCGTCTCCTTGGCCTTGATAATGTCCACTTCCACGCCTGACGTCTTCTGCCAGGGAAGCACCGCCAGCCACTCGATGTAATTTCGCGTGACCGAGTAGTCGGCCGCCATCGGCGACATGCGCGAGAGCCGGCCCAATTCCTTCAAAGCTTCCTTCTTCACTTCATCCGGCATGCCGGCCGCTTCGATCTTCTGCTTGAGCTCCTCGACGTCGCGCTGCCCTTCATCCTGCTCTCCCAGTTCTTTCTGGATGGCCTTCATCTGCTCGCGCAGGTAATACTCGCGCTGCGTCTGCTGCACCTTGTCCTGCACTTCCGACTGGATCTTGTTGCGCAGTTGCTGGACTTCCAACTCCTTGGCCAGGTGCTGGTTGATTTTCTCCAGCCGCACGTTCACGTCCGTGGTTTCGAGCGTGTCCTGCTTGTCCGCGGTCGAAAGCGACGGCAACGAAGACGCGATGAAGTCCACCAGCCGTCCCGGCTCCTCGATATTCATCGCTACCGTGGAGAGTTCATCGGAAAGCGTCGGCGATCCCGCCACGATCTGCTGGAACAGGGTCAGCACATTGCGTTGCAGCGCCTCGATCTCGGCGCTCTTGGTGGGAATCGATTCGGCGATGGTCGCCACCTGCGCCCGCATGAAGGGCGTCAGTTGGGTAAATTCGGTGAGCTTCACCCGCTCCAAGCCTTCGGCGAACACGAACAGGCTTTGGTTCGGCATTTTGACGACCTTGTGCACCACGGCGAGGGTGCCCACGGTATACAGGTCGCTCGGTTGCGGGGAATCGACCCGCGCTTCCCGCTGCGCGACCACGATGATCGTCTTGTCCTCACCTAGGGAGTTGATCAGCTGGACCGAGCTTTCCCGGCCCACGGTGAGCGGCAGAACCGCGTGGGGAAATAGCACCGTGTCCCTTACAGGAAGCAGGGGTAGCGACCGTTCTTCCTGTGTTTCCTTGGGCTTGGGGCGCTCAGAGCGCGACTGCTGTGCCATGTTATTCCTTGAGTGTATCTCGCTCAACTTTAGATGTTCATGGGTCCCAAAAAGATGCAGGCCGCGCGGGTGCTTACCCGCAGGAGCGCGTTGGATTGTAGACCTTTCTCCGGGTTTTGCATCCTGTCGTTTGTGCATCCCCCGGTTACGGGGGTACCGTGGCCCTTCCGGATTTGCGGACCGGGCGCCACGATCGCGGGTGACTCCTGACGCAGCTGCGTCTCATTCGGCTGCGGACAGGCCGGTTACCCGAGAGGAGGTGCCGCACCTAAATTAGAATAGACTTCGCCCCACAGCGGTCGTGAGCAGTGTGCCAGCCCGCCCTCATGCAGAACCAAGATTCCACAGCCGAGCCGTCCCGGCAACCAGGGTGTCGGGACGGCTTCTCAGCTTTGTTCTTAGCCTAGAAAACGTGTTTCGCGGTGTCGCCGCGGAACACAATTTCCTGCACCACCTGCTCATTGGAGGCATTCACGGTGTAAGTCGTCGCCGTCCGTGTTGCCTTCTCGGACAGGGGCACCAGCGTGCACTTCACATGGGCTTCGGCTGGATTGGTCACATGCAGCTGGCGGAACACCATGATGTGGTTTTCGCCTTCCATGGTGTGGCGCACTTCATAATCGCCCGCCGGCAGCGGTGCATCCCCGATCCGCACCGGGGCGGTGAAGGTGATCTTCGTGACGTCGGCAACACCGTACTTGTTGTTCTCCGCCGTCGCCAGAACACCCAGGGCCAGCGCACCCGCGACGGCCAGCACCAGAATGGTATATGAGCGCATAAGTTCTCCTTCCCGAATCGTCTCTCCAGAAACCACTCTCAGCATAGAGCCCAGGCGGAGAACCTGCCGTGTTTACCCTCACGTCCCGATGTGACGGTCGTTGATCCCCAAGTGGTCCGCTACTCACGCCCTGGCGAGAACCAGGCCTCAAGAACCTGGCCTCAGGACCCCGCGTGCGCTCACATACCATGTCTTCTGACTTTCCCACTTTCCCTTCGAATTCAGCCGTCTCTCCACACCAATTGGCCCACTTATTAACTCCTTCGATTCGTAACGGATGAGGTTCATCCTGTCTCTACCCCCGATCGCGGTCTAACTCATGCCGCTCTGTAAACTCCCAGCACCTTCACCAGGTCCGCCACTTCCCCCAGGTGTCGCAGCGCGTTGCGCGCCGCTTCATCGTCGCCCCGCAGGATGTCCACATAGAATACGTATTCCCACGGCCGTCCCCGCAGCGGCCGGGACTCGATCTTGCTCAGGCTGATATCCCGCAGCGCGAACACGCTCAGCGCCTTGAACAACGCCCCGGGAACATTTTTTACGCTGAAGGCCAGCGACGTCTTGTTCGCCCCGGCCACCGCCCGCCGCCTCTTGCGGACCAGGAAGAAGCGGGTAAAGTTCCGCTTGTCATCCTCAATCCCGGCCTTAAGGATGGTTCCTCCGTACACCCGTGCCGCCTGCCTGCCGGCGATCCCGGCGGCGTCGCGCAGGTCCGCCTCCAGCACATGTTTCACACTGCCCGCGGTGTCATAGAACGCCACCGCTTCGATCTTGGGGTACCGGCGGAAGAAATCCCGGCACTGGTCGAGCGCCACCGGGTGCGAGTACACCCGCCGCAGATCCCGGAACTTCACTCCCGGAGCCACGATCAGGTTATGCACGATGCGCAGCGGAAACTCTGCCTGAATGAAGACGTTCCGGCTCAGCAGCAGGTCAAAGTGCTCGGCCACCGAACCGGCCAGCGAGTTTTCAATGGGAATGACGGCCGCCGCCACCGATCCCCGCTCCACCCGGTCGAATACTTCGGCCGAGCGCACGCAGGGCACGATGCTCGAGCGCGGCACCATGCGCAGTGCCGCCTCGTGGCTGAACGCCCCCGCTTCCCCCTGAATTGCAACCTTCATGCGCCGAATCCGTGGCATCTTGCGCTCACCGCCCGTCCTGTCCCCTTCTCGCCGTTTAAGGTCGTCCGAACCCGCTGGCGGCGCGTCGCGAGCGTCCGTATCGCTTACCTTATCCTTCCGGCAGGTTCTTTTTCAGCACAAATGCGTCCACACCATTCGAGTAATAGCGCGGAATCGTTCTCAGCACGAAGTATTGGTGTTTCTTGTAGAAACTCAGTGCCCCCCGATTATCCACTGCGGCCTCGAGGTACACCATCCGGCAAGCGCGCTTACGCAACCGCTCCTCTGCTGCCTCGAGCAGCCTTGAACCCAGCCCGGTTCCGCGCGCCGCCTCGGCGACATCAATGGTAATGATGTGCCCGATCTGATGGCGCTCCACTTCCGCGACGATGAAACCGCCGATCTCCGACGTCGCCCCGCCCTCGCGCTCCCCCACCAGGGTAATAGACTGGGAGCGCTTGATATACGCCATCAATGCAAAACGGGAGTAGGAAATCCCCGCCGGAAAGCACGCCTGGTCAATCGCCCACAGCCGCTCAAAATCTTCTTTCCGGTATTCGCGGAGCTGAAAATCCACGGGGGGATTCTAGCGGGAAATCAGCATGCACCACGTTTGCATTTGAGGTTTGCCAGTTTCGAGGGGACCGAGCCCTGCCGAAGTGGCGAAGGCTGAACCACTGCATGCTGAGTGCAAAGGTCCAAAGGCTACATGCAGTCCTTTTCCCGCCCTCAAAAATTTCGTTCCTCCTGCTCTTGCCCTGGCTACAGCTTCGGACGTAACATTCCCGTCAGAGGTCCTCTGTGGGGCGCCTTCTCGTCATCGACGCCTTGGGCGCGAGCTTGTTGCTGACTCTGTGGTATTTGGCCTTCGCTCGCTACAATCACCGCAAGGGCGCGGCTGCTTTGCGCTGGGTCCAACTCGCCTGTCGCGGCGGTCGCGGCAAGGTCGTCGAATCCCGTTGGTTCGGCAGCTCGCGCCTGCAGGCGCGGCTTCAGTTCGCCTCCCGCCGCTTCGATAATGCCCGGCTCACGGTGAATCTGCGCCCGCGCGCCCTGCCCCTGCGCTGGTTGTTTAGCTACTGGCGGAAGCAGAAGGAAACCCTCACCTTCGAGGCCGACCTCGATTTCCCTCCCGGCTTCCAGTTGGAGGTGTTCAACCACCGCTGGGAGTGCGGCAAGCGTCGGGACGAACTCTCCTCCAAGGCCTGGGAATTCCACAGTCCCGGCCCGGTGGTGCTCACGACCCGGGCCAAGTGGACCCAGGATCTTTCGCCCGTGGTCAGCGCCCTGATGTCCTCCCGCGAGCACAGCTTCCTGCGGGTGCAGTTCCGCCCCGAATCCCCGAATTTCTCTGCCACCGTCGCCCTCGAAGCCATGCAGGACCCCGACGCCGCGTCGGGTTTCCTGACTGTTTTGCGCGAACTCGCCGCCGGGGCGTCGGCGAAGCACCTTTAAGGCAGCGGGCTCGCATCTAGGGTTCAGCACTTATCCTCGAGCCAGTGCCGCCTCACCGCGGCCACAGCCACCCGAACGTTCCCGCGGTCAGCAATCCGTAAATCAGCCCGTCGCACACCTCCTTGATCGTGTTGCTCCAGGGCTGCCCCTTCCAGATGCTGTTGCTCAGGTTGCCCAGGCCGTAGGGTAGGAAGGCTGCCGTGCCCGCGACGCGAAACACCTTCAGGTACGGTGCGCCCTCCGCTACCGTGCGTCCGGTCAGATAGGCAACGAAGAAGCCGATCACCAGGCAGAACACGAACCACTGCACCAGGTACTTCGGCATATTGACCGGGCCGCTGGCAAACACGGTCAACAGCCCCACCGGCCCCTGCTTGAATTTCTCCACCATAGCGGGCGACTTCATTTCCTTGTGGGTGCAATAAGGGAAGGCGTACAGACCCCGCTTCAGGCCCAGGCCGCGCAAGGGTGCAAGCACCTTCTCTTCTTCGGGAAGTTGCTGGTAGTCGCGCTGATGGTAAGGCAGCACCATGTGCATGATGGAGCTGGCGACGAACACGATAACGGCTGACAGCACGATCGGAAGCCATAAAGCGGCAAGAGAAACCATCGATACCCTCCTCGTGGAACGCGGGAGATCGAGCAAGCCGGCAAAATTTCGCCCGCGAGACTACGCCTGGGGAAATCACCGGTCAAGAGAATTCAGGCTTTCAGAGGCGTCAGGTTGCAGGCCGGGCTGCAGCTTTTGCAGTTCGCACGCGCGGACCTGAAGGAAACCCTGGAGGGCGCCGCGCTACCCGCCCGGCGGCCTGCTGATCGCGGAGCGCTCAGAGCCGAATGCCAGTTGTTATGCGCTCCCCTCCCCTGGCTCCGCCACGAACCGGTATCCGATCCCGCGCACCGTCTGCAGGTGCCGCGGTTTGGCGGGGTCATCCTCGAGATAACGCCGCAACCGGACCACGAAATTATCAATGGCCCGCGTATCGGTATCCTCGTGCAGCCCCCATACCTCCTCGAGGATCGCCTTGCGGGACACCACTTTTCCCTGGTTGCGCACCAGGTTTCGCAACAGGTCCGCCTCCATCACCGTGAGCTGGACCTTGCCGCTTGCGGTGCGCAGCTCGAGCCCGGCAAAGTCAATGGTTTTCCCTCGAAAGGAAAAGACCCGGAGATCCTCGTCGCGATCGTTCCCCGTCGCGGGTAGCGGCGCCGCCCGCTGCCAGGCGCTGCGCCGTAGCAATCCCTGCAACCGCGCCAGCAGGATCGCCAATTCGAACGGCTTGGGAAGATAATCGTCCGCACCGGCGGCGAACCCCTGGAGCACGTCTTCCGGGCGCCCGCGGGCGGTCAGCATCAGCACGGGAACAAAGTTCCGCGCCTTGCGCAGCGCCGAGGCCACGGCAAAGCCATCCTTGCCGGGCAGCATCACGTCCAGAACCACAACGTCGAAGCTTTCGTTCTTCACCAGCAAACGGTCCAGCGCCGACTCCCCGTCCCCCACCACCTCGACGGAATGGCCCTCGGCCTCGAGATTGAAAGACAGGCCTTTGGCCAGGTGTGTCTCGTCCTCAACCACCAGCACCCGGCTCATGTGAGGCTCCGCGGCAACTCCAGCGTCAGGGTTGTGCCCAGGCCCTCGCCTTCGCTCTGAGCGAACACCTTGCCGCCATGCTTGTGTGCGATGGCGCGCACGATGAACAACCCCAGGCCTGTGCCCTTGATTTGCGCCAGCGCCCGGTTCGGCACCCGGTAAAAGCGCTTGAAGATCCTCTTCAGCTCGCCTGCCGGAATGCCCACCCCCTTGTCCCGCACCCGCAGGATGACGTTCTTGTCGTCGCTCTCCACCCTTACCCAGACATCCACCTGTCCCGCCGAATACTTGATGGCGTTGTCCAGCAGGTTCGAGACCGCAGTGCGCAGCTCCTCGGCATCGCCTCGCACCAGGGCCCGCACCCCGTTGCTGGTGGGTTCGTAGCGCAAAACATCCGGTGCCAGGTGATGCCGGGTGCGCGCCAGCACCATGCACTCATCGACCACTCCCGCGAAATCCACCTCGTCCTGCTTGCGCTGGCCGCCGCGCTGCCCGGCCTGGCCCGCCTTGAGCACCTGCTCCACGGTACCCAGCAGCCGGTCGGTATCGGAGAGCATCAGCTGGTAGAATTCGTGCCGCCTGGCGTCGTCGAGTTCACGCCGCTCCAGGGTCTCGAGATAGAGCCGGATCGAGGTAATCGGGGTTTTCAGCTCGTGCGTGACCGCGTTGATGAAGCTGTCATGCTGCTCGTTGCGCCGGATCTCCCGCACCAGAAAGCTGGTGTTGATGATCATGCCCGCAATCAGGACCGCGAAGAAAATCACCCCCAGGAACAACAGCACGCTCTCCCGCCAGTTGAGGATGATCCAGCCAACGTTGAGCGCCACCGCCAATCCCACCAGGCACACACCCAGGGTCACGAAGAAGGCAATCGTCTTGCGGCGGGAGGTGATGCGCATGGTGTTGGGATTGATTGTACTTCCGGGAAGAACCTGGAACTAGAGCTGAGCCGGCAGCCGTTGAGATCGAGGCGGGCGGCGAGCAGGCCGCGTCCCCCTGCACTTCACCACCTGAAGCCTGCGCTTAATCGGTAAATTGTGCCGAGATCAATCGGCCGTTCGGTGAGGCCACTTCGCCGCGTTCGATTTCGTCGAGCTCGACCTTGCGGATGTCCCAGGCCAGGCCCAGCTTCTGCAAGGCCCAGATTCCGTACCAGTTCAGGTCGACTTCGTACCAGGCAAGGCCATGGCGCGCCGAGGTGGGATGCGCGTGGTGGTTGTTATGCCAGCCCTCGCCGAAAGTGAAGATCGCGACCAGCCAGTTGTTGGTCGACAGATCGCGTGTCAGGAAGCGCCGCGCGCCCCACATGTGGGTGGCCGAGTTGACCGCCCAGGTGGCGTGCAACCCAATCACGGTGCGCATGAAGATGCCCCACAACAGGAAAGGCAAGCCGCCCGTGGCCAGCAGCAGAATGCCCAGCAGCGTCAGGGGAACGTAGTGATACTTGGTGATCCAGACGTGAAATTTGTCTTTGGCGAGATCCGGAACATAACGGACCAGGGTTGTGGTGTCGTGGTGCATCGACTTGCCCGTGAGGATCCAGCCCATGTGCGACCACCACTTGCCATCGAGCGGAGAATGCGGATCGCCCGGCTGGTCGGAGTACTGGTGATGAATGCGATGGGTAGCCACCCAGAAGATGGGCCCGCCCTCGAGCGCGAGCGTAGCGCACAAGGTGAGGAAATACTCCACCCAGGGATAGGTCTTGTAGCCGCGATGCGTCAGCAACCGGTGGTAGCTCATGCCGATGCCGAGCGACCCCGACACCCACCAGAGGAAACACGCCAGGAAAAATGCC
>Ga0187780_10000064_pt1 | contig 80904 bp, 79 predicted proteins | sample 1015_Q2_SP10_20__FD_132429 | JGI IMG/M metagenome (GOLD analysis project Ga0187780, IMG submission 132429) | Tropical peat soil microbial communities from peatlands in Department of Meta, Colombia - 1015_Q2_SP10_20_MG | ecosystem: Environmental > Terrestrial > Soil > Wetlands > Peat | place...
TCATGGAACGATCATCGAAAGCCGCGGTGGTTCCCGTGGCTTTCCATTGGTCCGATGTCGGGAGTTGGGGCAGTCTCGATGAAGTGGCACCAAAAAACAAGGCGGGTAATGTAATTGATGGGCGCGTGGTCGATATCGATAGTACCAGATCCATCATCTACGGAGACCGTCGTGTCGTGGCGACGATCGGACTGACCGACATGGTTGTCGTCGATACTCCCGATGCGACGTTGGTCTGTCCGAAGTCGCGTGCTCAGGATGTGAAGAAGGTCGTCGAAATTTTGAAGCAGCAAGGAGCTCCCGAGCATCTGGAACACCTCACAGTCTATCGGCCCTGGGGATCCTATACCGTGCTGGAGGAAGGGCCTGGGTACAAGGTCAAACGGGTCACGGTGAAGCCTGGTGGGAGGCTCTCTCTGCAGTTGCATCACCAACGGAGCGAACATTGGGTAGTAATCTCAGGCACGGCGCGCGTCACGCGAGGCGATGAAGTGTTTGACCTGCAGGTGGGGCAGAGCACGGGCATTCCTGTCGAAACTCGCCATCGATTGGAAAACCCCGGTCAGGAAACCCTCCACATCATCGAGGTCCAGGACGGCCCCTATCTGGGCGAGGACGACATCGTCCGGTTCAAAGATGATTACGGCAGGAACGTGAAGCGTGATGGGTGATGCGTGATGAGAATTCCGAGCAGGCGGGAGACGGAAAGACTCCAGTACAAGTGGCATGTGGTGACTGCTCTTCGCGCATGACGCTTCACGCATAACGAGGGAAGAATGGGTCTCTTTCGAGAATACGATCTCCGCGGCATTGTCGGCGAGGAATTGACCGAAGAGATGGCCGAACGAATCGGCCGAGGATATTGCACCTATGTGAAAGATCGAGGGATCAAAACCATTTCGGTCGGACGAGACGGTCGGCTCAGCTCACCGGGATTGCACAAAGCCTTGGTCCGAGGACTGCTTGAAGGCGGGATCAACGTTATCGATATCGGAATTTGTCCATCTCCGCTGGTGTATTTTTCATTGTTTATGCTTCCGGTCGACGGCGGCATCATGATCACCGGAAGCCACAATGCGGCCGAGTACAACGGGTTTAAAGTCTGTGTGGGGAAGGAAGCCATTCATGGCGAGGAGATTCAAACGTTCCGACAGGTCGTCGAGACGGGACAATATGTTTCGGGGGCGGGACGTCTCTCAGAACATCCAATTATTCCGGACTATCTTGCCTACATTAAGAAGAGTTTTGACGGGCTGAAAGCCGACCGGCTTCATGTGGTCATCGACTGCGGGAATGGTGCCGCCGCGTTGGTCGCGAAACAATCACTGGAACTTTTGGGGTGCCGAGTCACAGGGCTCCATTGCGACCTGGATGGCCGCTTCCCGAACCATCATCCCGATCCGACCGTGCTGGAGAATCTTGAGGACCTTGTGCGTGCGGTGAAGGGGCACAAGGCAGATGTCGGCATCGGATACGACGGGGATGCGGATCGGATCGGCGCGATCGATGAACAGGGTCAAGTCCTCTGGGGCGATCGGCTGATGGTCATCTATTCGCGAGACATTCTTGCGACGAAGCCGGGTAGTACGATCATTTCAGAAGTCAAAGCCTCGCAGAGTCTCTACGATGATATTGCCAAGCACGGTGGCAGGCCGGTCATGTGGAAAACCGGGCATTCCTTGATCAAGTCAAAAATGAAGAGCGAGCGGGCCGTGCTGGCTGGTGAAATGTCAGGACACATGTTCTTTGCCGATCGCTACTTCGGCTATGACGATGCGATTTATGCCTCCTGCAGACTCGTTGAGATCCTTGCGAAGGTCAAACGGCCCCTCTCTACGTTAGTCTCTGATCTCCCACGCACTTCCGTCACTCCGGAGATTCGTGTGGATACGCCCGATGCGGTCAAATTCGATCTAGTGAAACAGGTTCAGCAGCGCTTCGCGGATTATTGGCGAAACCGCCAGGTCCTCGGTCCAACCAAGCTCATGCTAAGGGACGTCGTCACTATCGATGGAGTCCGGGCCGTCTTTGACGAGGGGTGGGGTCTCATCCGTGCCTCAAATACGCAACCAGCGCTGGTCTTACGGTTCGAAGCCACATCTGCCCAGCATCTTGAAGCCATCCGCGCCGTTGTTGAAGGGGAGCTTACGATGGCGAAACGGGCCCTCGGACATTAGACTTCCGTCCTTCCTCTTGATGCGACGAGTTCTCGCCCGATTCCTGTTACTGGCATCCTTCTTTTCATGTTCACTCACCTTTGTTGGGACCTTTCTTGCACAGGACGCATCCGGTGATGGAATACGATCATTCCAGGTCGGCGAACGGCTGACCTATGAAATTACATGGCTGAACATTCTGGCGGGCATTGCGGTGATGGAAGTTGGAGATGCAGGAATGACGGGAGATCGTCCGTTGGCCAAACTTGTGACGACCGCTCAGTCGAGCCCCATGCTCACGAAATTCTATCCGGTTGATAATCGGGTGGAGTCCTTGGTCGATCCCACGACGTTGCAGTCCGACCGGCTGACGTTCCGGCGTCGAGAAGGCAAACGAAAGAACAATTTCGAATACACCTTTCATCATCGAGACGGAACCGTGACCGTTACCAAAGATGGAGTGACCGAAACCTTGGCGATCCCTCCTGATACATTGGACATCATCTCCTGTCTCTATCACGTACGGAATGCCTTGCCTCTGAAACCAGGCTCTTCTCTGGCGATGAATGTCCACCATGACAAGAAAAACTATCAATTGAACGTTCGTGTGGAAGAGGTGGAAAGCATTGAAGGTTCCTGGGGGAAAACCGAGACGGCACGAGTACTCGTGATCATGCCCTTCCAAGGGATCTTTCTCAACCAGGGGAACATCAAGGTTTGGTTTACCACCGACGACCGTAAAATCCCCCTCAGAATGAAAGCAAAGGTCATTATCGGATCGGTTGTGGCGGATCTTGTGGGGGGGATTCCAGGACTCGTCTATCCCAGATGAAAGAGCGGAACATTCATTGCCGCTCCATTCGAGAGACGTTATAATGAGGCGAGCCATCATGGCAAGAGGCGGGTATCCGCCGTCTGATTAATACGATTAATTCCTCGACCGGATCAGCGCCCGGCGCACACGAGATCGTTTGTATGGTGCCCCCTTCCTTGACCCTTGATCAGTTTCTCTGCACGCATAGACCCGCGCCTTCAGCTGATGCATGGTCGTTGAGACATCTCTTCGCCTCCATAGGGCTGGCGGGGAAACGTTTGGCACAGGACCTCCGGCGAGCCGGTCTTCTGAATATTCTCGGAACCACCGGTGAAACCAATGTACAGGGGGAGGCCGTTAAGAAGCTTGATCAAATCGCGAACGATACCTTTGTTGAGAGCTTTCAGCAGAGCAAGGTTGTCTGTGCGTTGGGATCGGAGGAGATGGAAAAACCCCTCCTCATGCCGGAGCATTGGCCGAACGGACCGTACGTTGTATTGATCGATCCGTTAGACGGCTCCTCGAACACAGATGTCAACATGCCGCTCGGTTCAATCTTCTCCATCCTGACGTGCCGCCGCAAAGACCAGCCTCCCAGCGGAGACGATCTCGTGCGAAAGGGTACGGAACAGATCGCTGCCGGCTACCTGTGCTATGGTCCCAGCACGATGCTGGTATTGACGATCGGGCAGGGTGTCGTGGGGTTTACGCTTGAGCCGGAGACGGGAGACTATCTGTTGTCGCACAAATCGATCAGGATCCCGACGAGAGGGAAGGTCTATGCGGCGAATGAAGGGAATTATCTGAAATGGACGAGTGGGATGAAGCAGTATATCGACCGACTGAAAGTACGGGATAAGACCGCTGGGCGCCCCTACAGTGGGCGCTATTCCGGGTGTATGGTCGCGGATATTCATCGTCTGTTGCTGAACGGAGGGGTCTATCTCTACCCGGGAGAGATCGATAAGCCAGAGGGAAAGCTACGGTTATTGTATGAGGCGAATCCACTGGCGATGGTGGTCGAACAGGCAGGGGGCGCAGCCAGCACCGGCACCATGCGTATCATGGATGTTGAGGCCAAGATGCTCCATCAGCGGGTCCCGTTGATCATCGGAAGTGTCGAGGATGTGCAAGAAGCCGAAGCCTGTATTCAAGGAAGGGCGTAGATTACAGATGGGGGTATGAGCGGTTGTGGACGAATCACATGACTGATCGAGTTCAAGAAATTCTGAGTTGGTATAGCAGCGACAATGCAGGGACCAAAACCAACATCGCGCGTCTACTGAGGTCAGGCAGGCTGACTGGGACCGGGAAACTGGTCATTTTGCCGGTGGATCAAGGGTTTGAGCATGGCCCGGCGAGAAGTTTTGCGCCAAACCCGCCGGGCTATAATCCGCACTATCATTTTCAATTGGCGATCGATGCCGGATGCAATGCCTACGCCGCGCCGCTCGGATTTCTTGAGGCCGGGGCGGCGGAGTTTGCAGGACGGATTCCCCTGATTCTCAAGCTGAACAACCATGACGTCCTTCACGACGACAAGGATCCGTTGCCGTCGGTTACCGGAAGCGTAGGCGAGGCGCTCAGGCTCGGCTGTTCGGCCGTGGGGTTCACGATCTATCCAGGCTCAGCTCATTGCAATGCCATGTATGAGCAGTTGCGAGCCATCGCCGAAGAGGCCAAAGCCAGCGGGCTGGCCGTGGTCGTGTGGTCGTATCCACGCGGTTCGGCATTGAGCAAGGAAGGGGAGACAGCGATGGATGTGGTTGCCTATGCCGCGCAGATTGCCGCTCAACTGGGTGCCCATTTCATCAAGGTGAAGCTTCCTACGGCACATCTTGAACAGGCCGCGGCGAAAAAAGTGTATGAGACGACGCAAATCCCGATCAAAACCCTCGCGGAGCGGGTCGAGCATGTGGTCCAAAGCGTCTTCGACGGGCGGCGGATTGTCATCTTCTCCGGAGGGGCGAAGAGCGAAGATCGAAGATCAGAACGTGTTCGAGGAGGCTCGCGCCATCCGTGCCGGTGGAGGGTTTGGTTCCATCATCGGGCGAAACTCGTTCCAGCGGCCTAAAGCCGAGGCACTTAAATTTCTTCAGACTATTATGGGGATCTATGCCGGCGAGATTCAGTGATGTTCGGGCGAGATAATCGTTTGCTCAGGATGTAGAGTACCAATGAATGAATGGTCACAGAATCCCGTTGTCTCTCGTCGGGCATGGGTAGTTCCCGGGTTGCTCGTGGGGATCGGCATCGTGATCGGGGTTGTGGTCGCGTCCGATCTCGGCTGGCTTCCTTCGGGGACGGCGGGGCCGGAGCCAAAGTCCAGCGTGGCGGTACGTCCTGTTGCCACAGCGCCGCAATCGCCAATCACGGGTGGAAGCGCACGTAACTTTGTGGACATTGCCAAACTGGTCAAACCCACCGTGGTGAGCATCGCTGCCACACGCAGCGGTCGTGGTGGAGAAGGATTTCAGGGGTCACCCTTCGATGACCCATTTTTTCGTCGATTCTTCGGCGAAGAATTCTTCAAACGCGAGCCGCCGAAAGAGCGAAAGGAGCGGGGACAGGGGTCCGGCGTGATTGTGGACGCCAACGGATTGATCATCACGAACAATCACGTTGTGAATAAGGCCGACGAGATCAGGGTGTTCTTGTCCGACAAACGGGAGTTCAAAGCCAAATTAATCGGGACTGATGCCAAGACGGACGTGGCCATCGTGAAAATCGAGGCGTCGGGACTGCCGGTTATTCCTTGGGCCGATTCCGATCAGCTGGAAGTAGGGGAATTCGTCCTTGCGGTCGGCAATCCGTTCGGCCTTACTCAAACCGTGACCATGGGGATTGTGAGTGCGGTCGGACGGGCCAGTATGGGTATCGCGGAGTATGAGGATTTTATCCAAACGGATGCGGCGATTAATCCAGGAAATTCCGGTGGTGCGTTAGTGAACATACGGGGCGAATTGGTCGGGATCAATACCGCAATCTTCAGCCAGAGCGGCGGCAATATGGGAATCGGATTCGCCGTGCCGAGCAATCTTGCCCGTTCGATGATGGAGCAGCTGGTCAAGACCGGGAAGGTGGTACGTGGTTGGTTGGGGGTGTCGATCCAGGAACTCACGCCGGAGTTGGCGACGCAATTTGGCATCAGCGACACGAAGGGCGTTCTGGTGAGCGATATTATGGACGACAGTCCGGCCAAAAAAGCCGGGGTTGAACGGGCTGATGTCATCGTGGAATTCGACGGCAAACCCATGGATTCACCGACGCATCTCCGCAACGCCGTTGCGCAGACCCCGATCGGCAAGAAAGTGTCGCTCAAGGTCATTCGCGACAAGAAACCGAAGACTCTGGATGTGATAATTGCCGAACAGCCCAAATCAGTCGCGCAAGCCGGCTCGGAGGACAACGGAGACGTCACCGCGCCGACGGGGGTGCTCTCTGATCTCGAGGTTCGCGAGTTAACCGAAGAATTAGCAGGCCGGTATGGGCTGAAATCGACCGAGCGCGGCGTAGTCATCACACGGGTGAAACCAGGCAGTACCGCTGAAGAGATGGGTGTGCGCGAAGGCGACATTGTCCTCGAGGTGAATCGTAAGCCGGTGACGTCGCTCAAAAGTTACGAACGGCTTGTCTCTGGATTGGCCAAAGACCAAGCGGTCCTTTTGCTGTTGAAGCGACAGGGCCGAACGATGTACTTAACACTGCGACTGTAGGGGCTACTCAACCTGTCTGGACGACAGGATTTAGAGGGGAGGTAAAGGTATGGTATCGCGAGCCATATTCGTCCTTCTCAGTGCATTGGCCGGCATGGCGCTCTTTCTCAAAGCTGACGGTGCGAGCTCGTCCTATTGGCTGTATGGTTTTGGGATCGGAGCGGCGACTGGAGGGTTGATCGTTGCCGGCGAATACACGTTGCGTAACCTTTCATTCGGCATCATCGTGGGTGGGACAGCAGGGTTGGCGGTGGGGCTGCTTTTAACCGGTCTGGTCGAGTGGGTTGGAGGCGAAATCTTTGACGTTCAAACGTTCCTGTTCCATATCGGAGGGCTCGTCTTTCTTCTCGGTCTACCCTACCTGGGACTGGTTCTAGGCGCACGGTTCGGAAAAGAGAAGTTTCCGAGTTCCCCACAGAAGTTTTTTGAGGTGAACGGATCAGCAGGCTGCCCGAAGGTGCTCGATACCAGCGTCATCATCGACGGGCGTGTGGCGGATTTGTGCGAAACCGGATTTCTCGAAGGTATTTTCCTTGTGCCGCATTTCATCCTGGACGAGCTTCAACACATCGCCGATTCATCCGATTCGTTGAAGCGGGCGCGAGGACGACGAGGACTTGATATCCTCAACAAGATTCAGAAGATGGCGGATGTGGATGTTCGAATCGTCGAAGAAGATTTCCCACAGGTGAAGGAAGTGGACGCGAAACTGGTCGTGTTGGCGAAACAGATGCACGCCAAGATCATCACAAACGATCTTAATTTGAACAAGGTCGCCGAATTGCAGGGGGTGCGAGTCTTGAACATCAACGAACTCTGTAATGCGCTCCGGCCGGTTGTGCTCCCTGGTGAGGCAATCCGCGTCTTTGTGCTGAAAGAAGGCAAGGAAGCCGGGCAGGGCGTGGCCTATTTGGATGACGGAACGATGATCGTTGTCGATAACGCACGGCGCTGTATCGGACGAAACGTCGACGTCGTGGTGACCAGCGTGTTACAAACCACGGCCGGTCGAATGATCTTTACCCGTCTGAAGGAAGACACCGAGCGAGAGGAGCTGCAAGTCGCCCGTGGATAGGCGAGTTGTCGCGATTGTTCCGGCTGCAGGCCGAGGACTGCGGATGGGTGGCTCGGTCCCGAAGCAGTTTCTTTCCCTGGGCGGCGAACCACTTGTCGTCCACTCCTTGCGAATTCTTCAAACAGCCAGCCGCGTCGACGAGATTATCCTTGCTGTTCCTTCGGCGGACCTTGACTACGCCACCAATGATTTGGTGAAGCAGCACGGGTTCTCCAAGGTCATGAAGGTGGTTGCCGGTGGAAGTAAACGCCAGGATTCTGTCCGGCATGCGCTCGGGCATGTGACGGAGGAGACGGAAATTGTACTGGTGCACGATGCGGTCCGGCCTTTTCTTACCGTGCAAATGGTCCACGAGGTCATCGCAATGGCCGATAAACACGGAGCCGCGATCATCGCCATCCCGGTGCGCGACACAGTCAAGCAGGTTGATTCGAATCACGTGATCCAGCGTACTGTTGACCGCTGTCCTCTCTGGCTGGCTCAGACACCGCAGGCATTCAGACGACAGTGGCTCCAAGAGGCCCATGGGAAAGCTCATGCCAAAGGGATCCACGCGACTGACGATGCATACCTCGTCGAATGGCTCGGGCATTCGGTCATGGTCGTAGAAGGAAGCGGAGAGAATATTAAAGTGACCAGGCCGGAAGACATGGTAATCGGGGAAGCGATTCTGGCTTCTCGAACAGTAGTGCGACAAGCGAGCTGAATATGGCGACCAAGATGCGGATTGGATATGGTTACGATGTGCATCCACTCGGCGCAGGTCGAGCGCTCATTCTGGGTGGGATCGAAATTCCCCACTCCAAAGGGCTCCTGGGTCATTCTGACTCCGATGTCCTCGTTCATGCCGTGTGCGACGCCCTGTTGGGAGCGATGGGAGAAGGAGATCTTGGCCAGCATTTCCCGAGCTCGGATCCGAAGTTCAAAAACATGTCCAGTCTGAAATTCCTGGAGGATGTGGCGGCTAAACTCAAGAAGAAGGGATATCGCATCGTCAACATCGACACGGTGATTGTGGCGCAGGCGCCTCGATTAAGCACTTTTCTGGCTGCCATGCAAAAGCGCATAGCAGAGGTCCTGGGAACGGACCCCGATCTTATCAACGTCAAAGTGAAGAGCGGAGAAGGGTTGGATGCCGTAGGTCGGGAAGAGGGAATGATGGCCCATGCCATCTGTTTGATTGAGTCGGCATCGTCATCGTAGGATGTGTCCTGTACCATGTTGGACGCAATACGACAGGATCTTCAGGCAGTCTTCGACCGGGATCCGGCCGCGACCAGCCAGTTTGAGGTGATTCTGACCTATGCGGGTTTTCATGCCTTGCTGGCCTATCGAGTCTCCCACTGGTTGAAAGTTCACCGAGTGCCGTTCATTCCACGAGCCATTTCGCAACTCGCCCGATGGCTGACAGGGATTGAAATCCATCCAGCCGCCCAGATCGGGACGGGGTTCTTCATCGATCACGGCATGGGGGTCGTGATTGGCGAAACGGCAGAAATCGGCGACTATGTGACTCTCTTCCAAGGTGTCACGCTCGGCGGGACCGGAAAGGAACGTGGTAAACGGCATCCCACACTCGGCAATCATGTGGTGGTGGGCGCGGGAGCCAAGATTCTCGGCGGCATCAAGATCGGGGATAACGTCAAGATCGGCGCCAACTCGGTCGTGCTCAAGTCAGTTCCGCCGAATTCCACCGTCATCGGGGTGCCGGCCAGAATCATCAAAACGGAGGGTGAGCGGATGCCCGATGCCACGATGGACCATACCAATATTCCCGACCCCATCAGTGACCGATTCACCGCCCTCGAGCAGGAATTGATCGAACTCCGCAAGAAGCTGGAAAACCGAGACGATAATCCCGTCCGCTAGGTCGGGCGCACCATTTTTCTAACCGAAATCCGGTCTTTCTGAAACTGGAAATTGTTGCACCGATGACTGCCGGGGAACTCTTGGCAAGTCCGGTGGGAGGCGACGCGGCCCGATCGGGCCGCGTCAGCGCATGAGATTAGTTGGATAAGCAGGTGCTCATAAATTTCTTCCGCTCATCGCCCTTCAGTTGCTTCTCGCTCGCCTCTTTGTTGCACGCCTTCATCTTCTCCTGCTGAGCCGTTTTCCCGGTCTTCACCGGCTTGGCGGAGAGACATTGCTTCATAAACGCCTTCCGTTCCTCACCCTTCCCTTCGCCGAGACCTTTGGCATTCGCCTGCTCGTTGCATACCTTCATCTTATTTTGTTGCTCGGGTGCAGCGATGGCCATTGGCGCGATGCACAGACCGACCGTAAACAGGCAGATCACTGGGATGGTCGCTGTCCTTTTCATATGTGCCTCCTTTCGTGAAGGGGAAGGATTCGATATGGAAGCATGATAGCAAAAGCTGTCGCGGTTGTCTCTGTAGCCTATCAGCCCAGGCTCATTCGTAGGCGACATGGACAAGAAATAATCCGTGCGGCGGAGCGGTCTGCCCCGCCGCCGATCGGTCGCGGGCATTCAACACGTTCGTCAGGCTCGTAGGAGATCGTTTCCCGGCCCCCACTTCAACCAGAGTCCCGACGATGGAACGGACCATGTGTTTGAGAAACCGATCGCCGTAGGCTTCGATGGAAAGATGATCACCCCGGCGAGTCAGGGTCAGCCGTTGGAGATTGCATCGAGGCTCATCGTTGTCCGTGAGGCTCCCCTCGAACGATGAGAAGTCGTGAAAACCGATCAGGGTGGACGCAGCTTGCTGCATCGCTGCATCATCGAGGGATCGGTAGATATGCCACACGTACCGGCGCTCGGTCGTGGGTCGCTCCGGTCTGTTGAGGATACGGTACTCGTAGAGTTTGCCGCGCGCATCATGCTGGGCATGAAACGCGTCGGGCACGAGCTCGGTCGACCGAACCGAGATATCTTCGGGGAGCACGGCATTCAAGGCGCGTGTCCAGTCTGCGGGTGCCCATGTTCGGTCGGTTCGAAAACTCGCCACTTGGCCCAGCGCGTGCACGCCCGCATCAGTGCGACCGGCTGCGATGACGGACACAGGGGATTGGCTCACTTGCACGATGGCCCGCTCAACCGCTTCTTGAATCGTAGGCTGGTTGGGTTGCCGTTGCCAGCCTGCGTAGCCGGTGCCGTCGTACTCCAACATTAATTTGAAGGTCGGCATGGGGAATGTGCGTCAACGGGGATGAAGGTCATCGAGCCGGCTGCTTGGCCGAGCTGAGGAACGCTTTGACACCGTCGTTGAGTGATTCAGCGACGCGGTTCACGAAGGTGTCGGTGCGAAGGAGAGTTTCTTCACTGGGATTCGACACGTAGGCGATTTCTGCCAAAATGCTGGGCATGCTGGTGAAGCGCAGGACATAGAACGGGGCGGTCTTCACTCCATGATCGACCGTGGCATAGTGTCCATTCATATGGGCCACCATGGCTTCTTTTGTTGTCCAGGCCAGTTCCAATGATTCTTCGATTTTCTTCGTCGTCAGGAGGTCGGCGACGAGATATTCCCAGCCAACACCGGTGCTGCTGAGCGGGGTGCCGTTTTCACGGGCTGCGACTTCAAGAGCGCGCTGATCCTTGGCTTCTCCGAAGTGATAAATCTCGATTCCTTTGACCGTCCGTTGGGGATGCGAGTTCACGTGGATTGAGACAAACAGGTCAGCCTCGAGATTGTTGGCGTACTTGGCACGGTCCTCGAGCTCGACAAATACATCGCGGTCCCTCGTCATCATGACACGCACCCCTGGTTGCCTTTTCAGGAGGTCGCGAAGCTTCAGTCCCACCTTGAGGGTGATGTCTTTTTCCTCTGTTCCCCGTAACCCTTTGGCTCCCGGATCTCTCCCGCCGTGGCCGGGATCGACCACAATCGTTCGGAATGATTTCGTGGGAGGTGGTACCGGTTGAGAGGGCGGACTCGGAGGGAGCGATGGGTCTGGTGCTTCGGTCGGTTGCGTCACGCCCAGCTGGTTGGAGGGCACGACATCCACGACAAGGCGCGGAGGGTTAGTGAGGCTGAGCAGGTGATAGCGCTGAAACGATCCATTCGGGAGGGAAACGGCCACGGAATGCGAAGAAACCTGGGTGATCACAAACGGTTTGGCGATCGAACCACGTGCAAGTTTGGTTTGGGCTGATTTGCTCAGGGTGGCGTTGGGAATTTCGGCGATGACTCCGTTGGGTTTTGGAGCGTAATGCTTCTTGACGCGGGTTCTTCGGTCCAAGTCCAGTACGAGTCGATTCAAACCTGGCGACGTCGTGCTGCGAAGATTCTGAATGATCGCAGGAACGAGTGAAACGGAAGATGTATTCGCGTGAGTGCCTCGGGTCTTTCTGGGTTTCTCCTGTCGTACCTCGCTGGAGGCGGCGAAAGCCTGACTGTCGAATAGACAAGGAGCGACGAGGCTGTGGAGGCCAATAAACTGGACCGCAACGAAGGCTATAACAATGCGCCCGAGGGCTGAAGGCATGGTGTTCCAGAAGCTGAAGGGTTCAAGAGTTTTTCTCAGATGTTCTCGTGCTTGTCAAGGGGATTACGGGAACAGACAGGGTCTGACGAATTGACAGGGTATTCAGCCGAGCGTAGGGTTTCGTTATGGCGCTGCATCTGGTCATCGACGGCTATAATCTTCTGGCGTTGCTCGACCGTGCGAGCGGGCGCATTCCGCTTCACTCCGACATGGCGCGCGAATCGTTGATCCAAGAATTGGCGGCTTATCGCCACAGGAAAGCCCACCCCGTGACGGTTGTGTTCGACGGATGGCAGCAGGGGTTCGTCACGGAACGGCGCGAACATCGATCCGGCCTCGAGGTCATCTATTCCCGACGCGGCGAAAAGGCGGATCAGGTGATTCAACGCCTGGCTTCTGAATTCGGCAGCGACTGTGCCGTCGTGAGTTCCGACAGAGAGGTCGCACATTACGCAAGGGCGCAGGGAGCGTTAGCAATCGAGGCGGGTGAGTTTTCGGAGAAGCTTCGTGGAGGGCCGATGACTAGACGAGTTGCGTTCAAAGAGCTCGATACGGGAGACGAGTCCGAGCCCGTACGGACCTCGGATAAGCGAGGCAACCCCCGGAAGCTCCCGAAGGCACAGAGGCGGCGAAATCGACAGCTCAGGCAATTTTGAACAGACGCTTGGCGTTCTCGGTCGTGATGCGGCCGATTGCGTCGGTTGAGAGCGTGGGGTCACTTGCAAGGATTTGTGCCAGCTGTCGGGCCACCAAAGACACAAAGGCTGGTTCGTTTCGTTTTCCTCTGTGTGGAACCGGAGTGAGATAAGGACAATCGGTTTCGATCAAGAGACGGTCCAAGGGCACAGTTTTCGCGATGTCGCGAAGCATGCTCGCGTTCTGGAACGTCAGGATTCCGGAGAAAGAAAGGTAGAATCCCAGATCCAGCGCATCCTTCGCCAGCCAGGCATCTCCCGAGAAGCAGTGAAACACCCCGCCTACGTCTGACGCCTTCTCTTCTCGTAGTATCGTCATCGTGTCTTCCTGAGCCTCCCGAGTGTGAATAATCACCGGGAGGTTCAGCTCTCGGGCCAGGGCCACCTGCTCCCGGAAGCGGTTACGCTGCTCTTTCGGTGACGAATGATTGTAGTGATAATCAAGGCCGATCTCGCCGTAGGCTACCACCTTCTTGTGCGTCGCGAGGCGTCGGAGCCCGTCATACCACTCGTCGCCCATGTGTTTCACTTCGTGCGGATGCACGCCGACGGATGCGTACACGAAGGGGTAGCGGTCAGCCAGTGCGATTGCTGCCTGACTAGTGGAGAGGTCGCATCCAATCGTGACGAAAGCCTCGACGCCGGCTTCTCGTGCACGTGCGATCATCGCCTCACGGTCGCTGTCGTAGCGGGCATCATCGAGATGGGTGTGCGTATCGATGAGCATAAGAGACCGCGTCTCACTCCACGGAACCCAATAATGCGAGACTGAACGCCTAGGCGGGTCTGGTGACGATTAAATCAGCCAATTCGCTGAGGAGGGTGTGCGTTTCATCCCAACCAAGGCAGGCGTCGGTGATGGAAACACCGTGGACCAGCGCTTTTCCTTGCTGCCAGGTTTGTTTGCCTGGAGACAAATTACTCTCGAGCATCAGACCCATGATGGACTGGCGCCCCTCGCGGAATTGGCGAAGGACTTCACGAGCGACGACGCCCTGGCGTCGATGGTCCTTGCTGGAATTATCATGGGAACAATCGATCATAATGGGGCGTGCGATGTTTTCCCCGGCAACCGCCGATTCAGCCCGCGCGACATGTTCCTCGTCATAGTTGGTTTTACCCCCGCCCCCGCGGAGCACGATATGTCGGTCCGGGTTGCCCATCGTTTTAATGATCGACGTCTGTCCATCAGCGTTGATGCCGACAAAATGGTGAGGAGATCGTGCGGCAGTCATGGCGTTGACGGCGACTTGCAGGCTGCCTTCCGTGCCGTTTTTAAACCCGACCGGCATTGATACGCCGCTCGCCATCTCTCGGTGAGTCTGACTCTCCGTCGTGCGCGCTCCGATCGCAGTCCAGCTAATGAGGTCCGCGATATACTGGGGTGTCACGGGATCGAGAAGTTCGGTGGCGCAAGGAATACCACGCTGATTGATATTCAAGAGGATGGTTCGAGCTAACTCCATACCGGTGGCAATGTCACAGGTGCCATCGAGATGGGGATCGTTGATCAAGCCTTTCCATCCGACCGTCGTTCTCGGTTTCTCAAAATATGTCCGCATGACAATCAAGAGCCGGTCGCGCAAGGCATCAGCGACCGGTTTCAACTTGTCCGCATACTCATAGGCGGCTTCCGGATCGTGAATGGAACAGGGTCCGACAATCACAAGGAGTCGATCACGGTCTTGCCCATGGAGAATCCGGCGGATGGCTTCGCGGGTTTCCACGACGAGGGTTGCAGCCTGATCCGTAATCGGAAGCTTCGTCTTGATCGTTCGGGGAGACGGAAGAGCTTTGATTTCTATAACGTGTTGATTGTCGATCGGTCGATTCATGATCCGGCCCTTTCAGGACGATGCTCACGCACGAAAAGTGGCACAGACTAACGGAATCTTGAAGAAAAGTCTACACGGTGAACTCTAAGCAATTGAATAATAAGAGTCTTTTATCTTTGCCTGGGGCAGAGCTTTGCCTTGGTACCGCTTGCAGAAACCCTGGGTCGGAACGTAGAAGAGGAAAGAGGTGTGACTAATTGACACCCCTCTAACGTTGTGGTACTCAGTGCGTCCTCAATGAGCCAACCTCTCGCTTCACGAGCGCTCTTCCCTATGGTGCGGATCAGTCTGTCTGTCAGCTTGGTCCTACTGCTGCTTGCGCTTGCTCCCTTTGCAGTTGCTCAGGATGTGCACCATGAATTGGCCGCTGCCGATAGTGACGGGCACGAGCATTCGGATACGGACTTGTGTCAGTGGGTCCAACACCATACCGCTGGGTCGCTCGATGTCGGAGTCCCGATCCTGGCTGCTTGCGAGCTGATTCGTTCGCTGGCCCCTCCAATTGATTCGATTCTGCTTTCCACGGAGCTCTCCACTCCCGGTCCCTCACGCGCACCTCCTCGTCGCTAGCTTCCTCGTCAAGGCCAGATGCTTGTGGATTGGCATTCCCGATGCTGATCCCTCGCGTTCTTCTCTTTGAACTTGTCATCGTGGCAGGAGGAAACGATGCGACGTGCATGGGTTCATTCTATTTGTCGTTCGGTCGTTTTCGGACTCAGTCTTAGTGTGTTCGGTCAGGCGATGGCGATCGCCGCACAAGGATCCGAGGGCAATGTGATCATGGGTTCGGTTCAGAACCAGGACCTGCGTCGCGTTGATCAGGCCATTGTGCAGGTCCGAGATCAGGAAGGCGAGATTGTTGCGCAAGGAGTCACGAACCAGGCCGGTGAATTCTCGATCACAATCCCACAGGAGGGGACCTACTCCGTCAGTGCGGTTCGGGATACGTACAAAAGTGAATTCGTGGTAGTCAGGATCGGCAACGAGCCTCTCCCTCCGGTGACGTTGACGTTGGCCGTGACGCAGGACATCGCCTTGGAAATCGTATCGCCAATGCCAGCAATCCAGTACAAAGCCTCAAGCGAGACCTATCAGGTGAGTCGAAAGGACGTGGAGATCCTCCCGCGCGGTAACAACAATACCGTCGCGGAAGTTCTCCAAACGGTTCCGAGCGTAGTGTATGGGGCCTTGGGGCAAACGCACATCCGCCAAGACCATGCCAACCAACAGTTCCGGATCGACGGAGTGCCGATTCCGGAGGGCGTGAGTTCGACCTTCACCGATGTGATCTCCCCCCGTATGTGGGAGCGCGCTGATATTATCTTGGGAGGCATGGAGGCCCAGTACGGTAATAAGACCGCGATTCTTGTAGATATCACCAGTAAGAGCGGAACAAGGCCCTCGTTCGGCTCGGCCCAACTGTTCGGCGGCTCCAACCAGACCATAAACCCGTCGTTTGAGTACGGAGGGACGGTTGGCGAAAAGGTCCGGTACTACGTCCTGAATAGCTATACGACAACTAATCGTGGTATTGAACCGCCGACGCTCGGTCACTCGTTTTTTCATGATCAAAGCGAGCGCAATCAAACCTATCTGCGAGGTGATTACCAGCATGACAACCGAAATAGCTTGAGTTGGGTGTTCCTGAACGCGGTGGCAAAGTACCAAATTCCGACTATTCCGGGATTGGGGGTGAACCAAGATGTGCTGCCACTCCTTCAAACGCAGGACCCCACCTTCTCCCCCGCGCCATCTCAGGGAGTGAACCAGAACCAGCATGAGAATTCCCAGTACACCCACCTGGTCTGGCGCCATGACGTCAACGCCAGCAATTTTTTCCAGCTTGCCGGCTTTTTCAGGAATTCCTATGCGAACTTCACCACCGACCCATTCAATACCCTGGCCTATGCGCCTGAAGAGCAGACTGCGAATCAGACACGGAAGGCCTACTCGGTCGGAACGAGGCTTGATTATTCCTGGATCCCGAACAAGAGCCACCTCGTCAAGACAGGATTTCAACTCGAGTATACGAACGCGCAGAATCAGTTCCAGTTGTTTGACTTCGCCGTGGACCAGGCGACCGGCCTTCCGGTCGGACCGGTGCTCACCCAGAGCGCAGCCAATACGAACATCCAGAAACGTGAGGAAGTGTGGGTCCAGGATCAATGGAGCCTGGACGACTGGACCCTCAATCTTGGCGTGCGGTACGACCAGATTCAAAGCTTCTATGATGAGGGGCAGGTCAGTCCACGCATCGGCGTGACCTACAAGCTGAATCAGTCGAACGTCTTCCATGCCTATTACGGCCGGATGTTTACACCACCGAACGTCGAGCAGATCGCGTTTACCAAGGTGAATCTTGCGGGAACCACGGCGCAACCGGACGACCCGACTGGATTCAGTCCCAGGGCGGAGCGCTCCAACTATTTTGAGGTGGGCAGTTATCACGCCCTCACCAACTGGGCGACCTTGGAGCTGACGGCCTACTATAAACGAAGTCACTTCCAGTCCGATGCCGGCCAGTTTGGCACCACCCCGATGCTGAATTTCTTTGCCTTTCAGTGGGGCTATCAAGAGGGGATCGACGGCGTCCTGAAAATGCAACTCACCGACGACGTCAGCGCGCGCGGCAATGTGGCGTGGGGCCGGTGCAAGGCCAACGGGCTACAGTCGGGACAATATCTGCTGGACTCAAAGGAGATTACGGACATCAATACACCGGGCGGCGTCTTCTGCGATCACTCCCAGTTGATCACGAGTTCGGCTGTGGTGGCCTACCGGTTCCGGGAAAGGACCACCATTTCTGGCGAGATGCTCTACGGATCTGGCCTTCGGACTGCGGCGAATGACACGGCGCTCACCAACTCTTCTCACTTCCAGTCTTGGACCACGTATAATGCCTCTCTTACGCACACGTTCACGTTGCCGTGGGATCAGCAAAAGATGCTAGTCGGGTTCGATGTCATCAACTTGCTGGACCAGAAGTACTTCTACAACACGGGCGCAGGCAGTATCGGGCTCGGAGTGGCCCATGCGGGGATGCCGCGGTCGTTCTTTTTCCGGGCTCAATGGTTCTTTTGATAAAAGAAGCGATAAACGGTCGGCCTTCAGCAATAGGCGCGGGAGTGCTTCACTAAGCTGAACGCTGACAGCTGAAGGCGTTGTACCTGTGAGGAAGGAGAGCAGGATGCAGACTATGTGCAAGCCGGCATATGTGATTGGTGTGGTGCTCTGGTTGTGGCCAGTGTGGGGAGAGGCGGTCGAGGGCGACCGGGCTACGCACGAAGCGGATCACCAGGAAGATGTGTTAGAGCTTCCTGAGGTCCATGTTCACGGACTACCGCTCAATAAAGATCAGCAGCTGGGACCTGTTCCGAAATCAACCCCGTGGCCTGCGATGCCTGCTTCGTTGGACGGGCAGGTGATCGATGACTGGATGAAAGCCCGCATGTTGATCAGCAAAGAAGCACAGGTGACAGTGGTGGTTCTTGAACCGGCGAAGCACCGGGAACTGACCCAGGCCGGCATTGCGGCTCTCAATAAATGGACGTTCGACCCTCAAATGAAAGGTGATGACCCGATCGACGGGGAATTGACGGTCCGCATTCATTTCCGCACACGATGAAGACTGTGCCTCTGTTCGCGGTCGCTGATGCTGCGACCGTTGACGAATCGCGGAAGACACTTTATCGTAATCTCCATGAACGTTGACGAATCCTTGTTTCTCGCCATTAACGGTTTAGCCGGCCATGTTCCGGCGGTCGACACGTTCTTCCTGTTCCTGAGCGGTAGTAGTTCCCTCTATCTTCCGGTCGCGCTCGCATCCGGTTATTGGATGTGGGTCAATTGGCGGGAGGCTCTGATTGGTGGTGCTGTTCTCGCGGGCGTCGTCGGCTTCGTGGATTTTTTAGGCGGGCAGCTCAAGTGGGTGTTCGAACGTGTCAGGCCTTGTCGAGCATTGGACCAGGCAGTCGTGGTGGGGCCTGGCAAATGTGGCGTGCTGTTCAGTTTTCCCTCCAACCATGCCGTGAACACCGCTTCCGCAGCCGCATTTCTACAGGTACTGTACCCGAAGTCAGGCTGGGTCACCTGGCCGATCGTGGTCCTCGTGGGTTTTTCCCGCATCTACGTCGGAGCCCACTACGTGTCTGATGTGTTGGGTGGGTGGGCCATAGGCGGATGCATTGGGGCTGGAGTCGCATGGCTGCTCTTGCACTGGCCTCAGTTTCGCCGGCGCTCTGTCCCGCCACCGGCACCCACGCGGACTCAAATACCTGTCAGCCACAACAGTTAAAGTCTCTTCTGATTCTCCACGCACGAGACGAGTTCTGCCCTGAGCCGATCGATATCGTATCCACGGCCGATCAGTACGATGGCTGGGTCCGGTTCTTCCAGGAGGGTGACCGGTGTGATCGTTGCGTGGCCTGGTGGTGAATACTGGAATTCTTGCAATGTCGGCTCGTTCTGGAATCTGAAAAAGCCTTTCGCGCGGTCAAGTTCCTTCGGAAGTGTCTCGATCCAGGCGAGAAAGCGTTCACGGTTGAGTGAACCAGGTAAGCGGATTGTGGTGGCAATGGGATGATGCCCCATTCCGGCATGCCCATCGGGTGGTGATGGTTCGCCGATCACGATGGTGGATCTCACGGGAGGCTTCCTAGAGGCAACGGAGGCCAAGAGAAGATTCGGGTCAACTTTCGCATGACTGGTTTCCCAAAATCGTGCATAGGGATTCTGGCTCACGATCGATGTTTTGAACTGATCCCAAAGTCCGGCAATGTAAAGGTCACGCTTGTTGAGAATGACCTCATCAGCACAGCGGACAGCTTGGGATGTGACATAGGCGCTGGAATTGCTTTGCTCCCTCGAGAAGGGCTGGAGAAGGGCGATGACCCGTTCGAGATGAGCGAGACGGGCCGTATAGAGATCGGTAACGGCGTCGACGACTTCGACAGGATCTGCCAATCCCGAACATTCCAGAATCACCACGTCTGAGTTATAGTCCTTCACCAGTTGCGCGAGACCCCAAGACAGTTCTTCCTTCGTGTCACAGCACACGCACCCACCGGCGAGGTTGAGCACTTGCTGAGCCATCGTGCCGGCGCGTGGCCCGTCGATGCTGACCTCTCCCGCCTCGTTCATTAAAACACCCACCCGTCGGCCTTGTGCGCTCCAGTACTCCAGTAGTCGCATCAGGAGCGTGGTTTTTCCTGCGCCGAGCGACCCGCAGAGTACATAAAAAGGGACCGGCATTCCTCGACCTCGATAGAAAGTCTGTCGTCGGATGGATGATACGTCGACGGTATTCTACCGAGAGCTGTGTTCAGAGGAAAGCTCAATGATGATGAGAGGCAGCTTCGAACTCGTGGTGCTGGTCGGCCAGTTTCGACAAGTCGCAGTGGACCGCTTCTGGGTGGCAGCAGGCCGTTTCCATTTGGATGGTCATATGCTTGATGCCGAAATCTGAGGCGATCCGACCTCTGACCGTTCGAAGGAGCTCATTGGTAAGCGCGTCATCCTCTCCATCGACGAGCACATGGCAGGTGAGCATGATCAGGCGAGGTTCCACCGCCCAGATATGAAGGTCGTGGACGTTTTTCACGCCCGGGATAGACTCAACCATGGCGGCGACGTGTGAGGCACTGATCCGCGGCGGCGTCGATTCCAACAGTACCTCCAACGATTCTTTGAACAGTGGCCAGGCTCCTTTCACGATCGCTCCTACTACGAGGAGACTCACGAGGGGATCGAGGACCGTCCAACCGGTCAACAAGATCGTGGCGCCGCTGACAACCACACCGAGCGAAACCCACGCGTCTCCCAACATGTGCCAAAACGCGCTGCGGATGTTGAGATCGTCTCTGGCCCCGTGCTGCAGCAGGAGCGCGATGCTGAGATTGGCCACGAAGCTCAATGCCGCGATGGCCATCACCCAGGTGCCGTCAACAGGGACGGGGTGAAGCAATCGTTTAAGGCCGACCAGTGCGATGCCGACTGCGGTCAGGAGGAGGATGAACGAGTTCAAGAAGGCAGCGATGATGCCGGCTCGATGATACCCAAAGGTACGTGTTTCACTGGCCGGTTTCGTCGTCAGCAGGTGTGCGTAAAGGGCCAGGAATAATGAACCCTGATCGATCAAATTATGCCCCGCGTCGCTCATCAAGCCGATACTGTCGAGGACGAATCCACCGGTGAACTCAGCCGTGATGATGACGGCATTCACCGCGAGAGCAAGAGAGAGCCGGAATCGCAGTTCCTGATAGGTCGCCGCGGGTTGCATCAACATAGTTTCGCATGGACGGTGGAAGACAGCAAGCGTCCGGATGAATCATCAAACCGCAGGTCGGATTATTGAGCGGAAGGTTGCGGCAGGAACTCCAGGAAATACTGGCGGGGAAGAAAGCTGTGTTCTCGCTCGAGCCGATAGCCGGCTGTGGTCATCTCAGCGATGACCGTTTCTCGAGGAACAAGATGTTTTTTGGAGAATCCGAGTTCACCGGATCGCTCGTCGTGATAGAAGTCGATAATAGCGATTCGCGCTCCTGGTTTGAGGGCTGATCTTACGTTCCGGAAGTAAATTGTACGATCTTCCAAATGATGAAAGACGTTGCACACAAAGATAAGGTCGACCGATTCAGCCGGGAGCTTCGGGCTATCGGCCCGCGCCAGGATGAATTCAGCAGTGTAGGGCGCGTGCATGTGCACAAGGCTCTCTTCAACGTATCGCAGCATCTCCGGCTCCACATCGATCGCATAAACTTTTCCGGATTCCGTCACGGCTCCGACCAATCGTCTGGTGAAGTAGCCTGAGCCAGACCCGAGATCGGCGACGGCTTGACCCGGTTTCAGATGCAGCGCCTCAATGACTTGAAGTGGCTTCTGGTATTGATCGCGCTCGGAGCTGTCGAGTTGTTCCAGGTACTGCGCAATGTTGTCCGGTCGGCGATGCTGATGCTGGTCTTGGGCGATGGCTGAGTCTGGGAGCAACGTCCAACAGCCAAGGACCATGCAGATGTAGAACAACTGACTCTGGCAGGTAGTTCTCATGTCGGGGGTCACGGCTTTCTCGGAGGGAGCCGTTCGCTGAGGACAGGAAATTTGGCCTGTCCCACGCCAAAATTCCCGCTGGCAGGATCAGCCGCGACCACTCGCAATGTAATGCCGTCCGGCGCATCTTTGAGAACCGGCACAAAAAACGGTGCTTCAAAGCTGGCTTGTTCCCCGCTATAAAACATCTGAAGCCGTTCAATCACCCGATCCCCGATCAACACTTCCCCATAGATATGAGCCTTGCGCGAATCCCAATCCCCATGCGGCCGCACAAGCGCGCCGGAGAGTGTCCGCACAGAGGCTCTGAGAAGAACGTCGTCCTTCGCGATCAAGGATTCGCCTGGTTTGGGATGTTCGATTTGAATGATATAGCCGTACAGATGCAGCACGATCCCGTCGTGCGTCAGGTCATGGCCGGGAATCAGCCAAACGGTTTTCGAAACCCGTTGCGCAGATGCTGGATAGGCCAACGGTCCCTCGGCAGTTACTTCAACCAGGGTCGGGCGGGTGAATTCGAGTGTTGCCGTGAAAGCGGCAGCTGGTCCGGAACTGTAGCGGGGTTCACCCATCACATGCGGTGTCCGCATGATTTGGTTTTGGTCGCCGGCCTCGCCCTGCTGGAGGCCAGTCGCGAGAATTTCCTTTGTGGCGACATCAGTGATCGTGACTCGTGCCCCTCCCACGTCTTTTCCCAAGACCATCGAGCCATGAGCCACGACACGCACGAGGATAATCGTCGGTTTCGGATCATTGAGATGCAGATCGGGAGGTGGCTCGCCTTCTGCGGGGATTGCAAGACAAGGAAGAGGGGTGAGAATCAGAGCGGCTAGAAGGAGAAAAAGAAAAGCTCCTCGATTCATTTGACTTTGGTGCCTGGGTCGACCTCTTCGAGAATCGTGATCAGTCCTCGTACGTCACTATCTCCTGCGGCCAGGACCATTCCCTGCGATTCAATGCCCATGAGCTTTGCCGGCTTGAGGTTCGCGACGATCACGATCGTTTTCCCGACCAAGGCTTCGGGCTCGTATTTCTTCCCGATACCGGCCACGATCTGCCGCTGTTCATTCCCGATGGAGACTTGAAGCTTGAGTAGCTTCTCCGACTTAGGAACTCGCTCGGCCGTCAGGACCTTGGCGGTCTTGAGCTGAACTTTCTGGAAGTCGTCGATGGTGATCTGTGCTGGAGCAGGGGCTTGAGGCGCGGGGCTAGAGGCGCTAGGCGACAGGGGTTGAGACTGGGGTGAAGAGGTTACATCGCTCACGGTCTTAGCTCCTTGTGGTTTTTTTGTTCCAGCATCTGCGAGGCCTTTCTCTTTCACTTTAGCCGACTCCTTCAGCCCAATCGGAATAGTCTCTGTCCCAATTGCAATTCGAGGAATCAGAGGCTTTCCTTTAGCGATTCGAACGCCCGGGAGTAGCTTATCGTATTCTAGCTTCCTATCGTTAATTCGTGGGTTCAACCCCAGTTGCCGTGCCATTTCAACTGCTGTAGTAGGCATGAATGGATACAATACCGGGATGATGAATACCAATGCTTTTGCCACACGATGTAGAATGCTGTGGAGCCGGTCTCTGTCCTCTGCTCTCTTGGCTAGAGTCCAAGTCGCTGTCTTGTCTATGTACTGATCACATAGCTGGATCAATTCCCACATGCTTTCAAGGGCCCGATTGAAACGCAGGTCCCTTATGTGTGACATCGCCAACCCAGTCAATTCACCTATGCCATGTTCCAACTGATTGGCCAACTCATCTTTGGGCGCACTGCCTGGAGGAATCATGCCTTGAGTGAACCGTTCGATCATGGTGAGTGTTCGGCTGAGTAGATTTCCGAGGCCATCGGCCAATTCACTGTTGATGCGACCAATCAACGCCTCTCGTGAGAAGTCGCCATCCTGACCAAACGGGACTTCGCGAAGAAGAAAGTATCGAAACGCGTCCGAGCCGAACTCGTCGATAATCTTGTTCGGATCCACAACATTCCCTCGGCTCTTTGACATCTTTTCACCGTTCACCGTCCACCAGCCATGAGCAAAAATAGTTGTCGGGAGTTCGAGGCCCAAGGCCATCAGCATCGTGGACCAGTAAACGGCGTGAGTTGTGAGAATGTCCTTGCCAACGAGATGGATAACCTTGTGCTCCGCATTACCAGTGGTCGGCCAGAATGTTGCGTCTCTTGGATTTAGATATTCCAAAGCAGAAATGTAGTTGACCAGGGCGTCGAACCAGACATAGGTCACATAGTTGGGATCAAACGGTAGTTTAATCCCCCACGATAGCCGAGATACCGGCCGTGAAATAGACAGATTTTCCAACCGATGCTTTTCGAGAAAACTTAGAACTTCATTGAATCGGGACGACGGACGAATGAAGCTTGTGGGGGTATCGGCTAGACCTGGGTGGGCCTTCATATGATCGAGGAGCCTCTTTTGATAGTCGCTCATCCGAAAAAAATAGTTGCGCTCGCTCAGTTGTTCGACCGGGCGCTTGCATTCAGGACAGAGTCCATCTGTCACATCCTTGTTAGTCCAAAATCTCTCATCAAATGTGCAGTACCAGCCTGTATACCATTCCGGATAAATTAGCCGGTTGCCATTTTCATCTCTTGTGTCATGAAGCCGTTGAAGACAGCGCTGAACGATCTCTTTGTGTTTGGCATCTGTCGTTCTGATGAACGCATTGTTCGAGATGTTCAAGCGCTTCCACAGCTCCTGAAATCGCGGCACCATAACGTCGCAATACTTTTGCGGGTCAATACCGGCCCTGGCAGCAGCTTGTTGCACTTTTTGTCCGTGTTCATCGACTCCTGTTAAAAAGAAGACATCGTAAGGCAACAATTGGCTGTAGTATCGCGCGAGCACGTCGGCTGCCACCGTCGTATAGGCGTGGCCGATGTGCGGCACGTCGTTTACGTAATAGATCGGCGTGGTGATGTAGAAGGTGTTCGGCGCGCTCATAGTCGAGTGAAAAGATAACAGGTTGGTGCCGACGAAAGCTAGGCTGGGAGCGACGCGGACTGCGGCATCACTGCGTCTCGTAAGCGGAGAAGAATCGTCTCCAATGCCATATGCAAATTGAGGTGGCGGGTCGCATTCTGCTCCGTTGTCTCGATGTCTTTCAGGAGATCCAGCAGCACATCCGTTTGGGCCTGACGGGCGTAGCTCTCCAATGCCACTAACTGGTCGACAAAAAATATCTGGTCACGCTCGCCTGCGACTTGAATGAGCACGAGGTCTCGTATCCATCGGGCGAGCCATCCGAGCACATCCTGGGCTCGGTCGGCTTTCGCGATGGCTTCAGCAGACGACAAGATGACTGTAATCGATTGGAGTGATCGCGGTTGCACCAGTTCCAGGAATTCTGTCTGTCGTGCTCGCAGGTCCTTTGTGTCGCTCGTCAGCGCTTCTCCGATGCGACCCTCGGACACCATCGCCAAGAATCTGGCCTCGGCCGGAGGGATTTGACGTTGGAGGATCAAGGCTGCTTCGACCTGTGTTCTCCCTGGTGTGGTGAAGCGAAGGGCCTGACAGCGGGAGCGGATCGTGGCCGGCAATGCCGCCGGACGGCTCGAAATCAACAGAAACAGGCTGTGATCCGGAGGCTCCTCGAGGGTTTTGAGGAGTGCGTTGGCCGCACCGATCGTCATACGGTCCGCGTCGTCGATCAGGCAAATCTTCTGCGAGCCAATGAGGGGATGATACACGATCTGTTGTTCGATCTCGCGAACTTGTTCGATCTTGATCTGCGGGGTGGTTTGTTCAGGGTCAGGCTCGATCATGAAAAAGTCCGGATGTGTGTGGGCGTTGATCTGCTGACAAGAGCGGCAGGACCCGCAGGTGTCCAATTCACTTCTGTCGGAGATCGACTCGCAGTTGAGAGCCTGCGCAAATCGTAACGCCGTGAGTCGTTTTCCGATGGAGGACTCACCGTGGAAAAGATAGGCGTGAGCGAGGCGTCCATGAGCGACGGCTGCCTTGAGAGCGGCAATCGGATGTTCATGGCCGATGACGTCGCGAAATGGCATCTAGGACTTTCGTTTTCGTACGAGACGATACCTTGAGAGTTGATTGAACACAAGGGCCAGTGTGGTGCTGGTGATGTCCTCAGGCCGTCGCGTGGCATTAATCACTGTGATTCGGCGTGGGGCTTGGCGTGCGAGGGCGAGAAAGCCGCGCCGGACCTTCCGATGAAATCGTTGGGACTCCCGATCGAGACGATTCTGTTTTCCTCGTGCCTTTCGCCGCCGGGCGAGGCCAACGGACACGGGCAGATCGAACAAGAGTGTGAGGTCGGGTGAAATCCCGCCGCTCGCCACGTCGTTCGCTGTTCGTAGCCACTGCATGTTCACATCTCGTCCATACCCCTGATAGGCAAAAGTGGAATCGGAGAACCGATCGCAGATGACGACCTGTCCCCGCTGTAATGCCGGCATGATGATGTGCGCGACATGCTGACTACGTGCTGCGAGGATCAGCAAGGCTTCGGTTTCAGCAGTGACCGATTCGTGCGATGACGCCGACAGGAGGACACGCCGGATTGCTTCTGCAAGAGGGGTCCCTCCTGGCTCTCTCGTATGGACGACCGAGTAGCTGGCCCGTTTAAGTGCTGCAGTGAGGCGAACAGCCTGGGTACTTTTACCGCTTCCTTCCGGTCCTTCCAGGGTGATGAAAAATCCCTTGTCACGGTGCCTTCTCGTTCTCACGGGGCCTCACGATTTGTCGGTAGGCAAAGCGGGCGGGATGGTAGTCCAAGTTATTGAAAATAGCAACAAAAGGCTTGCGACGCCCTCGTAAATCTTTGTATGATGAGCCTTCACAGATCCTGCCGGATTTTTATGTTAAAAGCCTCACTAAAACGCTACTTTCTGACAGGTCTCCTGGTCATCACTCCGATCTGGGGAACCATCCTGATTTTGAAAACGTTGTTTGTGACGGTGGATGGGATCTTAGGAGACCTTCTCGCCGGCATGATGCCAGAGTGGTATGTGCCGGGACTTGGGATTGTGGCGTTGGTCCTGTTGATCTTCCTGACGGGTCTCCTCGCCGCTAATTTTATGGGGCGGCAGATCGTCAAGTGGTGGGAAGATCTGTTGAATCGCGTCCCTCTCGTGCGCGGGATCTACTCAACGTTGAAATCCATGATGGACATTCTGTCGTTCTCAGAGCGGGGATCGTACAATCGTGTCGTGCTGATCCAATTTCCGAAAAACGGCCATTACTGCTTTGCCTTCGTCACCGGTGTGACGAAAACCGACATGCAGGACCTGGCCCAGGAACCGCTCATCCATGTGTATGTGCCAACGTCGCCAAACCCTACGTCAGGCTATTTTCTGCTCGTCCCGGAGCGAGAAGTGACCTCGGTCGATATCAGCGTAGAGGAAGCGATGAAATTGATTGTGTCCGGGGGGCTGTATTCACCGACGCCGTCGGCGATGTCGATGCTGAACACAGAATCCAAGTGGGGCGCCGTCAAGCAGCCTGAAACGGGAGTGCCGATCGGATGAAGAACCAGCGCACGGCGAAGACAAACTCCTCTGATTCTCAGATTTTCTCTGAGCCCCTTGCCCCCGTTGCGGGTCTCGGCGTCATTGTGATGGCAGCGGGTCTTGGCACACGCATGCGTTCAAAACAGGCGAAGGTCCTGCATCAGGTGGCCGGGCAGCCGATGGTGCTCTATTCAGTCAAGCTCGGTTTGCAGGTAGCAGGCGATCGCATGGCTGTCGTGGTTGGGCATCAGAATGATCAAGTGCGACAGCTTATCGAAACTGCGATAAGCGATCAGCAGCTGCGTTCGCGGGTGTGGATCGTTGAGCAGCGGGAACAGCTCGGGACAGGCCACGCGGTGTTGCAAAGCCGGCCTGTGTTCGCGGTCGGCACAAAGGTGGCCCCCTCCTGGTATCTCATCCTGAACGGCGATACGCCGTTGCTTCGCGAAACGACAGTTCGTGAACTCCTTCGCGTGCATGAAGCAGAGCGGGCAGCTGTTACGATCCTTACGACCGTTCTGAAAGATGCCAACGGGTATGGGCGTGTGGTTCGCGCGCGATCGGCGGGGAGAGACATCTCCCGCATCGTAGAAGATCGTGATGCCACGACAGAGGAGCAGGCGATTCGGGAGGTCAATGTCGGAACCTACGTGGTTGACGGCGCGTTCCTGTTTGATGCGCTGGAAAAGCTCGATCCGAGCAATGCCCAAGGTGAGTACTATCTCACTGATCTGGTTCACATCGCGGTCGCGCAGGGGCGGTCTGTGGCGGCTGTCTCGCTGGATAGTCCTGAAGAAGGCCTCGGTGTGAACACGCGTCAACAGCTTGCAGAAGCCGAGCGAATCATTCGCCAACAGATTCGCGAACGATGGCTGGATGCCGGCGTGACAATGATGGATCCTCCATCGACTTGGATCGATGCAGGCGTGACGATCGGAAGAGACACGATTCTCCATCCCAATGTGACGCTTGAACGGGCGACAGCAATTGGGGAGGACTGTGTCATTCGTTCGCACACTCGTCTTTCGGACTGTACCGTGGGGAATCGAGTCGAGGTGCTCGATCATTGTGTGCTGCGGGACTCAGTGATTGAAGACGATGCGGTGTTGGGACCCTTTGTGCATCTGCGCCCTGGCGTCCTGGTTCGCAGGAAGGCAAAAGTCGGCAATTTTGTGGAGATGAAGAAAACCGACCTGGGTGAAGGGTCGAAGGCGAACCATCTCAGCTATCTGGGAGATGCCAAGATAGGGAAAAGAGTCAACATCGGTGCTGGCACGATCACCTGCAATTATGACGGGATTCGGAAGTCGCAGACGGTCATTGGCGATGACGTCTTTTTGGGAAGCGATACTCAGTTGATTGCGCCCGTGACGGTAGGAGCCGGTGCCGTGATTGCAGCAGGCACGACGGTGACCGAGGATGTGCCGGCCGACGCACTCGTCATCTCGCGGGTGCCTCAAGTGAACCGAGCTGGGTGGGCTGCGAAGCGGCGGGCGTTGGAAAGCGACGCGAATCATGAAACGTTAAACGTGAAACGTGGAATGACGTCCGTCCGCGTCACGCGTCACGCATCACGCGTGAAGAAGAAACAATTGCCAGCGTCAAAGAGGAAACAAGTCAAGAAAGGCAGCAGAACATAACTATGTGCGGAATCGTCGGATATGTAGGTGCTCAGGACGCGGTACCGATTCTCCTTGGCGGCCTGGCAAAACTCGAATACCGCGGCTATGACTCGGCAGGGGTCGCCATTCTGAAGGGCGAAACGATCGAAGTGCGCCGGAGTGTCGGGAAACTGATCAATCTCCAAAAGTCACTTGATGAGAAAGCCATTCACGGAACGGTCGGCATCGGCCACACAAGATGGGCCACCCATGGGAAACCATCGGAACAGAACGCCCATCCGCATCGCTCCAAAGGCTGCGTGCTTGTGCACAATGGGATTATCGAAAATTACCAACCGTTGAAACAGCAGCTGGAGCGGGATGGCTATAACTTTGAATCAGAGACTGACACAGAGGTTGTGGCCCATCTGATCGATAAATACTTGCATAAGGGGCACAGGTTGGCCGATGCGGTACGAGCGGCGACGAAGGACGTGCGTGGGAGTTACGCGATCGCCGTGATCTCAGAGAAAGAACCGGGAACTCTCGTCGCAGCTCGTTCCGGCTGTCCGCTCGTCGTGGGGCGGAGCAGGGAGGCCTCGTTTGTGGCCTCCGATGTCATGGCCATGCTCACCCACACGCGCGACGTAACCTATCTGGAAGAAGGCGATATTGCCGTCGTGACGTCCACGGCTATACAGCTGACGGACGCAGATGGCCACACAGTCTCACGCAAGCCGACCCATATTACGTGGGATGCCTCAGCGGCGGAAAAAAGCGGGTTTCCGCATTTTATGCTCAAGGAAATTCACGAGCAGCCACAGACGATTCTCGATACTATGCGCGGGCGGTATTCATACGAGGCTGGCGAAGCAGACTTACCGGATATTGGTCTCACTCCAAAACAGTTCGCTCAGATCGGCCGGATTTGGATCGTGGCCTGCGGCACCTCCTGGCATGCCGGAAAGGTGGGTCGGTACCTCTTGGAGGAGATGGTCCGTGCGCCGGTCCAAGTCGATATCGCCAGCGAGTTTCGCTATCGCGATCCCTTAGTGGAGAAGGGCGACCTCTTTATCACCATCTCGCAGTCCGGCGAAACCGCGGATACATTGGCTGCGGCGCGTGAAGCCAAACGAAAAGGCGCGCACGTCCTGTCGATCGTCAATGTGGTCGGAAGCACATTGGCTCGCGAGTCCGATGGCGTGCTGTACACGCATTGTGGGCCGGAAATTGGGGTAGCTTCGACGAAGGCGTTCACTGCGCAACTGACCGCCTTGTACTTGCTCGCCCTGCATCTGGCGCGTGTCCGCAATGCGATATCGGTGGCTGATGGAAAGGCGTGGCTCGATCGATTGGTCAGATTACCTGTGTTGGTGGAGCATGTGCTGAAGCGCGAAGCGGAGGTCGTGGCGATTGCCAAGCGCTACCATAAGAAGCGGAACTTTCTCTATCTCGGTCGCGGCATCAATTATCCGGTCGCTCTCGAAGGTGCCCTCAAGCTCAAAGAAATCTCATACATCCATGCCGAAGGGTATGCGGCTGGTGAGATGAAACATGGTCCGATCGCGCTTATCGACAAAGACATGCCGGTCGTGGTGTTGGCTCCGAAGGATCGCTTGTACGAGAAGACCGTCAGTAACCTGATGGAAGTGAAGGCTCGACATGCGCCAGTCATCGCGCTGGTGGCCGAAGGGGAACGTGAGTTAGGGAAAACGGCCGACGCCGTCTTTACGATTCCTGACACACATCCGTTGATCTCGCCGATTCTGTTTACGATTCCGTTGCAGTTGCTCGCGTATCACATCGCCGTGTTGCGTGGGGCGGATGTGGATCAGCCCCGGAATCTTGCAAAGAGTGTGACGGTTGAATGAAGAGCAGGGAAGCCATCAGCTGTCAGCTTTCAGTTTGATGAGCGACTAGTTCTGAAACTGAGAGCTGAAAGCTGATCGCCGAAAGCTAACCATGGAAATTACCAAGCAGGAAGTCGAGAATGTCGGGAAGCTGGCTCGGTTGGAGTTGACCGAAGTCGAGAAGACTGCGTTTGCGAAACAGCTAAGTCAGATTCTCACATACGTGGAGACGCTGAAACAGTATGACACGACCGGGGTGGAACCTACGGCGACGGTGCTGGGTCAGGTCAACGTCTCTCGCCCAGATGAGGTTCGACCTTCTCTCTCGGTCGAAAAGGCGGTGGCGAACGCTCCTGAAACGTCAGAGGGATTCTTCATCGTCCCGAGGATTATTGAAGAACGATAGCGGACTGATACGAGGTAGCGATGTTTAGGCAGATGTTACGGTCGAAAATCCATCGTGCTACGGTGACCGAGGCCTGTCTCGACTATGAAGGCAGCCTCACGATCGACGAGGGCCTGATGGAAGCGGCGGGCATCCTTCCCTACGAGGCGATTGTCTGTTCGAACCTGAATAACGGAGAGCGGTTCATGACCTACGCGATGGCCGGCAAGCGGGGTAGCGGTGAAATCGTCCTCAACGGGCCGACTGCGCGCAAGGGAGCGGTCGGAGACCAGATCATCATTTTTTGTTACGAGTACTATGGAGAGGAAGAAATTAAACGGCACGCGCCAAAGATCATCCAAGTCAACGATAAAAACCGAATCATCTCGTAGAAAACGAAACGCTGATGTCGATTCATAAGCTCACCCTTTCCGAGCTCCAGAAGAAATTTATAGCCGGCGAAATTACGACCAGCGAGATCGTGCGTGCCTATTTTCTTCGCATCGGTCAAACTGAGCACAAGGTAAAGGCCTATGTGTCCCAGACCAAGGAAACTGCGGTGATACAGGCGCGTGCGCTGGACGAGGCGCTGAAGGGATGGCGCAAGACGTTACCCATGATGGGAATGCCTCTGGCGATCAAGGACAATATCTGCACCGAAGGGGTGCCTACGACCTGTGCCTCTCGCATGCTCGGCAACTTTGTCCCTCCCTACGATGCGACGGTGATCAAAAAGCTGCATGATCAGGGTTATATCCTGCTCGGCAAGACAAATCTCGACGAATTTGCGATGGGCTCATCCACCGAGAACTCGGCGTTTGGTTCCAGCCGGAATCCGTGGAATCTTCACTATGTGCCGGGAGGATCAAGTGGCGGGTCAGCGGCTGCCGTCGCGGCCGATGAATGCGCTGCCGCCTTGGGTTCTGATACCGGCGGGTCAATTCGTCAGCCAGCCGCGTTTTGCGGAGTCGTCGGACTCAAACCGACGTACGGGCGGGTGTCTCGTTACGGTTTAGTGGCCTTCGCCTCGTCGCTTGATCAGATCGGTCCCATCACGAAGGATGTCACAGACGCCGCGCTGTTGTTGGGGGTGATTGCGGGCCATGATCCGCTCGACTCAACCTCAGCAGATGTTCCCGTGCCGGACTATCTCAAAGCGCTCAAAAAAAATGATCTGAGAAAACTCAAGGTTGGCGTGCCGGTCGAATTCTTTACGGAAGGGCTCGACCCGGAAGTTGAGCAATCCGTCCGTGCTGCGATCGAGGAACTAAAGAATCTTGGTGGCGAGGTTGTAGAGATCCGCTTACCGAGAACCGACGCGGCCGTTGCGACCTACTATGTGATTGCGACCGCAGAGGCCAGTTCCAACCTCGCGCGATTTGAGGGTGTGAGGTTCGGCCTGCGTGCCAAAGAGACCAAGGATCTGCTCGACCTCTACATGAAAACCAGGCAGGAAGGCTTTGGGCCTGAGGTGAAACGCCGAATCATGCTGGGCACCTATGCGCTCAGCGCCGGCTATTATGACGCCTATTACGGTAAAGCGCAGGCTGTCCGCACGTTGATCAGGCAGGATTTTGACGCCGCCTTCAAGGAAGTGGACGTGATCGCCACGCCTGTCACTCCCACACCAGCGTTCAAGCTGGGAGAAAAAATCGAAGATCCGTTGCAGATGTACTTGTCCGACATCTACACAATCTCAGTCAACCTTGCCGGATTGCCGGCGATCTCGGTGCCCTGCGGATTCAGCCAAGCGGGGTTACCGATTGGCCTGCAGCTGATCGGACGCGCTTTCGAAGAAGACACGATCCTTCGCGCAGCGCATGCCTATGAGCAGAGCACGCAGTGGCATTTGAAGAAACCGGTGGTACGATAGGGCACCAAGGGTGAGAAGGAAACGATAGCTGGAGGAGTCTCATGACAATGGTTGAAATGGCAGCTGGTCTCGTAGCAGTTGGTTTCGCGGTACTCGTGGGCTATCTTGTGCCGGTGCTGGTTCAGATGCGCAAGACGGTTGTGGAGTCACAACAGTTGCTCGCCAAGATGAGCACGGATCTCCCACCGCTTATCACAGAGTTGCGTGCGATGAGCCAGAATGTGAACGATATGGCGGAGCAGGCACGGAGTGGCGTGGAACATGCCGCGGTATTGCTTCACGCAATGGGAGAAGTGGGAGAATCCGTCCAGCAGGTCCATAACGTCGTACGAGGGTCGGGAGGCACAATGTTAATGAATGTGGCAAGCGTGGTGGCCGGATTCAAAGCGGCAACCAGAGTCATGAAGGATCGATTGGGGAAGGAAGGAGGGTCTCACAATGGCGGATGATCGTGGGTCTTCGGCGGCAGGAGTCCTGTTGGCCTTCATCAGCGGTACTGCTCTCGGTGCGATTGCGGCTCTGTTGCTGGCCCCGCAGTCTGGACGGGAGTCGCGCGAACAGCTGCGTGGCTATGCGCGCCGTGCCGAAGATAACCTGCGCGAGTTGGCAGGTCGTGCCGGCGAGGTGATTGAAGAAGCTGTCGGCGAAGGACGTGAATACGTCGAGTCCAAGAAGTCCGTGCTGCGGGAAGCGTTCGAAGCGGGTCGTGAGGCGATGCGCCGGGAACGTGATCGCATGTCGGGCGATCAAGGCTAAGCATGATCTATGAGGTGGTGATCGGCGTCGAGGTCCATGCACAGCTGCGGACCAAGTCCAAGATGTTCTGCGGCTGCGGCACGATGTTCGGTCTCACGGCGAATAGTCAGACTTGCCCTGTATGTCTCGGTCTGCCAGGAACCCTGCCGGTTATCAATCAGGCGGCGGTCGAAATGGCGGTCCGTACAGGGCTGGCCCTCAACTGTGCGATCGGCGCTCATAATCGCTTTGCCCGAAAAAACTACTTCTATCCGGACTTGCCCAAGGGGTATCAGATCTCTCAGTACGAAGCACCGATTTGTGAGCACGGCTGGATCGAGTTCATAACTGGCGACAGTAAGAAAAGAATTCGCATCCGCCGGGCGCATCTTGAGGAGGACGCCGGGAAGAGCGTGCACCAGACAGGTACAAACAGCAGCCGTGTGGATTTAAATCGCGCAGGCACACCCTTGCTCGAAATTGTGACTGAGCCGGACATGCGGTCGGCCGATGAAGTGGTGGCGTATTTGAAAAGCCTTCGCGAGACCCTCATATATCAGGATGTGTGCGATGGCGACATGGAAAAGGGTAATTTCCGCTGTGAGCCGAACCTGTCTCTTCGGCCGCTTGGTCAAAAAGAATTTGGCACGAAAGTGGAATTGAAAAACATCAACTCCTTCAAATTCGTGAAGGATGCAATCGAATACGAAATCAAACGCCAGACAAAGGTTCTAAACGAGGGCGGCAAGATTCAACAAGAGACACGCCTCTGGAACATCGATCGAGAGGAAACAGCGGTGATGCGTTCAAAGGAAGAAGCACACGATTATCGCTATTTTCCTGATCCTGACTTGGTGCCGCTGAAGATTTCTGATGGATGGATCGAGGAACTGAGCAAGACTGTTTCAGAGCTACCAGCCGCCAAGCACAAACGCCTGAAAGACCGGTACGGCCTTTCCGACTATCTCGCCAGTGTACTGACGGCTGACAAGGATACTGCTGAATATTTTGAGGCTGCAACCGCAAGTGCTGTAAAGGAGGGAGGGTTTTCCGATACTGAGATCGGTGCTGAGACTGCGAACTGGATCATAGGAGACCTGCGGGGGCTGCAGAACAAGGTCGGCAAAACAACCACGGAGATCCAAGTTACTCACGAAGCATTGGCCCAATTGGTCGTAATGACACATTCCGGGACGATCAATGGGGCTACTGCTAAGAAGGTATTGGAAGAGATGGTTAATTCCGGAAAAACCGCCGCCGAGATTATCGAAGCAAGAGGCTTGAAGCAGGTTTCTGATGAGGGGGCCATTGAGAAAATCATTGAAGAAGTATTGGCAAAGAATCCTGCGCAGGTAGCGCAGTTCAAAGAAGGGAAACAGCAAGTGCTTGGCTTTCTGGTCGGGCAGGTGATGAAGGCCAGCGGAGGGAAAGCAAATCCGGCCAAGGTGAATGAGTTCCTCAAGAAGAAATTGGGAGCTTAATTGAAAGAGGGGCAAACAGCATGAGCGCAATTCGAGAGATCAAGGGGAGGCAGATTCTGGATTCGAGAGGGAATCCGACAGTTGAGGTGGAGGTAACCCTCGAAAGTGGTGCCTTAGGACGAGCGGCAGTGCCGTCTGGGGCCTCGACAGGCGAGAAGGAAGCGATTGAACTGCGCGATGGCGACAAGAAGCGTTGGATGGGCAAGGGGGTATCGAAGGCCGTCACGAACATCGGCAAGATCATCGCACCGGAACTCCTGGGGAAAGAAGCTTTCGATCAAGCTGGTATCGATCAGGCGATGATCCGGCTGGATGGGACCAAGACGAAAGGGAAGCTCGGAGCGAACGCGATTCTTGGCGTGTCGCTTGCCGTGGCCAAGGCAGCTGCAGCTGAGACAGGTCAGCCACTCTATCGTTATCTAGGCGGAACGAACGCAAGGGTGTTGCCTGTGCCGCTGATGAATATCATCAATGGGGGCGCTCACGCGGACAATCGGCTCGATCTACAAGAGTTTATGATCATGCCGATTGGCGCCACGCAGTTCAGCGAAGCTTTACGGATGGCAACCGAAGTGTTCCATGTCCTGAAGGGTCTGCTGAAAAAGAAAGGTCTGAACACGGCGGTCGGTGATGAAGGTGGATTTGCGCCGGATCTCCAATCTAATGAAGAGGCCTTGAGCCTCATCACGCAGGCGATCGAAGAAGCAGGGTATAAGCCCGGCCAGGACATCGCGCTGGCTCTTGATTGCGCGGCCAGTGAGCTATACGACAAGGGTCGCTACATGCTCGAGGCCGAGAAGAACCCGGAACGTTCGTCGGAAGAGATGATCAGCTATTATGGTAAATTGCTGGATCGGTATCCGATTCTGTCGATCGAAGACGGCTTAAGCGAGTTGGATTGGAAGGGTTGGAAGATGCTCACGGAGAAATTGGGGAAGCGAGTCCAGCTGGTGGGAGACGACATCTTCGTTACGAACGTAGAAATCTTTGCCAAGGGAATTAAAGAAGGAATTGGAAATTCGATTCTGATCAAGCTCAATCAGATTGGTACATTGACCGAGACGCTCGATGCCATCGAGCTGGCGAAGCGGTCCGGCTACACGGCGATCATTTCGCATCGGTCCGGTGAAACCGAAGATACGACGATCGCCGACGTCGCGGTCGCGACCAATAGTGGCTTGATTAAGACAGGATCGCTTTCAAGAACAGATCGGGTAGCCAAGTACAATCAGTTGCTTCGGATCGAAGAAGAACTGGGATCGATGGCTCTCTTCCGTGGACTGGAGGCCGTCCCGGGGCGTTCCTGATGATGAGTGCGTGACGCATGATCATTAAGCAAAATCGTGGCCGCCAGTGGTTGGACTGGCAACGGCGCCTGGTGACGGTCGCTCACTATGTTGGGCTTGGCGCCTGTGCGCTCCTGTTAGCCGCCTTGTTTTTCGGTGAAATGGGGCTCCCTCGGTACCTCGCCATGCGGAATCATGCACAGCAGCTGGAACTGGATATTATGGAGTTACAACGGACCAACAGGGCTCTCCGCGCCGAGATCGACCGTCTCGAACGAGACCCGGTGAAGATTGAACAGCTTGCGAGAGAGCGTTTGGGACTGGTGCGGAAAGGCGAAACGGTCTATCAATTGGTTCCGGATTCACCACAGGAGCGGGCGCGCCCGTAGAAACATGAAATTCGGCACTGTTGCGATCATCGGGCGCTCGAATGTCGGCAAGTCGACGTTGCTCAACCGGCTGCTGCAGGAAAAGATTGCGATCGTCTCGGACAAGCCACAAACAACGAGGACGAGAATCTTAGGAGTAGTGCATGCTCCTGGCGCGCAGATTGCCCTGCTGGATACTCCCGGACTTCACAAGCCGCAGCATTTGTTGAATCGCCGGATGGTCAAGACGGCCGTCGAGACGCTCGAAGAGGCCGACGTGCTGTATGTATTGATGGAGGCGACAAGTCTGCCAGGGCCTGGCGACCTCCTTGTGATCGACCATCTAAAGGCCGCGCTGGCCAAGCGTCAACGGCCTGTGATTCTTGTCGTGAATAAGATCGATGCTGTCAATAAGTTGAAGCTCCTACCGGTGCTGGAGATGTATGCCAAACTTTTTGCCTGGACTGAAGTGATGCCGGTGTCTGCGGAGACGGGAGATAATGTCGAGCGGTTATTGGACGTGACGGTCACGCATCTCCCGGAAGGCGATGCGGCGTATGATGATGAGACGATTACGGATCAATCGATGCGGATGTTGGCAGCCGAGATGATTCGTGAGAAGATTCTCAAGCAAACGTACGAAGAAGTGCCTCATTCGGTCGCGGTTGAAATCGATCAGTTCATGGAGGAAGGGAAGTTGGTCAGGATCAACGCTTCAGTCTTCGTCGAGAAAGAATCCCATAAGGCGATCGTGATTGGACAGCAAGGAGAACGGCTGAAGACGGTGGGGACCGAGGCGCGACGGGATATGGAACGATTGCTCGGGAAGAAAGTGTTTCTGGAGATGTGGGTCAAGGTGCGAGAGGCATGGCGGGAAGACGAGCGGGCACTGATCGAACTGGGATATTAGCGAGCTGGTGATGCAACCGACGGAACGCATACCTGAGTCAAAACCGATCGAGCAGCGTCCTCGTCAAACGGAGAAGGACGCACTGCGCGAGGCCTTGCGTGACCAGGCAGAACGAGGCCAGACGAAGTCCGACATCGTCTTGCTCTCCGTACAACGGCTGCTGCGGCGCGGGGCCATTACAAATCTGGCCAAGATGCTGGGACGGATGCACCCCGCGGACATCGCCAAAGTCGTCGGTCACCTCTCCTCGCCAAAGGAAAAACGAGAGGTCTTTGAGCTGGTTCGCGGGGAGTCCAAACGCGGCCAGGTGCTCAGCGAGCTTGATGGCGACAGCATTATGCAGGTGCTGGCGGACCTGTTGCCTTCTGATGTCGCCTGGTTGTTGAAGGACCTCGGTCCCGACGACGTTGCCTATATTCTTGGCGTCCTTCCAGAAGATCGGGCGAAAGACATTCTCGCCTTGATGAAAACGGAGCACTCCACCGAAGTCGCCGATATTCTGAAGTATCCAAAAGACACGGCCGGCGGCATCATGACCACGGAGTTCTTCGCGCTTTCGGAGGATGCGACGGCCCAGGATGCCATCCGTCGTCTACAGCAGGCGACGGATGCGGAAATGGTTTTCTATATCTATGTCACGGATAAAGACGATCACTTGGTTGGTGTGCTGTCCCTCAGGCAACTGTTGACCGTTCCACCATCTACACCACTGAAAAACATCGCGACTCGCGATGTGATCAGCGTTACGGTGGATATGGACCAGGAAGAAGTCGCGCGCCAGGTGGCCAGTTACAACCTGTTGGCGATCCCCGTGGTGGATAAGGAAGGGACCCTCGTCGGTATCATCACAGTTGACGACGTTGTGGACGTCATCAGGGAAGAGGCGACGGAAGACATGCTCAAAATGGCTGGTGCGATCGAGGAGGAAGCGGTCTCGAAGTCCTCCAGTCTTTCCGCCGCCAAGGTTCGACTTCCCTGGCTGTTCACGAATTTGGTGGGCAGTCTGCTGTCGGGAGCCATCCTGTGGGAGTTCCGCTATACGATTCAAGAAGTCGTCGCCATCGTGAGTTTCATCCCGGTCATTGCCGCGATGGGCGGGAACGTCGGATTGCAATCGTCGACACTCATCATCCGCGGTCTGGCGACGGGTCTCGTCGAGTTGTCTGATGTCTGGACCGTGTTTTTCCGCGAGGTCAGAATCGGATTGCTGATGGGCGTGGCCTGCGGGATGATCCTCACCGCTGTCGGATGGATCTGGCATCAGGGGTTCCTGGGCGTGGTCGTCGGCATCTCATTGCTCACCGCATTTCTCGTATCGACGAGTATGGCCACGTTCATGCCGATTGTGTTGAAGCGGATGGGGATTGATCCGGCGGTGGCGGCCGGGCCTTTCGTTACGACGGCGAACGATATCACCGGTATTACCATCTACCTCACCCTCGCGACGGTGTTTATGGAATACCTCCGGTAATGCGTCGATCATCCATTGGTCATCAACCGAGAATGGTATGGTCTGAATCGGCAGCGATCACATGCCACTAATTAAGACCTTAGCCATCACGCTGAAAAGCCGAAAATGGGGTGATGCCGATAGGATTGTGACGTTCTATACGAGGTCTCTCGGGAAGATCCGTGGAATCGCTCGGGGAGCCAGACGGAAGAAAAGCCGATTCGGCGCGGCGCTTGAACCCTTGACGCTATCTCATCTCAATCTGTTCGAGAAATCGGGCGATTCCCTCTACAGAATTTCACAGGTTGATCTGTTGGAACCATTTGGGCGGTGTCGCGAGAATTTAACCGTGATGGCGGCGGCAGCTCGGATGGCTAATGTTGTGGCGGCTGTCACGCCGGAAGGGGATCCGGACCCGGAGTTGTTCGAAACGCTGGAGCAGGGGCTCCAATCCATGATGACAAGTTCAGATCCTGCGATGACAGCGCTGCTATTTCAGATTCGTCTGCTCGGATTAACAGGGTTCCGTCCCCAAACCGATCAGTGTGCGGCCTGCGGCAAGGCTCGTTTGGTCGGAGAACCTCAGTTTTCTCCGGTGTCCGGGGGACTGGTTTGTACAACTTGTGCCATGCATCAAGCAGCCCATTGCCTGCCACTTTCACGTGGGAGTCTTTCATTGTTGCAGCAAGCGTTGCGGCTTGCACCATCCGTCATCACACGCTTGAAAGCTGCGGGGCAAGTACGGGCCGAATTGGAAAATGCAATCGAGGGGTATGTAACCGTTGTTGCTGGGAAACGGCTGCCTCCTGTCGATTTTCTGATCGCCTCATCATGAGGTGTAGAATACTAATTAATGTGTGCGGGGCATGAGGCCTATGAAGATGACTGAGACGGTTCTTGAGCCCAGGGACATGGATTGGGTCGACAAAGGGGTGTTGGGCATTGAATGGAGCGACGGCCACAAGGCCGTCTATCCGGTGCGCTACCTCCGCCAGCACTGCCCTTGCGCAGCCTGTGTCGATGAATGGACGGGCCAGCGCCGGCTTCAGCCAGACGATGTGCCGCTCCTTATCATGCTTCAGGATATCGCACCAGTCGGGCGATACGCGCTGCAATTTACTTGGAGTGATGGTCATGATACCGGGATCTACTCGTACTCCCTTCTGAGAAAGCTGTGTCAATGTGATCAATGTCAGCCGGTGAAACCGGTCGAGCCGAGGAGCCGGCGTCTCCTATGAGCTCGATGCGGGTACGACGGGCCCCAGTGCTACCTCAGCGAGTGATCCTTCTCCATTGGATGAAAAATAGGATAGGCCTGTTTGTGGTGTTGGGAGTATTCGGTCTTATCGGCTGTAGCGGAGTTCCTCCGATCGAGGAGCAGGCGGAGCATGTCAGGAACAATGAGCTGGTATTAAATCAACTCACTCCACGAGCCTTTGTCAGGGCGTGGGGGAAGCCGGCCTATCAACGATCAGAATTCATGCATTTTTTTGGGATGAAAGATGGGTCCAAGGTTCCACAATCGCGTCTCGCCATCGGAGAATCGCCGAAAGGGTGGGAGGCGGATTTCGAAGTAGGCGAAGGACTCTCGCTTATCTATCCAGACCAGGGTTGGTTGGTGGTCTTCCTGGACAACCGACTCGTGTATCGCGAGTCGTTACCCGCAGACAAGCTCCATTCGATGGGGCGGGAATGGAAGAAAGAGGAGCAGTTCAAACCGAGGATGGACATGCCATCGGGGCCTCCTCGGTAGGCCGGTACTGCTACCCTTTCATGATACATCCGTCCCTGCATATCCTCATCGCGGCCTCCGAAGCAACTCCCTACGCGAAAACTGGTGGATTGGCTGATGTCGTCGGGGCATTGTCCCTCGAATTTGCCAAGCTTGGTCATGATGTCATCTTGATACTTCCCTACTACCGAAGTGTGAAAGACTCAGGCCGATCGTTTCGAGCCGTTGGATCATTCCGTGTCCCCACTCCGAATGGCCCAGCCGACACGGTCATCGAGGAAGAGGTGGCTCCGGTAGATCAAGACGGGTACCGTATCCGAGTCTGGGCGTTACGTCACGATCATTTCTTTGACCGCGTCGGACTGTATCAGGACAAGGGGGGTGACTACGCGGATAATCTGGATCGATTTACTTTCTTCAGTCGCGCAGTTCTCGAGGGGATGGCGTATCTCAATGCCCGGCATAGCTGGAAACCAGATATCCTCCATCTTCACGACTGGCAGACCTCACTCTGCGCTCCATATCTCAAAACGACCTATCGGGAACAGGTTGATCTGCAGGGTTCCCGGATTCTTTTAACGCTCCATAATGTTGGCTATCAGGGTATTTTCCCGGCGTCGGATTTTTCAAGGACCGGGCTTCCTCCATCGATGTTTACCCCGAGCACGTTGGAGTTCCACGGCTCAGTGAATTTGCTCAAGGGGGGAATTGTGTTTGCCGATTGTCTGACCACGGTGAGTCCAACATATGCTCGAGAAATTCTGTCGCCGGAATTCGGTTTTGGGTTGGATGGCGTGTTGAGACATTGCCGACACCGGCTCACGGGAATTCTTAACGGCATTGATGTCGAGCAATGGAATCCCGAAACGGATCCCCATTTGCCAGCCCACTACTCTGTGGCGAACCAAGCTGGGAAGAACATTTGCAAAAGGTCCCTCCAGCGAGAGTTTCAGTTGCCAGAGAAAGATGTCCCACTTATCAGTGTGATCGCCCGACTTGTTTCTCAAAAGGGATCAGATCTCGTCGGCGATATCATTCCTGATCTCATGACACAGGACGTGCAACTGGTAGTTTTGGGGACTGGCGATCCTGCCTATGAAGAACGATTCCGCGCATTGCAGAAGCGCTTTCCATCACAATTCGGGCTCGTCATCGGCTTCGACGAAGCACTTGCACACAGAATCGAAGCAGGGGCTGACATCTTACTGATGCCGTCTCGATATGAGCCATGCGGGCTGAGCCAGTTGTACAGTCTTCGTTACGGCACGGTGCCCGTCGTCAGGAAGACAGGAGGGTTGGCCGACACCGTCGTGCCGTTCACTCCAACGAACGCCCAGGCAGGAACCGCCACTGGATTTCAGTTTGAAGCAGCAACGGCCGAATCGTTGCTCAGCGTGATAACGAAGGCGATCGCTCTGTATCACGATCGCTCAACCTGGAGCAGGCTGGTTCTAGCAGGTATGAGGACGAATGTGTCTTGGGCCCGATCTGCCCAATCGTATAATCAGCTCTTCTTGACCCTTCTCCGGGAGCAAAAGAGGAAAGCTTAGCTCGTTGGCGTTCGGGTGGTGATGGAGAAGCGGCGAGTTAGGGGAGGCGTTGTGTTAACTGAATAAATCTCGCCTCAAGCTCTGCGAGCAAAATCTGCGCTTGCGAAGAGTAGTACTTATAATCATCAGTTTCTGGTTGAGCAATCACGGACTTGAAGAGACCCTTCGCCACGTCGAGATGACCGGCGTCCACGGCAAGCTGCCCTGTTCGAATCGAACAAGCTGCTGCCATGGCCCTCACGTCCACGGCGAAGCGATTAGTTGGCTGGCCCACGAATTGTTCAAGCTTCTTCGGTAAGGGGAGGACGAAGGATTCCCGTGCCGAAGAATCATTGGCTGCACGGGCCAAAGTGACCACATCGGTTTGCAAGCTTTCAACGTCCGACCCTGCTTGGCAGTGAGAATATGTTTTCCACAGGTCCATGAAACCGGCATTGTCTATGACTGCCGCGTTCATGGGTTGGCTTGTTTGACAGCCGACCAATGACAAGAGAAGCAGACCCGTGACCACAGCCATGGGTGTCTTCATTGGGGAGATATTTCGGTTCATTCTCATACTCATAAAGAGTTCGCCTTTTCATTCTCGGGTTATGCAATCAATAGGCCGACGAGATTGTCATTATAACTAATTGATTTATTTAATATATTAAGTTACTTGAGCTGTGCTGAAAATAACCCACTATGGCATATTTGAGGCAGGTACTGTGCTGGATTATGAGTTGAAGATTTGAACGAGGATCCCAGTACGAGTCGTTGCGTTGGTTTTCCTCATAATATGTTTAATATGTTCTTTAACCGTTTGCTCTGTGATTTGAAGCGCATTGGCGATTTCTTTATTCGTCCATCCCTTTGCCAGGTGTTCCACGACCGACTGTTCCCGATTGGTCAATTGGAATTTCTCTTTGGCCTGGTCCGTGTTCAGTTGCTGCCGTCGGCCCAACTCTTCCATAGTGACGACCAGCCGCGCAAATTGCACACCGCCTCGATCTGGTAAGCCAAATCCCCGTAATAAAACCGGCTGGTCCGGGTTGCCTGTCACTCGTTTGATTTCAAACTGCTCCCAGTCTTTCGCTTCAGTACGAATGTGAAGCGCTTTGACGATCTCGCCGCAGAGTTCTGTGAGAGCTGTTGGCAATACGCCGTGGGCAGCTTTGGAAGCCCCTCCTCCGTGCAGGGCGGCATTAATCTGCTTAGACAATTCGGATGCCTGACGGTTCATGTGAAGTAACTGCATGGAGGCCGAGAGCACAACAATGCCCGGGCCCGCCCGCTGGTCAGCCAGGGTTTCGGCTGGATCTGGGATACCTGTTGGATCGCTCATGGCGTAGGAATTATCTACGAGGATTCTATGAGGAGTCTTCTAGACAATCCAAGGAATTCTGCTAATGTAACAATGAGATGTCACCACGAAACCTCACCAGAGGTGAAATGGTACCTAACCCTTTCGAGGGAGTCAACACCCCACCTTTCGGGAAACGAGGCCTACGTCATTGGTATTGTCGGTGTGACTAGGGATTTTTATACTGGCATTCACGTCCGCTGTACCTTTTCCTAACATCATTATTCACGCAGGCTATTCATAAGATTCGATCGAATGGATGTGAGTGAAAACCGAAATTTCGAGACTTGCACTGCTTTGCTGTAGGCGCGCAGCACATTCCATCATCTCTCTTAGGGGGGCACCGTGGCACAGATTGAGTGGGAATGGCCGATCATGACAAATTTTCAAAAGCATAGTGAACGGGTCGCGCTCTTACGACCAATTCCGTACGAGATGACCTCGCCGGTGGATGATCCTGTTGCAAGGACCCGCCAAGGCAAGGCCCTTTCCGTCAACATCAGTAACGGCGGGATGTTGCTTTTAATGGATCAGGCACCAGCTATCGACCAGGTACTGAAGGTGTTTGTGCCGACACCGATCACGATGGCTGAGACGCCCACCTTAGCTGAAGTGCGTTGGACAAGGAGATTGCCGTTCGGTCGGAATAACGGCACCGGAACGTACTTCGTTGGCCTGAAGTTTATGTTCTGAGGCGAGCACCTTATCGCGACGGAGATGATGAATGCCCTATGGCGCTTTGTGGCGAAGAACATTCATCAATTGCACGTAAGCATGACCTCCAGGTGATCATTAATGCAGGCTATTGTTAAGACTCCCAATAACCACGATTTTGTCGGAAGAGGTTTGTATGAAGATCATGATACGTAGCTTCATTGCTGCGATTCTGCTCCTGGTTTCATGGTGCGCGAGTGCATTGGCTGAGCCCAAGTTGAACTCAAGCGTAATGACGCCTCTTTCAGAGTCGTTCGAGGAGAAATCCTCTCTGACTGTGACGGCGGATTACATCATTGGTCCAGAAGACGTGTTGGATATTACCGTCTGGAAAAACGCTGACCTTTCGAAGACCGTTCAGGTCAGACCTGATGGTCGAGTCTCCTTACCTCTTGTTGGTGATGTGCCTGCGGTGGGGAAAACCAGTACGCAGCTTACAAATGAAATTTCAGATAAACTCAAAGCCTATATGGAGAATCCAACGGTGTCAATCGTTGTCAAAGAGGTGAATAGTTACGCCATTTATGTGCTTGGCGAAGTAGCGAAACCAGGAAGGTATCCTCTCAAAAGCAAGACTACACTACTTCAAGCGATCACATTGGCCAGCGGGTTCACAGCGGTTGCGTCACGCAATAAGATTGTTATTTTTCGATTCGCTAAAGAGGGCGAACCTCTAACGAAAATTAAGGCCAGTTATGATGACATCGTTCTGCGAGATGGCACTAACCAGAACATCGAACTTAAGCCTGGTGACACGATTGTCGTCCCATCGGAAACGATGGTTGTCATTCCAGCTCGATGACACATTTCTTGAGATATTGGACCCATTGCTCTCAGGCACTGTGGGGAGTCCTCTAATGAAGAACGAGAAAGTTGACAGAGAAAAATCGATTCTAAGGTCGCGCACCGCGATAGTACCGTTTTCTATCTTGAGCCTGCTCTGCCTTAGTCTGGGATGTACCGCCCCTAAGATGGAGTATCAGGTGGACTATAGCTTTCCCACTGAATGGCTGCTGGGGCCGGAAGATGTATTGGTCGTGACTGTATGGCGAAACCAGGATCTCTCGCGGGAGGTCGTCATTCGACCGGATGGAATGATTTCCATGCCGCTTATTGGGGATGTTCAAGCAGCAGGACTCACGGCGAATGTTCTGGCGAAGCGGATTGCCGAGCGAATGACGGAATTCATGTCGACTCCAACCGTCTCAGTACAAGTCAAGGAGGTCAGCAGCTACTTTATCTTCGTAACTGGAGAGGTCAGCAAGCCGGGTAAGTATCCGCTCAAGTCCTTTGCAACCGTTCTGCAGGCGGTTTCGTTGGCCCAAGGCTTCACCCCATTTGCGGCAAAGAACAAGATGCAAGTAGTTCGTATGGTTAAGAATGGCAACGGTGACATGCACGAAGTCCATATTCCAGTGGGATTTGATGATCTCGTCTCCGGAAAAGGCCCCGTGCGAAACTTTGTCCTCAAGTCAGGGGATGTCATTGTCGTGCCGTAAACTTTCCGGGATTTGTCTAGCAGGTCTTTTCGGCTCGCTGACGATGGGGTTGGGAGGCATTTCTGTGGCCAAAGGGGAAACGATGGTGCTTCCATCGATCGCGATTTATGAACGATATGACAGTAATGTGTTTAACACTGTCAGTTTGCCAGGAACAACCAGTAATGATTTTGTGACCGGGACGACACCTCAATTAACTGTAGTGCACCTCGGAGACAGAATGGATGCTGGGCTGGTAGCAGGAGGAATCGGGGAGCAGTACATAAATAATCCGGGGTTAAGCTATTTCGGGGGATATGGAGGAGGTAAATTCATTCTGGACAAATTAGTGCAGCGGTTCATACCTAAAGCATCCCTGCAAATTGCCGAAAGCGCCTCTTACATTCCACAGGCGCCGACGTATTCAACGACTGATCTGACTTCTGGTGATCAGGTGAATCCCTTCGCCAGGGGGATTCAGATTGTTCGTACCAATACGTTTACGAACGCATCCTTTCTTACAGGGAACTACGCATTGACTCCGACTGTGAACCTCCGGGCCACGTACACGTATTCACTAGTTCGTTTTGGCCATTCCTTTGCAAGTCAGCCGAGCATCACAGGGCATGACACCAATTTCCAGAGTCTTGTTGCAGGACCACAGGTGCAAGTCTCCGCCACTGACATCATGGGGGTCAACTTCCTATACCAGCAGGGCGACTTTCCTGGAGGAAATATCCCTCGCTATCACAGTTATGGGGCAAATGCTTTTTGGAATAGAACGTGGATGCCAGAGTTCAAAACAACCCTATTTGGCGGAGCCACCGTAGTCAATCAGGGTGCAAATAACGCGGCCGCTCCAGGAAGTACATCGACCTCTTCAACCGATGTCGCTGCCTACAACGCGGGGTTCGGACTCAATTGGGTCGATGCACCAGGCCCCAACCCGTTTGGCGCTTTGCTGCCGGGTGGCGGATTAGGCGGGGTTGGTCCGGGGGCGGGAGGAGCCGCTGTTGTCGGTGGAGCACCAGGGGGGATTGGGATCGGAGGCATTATCGCCGGTGGTGCCAGGACGATTGCAAATCTCAATTATACAGGGGGAGTATTCCCCGGCGTGGTTAGCGGGGGCGGTGCACAAGTAAGCAATGTGGTCACGGCTTCAGTCACGCGAAGAGTTACTCCGGCTTTCTACGTGCAGGCAATGGGACAATATGCGCGCAGTGACTCGCTTATTACCCCAACTTCTGGGACAAGCATTTCTTATCATGGTTACGGGGGCAACCTAGCGCTCCAACATATGATAGGTCGTACGGCCTTCGTAACCCTCTCTGGATCTGCACATTCCTTCACGGGCACGGGGGTGACGACTGGTGGGTCAACTACTGCGCCTTTGGGGTCTCAGAAATTTGATCGGTATACCGGGATTCTAAGTATCACCATGCTCTGGAAGTAACTATGAATATGCCAACATATACGGTCCACGATTACTGGGAAATTGTACGCCGACGAAAATGGCTTATCTCGGGAACAATTGTCCTTTCGCTTGCAGTAGCGTGGGTGACCTATCTTGTGCTACCCAAAATGTATCGGTCCAATACTTTGATCATTATTGAGAATCAAAGAGTTCCCGAGAACTACGTTAAAGGGGTCGTCACCCAAGCACCTGTAGACCGAATGGCGACGATACAACAGATAATTCTCAGCCGTGCACTACTAGGTAGGGTGATTGAAGAATTTAGGCTCTACCCCGCTGGCAAAAGTGCCGAAGACATTCTCGAGCCAATGCGGAATCGCGTCAAGATCGCGACGACACGTGAACACGCTTTTGTAATCTCTTTTGCAGACGAGAGTCCAACCTTGGCCCAACAGGTCACAGCACGGCTGGCGGATCTTTTCATTGAACAAACTCTGAAAACGCGTGAGCAGCTTGTTGGCGAAGCGACCGAGTTTTTACAAGTCGAACTCGACGCTGCCCGAACAGAGTTGGATGCAAAAGAGAGGGCCATCAGCGAATACAAGTTGAAGCATATGGGTGAATTGCCAGGTCAGGAAGAAGCAAACTTGCGCTCCCTTGACCGACTGCAAACTGATCTCACGGTAACTTCTGAAGCAGTGAGTAAGCTGAACGAACGGCTCGGACAAATTGAAAAATCTATCAAAGAATACGAAGTGGCCGATGTTTCGAGTCCTGCCAGTTCTGTCGCCGGTGCACTGATCCCTGGCTCTTCAGGAAAAATGGAGCCAAAGCTATCGCGTCTCCAGGAATTGGAACGAACTCTGGTTGCCCTTTCAGCCACATATAAAGACACATATCCTGACATCGTCCATTTAAAACAGGAGATTGCGAAGCTAAGGACTACGTCTACCGAGGAGACGGACACGAGAATTCTCCGTGAAGACTCAGCAAGTGCAGAAAAGGCATCCGAAAGGAAATCCGAGAAGAAGTCCGACAAGAAAACTTTTGATCCTTATCAGAAAGAATTGTTCAGACAGAGGAACGAGGTCAAGACGGATCTCGCCTCGCTGAAAGAACGACAGGATCGAATCGCAAAACAGATTAGGGTGTACGAGGCACGAGTAGAGAAAACGCCAATGCGAGAGCAGCAGTTGGCCTCTTTGCTTCGCGATTATGAAAATATGCAGAAAAATTATCAGTCGTTGCTCGAGAAAAGGATCAATGCCCAAATCTCGGTGAATTTGGAAAAGCGCCAGAAGGGAGAACAATTCCGGATCATCGATCCAGCTCATCTGCCAGAAAGACCTGAGAGTCCAGATTTCGTGAAGATCATGATGGCGGGACTTCTTGGCGGATGCGGGCTGGCCTTCGGGACAGCAGTCGGGTTGGAATCGTTTCGGCGAGGCTTTCGCTTCGGTGAAGAAGCCGAACATTCGCTGGGCCTTCCTATCCTCGCCGAGATCCCAGCATTTCGCACAGCATTTAATGTCCCAACAAAGGCCCTCATGTTTCGGAGTGATCAACCGACGAGCGCTGAAAAGTTGACGTCTAAAACCCTTTTGTCCGGAGCGAGCGGGGCATTAGATCTCAACAACGGAAAGCTGAAAAAGGAACAGCCGACGGTGGGTCGAGGAGCGATCCCTGACCTCAATCTCATCATGAAATGGAGACCCCTCTCAGTGGTGGCTGAACAGTACAGGGTTGCAGCAACCAGATTGGCACTCATGAGTACGGAGCGGAAGAGTACCGTGATCGTCGTGACGAGCGCTCTAAAAGGAGAAGGCAAAACAGCCACGGCCTTAAACCTGGGATATGCCCTTGCTCACGATTTGGGGAAGACAACTCTCTTGATTGATTGCGACCTCAAGAAGCCAAAGCTGAACGTCTACGCGGGGGTCGCGCATGGTCCCGGCCTTGTTAAGATTCTTCAGGATGAAGGGTGCTCTCTGCAAGACTGTCTGCGCCAAGTGGATGAGTCCCCTCTGTGGATTCTGCCCTCTGGTTCATCAGGACAACGACCGATCGAGTTGTTCAAGGTGCGAAGGCTGTCCCGGTTCCTTACCGATCTGCGTTCTCAGTATGAGTACATCATACTGGATGCGCCGCCTATTTTACCTCTAGCGGACATGAACATCCTGGATAGCATGGCCGATATTCTGGTTCTAGTCATCCGGTCATGTGAAACAAGAAGAGATCTAGTTACGAAGGCAATGAGCACGCTCAAGCACAAAACCCAAGCAGGGATTATTCTGACAGGTATGCAGGAGAGCGAATCGCCATCTTATTACCTATTTGGTGACTATTATGCTACTGCCGACAGTCCCAAGCACTGAATACGGGGTGGAAGGGCACGTGATTCTTGATACGGTTGTGCCCGAACAGAAAAATTGTGCAGGTCGATTTTCTTTTCTTAGTTTAAGGAACCGGCTTCTGGTATTAGGCGGTGGAATGTTAGCGGCTGACCTAATTGAGGCATTGAAAGCCAGACGATTCAGCTTTACCCAAGTTGTTGGATATGTGGATAAAGATCGGGGCTTGGAGGCTCGACGCTCTCATAGTCCGCTCTTTCTCGGAACAATTGATCGATTGTTTGAGATTGTGGAGCGTTGGCAGATTCATACTGTCGCAGTCTGCCTCGAAGACCAGAGGGCTACATTGCCGGTACAGACGCTCCTAGACATTAAGACAATGGGCCTCGAAGTAGTCGATGGCCATCGTCTCTTGGAAAAGGGGTCTGGCCGTCTTTTAATTGACTGTCTGAGGCCCAGCGCTCTCATCTTTTCGACTGGCTTCCGGAGGCGCATGCTCACGGGACTGACAAAGCGACTTTTCGACCTCATTGCTTCTGTTGGTGGACTAATTATTCTATTGCCACTATTTGTTTTGGTCGGCCTCTTAATCAAGCTCGATTCTCCCGGTCCAGTATTCTATCGGCAAATGCGTGTTGGACTACGAGGCCAACCGTACATGATATGGAAATTTCGGTCGATGTCAAAAGATGCAGAGAAAAGGGGACCCCAGTGGGCCGAGATCAAAGACCCACGGGTGTCACGAGTCGGCCGATGGCTTAGAAAATTAAGGATTGACGAGTTGCCACAACTTATTAATGTGCTAGTGGGAGAAATGAGTTTGGTAGGACCAAGACCCGAGCGTCCTATGTTTGTTCAGGACTTGCGAGCCAAGATCTCCTACTATGACATCCGCCACACTGTAAGGCCAGGCATCACAGGGTGGGCTCAAGTACGGTTCCGATATGGAGCTTCAGCGGAAGATGCCCATAGAAAGCTTCAGTATGACCTTTTCTACGTGAAGAATATGTCGCCTGCTTTAGATTTGCTCATCCTGATGGAAACACTGAGTGTCGTGCTTTTCTGTAAAGGTGCGCGCTAGCTTAATTAACGGAATAGAAAACATGACGATCAGACATTGCCTCTCCTTTGATGTTGAAGAACACTTTCAGGTGTCAGCATTCGCGTCCCCGATGCGACGTCGTCATTGGGATTTCTTCGAAAGCAGGGTTGAACGGAGCACAGAGAAGATACTGCATTTGCTCGAAGCTAAGCGTGTCAAGGCAACTTTTTTTGTTCTGGGTTGGGTCGCCGAGCGACGTCCGAGTCTTATACGTCGGCTCGCGGAATGCGGGCATGAAATCGCGTCCCACGGATACGCACATGAGCTTATTACGGAGCAGACACCAACAATGTTTCGCAATGATGTGCGGAAGGCCAAACAAATCCTTGAGGATCTTCTCGGTAGTGCAGTCCATGGATACCGCGCTCCTTCGTTCACCATAACGCAGGAGACTAAATGGGCGATATCCATATTGGCGGAAGAAGGTTACACGTATGACTCTAGCATCTTCCCAATCCTTCATGATCGGTACGGGATGCCTGGAATGTATCCATGGTCCCATCAGCTCAAAACTGATTCGGGGCTGCTTTGGGAGATACCCCCTTCTACTGTAAAGCTAGGAGGAGTAACCTTGCCCATCGCCGGCGGAGGATACTTTCGATTATTCCCGTATCCAATACTGCATCGACTGATGAAGCGAGTCGAAACGCAAGGTCGTCAGTTGGTACTATACTTCCATCCATGGGAGCTTGACCCTGAGCAACCGAAGATGAAGGGCTCCTTCATTTCACGGTTTCGACATTACCTTAATTTGGGAAAAACTGAAGAACGATTGGCGCGTCTCCTGGACGACTACCAGTTTGGTCCTATTCGCGAAGTGATCGCGCCGATCAATCAAATGTTCATTGAGCGTCTTGGATCATTGGTTCGTGGCCACTCGTACGACCGCAAGAATGGAACCAGGGATCAAGCAGCTAAAGCGCCTGCTGATAAAGCCAATGCACAAAGTCAGATGCATTTTCAGAGTGTTGACGAGGGTACAGTATACAGCAATGTCATAGGAGCGCAGGTCGACTTATGAACTCCACAAGAGTTGATTCGAGTCTGCCATGCCCGGACAGGATGCACCAGATGTTTTGGTACGTAGTGAAAGCCAAACCCCACCAGGAACGGGTCGCGGAACTGAATCTTCAGCTATTGGGTGTGGAAACCTACTGTCCGATTCTCAGGGAAGGCAAGGAGATTCGTGGACGACAACGAATCCGCGTCGCTCCCCTATTTCCTGGGTACCTGTTTGCTAGATTTCATCTGAAAAACCAGCATCGGTCCGTCCTTTATGCCAGAGGAGTGAGTACCATCGTGACGTTCGGATCGACACCTGCGACAGTCGATGACGAAATGATCACTGCAATTAAGTCCAGGCTTCAAACTAGGTACGTAACCATGCCAAACCGGTCATTTCGATCTGGTCAGCGTGTGCAAATACAGGAAGGACCCTTGCGAGGACTGGAAGCGATCTTTGAGCGCCAGGTGGTATCCAGCAACCAGCGAGCAGTGCTGTTATTGCGAGCGCTATCATACCAAGCAAGGATTGTGGTGGATTTGGCGAATGTTGTGAATGCCTGAATTTTTGAGTCTCTGCTGATGATGCCTTCCCGTTGTTTGCGAGAGGCAATCTCGGGGGAGCTTTAGTTGGATTGCAGTGAAGCCGTTTCCCTAGGCTAGGCGACAGCGATTCTAGTCGGCGATGAAAGACCGCTGTCTTCAATGGCAAAGCAGTGTAGAACCGGTCGTGCACCGGGATGGCGGTAGCTTGTGCATGAACCTCTGAAACCCGAAGGGATTGACGGTCTAGATATAGATGAGTATAGACATGGACAAGATGATCTTGACCCTATTCCTGAACGCTTGCATAGGTCATCAAATCTGCCGTTCCCAGCTTTCACAAATGGCGGGCGAAATATATTTGGGAGATATAGACGCCCAGCTACTTCAAGCGACTGCGAATGGTTAGCTTACTCGATTCCAGACGAATCACGCTTTTTTGAACATAGGAGTAGGGTGGTCGCAAACAAGAGATTGACTTCGAATATAACGGCGATAGGGGAAAACCGAACAGGGAAATAAAATGGCGGTCAACAACACAGTGAGGGCGCCGACTTATATCCTGGGCATCTCTGCCTTCTATCACGATAGCGCAGCCTGTCTGTTAGGTGATGGAGACATTCTCGCTGCCGTCCAAGAGGAACGGTTCACGAGAAAAAAACACGATCCAGGCTTCCCTCGCCAAGCAGTGCAATACTGCCTAGCCCAGGCAGATATCGGCATCAAAGATCTCAAATACATCGTGTTCTATGACAAGCCGCTCATCAAATTCGAACGACTTCTGGAAACCTATATCTGTTTTGCTCCTAAGGGGCTCCAGTCGTTCTTAGCGGCAATGCCAGTGTGGTTGAAAGAAAAGCTACTGCTCAGAAGCCTGCTTCAAAAAGAAGTGCTGGCATGTGCCGACGGCCTCGAACGCTCTGACTTGCCGGAATTCTTGTTTGGCGAACATCACGAATCGCATGCGGCTTCGGCATTTTTTGTGTCTCCCTATCAGAAGGCAGGGGTCTTATGTATGGACGGCGTTGGCGAATGGGCCACTACCTCTGCGTGGTTGGGAGAGGGCAATACCTTGACACCTTTGTGGGAGATCCCCTTCCCACACTCCCTAGGCCTTCTGTATTCCGCTTTCACCTATTACACCGGCTTCAAAGTGAATTCCGGCGAATATAAGGTGATGGGACTGGCTCCCTACGGCGAACCCAAGTATGTGAAGGCCATTTACGATCACCTGTTGGATTTGAAGCCGGACGGTACGTTCCGGATGAATATGGATTACTTCAACTATTGCACGGGGCTCACTATGACGAGCCGCAAGTTTGATGAGTTATTTGGGGGGCCGCCTCGTACGCCGGAGTCAAAACTTGGGCAGCGCGAGATGGATCTGGCTCGCTCCATTCAGGAAGTGACCGAAGAAGTAATGTTGCGGCTATCACGGACGATGCATCGCGAGACTGGGGCGGCATACCTGTGCCTTGCAGGAGGCGTCGCTCTGAATTGCGTCGGGAACGGCCGCATCTTACGAGAGGGACCCTTTAAGGGGCTCTGGATTCAACCGGCCGCTGGTGATGCTGGCGGAGCGATGGGGGCAGCACTCAGTGCGTGGTATCAGCATGATAATCAGCCAAGGACAGCCGACCATAGGAAAGACCAAATGAAAGGAGGCTACCTTGGCCCAGCCTTCACCAACGACGAAATTGAAGCCAGGCTGAAAATCATCGGGGCGGTCTACAATCGGCTTGAAGACGAGGACTTATATGATCAAGTCGCTGAAGATCTAGCAAGAGGAAAAGTAGTGGGGTGGCTTCAGGGCCGCATGGAGTTCGGACCTCGATCCCTCGGCGGACGCAGTATCCTGGGCGATGCGCGGAATACCAAGATGCAATCAGTGATGAACCTCAAGATCAAGTATCGAGAGTCCTTCAGGCCCTTCGCCCCCTCGGTGCTCCGGGAACGGGTGCCGGATTATTTTCAGATGAACTGCGACAGCCCATATATGTTGCTGGTTGCGCCGGTGATCGAAAAGCGGCGACTGCCGTGCAATCCGAATCAGAAGGGACTCTGGGGCATCGACTTGCTCAACGTGCCGCGCTCAGATATTCCCGCGGTCACCCACATCGACTATTCGGCGAGAGTGCAAACGGTTCATGAAGAGACGAATCCACGCTATTACAAGTTGCTCAAGGCGTTTGAACAGAAGACCGGGTGTGCCACCCTGGTCAATACCTCGTTTAACGTGCGGGGCGAACCGATTGTCTGTACTCCCGAAGATGCCTATCGGTGTTTCATGCGGACGGAAATGGATGTGCTCGTGTTGGAAAACTTCATTCTCATAAAGGAAGACCAAAAACCGCTCGGGAGCGACTCTGATTGGAAGAAGGAATTTGAATTGGATTAAACAGAGGGCGTGAATGAATCAAGATACAAACAAGAAACAATTGCGCGACTTCGGTCTTGTGGTAGGCGGTATCCTGGTGGTCATCGGGCTGTGGCCTTTGATGTTTCGCGGACAGTCGCTTCGCCTTTGGGCGTTCGGTCTGGGTGTGGTCTTAATGGCCTTAGGCGCCGTGCTGCCTATGCTTCTGGCGCCGGTCCACAAGGTATGGATGTGGATTGGTCATGTTTTAGGATGGATTAATACGCGAATCCTCCTTGGCATCGTATTCTATGGGCTCGTGACGCCCATCGGGTTGATGTTTCGGCTTATAGGCAAGGACACGATGAGGCATGAGATCGCAGAAGCAAGTCCAAGCTATCGCGTGGTTCGAAAGCCTCGACCTCGAGGACACATGAGGTTTCAATTTTAAGAAATCCGCAGGAGGTGCGATATGGGCGAGTTTATGTTGGAATTGTGGGCCTTTATGAAGGAACGAAAAAAATTCTGGCTGCTGCCTATTGTAATGGTTCTTTTGTTGCTAGGGAGCCTGATTGCATTGACGCAAGGTTCGGCGGTGGCACCCTTTATCTATACACTTTTTTAATTCTGCGAAACCTCAGATCACTATTGGGCAATGAATTAAGGCAAACATCAGCTTGATATTGCCAACGTATGATGCATCATTATTGCGATGGAGCCAGCTGGTTGACTGAAGCCGCTTTCGGCTTTAGGCCTTTACTCCGTCGAAATTACTTCTAGCGGGTTTTATCTGGTCGTTTCCGAACTGAGGGATGCGGGAATGATGAGTGCCCAAGGGGTCGTCCAGCAGGATCTTCGATATATCTGTAACAATCTATCGGAAGAGTTTTCCCAGGTATCCGGCAAGCATTTGCTCGTCACCTGCGGAACCGGCCTTGTTGGACATTACTTCATATAGGCGGTCGTACAGTGGAGCGACTGGGCAGAAATGCGGGGAGGGGAACCAATTAATGTGACCTTGTACAACAGCTTTGTGCGAGGAATGCTTCTCTGGTCTGCCAGACTTCAAGGAGGCAAGAATATAATCCTGGTACGGCACGACGTGACCCATCCAATTCCATAAGAGATGGGTAACTTTCAGTTCATTATCCATGCCGCCTCTATTGCACCATCGCGGTTTTGTAAGCCATGGACATTGTCGATAAAAAGATGATCGAAGCCATAAGAAATCGGCCCAACTATGAAGACGTCCTGCATAATTCACCATCGTTCACACCGGGCCAGTCTGTGCGCATTGAAGATGGCCCGCTTCATGGAGTCTAAACAATCTTTGAGCGGTCAATGCCGGGTCTTTAATGCGCGGTTCTCTTGCTCAAAGCGCGCCTATCAGGCTCGAGTCGTTGTCGATCTCGAGCGTCTCGTTAGTTTCTAAGTCGTGTAGTTGCTGTGTTTAGACCGCTAGTGCCGCCCCTCTTCCGCGGTATTGTTATCGAAGGAAGAAGGAAGGTTTTATATAGGTCAGGCTTGCATGAAGCGGTTGACCCGAGGATTAGTCGGGGTTAAGGGAGTCAGGCACCGGAGATCATAGAAAGCATAGGTGAGCTGGTGATTCACTGGAATGGTGGTAGCCAATGCCGTACTTCTTGTTCAGGAGTCGGCAAATTCAGCACCATCTTGACCTCGCGCGTTGCATTCCAATTTTCAGCAAGTCGACGATTTGTTGTGGATTTTCTCAATCGTATGGGCCATGCCAATGCTCACTAAACACACGGGCCGACAGATTTTGAACCTCCGTGCTGGCGATCTGGTGGAGGTGCGCAGCAGAGAAGAGATTTTGTATACGTTGGATGACCAGGGGAAACTTGATTCGCTACCCTTTATGCCGGAGATGCTGAAATATTGTGGTAAGCGATTCAAAGTCATCAAACGAGCCGACAAAACCTGTGACACCATCAACCAAACTGGCGCCAGAAGAATGTTGCACGCCGTGCACCTGGAGGACGTCCGGTGTGACGGTGAAACGCATGGTGGGTGCCAGGCTGGGTGCCTTATCTTCTGGAAGGAAGACTGGCTTAAGAGACCGGAATCTTCAACTATTTGTGCAGGACCGTCTTCTACGAAGGATGTGGCGAGACCATGTCCAACCGACTTAGAAGCCCCAGCTGCGCGCTGTTCAGAATACACCATTACCAAAGCGACACGGGTTCAGACGACTACGCCAGAAGAGGGCGAGATATTTTCTTGCCAAACCACAGAACTTTTTAAGGCAACATCGCCGTTGCAGTGGTGGGATGCCCGGCAATATATTCGCGATCTCCGTTCGAGAAATGTGAGAGTCGATGAACTGATCCAAACATTCATGTTCTGGGTATTTGCCAAACTCCTCCGTATCGGTGGGTATCGCGCACTTGTGAGGGCCTACGACCTCATACAAAAATCGCGCGGCCGCTGGCCTTACCCATACAAGCAGGGGAAGTTGATGGGGAAGGCTCCTGCCATCACGTTAAATCTTCGGCCTGGAGAGCTAGTTCAGGTCAAGCAACACGATGAGATTCTAGAAACGGTGAACTTGCAGAATAAAAATCGAGGCCTCTCTTTTGATCCTGAAATGGTGCCTTATTGTGGGCGCACATTTAAAGTCCTGAGGCGCGTTGAAAAGCTGATCCACGAGCGGACCGGAAAAATGATGTACCTGCCAAACGATTGCGTCGTACTCGACGGAGTGACATGCCAAGCTTGGTATAGCCAGAAAAGGTTCTTTTGTCCACGCAGCATCTACCCATATTGGCGAGAAATCTGGCTAAAAAGGGCGGGATAAGCTCGCGGCGAGTTCTACGTACTTGATTATTCTAATTAACGCAGGAGGCTCACGTGTTATCAAATGAGAAACATAGTAGGATGCGCGTGCTTGTGACAGGGCATGAAGGATATATCGGCACGGTAATAGTTCCAATGTTGCTTGCTGACGGCCAAGAGGTTGTTGGTATGGACACCGGTTTGTTTAAGCAATGCACGTTCCTAGACGGAATCTCAAGCGTACCGACGCTCAGAAACGACATTCGTGACGTCACCCCTTCAAACCTTGAAGGGTTTGATGCAGTTGTCCACCTCGCGGGCCTGTCAAACGACCCGCTCGGCGATCTCAATCCTGAGCTGACCTTCGAAATCAATCATGTCGCATCGGTACGCCTCGCACGAGCGGCGAAAGCTGCCGGAGTAAAACGTTTTGTATTTGCTTCATCCTGTAGCAACTACGGCGCAGCCGGTGATGATTTTGTGACAGAACAATCGTGCCTGAATCCTGTAACTCCCTATGGCATTTCAAAGGTCCGCGCCGAACAGGATATCAGCAAATTGGCCTATGATGACTTCAGCCCGACCTTTCTCCGGTGTGCTACCGCCTACGGAGTATCCCCGCGTCTCCGTTTTGACATCGTGCTGAACAATCTGGTCGCATGGGCGATCACTTCCGGAACGGTCTACCTCAAGAGCGATGGGACTCCTTGGCGCCCTATCGTTCATATTGAGGATATTTGCCGCGCGTTTATCGCCGTATTGCATGCCCCGCGGGAGATCGTGCACAACCAAGCCTTCAACGTCGGCCAGACTCAGGAAAATTATCGCATCCGCGAGATCGCCGAGATCGTCAAAGAGACAGTGCCGGGCTGCTGTATCGAGTTTGCGACAGATGCTGGCCCCGACAAGCGGTGCTACCGGGCCGACTTCGGCAAAATTGCCAACGCGTTACCTGAGTTTAAGCCTCAGTGGACCGCTCGCCGTGGAGCACAACAACTCTATGAGGTCTACAAACGAGTTGGCCTCAAGTTGGAAGACTTTGAAGGAGAGAGGTACAAACGAATAGACCACATCAAGCTTCTCATCGGGCACGGGCGACTGAGCCGCGAGCTTCGATGGAGTCAATCCGACGCCATGGCGACTGCTGCGTCCACCCATTAGCCGGATTGTCCATAGATCTTTGGCGCAATACCCACACCGTCAAATCATTAGGACACGCAACCTGGCAAGAAAGGGTGTTTGTATGGACCCTGTGCAAAATTCTGGTCGAGCCGAGTGTCGTTTTTGCGGCACTACCCTGATGTGTACTTTCGTCGATCTGGGTATGTCGCCTCTGTGTGAAAGCTACGTGCGTGCTGATCAATTAAACCAAATGGAGCCCTTTTATCCATTGCACGTGTACGTGTGTCACTCGTGCTTTCTGGTTCAATTGCAGGAATACGTGAACCCCGCAGAAATTTTTACCGAGTACGCCTACTTTTCATCCTATGCGGAGAGTTGGGTCGCGCACGCCAAGAACTACGTGGAGATGATCAGTCAGCGATTGAGTCTCGGCCCCCAGGGCTTCGTGATCGAGCTGGCCAGCAACGACGGCTACCTCCTGCAGCATTTTGTCGCGAAGGGCATTCCCGTGCTGGGGATCGAACCAGCTGCCAACGTGGCCAAGGTTGCTGACTCCAAGGGAGTTCCTACGTTGGTGAAATTCTTCGGCGAAAAGACTGCGCGCGAGCTGGCAGACGAGAGGAGATATGCCGATTTAATAATCGGCAACAACGTACTGGCCCAGGTGCCCGACATCAATGATTTCGTACGCGGGATGCAGATCATTCTGAAGCCTCAAGGGGTGGTTACCATGGAATTTCCTCATCTCATGCGATTGATCGAGGAAAACCAGTTCGATACCATCTATCACGAACACTTCTCCTATTTCTCCTTGATCAGTGTCGAAAAGATCTTCGCCGCCCATCGGCTCATCCTCTTCGACGTTGAAGAATTGCCGACGCACGGAGGCTCCTTGCGAATCTATGCTCGACACGAGACGGACCGATCGAAGCCCGTCAGTGCGCGGTTGATAAAACTCCGAGAACAAGAGCTGGCAGCGGGATTCACCCGAACGGATACCTATAAGGTGTTCACCGACAAGGTTATAGAGACCAAACGAAAGCTGTTGGAGTTTTTGATCGAGGCCAAGCGCAAAGGAAAATCCGTCGCCGGCTACGGCGCCCCTGGCAAGGGTAATACTCTACTTAACTATTGCGGAATTAGGACAGACTTCCTCGATTACACAGTCGACAGAAACGTTTACAAGCAAGGCAAATTCCTGCCCGGGACCCACATTCCGATTTACCATCCCAACAAAATCAAGGAAACGAGGCCGGATTACATCTTCATTCTGCCCTGGAATTTCAAAGAAGAGATCATGCACCAAGTCGCGTATATTCGTGAGTGGGGAGGACAGTTCGTTGTGCCAATTCCTGAAGTCAGAGTATACCCTTGATGGACTCTTACGACTTTGCCATTGTCGGCGGAGGGATCGTCGGCCTCTCTGTCGCTCTCGCACTAGGGGAACGATATCCACGCAAACGGATAGTGGTTCTAGAAAAAGAGCGACAATTGGCCCAGCATCAAACAGGGCACAACAGCGGAGTTATTCATTCCGGGATCTATTATAAACCGGGAAGCCTCAAGGCAACTCTCGCCCGCGAGGGCAATCGCTTGATGGTGGAATTTTGCAGAACGCACGGCATCAAGTATGACGTCTGCGGTAAGGTCATCGTGGCAACCGAGACGGCCGAGGTGCCGTTGCTCTTCAATCTCTACGATCGCGGTATATCGAACGGTCTTTCGGTTAAACAACTTGGGGCAGACGAGCTAAAAGAAATCGAACCTCACGCGCAGGGCATTACGGCCCTGCGTGTTCCGTCAACCGGGATTGTCAACTATCGTGAAGTGGCTGAGACACTTGCTCGAATTGTGCAGGAGCGAGGAGGGGACCTGCGATTGAATACAAAGGTGGAAGCAATCAAGCAGAACAGCGTTGGCGCAGTGCTGGACACGGGCGCGGGCACGTTCCACACGGGCTTTCTCGTCAACTGCGCTGGCCTGCAGAGCGATCGTGTCGCTCAACTCGGCGGGGTGGCTACCCGGATGAAGATCATCCCCTTCCGAGGCGAATACTACGAGCTCAAGCCAGAAAAACGCTATCTGGTCAAGCATCTGATTTACCCGGTTCCGAACCCCAACTTTCCCTTTTTGGGCGTGCACTTTACGCGTATGATCGACGGAGGAGTGCACGCAGGCCCCAACGCTGTGCTCGGTTTAAAGCGAGAAGGGTACAGACAGGTGGATTTTAGCCTCCGCGACTTTCTAGAGGTCATGACTTATCCAGCGTTTTGGAAGCTGGCGAAGAAGCATTGGCAGGAGGGAGCGAAAGAAATAGTACGCTCTTGGAGCAAGCGAGCATTTGTACGCAGCCTCCAGAGACTGATTCCCGAGATTCAGGCAGACGACGTGGTGCCCAGCCAAGCCGGAGTCAGGGCACAAGCTCTCATGTGTGATGGGCGACTAATAGACGATTTCGTGCTTATTCGAGGACAAAAGTCCATTCACGTCTGCAACGCACCGTCGCCAGCGGCCACCGCCTCTATCGCAATCGGCAAGGCGATCGTGAGCCAGATTATGGAGTAGTCTTTCGCGGAGACCTATCTGTCTCGAACCGCGTGACGGACATGTTCTTTACTGAAACCAAGCTCAAGGGAGCGTACATCGTCGAAATGGAACGTTTGGAGGACGATCGCGGCTTCTTCGCACGTTCCTGGTGCCGGCGCGAGTTCCACAAATACGGCCTCGATCCTAACCTGGTCCAGTGCAGTGTCTCATTCAACAAGAAGAGGGGGACGCTACGCGGGATGCACTATCAAGTTCCCCCATTCGCAGAATCCAAACTGGTTCGTTGCACCAAGGGAGCGATCTACGACGTTATTCTTGACCTTCGCCAGGATTCCTCGACCTTTCTCCAGTGGCTGAGTGTCGAGCTTACATCGCAAAACAGGAGAATGTTGTACATCCCAAAGCTTTTCGCCCACGGGTTTCTGACCCTTAAGGAGGACACGGAAGTGTTCTACCAAATATCTGAGTTCTACTCACCCAATTATGCACGCGGGGTTCGTTGGAATGATCCGCTGTTCCAGATCCAGTGGCCCGAAGCTCCCAGCATCATTTCCCCGAAAGACCAAAAGTATCAGGATTCTTCGAAAGGCCAGTTCTTGACTGCGGCAGGCTTGGAATAAGAATCGGCATGGCCCCAGTGGCCTCATAAATGAGCCCCATGTGAGGGGTGACCAACCCAATGCTTTTAACCAATTTAATTGAGCGCTTTGATCGGAAAAAAAACGGGACGGATATGCACAGGCTTGCCGCCGAACTCTACCCGATCTGCAGAAGCATCACCGGAGATGGAGTGCGGGATACGCTACGGGTGCTCCAGCGACATATTCCCCTGCAGGTTCACGAAGTGCCGTCCGGCACTCAGGTGTTTGACTGGATAGTACCCAAGGAATGGAATATCCGGGACGCCTACATAAGGGATCCAAAAGGAGAAAAAATCGTCGACTTCAAACAGTCGAATCTCCATGTGGTCAATTACAGCGTTCCTATTCGGGCTAGGGTGTCGCTTGAAGAACTGAAACCACACCTTTTTTCTCTTCCGCTACACCCTAACTGGATCCCTTATCGGACTTCCTACTATAAGGAAAACTGGGGCTTTTGTCTCAGCAACGCGCAACTGGAAACCCTTGAACCAGGAGATTACGAGGTCGTTATCGATTCAACGCTCACTGATGGACATCTCACTTACGGGGAATACCTCCTTCCAGGAGAAAAGGCCGACGAAATCCTGATTTCATGTCATAGCTGCCACCCCTCGTTGTGCAACGATAATCTTTCAGGCCTCGCATTGGCTACCTTTCTCGCTGTAAATCTATCGGGCTGTGACAGGCACCACTCTTTCCGGTTTCTGTTCATTCCTGGCGCAATTGGATCCATCACCTGGCTTTCGCGCAATGAAAGTCGTTGTGCCCGAATCAAGCACGGCCTCGTCGTTGCCTGCGTGGGAGATTCCGGACCTTTCACCTATAAGAAGAGCCGTCATGGGAATGCCGAAATTGATAGGGCGGTCGAACATGTCTTGAAGCATTCTGGTCAACGGTACCAAATTCGGGAATTCTCACCTTACGGATATGACGAACGGCAATACTGCTCCCCTGGATTCAACCTTGCGGTTGGATCGCTGACCAGAACTCCTCACGCTGAGTTCCCCCAGTACCATACCTCAGCGGACAATCTGGAGTTTGTCCAGCCCGACTCCCTGGGGGAGTCGCTCGAAATGTATCTCAACGTCATGCAGGTATTGGATCAAAACCAATGCTATCTCAACCAGAATCCCAAATGCGAACCCCAATTAGGGAAACGCGGACTCTATCGCTCCATGGGAGGACAGACCGATCAACCGCTGAATGAATCTGCAATGCTGTGGACGCTTAACTTATCGGACGGACAGCATTTCCTCTTGGACATTGCAGAACGTGCAGGCCTACCCTTCAGAGTTATACTTGCTGCGGCAGATGCACTAGTCGGTCGAGGACTTTTAAGGAATTGCAGCGGCTCCCATACCTCTTAAGACTCGGAGGTCCGTTATGATGAACACGGTGTACTTTGACTCGCCGGCCAGCGATGACATCAGAAGACAACAGCTCTATGAAGGCCAACTGTTCGTTTATTCACCACGCCCGAGTAGCATAGCGTTCTGCGAATTCGCGCTGACAATCATCAAAGAAGGATTTGGAGGTCTCGACCCACGTGTGGCACAGCGAATGATGCCTGTCGAGGAATATGCAGCAATTCTCGGAAAAATAAAGCCAAACTTCATACATCACCAAAAATCGAAAGAGTACATTCAGAAACTTCTCGTCGAAATGGGTTGCGATCTTGAGAAAACTTACTTCGATGTTCCCCGAATGAGGAGTTCCACGAGCGACGGCTACCTCACTACCGGAATTGCCTACGCGTGGCACCCACATCGGGATACATGGTATTCAGCCCCGACTTGTCAGATTAACTGGTGGATTCCAATTTGCGAAATCGTCTCAGAAAACACTATGGCTTTCCATCCTCGGTATTGGACGCAGCCAATAGTTAACGATTCCGCGAAATACAACTACACCGAATGGAATAAAACTTTCCGTTATAACGCGGCACAATACCTCAAAGAGGATCCGCGGCCACTTCCGCGCGCGACCGAACCGATGGAGCTGAACCCGCAGATCCGGCTTATCTGTCCGGCCGGGGGAATTATCTTGTTTTCAGCTGCGCAGATGCACTCGAGCGTCCCGAACACATCCGGCGTCACGCGGTTCAGCATCGATTTCAGAACTGTGCACATCGATGATGTCACAGCTTTTCGTGGAGCACCGAATGTTGATGCGGCGTGCACCGGAACTACGATGAACGATTATTTGCGGGCTGTGGATTTGGCTCATATTCCTGAAGAGATCGTGCTGGAATACGATCAGAGGGGCTCTCAGATCACGAAACCCGTTTTGTGATCGGCGCCTCGGGATTCTCTGGAGGCAAGGACAGCTTATTATGGAACAGTTGTCGAACTTGAAAGTTATGGTCACAGGTGCCACCGGATTTCTCGGTTCCCATCTCATGCGACGTCTGGACAAAGTGGGAGCCCAGGTGCACGGCGTCTCCCGAGCAACACAGACCTCCGGTAACATTAAGATTCGGTGGTGGCAAGGATCTTTCGAGGACCTATCGACTGCGCGGCATCTCATGGAATGCATCAAGCCAGATATAATTTTTCACCTGTCGGGTCATGTGACAGCTTCGCCTAAGATCGAGCATGTCATACCCACGTTCCGCAGTCTCCTCATGAGTACCGTTCATCTGTTGTCCGTTGCAAACGATCGAGGGTGCCGACGAATAGTCTTGGCAGGATCGCTGACGGAACCAGCGGGAACAAGGACTGACGAGGCCCCAGGTTCGCCCTACGCCACAGCCAAATGGGCGAGCAACGCATACGCCCGAATGTTCAACGCCTTGTATCGGACTCCCGTGGTTATTCTTCGCCCATTTATGACCTATGGTCCCGGGCAGGAAGAACAGAAGATCATCCCGCAAGTGATCCAATCTCTGTTGCGGGGGGAAAAACCACGACTTTCGAGCGGGCAATGGGAAGCAGATTGGATCTACGTCCAAGATGTGATTGACGGCTTACTGGCTGCAGCCTGGAAACCGGGCGTGGAAGGCTGCTCGCTCGATCTCGGTTCAGGCACATTAGTGTCCATGCAAGACATCGTCCGTAAGATCGTCGAACTCAGCGGGTTGTCGATTGAACCTGACTACGGTGCGTTATCGGATCGACCGCTGGAATGGGCGCGCGTTGCGGACATTGCCCAAACCTATAGCAAGTTGGGCTGGCAGCCATATACCTCGCTCGCCGATGGACTGAAGCTGACCATACAATGGTACCGCGAGAATATGACAAGGTCCACAGTTTCTGCGTAGGTCGACCACCTCAACGAAAAACAAGGAGAGTATCCAATGAAGGTGGTGCTGTTTTGTGGAGGGTTAGGAATGCGGTTACGCGAATACTCGGATTCTATTCCCAAGCCCATGGTGAATATCGGGTATCGTCCCATCCTGTGGCACCTGATGAAGTATTATGCCCATTTTGGCCACAAAGATTTCATTCTCTGTCTTGGGCACAAGGGAGATATGATAAAAAACTATTTCTTGAACTATGACGAATGCCTTTCAAACGACTTCACTCTTTCAAATGGCGGCAAGACAGTGCACTTGTCGAATACGGACATCCAGGATTGGAACATCACCTTTGCGGACACTGGCTTAACTTCGAACATTGGTCAAAGGCTTAAGGGAGTAGAAAAGCATCTGGAAGGGGAGGACGTCTTCCTGGCGAACTACACGGACGGTCTGACAGACCTCTACCTCCCCAACCTCGTGGACCATTGCCTCAAGCAGGAGAAGACCGCTGCCTTCCTCAGCGTAACGCCACATCATAGCTTTCACGTAGTGGACATTCGTCCTGATGGTTATGTCGGAGATATTCAGGACTTGGCAAAGTCTGGCATCTGGATCAACGGTGGTTTCTTCGTTCTCCGAAAGGACATTTTTCACTATCTGCGAGAAGGAGAGGAGCTTGTTCATGAGCCGTTTCAACGACTCATTAAGGAGAACCAACTGATCACTTACAAATATGACGGTTTCTGGATCAGCATGGACACCTTTAAGGACAAGCAACGCTTGGACGACATGTATTCCAGGGGAGAAACCCCCTGGGAAGTGTGGAAATAGTCATCTATAGAACATTTTTGAGGTTGTCCAGAACTACTCTGGAGCTCCTTATTTGAATCAAGAACTGTCCAAACGATGAGGAGAACCTCGTGCTTCGAATAACTTTTGATAACAAAGATGGAGCGGACCCAAAGGTGCTTTGCCTTGGTGCACATTCGGATGATATCGAGATTGGGTGTGGGGGCACGATTCTTCGACTTTCGGAAACCTATAAGAAGCTCCGAGTTCACTGGGTGGTATTTAGTTCTGAAGGAGAAAGGAGACGCGAAGCACAGGAAAGTGCCAATCGATTTCTCAGGAATATCAAGCGAAAGACCGTGCTGGTGAAGAATTTTAGGGGAAGTTTTTTTCCCTTCTGTGGCGAGCGGATTAAGGAATGCTTTGAACAAATCAAACGAGAATGTAACCCCGACATAATCTTCACTCATTATAGAAATGATCTACACCAGGATCATCGTGTGATCTCTGAACTGACCTGGAATACGTTTCGAAATCATCTTGTCCTAGAGTATGAAATTCTCAAATACGATGGAGATGTTGGTGCACCCAATTGCTTTGTCCATTTGGATGAATCGCATTGCCGAATGAAAACGCAGTACATCATAAACTGTTTTAAGACCCAGAGAACAAAACACTGGTTTACGGAAGATGCCTTTATGTCGATGATGAGACTCCGAGGAATTGAGTCGAATGCCCCCAGCAAGTATGCAGAAGGGTTTTATGGTCGGAAGATGGTCATCTAGACATGTATTCTTCACTGCTAGGATTAACGGCACCGATGATGCGTGATCAGAGCCCTCGAGTGAGCATTGGAATGCCTGTTTACAATGGCGAACGGTTTCTCAGAGAGACCTTGGATTCTGTTTTGGCCCAGAGCTTTACCGATTTTGAACTAATTATCTCAGACAACGCTTCTACGGATGATACCGCAGAGATCAGTCACGAATACGCACGCAGAGACAGACGGATACGCTACTTTCGAAATGAAACAAACGTTGGTTCATCCAGAAATCATAAGCGAGTCTTTGCACTATCCTCAGGCGAGTACTTCAAATGGTGGGACGCAGATGATCTCTGTGCTCCCGACTACTTGCAAAAGTGTGTGACTGTTCTTGATGAACAGCCAGGAGTAGTTCTCTGCTATCCGAAGTCCTTGATCATCGATGAGAACAGTCAGATCGTACGACCCCACGAAGACAACCTGGATATCCGTTCCTACAGTGTTGTAGAGCGTTTCAAAGTGGCTCTCTTTCGAACGAACTTGTGTAATCCCATGTATGGTCTTATCCGGCGTGACGTGTTACGGAAAACTTCAGTGATGGGAAACTTCCCCGGAGCCGACGAAATCTTGCTCGTTGAGCTCACGCTATATGGTCAGTTGTGGGAAGTACCAGAACGACTGTATTTCAGGCGCGTCCATGCCCAAGCGTCGAGTAGCAAGCGGAGCCTGCAAGATCAACAGGAGTTCCATGATCCTCAAACGAGGGGCAAGATCTTCCTGCGTTTATGGACCCATTATTTCCACCACCTAGTCTCAATTCTCCGCAGCCCGCTGCAGTCTATGGAGAAGGCCCGCCTGCTAGGCATCGTGGCCCGCACAGCCATATGGAATCGTCAGCAACTGCTGACAGAGCTTGGGGCGGGTTTTAGCCGAAAGATCCGAGTGGCATGTCGTGGGGGCACAAGAACCGCATCGCGCTGACATCCTCCCAGTGGATTCGAGAACTACGACTTTCCGTTCTGTCTATTTCGTCGCAAGTGAGTCAAATAACGGACTTCTACAGAAGAGAGCAGAATGCCCGGCACACAAACTCTGACTGCAGCAAGAGTCCAACCCGATTCTGCTATCCAGAGCGAAAGACAGACTCTTGATCGCTCCCTCGCACAAGGCATCGCGTGGACGGGCGTCGTAAAATGGGGCACGCAAATTCTGTCTTGGGCATCGACGATCGTCGTTGCCCGGTTGCTTACTCCAGCGGATTACGGTTTAGTCGCCATTGCCATCACCTTCTTCGGATTTGTGACCATGGTTAACGAGTTCGGTTTAGGGACTGCCGTCATTACCAAGCGCGACCTTAGTGATCAGCAGATCGCGCAACTAAACTGCCTAGCTGTAATCCTCGGCGTTGTTGCCTTTGTTATATCAGGTGCTATTGCGGTTCCTCTCAGTCGATTCTTTGGAATGCCGGATCTCGGTTGGGTAGTTGTCGTAACGGCGATAGGGTTCCTGATGACCGGGTTTAGGACTGTCCCTGCGGCGTTGATCGAGAAGGATCTTCAGTTCAGGCTGCTGGCGCTCATGGAGGGGGCACAAGCACTGACGGGCTCTCTCGGCGTGGTCGCTATGGCTCTTAGCGGATTCGGCTACTGGGCGCTTGTGCTTGGCGGGCTCTTATCGACTACGGTCTGGACCGTTCTCACGCTTATCCTCCGCCGCCACCGTTTTGTAAAACCAGTTTTTCAATCAATCAGGGAAGCAATCACGTTCAGTTGGCACCTAATTCTTATGCGTCTCACATGGTATCTGTATAGTAATGCCGATCGCCTCATAGCTGGAAAGTTGCTGGGCCAGGCTGCGCTTGGCGCCTATACGTTTGCATCTACACTGGCGAGCGTCCCGGTCGAGAAAGTGGCCGGATTGATCAACCGTGTCACCCCCGCAGTATTCTCTGCTATCCAGACCGAGCATGCCGATTTGCGGCGCTATCTACTTACGCTCACGGAGGGCCTGGCCTTGTTTACATTCCCAACAACAATCGGCCTAGCACTTGTCGCCGATGAGTTTGTGCCTCTGGTTCTGGGTGAACGCTGGGAGAGCGTTGTGGCCCCATTACGAGTGCTTGCTCTGTACGCTGCGTACAATTCTATCATGACGGTTCTCTCCCCGACAGTGCTGGTAACTGGCAAATCGCGACTTGGAATGCTCAATGGTTTCTGGTCCGTTGTCCTGCTTGTGCCGGCATTCTATATTGGCAGTAAGTGGGGCATCGTTGGGATTGCCGTTGCCTGGCTTGTCACCTTTCCCTTTACTACCATTCCGATCTACTGGCATGTGTTTCGATCAATCGGCCTACCCGTCAACCAGTACCTCAGAGCTCTATGGCCGGCTCTCAGCGGATCGGTTCTGATGGCGGCTGTCGTCTTGTTAGTGAAGCAGATTCTACCACCATGGCCACTTCCGATTCACCTTGGTTTTCAAGTGATTGGTGGATGCGCAGCGTTTGCTCTTTCGATACTGCTCCTCCACCGTGATCGCGTCAATCGGTTCTTACAACTCATCAATTCGCTACGAAGTTGAGACCAGCAGGCTTCATACACCAGTTCCATTTGTTGTGAAGTGCTACTGAATCATGTCAAGCGCTTTTGACTTATCCTGACGCATGTAAAAAGTTATACATTTGAAGGTATCTGTGTGGAGATCGTCGTTTTAAATTCAGTAGAGAGCCGTTCAAAGTATACTAGGATTACTTTCTTGATCAAGCAGATCCGAATGTATTTCGAAAGTTGCCTTACGGAGGTCCGTGCTGCAGAGGGTGCTACATTGCCAGTCTGATTTAGCGGTTCTATGGAGGATTACAGATATCCTTGGCAGAGATCTTAATGCACTAAGTATTATCCAGCGAATCCAATGGTTGGAGAGAGGATATCTCAGGTGAGCATATGTCTAAATGGAGCCATCAGCTACTACTGAATCTTGTTATTGTGATCGGGTCTTTATTTTTCGGAATTGCGATGGTAGAGCTTAGTATGTACCTTGCTGGTTTGGATTACGCGCTGGTGTGGCAACCTGATCAAAGAGTTGGCTGGCGCCACGTGCCAGGAGCTCGTAAGCTCTGGACTGAAGAGGGAAGAGGGTGGGTCGAGATTAATAAGCTCGGCTACAGGGATCATGAACGAACGTTAGAGAAGCACCCCGGCACTTTTAGAATAGCCGTCTTCGGCGATTCCATGACGGAAGCCTTTCAGGTGAACCTAGACCAGACGTTTACTCATTTGCTGGAGGAAAGTCTCGGCAAATCCGGCCACCGCGTTGAGGTTCTTAATTTTGGCGTAAGCGGCTACTCGCCGATCCAAGAGCTGCTTCTATTTAAACAGGAGGGGCCTCGGTATCATCCGGACCTCGTAATCTTAGCTGTCTTCTTGGACAACGACATTCGTGATAGCCACCCCCAACTGTCAGCTAGCCGAAGTGGGCCTCCTTTCCTGGCAATGAATGGTGAAGCTGTTGAATTTGACTTTGCACGGACAAACCAATCCGTCGAAGATTATCAGAGGCAGCCCTTTTTCTGGCTACGAAGCCATTCAGGGATCTATAGACTGGTAAGCACTTGGCTCTGGCGCCGAGGAGAACAAGCAAGGAGCGAAGCAGTACCTAGGAACACCGCCCCAGAACGCTATCAGGTTTATCAGAAAGCTATACAAGCTAAATGGGAGCAAGCTTGGAGTTTCTCCCAGCGGGCTCTTCTCGAGTTTGCCGAAGAAGCCAAACGTCAACAGACTCAGTTCGTGCTGTTAAGTGTCCCTTCCCCCTATGTGGTGAACGGCGGCGCGTGGCAAAGTGTTATAGCTACCTATCCTTCCATGATGGGTGCAGATTGGGACCCAGAGGGTCCTGAGAATCGACTGAGGGTGTTTACGCGTGAGCAGCACATTCCACTAATTCAACCTTACAAAGAATTTCAGGAGGCTTCGAAAGGTCCGCCCATCTTCTGGAACAACGTTGGTCACTTCACTCCATATGGCCATCAATTGATGGCAAAAGTTCTTCATGATGTTTTGACAGGGTCCAGGTTGCTTCCGGATCACAATAAGGAGAGCTACGCTGCTTCGGTCTTCCCCGAAATCAAATGATAAGCAATTCAGCTGGTATGTGGGAAAGATCGATGTTTATTTAGGCCAAACTCATACCCAGCCATTCGATAGCCAGTTAGCACGTTTCTCAGGAAGAGGTTGGCAACGTGCGTATGATCACCAAATCCAAAAGACGAAGACATCGCTGACGCTGAGCTTTCTCCTGCATTATTCACGCAGCTTCGGACGGGATCATTTGGAAATGTATGTTTACACAGAACGCTCCTTTCACAGGGTCCTTTTGCAGTAATCCTTCCACGGCTGGATTGTTACGATAGAGGTTCTTTCTGACGATTCTATGGGGAGGCTGGCAGTAAACTTATGAAAATTATTAACGTTGTTGGAGCTCGCCCAAACTTCATGAAGATTGCCCCTCTTATGAGAGAAATGAAGAGATCTGCCGAGATAGTGCCTCTCCTCGTCCACACAGGCCAGCACTATGATGCAGGTATGGCAGGCCAGTTCTTTGATGATCTCAAGATTCCTCCTCCAGATATCTCCTTGGAGGTTGGTTCGGGATCGCATGCTTGGCAGACAGCGGAAGTCATGAAGCGACTCGAACCAATTCTTGAAAAGGAGCGGCCAGACTTGGTAGTGGTGGTCGGCGATGTCAACTCGACTTTGGCCGGAGCAGTGACAGCCGCAAAACTCCAAATTCCAGTGGCTCATGTAGAGGCAGGATTGCGAAGTTTTGACCGGACCATGCCGGAAGAAATCAATCGACTGGTGACCGATGCCGTGTCCGACTATCTCTTCGTAAGTGAGGAAAGCGGGATGCGGAACCTTGCTGCGGAAGGTGTTGATATGGCCAAGGTGTTCTACGTCGGGAACGTCATGATTGATTCTTTGGAGGCGTCTCGCCGTATGTGGCAGCAGTCATCGATTCAAGAGCACCTCGGCGTGACGAAAGGACAATACGCTGTTTTGACGTTGCACAGGCCTTCGAATGTGGACCAACCTTTTGTTCTGCGCCGATTACTGGGAGCCATTGCCGAAGTCGGCCGTGAACAACCCATCATTTTTCCAATTCATCCTCGAACTCGAAAACGGCTTGAAGAAACAGATGAATTGAAAGCCTTGCTGCAATCTGTCGCGGGGCAAATCCAAGGCCCCGGGATCTGGTGTCTCGACCCGCTCGGCTATCTCGACTTCATGGCCTTGGTGGCTGGTGCTAAGATTATTCTGACAGACTCTGGAGGGATTCAAGAGGAAACTACCGCATTAGGAATTCCCTGTCTTACCCTTCGTGAAAACACAGAGCGTCCCGTTACGATCTCGCACGGCACCAACCGCTTGGTCGGCACCTCACCCGAAAAGATCGTGACTGAAGCCATGCATGTATTGAAAGGTCCTCGGGTTGTTACGTCGCCGCCTCCGCTTTGGGACGGTCACGCAGCCGAGCGAATCGTTTCGATTATTCTGGAGAAGTGTCGCTGAATGGATCTTCACTCAGGTATTAAGAGGAAAGCTCGGCGCTCGGTTCAGTAGCAACAGTTCAAGCTTAAACCCCGACTCCAATGCGGACGCCAATAGAAGATCCAGTCTCCATTAGCCTCGGTGATAACGAGGACGGTCTTGAGTGGTCGCAGTATGTCTTGCGGACGCCGCGTGCGACTCTCAGTCACGCGTGGATCTGGCGTTCCATAATCCGGGAGGCCTACGGTCATGATTCGATTTATTTAATCGCTCGACAAGCAGGGATGGTAAGGGGCATTCTTCCGCTTATCGTCGTCAAGAGCTCAATTTTCGGAACCGTGCTGGCCTCTATGCCGTTTATGGACTACGGGGGGGTGTGTACCGATGATTATAAGATTGCAGGACAGCTTGTAGAGGAAGCTCGACGACTGAGCCGGGCAACCGGATCTGCGACAGTCGAGCTTCGGCAAATCGCGATGGTTCCAGGGCTCCCCACACCTCGTGAGGACAAGGTGACGATGATCCTCGATTTGACTGCGGGGGAGGCGGGGATCTGGAATGGACTTCCCGCTAAAGTGCGAAATCAGGTGAGGAAGGCCGAAAAGTGTGGGTTGTCTACGGTGGTGGGTGGGCCAGAACTGCTGGAGGATTTCTATCGAGTGTTCATCGTCAATATGCGAGATCTTGGATCGCCCGTTCACGCGTTGTCTTTCTTTACCAGCATGGCGGTAGGATTTGGCTCGCAGATGCACGTGAGATTGGTGCGGGACGGGAACAAAAGTATAGGGGGAATGATCAGTCTGTGTTTTAAGGATACCGTACTGGTTCCCTGGGCTTCTGCTTTGCGGGAATACTTCTCCAAGTGTCCAAACAACCTGCTTTATTGGCATGCAATCAAGGATAGTTGTACCAGAGGGTTCAAGTCGTTTGATTTTGGACGATCCTCGCTAGGATCCGGCACTTATGAGTTCAAGCGCCAATGGGGTGCTCAGCCTGTGCCGCTGTATTGGTACAGGCTCAGTGACATTGACGGGTATGGGAACGTAATCGATGGGAGCAGCGTGAAGTATCGGCTCCTCCGGGAAATCTGGCGACGACTTCCCGTGGGAATAAGCGCGATGCTCGGGCCGCGGATCAGAAAATATATCACCAACTAACGCTTCGGTAATCCAGGTTACGCGATACAGTCGAGGCTATCATGTGCGGCATTGTTGGTCTCTATCAATGGGCTGAAAGTCGTGACGCTGTGCAGAAGCATCTGCGGGATATGTGTCAGGCTATCGTTCATCGAGGACCGGACGATGAGGGAACCTTTACGGATCAACATATCGGGCTCGGTATGCGACGTCTCAGCATCATTGACGTCACTGGTGGCCATCAGCCGATCGACAATGAGGACGGAACTGTCACCGTGGTCTTCAATGGGGAGATCTACAACTTTAAATCACTGCGTGAGAATTTGGAGCGACGGGGGCATCGGTTCAAGACCAAGACGGACACCGAGGTCGTCGTTCACGCTTATGAGGAAGACGGACCTGATTGTGTGAAGCATTTTAACGGTATTTTCGCGTTTGCGATCTGGGATCATCGGGCGCAGCGCCTATTTCTCGCCCGCGATCGGATGGGGGTCAAGCCGCTCTATTATGTGCAATTGGGCGAAAGGTTTGCGTTTGCGTCGGAGGTCAAGTCACTGTTGGCGCTCCAGGACATTTCTCGCGTTCTTGATCTAGGGGCAGCGGCGCAATATTTTCGTCTAGGATTTGTACCGGCTCCAAAGACGCTCTTTCAAGGCATTCAAAAACTTCCTGCCGGTTGGTCTCTCACTGCGGAAAAGGGAAGAATTGAACTCCAACGGTATTGGGATTGGGAGTTCAAACAGCCAGCCGCTATCTGGACGTTTGGTGAATCGCGCGATCGTTTGCGCGAAGTGCTACGCGAGGCGGTGTTGGATCAAATGGTGAGTGATGTGCCGTTGGGAGCATTTCTCAGCGGCGGTGTCGATTCTACCGGGGTTGTGGCATTTATGCAGAAGGCCTCGATCCATCAAGTTCGAACGTTCAGTATTGGATTTGACAAGCAACACGCCTATCACAATGAAGCCCCGTTTGCCGAAGCCGCTGCCAAAGCCTTGGGGACCAGGCACGAGACACTGATAGTACAGCCGGATGTGGTCAACCTTCTCCCTAAGTTGATCGAAAAACTCGATGAACCTGTGACGGACACATCATTCATTTTATCATATTTAGTCTCCGAACTGGCTCACCGACATGTGAAGGTCGCGCTATCCGGCCTGGGTGGAGATGAATTGTTCGGAGGCTATCGCCGCTACCTTGGAGCGGTTCTCAATAAAACGGTCTCTTGGATTCCCACTGGCCTGCGCGGAGCACTGGGAAAACGGCTGGAGCGGTGTCTCAACGCCGACCGGGGATCGACTCTTGGAAATCTTAGCCGGTATGGCAAAGCATTAGGACGTACGTTGCACTTGTCCATGGGTGAACAATATTTAGGACTACTATCGGTTCTGTCGTCCGAGCAGATTGCTTCTTTGCTGGCGTTACCTTTGGGGAGTCGCGACCCCGGTGCGGAACTGATTTCTCTGTATGAGCACGCCCCGGCGGTTGATACGGTTGATCGGTTGGCGTACGTTGATATTAAGACTGTTCTACCGGAAAGTCTTCTGCTGTTTTCCGACAAAATGGGCATGGCGACATCGTTGGAGGTGCGCGTGCCGTTCTTGGATAACCGTGTTGTCGATTTTGTGACGCAGGTTCCTAGTTGGTACCGTCTTCGAGGTTTCCACCTGAAAAGACTGCTAAAGGCGGCATTGAAGGGAGTGGTGCCTGACTTTGTCCTGACCAGATCTAAGCGTGGGTTCGGCGCTCCGATTGGAACGTGGCTTCGAAAGGACCTGAAGCCGATGGTAGCTGACCTTCTTGAGTCCAGCCGGCTCAAACGTGGGGGGCTGTTCAACCATGAAACGGTGCAGATGATGCTAGCGGTCCATGATGCGAGAAAAGAAGATTTTACAGAGGGCATCATGGCCTTGGTGATTTTTGAGTTGTGGCGTGAACAGTTTCAAGTGAGGATTCCATGAGCATTGTTGGTGCGATCTTTGCGTGGGCGGCTACATTTCTAGTGGGATATGTGTACGTCGGATACCCAATTCTGATCGGTCTCCTCGCACGCTTGAGGCCGAAGCCGATTCGGCAAGAGGATATCGAACCAACGGTGACATTGTTGATCAGCGCATTCAATGAGGCGCATGTTATCGGCGAAAAGCTTAAAAATGCCTTGGCTCTCGATTATCCCAAGAGCAAATTGGAGATTCTTGTCATCTCCGACGCCTCCACAGATGAAACCGATCACATTGTTCGGTCGTTTTCCGATCAAGGCGTGACGCTACTGCGGATGTCCGAGCGAGGAGGCAAAACGATCGGTTTGAATGCAGCGATGTTGGTCGCAGGTGGCGACATCGTGATTTTCAGCGACGCGAACATAATGTATCGCCCCAATACGATTCGGCGCCTGGTACAAAACTTCGCAGACCCTTCAGTCGGATGTGCTACAGGGGACTCACAATATGTCGACAATCCGCATTCAGGCGCCCATGCCCAAGAGAACACTTATTGGGGCTACGAGCGATTCATTCGATCGATGGAGAGCGTGGTCGGTAGTACGGTTGGTGGCGATGGGGCGATCTTCGCCATTAGGCGAGGGCTGTATCAGCCGTTGTCGCGAGAGACAATCAATGATCTTGTGGTTCCTCTTCAGATCGTGGCGAAGGGATATCGTGCAGTATTTGAACCATTAGCGATCGGCGTTGAGCCCTCGGCCGGCGATTTTCGAAAAGAGTTCCGCCGGAAGCGGCGGATCGTGAATCGGAGTTGGCGGGGCGTTATGAATGTCTCGGAAGTATTGAATCCTTTTCAAGTGGGAATATTCGCATGGCAGGTCTGGTCTCATAAAGTCTTGCGGTGGTTAATGTTACCTGTGGTAGTGACAGCGGGTATAGGCTGCCTCATTGCATTTCCGCTCGGATGGCCGTACCAATTCGGTGTGGGGGTCATTGTGTTCAGCCTGATAGCAGCTGTAATTGGATCTCGCATTTCAACGCGATTAGGGCCAATGGCTCGATTGGCGCACGGGGCTCTATACTTCTATCTCGTAAATCTCGCAGCTACGGCTGGAATCGTGATGGCGATCGCTGGTCAGGTGGAATCTGTTTGGAACCCTGAACGAAACTGAAGGTCGCAAACATGAGATTTACGCCGCTCAATTTTGTTCGAAAGGAACTAAGGTAATGTGCGGCATCGCGGGTGTTGTCGAGTTCGAGGATGGTCGAGTGTCTTCTCTAGAGGGCCTGCGTGGAATGGCTAAAATGCTCACGCATCGAGGGCCCGATCAGGAGGGCTTCTACCGGGACGGACCAGTGGGTTTGGCTCATCGACGGCTTAGCATCATTGATCTGGTCTCCGGTCAACAGCCCATGAAAAGCTCTGATGGGCAGGTCTGCGTTGTGTTTAACGGTGAGATCTATAACTATCTAGAGTTAAAAGCTGACCTCGAGCGAGGCGGCTACGTCTTTACCACCCAGTCAGACACTGAGGTGCTGCTCGCCCTGTATTTGCACTCGGGGATTGAAGCTTTCTCCAAGATCAACGGAATGTTCGCTTGTGCCTTTTGGGACCGTCGCACAAGCTGTTTGACTCTGGCACGTGATCGTTTTGGGAAAAAACCGCTCTTCTATTATCAGGACGCTAAGCGGTTCATTTTTGGGTCTGAGCTTAAGGCATTATTGGCGTATGGTGGAATCGAACGAAGACTAAATCTGTCTGCGATGCATGACTACCTTACTCACGGTTATATCGCCGGTGAGCATGCAATCATCGAAGGGATCCACCGAGTCCCAGCCGCCCATGTCCTAACGCTGAAAAACCAGCACACTGTCTGCAGTCCTTATTGGGAACTAACGTTTTGTCCGACGCCAAATCATCCAGATGAAGGAGAAGTGGTTGACCGTATCGCGCACTTATTGCAGGAGGCCGTCAGACGCCGCTTGATGAGTGACGTTCCCCTGGGGGCTTTTTTGAGCGGTGGGCTTGATTCCAGCACCGTGGTTGCGCTCATGGCCCAGCTTTCAAGTCAGCCCGTTCGGACCTTTACGATTGGGTTTGAAGAATCCGATTACTCAGAGCTTGACGACGCACGGCGAGTGGCCGAGCATCTTGGGACGGACCATCACGAAATGATCGTGAAACCGACTGGTCTTGACGTCTTGCCCGATCTTATCTGGCATCTTGACGAACCCTTTGGCGATTCTTCAGCTGTCCCAACCTATTATGTATGTCAGGCTGCTCGACAGCATGTCACTGTTGCTCTTTCCGGTGATGGAGGGGATGAGGTTTTTGCTGGTTACACGCGATATCAGGAAATGGATTCTCACCGAACCTTTGGCCTGATCCCGAGCTGGATTAGACAAGGGATCATCAAGCCCTTGACCGGAGCCTTGCCATTTACAATTCCTGGCTGGAACTACCTCTATGCAATGGGTGGGCCAACGAATGGGGGATTCCAGTCCAGCTTGGGCATCTATCCCTACATACAGAGCAGGCTTTATACCAATGACCTAAAAATGCAACTTGGAGGATGCGATCCATTCGAACGCGAGAATCGGATCCTTAATCAGGTTAAGCATCTCGATCCCATAAGCCGCCACCAATATTTTGACACCGTGCAGTATTTGCCAGCCGACATTTTGACAAAAGTTGACCGGATGAGCATGGCTCATTCTTTGGAGGTTCGCTCACCGCTGCTCGACTATACATTAGTGGAATATATGGCCACGTTGCCAATATCTCTGAAGCTTCGCGGTCAAGTAAGCAAATACATCTTCCGAAAGTTCTGTGCCAGCTTGTTGCCACCCAATGTGCTAAGCAAACGAAAGCAGGGTTTTGCTGTTCCTAAAGGCCGGTGGTTTAGAAACGAGTTGCGCCAGTATGCGTCGGAGATCCTATTGGACACTAGAACGCTTGCCAGAGGCTATTTTCGTCCGGACACATTGAGACGGCTTCTTCGTCATCATGACACCGGGCGCCGAGACTACAGTACCTGGATTTGGTGTCTCATTGTGCTCGAGCTTTGGCACCGTATTTTCCTAGAAGGGTGGGAAGGTAAAGTTACAGGGGACTCACATTCAGAAAATGGAACGTATTTGAGCGCGATTCGCTAACCTAGCAGGAATTACCCGGTCGTAATAAATTGAGGACCCTGCCTGTAAGGGCGGGAATTTGCCTACATTTTTTCTGATAGATATAAGCAAGATGGCAGGATCAACACGTAATTGCCAGTTTCGGTGGAAGTAAAATATGTGTGGCATAGCTGCAATGCTTGGGTTAGAGAATTTACCGGCTGATAGGTCGGTCATTCAGCGTATGACATCAAGCCTCCTGCATCGAGGGCCGGATGAGGAAGGGATTTATATATCAGGACCCATTGGGCTGGGTTTCAGGAGGCTTGCCATTCTCGACCTGTCATCTGCGGCTCACCAACCTATGGTGAGCGAAGACGGTGACATCGTTTTGGTCTTCAATGGAGAGATCTACAATTATGTTGAGCTTCGACGGGAGCTTCAGGCTCTGGGTCATACGTTCAAATCTACCGGGGATACGGAAGTCCTGCTTCGTGCTTATCGCGAGTGGGGTCCGGACTGCTTACCTAAGTTGAATGGCATGTGGGCTTTTGTGATCTATGATCGGCCCCGTGGAAAATTCTTTGGCTCTCGTGATCGATTTGGTGTGAAGCCATTGTATTGTTATCGCAATAAGCAGTATGTACTTTTTGCTTCTGAAATTAAAGCGATTCGAGACTCGCGTGTGTACACAGGTGGTGTGAATTGGAACATTGCATCCTCCTTCCTACTTCATCAACGTTTGGATGAAAGTACTGAGTGTTTCTACACGGGGATTGAACAAGTTCCCCCTGGCTCCGCCTTTGATCTAGACCTACAAGGCCGCTGGAAACAATGGCGATTCTGGTCACTGGGCGAGATACCTTCTGTAGATATCAATGATCCCGTGCAATCCTTCGGTGAACTCTTTGAAGATTCCGTAAGGCTTCGGATGCGGAGTGATGTGCCTGTCGGTGTCTGCCTGTCGGGCGGATTGGATTCGACGTCGATATTATGTGCCGCCGCAAGACTTAAGAGCCATTCTGGGGGCGGGTCGGCCGATCCCCTTTTGGCTTTTTCTTATATCTGCTCGGAATTTGACGAATCCAATTACATTGGCGATACACTCCAGCAGACTGGAGCCGAGATAAAACAACTTCAAACGACTCCGTCCGAACTTTGGGGTACTCTCGCAAGAGTTCTTTGGTATCACGATGAACCTGTGCATTCTATGACGGCGGTCATTGGGTTCAAGTTGATGGAACTGGCGGCCTCAAGCGGAACGAGAGTTATCTTAAACGGGCAAGGAGCGGATGAAACTTTGGCCGGCTACTTCAGTTACTTTGCTGACTACTGGCAAATGCTTGTGAGAGCCCGTCAGCTAAGGGAAGCATGGCGGGAAATTGGTGCCTTCGCAGCGATACACGGAGGTAAGCGGTGGCTACTATTCTTGAACGCGATGCAGCAGATGCTTCGGTGGGAGTTAAGACGAGGAGCCCTCTATCGCGAACTAGCTCGCTTGAGGCAACGGAGACACGATCGAAATCATCCCTGGTTTAAGCCGGAACTAGTTTGTCACGTCGTCCCGGCTGAGTTTGACGGATCGAGCCGCACCCTGAATGCTATCCTGAGACGGTCCGTAGAATCTTCTCCTCTGCCACTCTATCTGAGAATAGAAGATCGCAATTCGATGGCTCATTCAGTTGAGGCGCGGCTGCCCTTCCTCGACTACCGGTTAGTTGCGCTCATAGCAAACATGCGACCTAAGTGGAAACTGCAGGGCCCCTGGAACAAATTCGTGTTGAGGGAAGCAATGCGCGGTCACATCCCGGATTCAGTGAGAACTCGACCTGACAAGATGGGCTTTCCCACACCCATCAAAAAGTGGTTTGCCAATGATCTCTATGAGGCCATCCGGGATCTCTTAACAAGCCGCGAAGCACGAGAAAGAGGCATTTATAACGTGAGGGAAATCCTCAAGGATCTCGAGCGACATCGAATTGGGCAAATAGATGCAGCCGGTAAGCTATTTAACGTAGCACAGTTTGAGGTTTGGGCTCGAACATTGCCGGCTGAACCTCCAAGCCTGGACAAGGAGGCAATGTCTACTTCTTCCTTTAGAAGCGGTTTAAGTATTAATGGCGTAAAATGCTTAGGCTTTACTGATTCTGGGGTCAGAAGGGCCCGTCCTGAGGGAAGACGTACGCCATCGAGCTCGGGGGGTACAGAAGAGCGAATAGGTGAAACTAGGAGTCCCGCCTGATGGTCAAGGGAATCCCCGCCGCCGACCATCGGTTCGATAAATTCATGCGATTAGGCGGGCAGGTAGTATGTGCGTAGGTCGGCGCGGGGCAGAAAACTATGGAATAGTTGAGCTGTGTCAGGAAGCTACATGAGACGTGCCGTACGACCGGCTGCCGACGAACCTTCATAGAATAGAGAAGAGAAGAGAAGAGAAGAGAAGAGAAGAGAAGAGAAGAGAAGAGAAGAGAAGAGAAGAGAAGAGAA
>Ga0187780_10000069_pt1 | contig 78939 bp, 101 predicted proteins | sample 1015_Q2_SP10_20__FD_132429 | JGI IMG/M metagenome (GOLD analysis project Ga0187780, IMG submission 132429) | Tropical peat soil microbial communities from peatlands in Department of Meta, Colombia - 1015_Q2_SP10_20_MG | ecosystem: Environmental > Terrestrial > Soil > Wetlands > Peat | place...
ACCAGCAAAGAGTATGGCAATTGCAATCGGAAGGGCGACCCTTAGCCCCGCCATGAACCCTGAAATCATGGATTTGGTATTTACGCGTAATGGAGTGAATACTCCGATGTGAAGTTCTTTTGCTCTGCGCCACGATGCGATGTGATATTGCCCTGGCGGTCATCATGCGGTTGACGCGGTACCTCGCCCTGGGCCTTGCGCCTCTTTACCATCTCCTGGCTAGTTGGCAAGCGAACTAGCAGCGGACAGGCTCTTCCCACCGACCTCAACTTCTGAGACGAGTAGAATCGATGCCAGCACGGCGACGGCACCGACCAAAGAGAACGCCGTGAAGGTCTCTCCGAGGAACGCTATGGAGATGATGACTGCCACGACGATTTCGAGCATCAAGACTATGGCCGACGACGCGGCTGTGAGATGCTTCAGCGCAGCCTGGTATAGGGCGAACGGGATGGCGGTGTTGAAGACCGCGGTGTACGCTATCGCCTCCCACGCCATGGCAGAGGTGGGGAGGGGGCCACCCGCCACCAACGCTGCCGGCAGGATCAACAGGGCCGTAAGCGAAACGATGCAGGTCGCCGCCGCGTATGGATCCCAATCCATCTCGTCGGTCTTCTTCTTCGCGTACACGATGTAGGCCGCCCACGCGACGGCTGCCATGAGGTAGAGGACGTCTCCGAATAGCTCACCCTGAGCTACCGATGCGAGCGCCCCATTGGTGGCTATGAGCACGGTCCCCCCGAACGCAAGGGCCACCCCCGCCACCTTGTAGGTTCCAAGTCTCTCTCCAAGGAAGGCCGCGGCCCCCGCGGCGGCCAGCACCACCGAGAGATTGACCAATAATGCGGCGACAGCCGCTGGAGTGTACTCCTGCCCGACGTACTGGCAGAGGAACCCGACCGCGTCGAAGAACGCCACTATCCACAGCGCCTTTGACCTAAGCAGCGTGGCGACGTCACGCTTCATCGAGAGAGCTGCGACGAGCATGATCGGAGCCGCGAGCGCGAACCTCAGAAAGACGAAGACGCTTGGGTCAAGCCCTCCCTTTAGGGCGACGGAGATAACTGGAAACGACGTCCCCCAAAGCGCCGCTGTCAACGAAGTCTGCCCCAGAGCTACCGCGGCGTCTCTCTTCAAACGCGAGCCGAGACCGCGTTAGGCTGATAAGGATTGGCGTTGAGAACGCTTATGATAAGGCCGAGAGAACTCACGCGCATTGGCAACGGACAACTTGAAGTCGTCGCTCAGGGAAGTCGAGTCCAGCCTCCTAAAGCAGCTCGAGAGGCGGGAGACGCTCCTGAAGGAGAGCAGGGACGTGATCTCCTCCTGCTCGAGGGCCATCATCGACGTGCACGGAGGGAAGATGGCAGAGGCCCTCAGGGAACTGCATTCCGCTAGGAACACGCTCGAGTCCCTCCGCAAGTCGGGGGAGGGGCAGCTTTCGCGCTACCTTGTCTCTCCGGAGACGGAGTTCGTAGAGGCTTCTACCGTGGTCGCTTTAACGAAGGGGCGCCCCGTCCCCCCGCGAGGCGTGCTTGGTGCTTCTCCTGAAGCCTATCTTCTTGGACTTCTCGACACCGTGGGAGAGCTGAAGCGGCTGGTCCTGAGCTCCATCATGAATGGAGACGTTCCCGCCGCCAAGAGACACTTTCGGTCCATGGAGCTGCTATACTCTAGCTGCTCTCCACTTGCCGTGTATGATCACGTCGCCAGCGGCGCTCGCAGGAAGATTGACGTCGCAAGGATGCTCGTCGAGGATACTCGGGGGGTGATGACCGAGGAGCTCAGGCGGGAGTCGCTTAGTGCGTCGATGCAAAGGCTCGAGAAGCGTCTGGACCGGAGGCCTCGCGCCTAGGTCTCTCTGAGGAGTCTGCTGGTCTTTATCGTTGGGCGAGGCGTGTCCAGCCTCACCACTTCCAGATGCATTCCGCGTCTCGCCGCTTCCCTAATGATCTCCGGCTCGGAGTGATGCTGGTCGTATCCCAGGGCGACGACGTCGGGACCCACTCTTTCGAGCGTCTGGTAGATGTCTCCTTCGACCCCCAGAATCGCAGCGTCGACCTGCCTGAGAGACGAGAGGAGCCCCACTCTTTCCTTCTCCCCTGTAACAGGCTCTCTCCCTTTCCTCTTCCTTATCGTGCTGTCCCTGGCGACAACGACCACGAGAACGTCTCCCAGATTCCTTGCACGGTCAATCGTGTGAATATGCCCTGGGTGTATGATTTCGAAACCTCCGCCAATGAAAACCACTCTGATCGCTCCCCTTCCCTTCTTGGTCAGAGAGATTCGCGTCCCAGTCGCCCTCACCAGCCCTTCCGACACTAGTCTGGTTGCGGTGGACTTCGTCTCCCGCAGGCCGCATACTTCTCTTGCGGCAACCTCCTCCACCGAAGCCCCGCCTTGCAAGAGCTCGAGGGCGAAGACGGCTCTCAGGAATCGTTTTTCGTTCAATGTCTACCAGTCGATTCTTGCGACGCCTGCGAAATTCATCGAGTCTAAAAGCCCTTCCGCGTAGCCGATGCTCAGCATCGCCATCTCGTCCTCGCCGTTGGCAAGGAAATCTTCCGCGTCCTTGACGTACAACTCGACGTTCTCCAGGACTGGCGCGTACTGCGGGCCCAGCGTCGGTCTGACAGCCTCGAGGGCCCTTTTTGTCTTGGCCACGTACTTCGGTACCAAGGTCTGGGCTGTCCTCTTGACCCCCTCTGAATTGTCACGGACCGCGCCCTTCTCGACCCCGAACACGGCCGAAATCGCCTCCACCTCCGTGAAGTGGAGTTTTCCTGGGATGATGATGGAGTGCGGCGGCGACCCGAACTCTCTGCCGCCCAACTCGCGGAACGTCCCCGCCCAAAGAGCTTGGTCGGCTCGTCCAAGACGCGAAAGCACGAGGGCGAAGGTCACCTCGCCTACCACTCCTCGCTTGAAATTTCGTTCCGCAGAGACGAGCCCCATGGCTGCTGTCGGAGGATTGACCCCCTCCCCCGAATCGAGGTCATGCTCGAGAAGCAGCAGGGTGTGTGACCCTTCGAGGAGGTTCTCGTGGAGCATGTGGTATGCCTGTGAAAGCCTATCGACGGCATCCCTGGTGATTGTGACCGTCCTTGAGAACTTGTAGAAATGTAGGCCAGAGGCGCTCGCCGCTGCCGTCCCTATGGTCGCCGCATGCACGATGCCCGTCTCACTCCCCTCGTTTATCGCCCTGGTTCTCAGTTCGGTGTGAGTGGTTGCGACCATCGGGTCTCCTGGCACAGCCAACACCACCTTCTTCACCCGCGCCCCCCTCAGAATTTCTCCCCCGTCCTCCACGAACCCCCTGTCGACCACCGTGATCCTTCTCCCCGCGAGCTTCTCCAGGTCGGAAAGCAGGGTAGGCTCGTGAGGAGTGGTGTAGTACTCCAGGTACACGGCGTCCGCGGAGCGCAATGCCTCCATCCCTTCGAGGCTAATCCCCTTGGGACCGAGGCCGAGACCGACGAAGGTGAGCTTGCCCAAGTTGCTCATCCCGACCCGTGCTGGTATATCAAGCAGAGTCACTCTCGTTCAGCTCCCCGCCTACGGGTCGCAGATTCTTCCCTCGCTTGGACTGCTGCTACGGCCTGATCCTCGGGAGGTTCACCAGTTTGGGGAAGGGTTTAATTCTGATGTGTCGGCCGCGTGATTCGCGGGCCCGTGGCTCAGCCAGGTTAGAGCGAAAGCAATCAAAGCGGCTGGCTCTTAGCTTGAAGGTGGGAGTCACCAGCATGCCGTGGGAGGCGTTCTAAACGCCCACGAGTTCGAATCCCACCGGGCCCGCCTTTACGGCTCGTGACTTGTCTGGGTTCGCTTCACTGAATCTCCCGAGCCTGGACGACACTGACGTGGCCTGCGAGACTGGCTTGCGCATGCGGGACGAATGTATGTCTCTATTCCGAATCCACGACTATCGGTACTCCACTAGTTGCAATCTGAAGACAGAATCTGAGTGCCTATCGAGCCTTCCAGGGACGAAGCTTAAATCGCGACATCTGGTGGCCTCTCGAAATTGGCACTACCGACGATACTGCTGGAAGTGTTCGAATACGCCCACATACTCTCCGCAATGGGATGGCTGGGGGGCGGAATCCTGACCACCTTTGTCCTAGGACCCAACCTGGCCAAGCTCCCTCCACCGGCGTCCTTAGCATTCAACGCCAAGATCCTGCCGAGGATCACCAGGTTCATCGAGATGATGGCCGCGTCTACCCTTCTCTTCGGATTTCTCCTCCTATACGCCTTGACCGGAGGAGATGCGTCCTATTTCACGACGCCCGAGGGGATGATTCTCTCGGCTGGAATCGGCCTCGCGCTGGTCGCGGCCGTGGTTGCTGTCGGTGTTACTATTCCATCGTTCAACAAGGTCGGCGCGATTGCAAACCAGCTGCTCGAGGGCGGGCAGCAGGCTCCCCCTCCCGAGCTGAAGAAATATCTCACCAGGGCGAAGCGAGGCTCGTTGGTCGCCTTCGTGCTCTTGCTGGTCGTGGTCGCGGCGATGGTAGCTGCAGGCTACTAGCGCACAGTTCATCGTTGGTTCCGGAGGACTGCCAACACCTTGTCCGCTCGGGTCGCCGATAACATAATCGGGCTCATAGGCCGCACTCCCCTGGTTCGCCTGCACAGGGTCGCGAAGGACGTTGAGCCGAAGGTCTATGCCAAGCTGGAGTTTCTCAATCCTGGTGGCAGCATCAAGGACAGGATCGGACTGTCGATGGTCCTTGATGCCGAGAGAAAAGGCCTCATCAAGCCAGGCTATACCATCGTGGAACCTACGTCCGGAAACACGGGGACCGGCCTTGCCATGGCCGCCATCCTGAGGGGATACAAGATCATATTCACTGTCCCTGACAAGATGAGCAAGGACAAGGTCGACCTCCTGAGGGCCTTCGGGGCCAAGGTCAAGGTCACAACTTCGCGCGTGCCCCCTGACCATCCTGACAGCTACATCCAGGTGGCAAAGCGCATCGCCAAGGAAACCCCGCACTCGTACATGCCGAACCAGTACGAGAACCCGGCGAACCCTGCCGCTCACTACGCGACGACCGGTCCGGAGGTCTGGGGGCAGACAGGGGGGCAGGTCAGCGTCCTGGTTGCCGGGGTGGGGACAGGCGGGACCATTACGGGGACCGGGCGATACCTCAAGGAGAGGAATCCCGCCATAAGGGTGGTAGGGGCAGACCCGGAGGGCTCGATATTGGCGGGCAAGTTCAGGGGGAGAGAAACCCAGGCCGTCCCGTACAAGGTTGAGGGGATTGGGGAGGACTTCGTTCCAGGGACCCTTGACTTCAAGGTGGTCGACGAGTTCGTGACCGTCTCAGACAGGGACGCCTTCCTGATGGCGAGGCGCCTCGCTCGAGAAGAGGGAATTCTTGCCGGCGGATCCTCGGGGGAGGCGGTCTGGGCTGCGCTGAAGGTGGCCGAAGGACTCGATAAGTCGAAGACGGTGGTGGTCATCCTCCCGGACACCGGGAGAAGTTACATCAACAAACTCTACGACGACGAATGGATGGCCGAGCACGGCTTCCTCCAGTCGGACGGGGCCAGGCTCTCGGTCGACGCGATTCTACGGTCGAAGCCTCCCCGACTGCGAGGCATCATAGCCGTAGGCCCCCGAGATTCCGTGTCGAGGGCGATAGCCGCAATGAAGAAGTACGAGATCTCGCAGCTTCCAGTCGTGAGAAACGGGGTGCCAATCGGAAGCATCACCGGGGCTTCCGTGATCAGGTCGGCTCCGAAGGGCAGACTTCACGGGACATCGAAGGTCGAGGACCTGATGGAGGCGCCACTCCCGACCGTGGAGAGCGGAGGCAAGATTCTCAACCCGAGCGGTCTCCTCAGAGACAGAGGGGCCGCCGTCGTGATGAACGGTCCGAAGGTCATCGGGATAATAACGACCATAGACGTGGTGAACTACCTTGCGAAGAAATAGGCGCCTGGGCTTCGGAACCAGGTCCGTCCACGACGGAGAGGAGCCTGACTTGGATTCGACCGGCGACGTCGTCGTGCCTATTCACCTCTCCTCCACCTTCGCCCGCAGAAGGGTGGGTGAACCGACCATGGGACTGGAGTACTCGAGAACAGGCAACCCCACCCGGTCGGCCCTTGAACGGCGGCTTGCTTCCCTCGAGAATGCGACACATGCCCTGGCTTTCTCCTCCGGAATGGCGGCGGAGACTACCATTCTGCTTTCCCTTCTCAAGAAGGGTGACCACGTGGTCGCCGGGGACGATCTCTACGGGGGGACCCGCAGACTGTTCGAGTCGGCAATGAAGAGGTTCGGGGTCGCCTTCACATACGTCGACGCGCGGACAACATCGCGAGTAGAGGGGGCCATCAGAGAGAATACCAAGCTAGTCTGGCTCGAGAGCCCGACGAACCCCCTCATGAGAATCTGCGATATAGGGGCTATCTCGAGACTGGCCAAGAGACGGGGTGCGTCCACCGTCGTCGACAACACCTTCGCAAGCCCCTACCTCCAGAACCCGATTGACCTGGGGGCGTCCGTTTCGGTCCACAGCACGACCAAGTACATCGGAGGGCACAGCGACGTAGTAGGAGGGGCCCTGATGACATCTGACGACAGCCTCTTCGAGCCCTTGAAGTTCAACCAGAATGCCCTCGGCGCCGTCCCCTCCCCATTCGATTGCTTCATGGTCCTCCGGGGGTCTAAGACCCTACATCTCCGCATGGAGCGCCACAGTGAGAACGCGCAGAAGGTGGCGGAGTTTCTCGTGGAGCAGCCGGGCGTCTCGGGTGTCAACTATCCGGGGCTCAGGAGCCATCCCCAATACTCTCTGGCCAGGAGGCAGATGCGCCTACCGGGCGGGATGCTGTCCGTCGAACTGAAGGGGGGCGCCGTAGCAGCCAGGAGGTTCCTGTCTAGGCTGAGAGTCTTCACCCTGGCTGAGAGCCTGGGCGGAGTGGAATCCCTCGTCGACCATCCGGCCACGATGACCCATGCCAGCGTTCCAAGAGCGGAGAGGGAGAAGGTGGGGATTACGGAAGGGCTTGTGAGGCTGTCGGTCGGCATCGAAGACGCCAGTGACCTCATTGACGACCTCAGGTCTGCCCTTTCGTAGTGCTGGTTGCACGCTTAATACCCGATGAGTCAGGAGGCGCCAAGGATGTACACGAGCACGGTCATTGACGACAAGGCACATTGCATGGAAGTCATGGACCGAATGGAGACCGCCTTCGCCAGCAAAGACGAGTCCTATCTCCTGAAGGTGCTGAAGACCGAGCCCAGCTTGGTCCTCAGGGTGCATGCGGTCTGTATCTTGGCGGAAGTCGGGGGAGAGAAGAGTGTCCCCGTGCTTTCCGACGTCCTGCTACACGACCCCGACCCCCTAGTGAAGCACGAAGCCGCCTTCTCCATGGGCCAGATAGGACTCACCGCCGCCAACGAAGCACTGAAGAAGGCCATGCTCTCGGACCCAGACCCAGTAGTGAGGCACGAATCGGCGGCGGCGTTGGGCTCAATAGGAAGCGCGACCTCCGAGGAGGCGCTGACAGAGGCGCTCAGGGACGAGGACGAGATCGTGAGCAACTCCGCGCGTGCTTCGCTCTTCAACATCGAGTTCCTCAGGACGCATCCCTCGGGCCCTACCGCGAAGGAAAGGGCTCCTAGGCCATAGACGCGTTCAAACCTTAAGACGGCAAGACCGCCGACCAGCCATCCTTGAGGTTGCCTGGCAAGCGGGTCCTCGTCACGGGGTCCTCCAGAGGTATCGGGGCGGAGGTTGCAAAGCTCTTCGCGTCGGAGGGGGCCACCGTCGTGGTGAACTACAGGTCTTCAAAGGCGGAGGCGGATTCAGTTGTCCGGTCGATCGTGGGAAGAAAAGGGAAGGCGTTCGCCATTGGGGCGGATGTCTCCGACCCTTCGAGCGTAGCTCGAATGTTCTCCACGATTAAGGAGCGGTTAGGAGGCTTGGACATCCTCGTAAACAACGCAGGCCTCTCCGATAGTACGATTTGGAACGCCAGGCTCGAGGAAATCACGCTGGCGATGTGGAAGAAGGTGTTCGAGGTGGATGCGTTTGGAACCTTCCTGTGCACGCAGGGGGCGCTTCCAATGATGAGAAAGGGGGCATCGGTCGTGAACATCGCTTCGACCCCTGCCATCGCTGGAGACCGCGATGGCATTGTGTACGCAGCTGCAAAGGGCTCGGTCGTGACGATGACGAAGATGCTCGCCAAGAACCTGGCTCCGAGGGTGAGAGTGAACTGCATGGTCTTCGGTTCGTTCGAGACCACGTGGGTCGACTGGCTCAACAAGGAGGCCGCCGACTCCTACAGGGCGGCTATCCCGATGGGGAGGTTCGGGAATCCGAAGGAGGCGGCGGCCTTGGCCCTCTTTCTGGCAAGCGACGAATCCAGCTTCATTACAGGCCAGACAGTAGTGATAGACGGCGGCGAGGTCCTCGACTAGCCGTCCCGTTCGGGCTGCTCACCTGCGATGACGTAGAGCCCCCCGGCCGCGTCCACCTTTCTCAGGGCGGTCTCCAGGTCGTCGGAAGCCTCCACCACGCTCTTCTCCAGCGCTGCTCTCCAAAGGCCTATGTAGATCTCAATTCCGTCGCGTACCTGATCCGGCTTCCCACTCTTCTTGCCTTCGAGCTCCTTCAGATACTCTGCAAGCGTAAGGGGCTTTCCCGCGGTGCCGTTCTCGTCGTTCCCCACCGCGCTAGAGGAGATGCGCCTCTCCTCCGACACCTGAAAGATATGCCCTGTACCCCAGCCTCGCCATCGCACGCATCGCCTTTGCTTCGGACTTTTCTGATGTGTTGATGAAGACTGATGGTCCCGTCTGCATCGAGAACCAGGCCTCCGCACCCTCTGCCCTCATCTCCCTCACCCTCCGCATGATTCGGATCGTGTCTTCCGTCATTATCATCATCCTGTTCTCTCCCGTCATGGTAAGGCTGTGGAGCTCCATGGTGTCCCGCTCTGCAAGGACGCCAAGGGATTTCAAATCGTTTCCCAGGATCGCCTTCTCCATTTCGTCGCAGCGCCCTTGGGCCGACTTGACCCTGGCCTTGAAGAACGGGGAGGTTAGCACTTCCCTGTGGGCGTCCTCGGTCCTCAGGTCAGAGGAGAGCGGCACGATCACCATGCGAAGGTCGAGGTCCCTTTCGTCTGCGAAGCGCTCGGCGTAGGCGCCTTCATCGTCCTTCCCCGCATACAGCCTCGAATACCCGCCTACCAGAGACCTCGACGCCGAAGCGGCGAAGAGTCTCGCCGTCCTCGACAAGGCGCTTAGGTCGGGTCGCCCGCCCACGAGGAGCCTGTGGGTGAGCAGCGTCAGCGCTGCGCCGGCAGAGGACGAATATCCGATTCCCTTCGGTCTCCCTGCAGGGATGTTCCTGCTGTCGATCCTGAAGTCGGTGACCTCAGTCGACGGGCTTAGGCTGTGGACAACCCCCGCCAGTCTCGAGTTCGCGGGGGCGTTACTCTTTCCATCGGTGAAGATGCCTCCCGTCCTGCTGTCCGTTATGGTCGCCTCCGTCTTCATGCACGAGGTGTTAACCGAGATGCTGTCGTGATACGGAAGCCGCAGGTTCCAATCTCTCAACCCATGGTACTTGACGAGCGCCTGCATGGTGAACGCCTCGGCTCTGTAGGTCGCCAACCTATCGAACCTCCACCTCAAGATAGCCGACGGCATCAGGATCTCGAAGCTTTGCAATCATGCGCCTGGGGAAGTCATTCGCAGCAGCGTCTGCTCGGACCGCGATGGTCCTGTCGCTCACGAATTCGCTCTTCCTCACCACGATTTCGTGCGGATGGGATAGGGTCAGTCTCGGGTCTCCGGCTGCCGTGACGAGGAACGATTCGGGGCCGACAACGAACCGGAGGAGGACCAACGAGGACCCCGTCCTGATGCCGGCTTTGACCCCCTCGCTCAGCTGGGCGCACCCCTTGGCCGCCCGCACCCCTATGATGCAGTCTCCCCTCTCCGTCAGGTGTTCCTCAGTCGTTATCTCGATCGTCGTCGGGTGCCGACCCGACACCATCGGATGGCCGTGAAAGGGGATGCGTTCCTTCAGTATCGGCCCCTCGGCCGCAGACCCCAGGACGGCAGTATCCAGCTCAGGTCCCCCCAGTCTGCTGCAGCCCGTTGCACTTCGGACAGCGAAGCGCCTGCCGTGGCACGGCCGCAGAGCAGAACCGACAGAACCTGTACCCCTCGGGGGGCGTTACGGGGCCTTCAGACTCTGCCACGAATAGACTTGCTCCAGCCATGAGGCCACCTCCGGCTATGAAGACCAGACTCCAAGCGAAGGCCAAAGGCATCTGAAGGACGTAGAGTGCGACACCCAGCAGCATCACTAGAATGCCCGAAACCAGCAGCTGGGAGCGCATGGCAGCCGCTAACCGACAACGCCTTTATAGTTTAGACAAGAAAAGCCTACACGTGGCTCCAGATGACCACCGAATATGAGCAGCTCCTGGCAACCATGGTGTCAGACAAGAAGGCGAAGGCCGCGGAGCTCACTGGTAAGAAGGGCAAGGAAAAGGAACTTGCGGCTCTGGCCTCAGACATCAGGTTCATCGAGGTCGAGCTCCAACGATACCAGCAGGGCATGTCTCTTTTCAGAAGCAAGAACCTCCCCAAGGTAGGCAGATGGGGGAAACCCGAGACCGAGGAGAAGAAGGAAGAGCCGTAGGGGCTCCTTGACCCTCATCCTTTCAGAGAAGGACGTTTCAGCCCTCCTAGACATATCGGAAGTCGTCGCTTCAGTCGAGGAGTGTTTCAGAAGGCAGGGAGAGGGCGCCGCGGTCAACTCTCCCAGGACGAGGTCAACGGTCCCGGGCTCTGTTCTGAACGTGATGCACGCGTCCCTCCCGTACCTTGGAAGGGCGGGGATGAAGTGCTACCTCAGCACGAAGGGAGGGACGCGATTCGTCTTCATCCTCTTCGACCTGACCGACGCCACGCCGCTGGCGGTCATGGGTGCCGACTTCCTAGGCAGGTACAGAACTGGAGCCGCGTCCGCGGTCGCCACGAAATACATGATGGGGGCGGCAGACCTGGCATTGGCCGTGTACGGATCTGGCAAGCAGGCGCTCACTCAGGTTACTGCCATGGCCGCGGTCGCAAATCTGTCGAGAGTGCATGTTTGGAGCCCAGACGGGGCCCACGCCAACGCCTTCGCCCGCCGACTCAACGGGCTGGGGTTCGCAGCGGCCGTAGCCGATTCGCCCGAAGCCGCGGGCAAGGGATCCGATGTGGGTTCCGCAATAACCTCCTCCATTGAACCCTTCCTGAACGCGAAAGCTGTCAGCGATCTTCAACATCTCAACCTGTGCGGCGCCAATGTACCGGAGAGGTCGGAGGCCGCACCTGACGCGATCTCGAACTTTCGAACCTTTGCCGTCGACGACCTCAGGCAGGCGAAGGCTGAAGCGGGGGATTTCATCTTGGCAGCCCAGGCGGGGGTTCTCGACTGGGGCAAGGTGATCGAGTTGAAGGATATTGTCACCGGGAGGATGAAAGCCGCCGGTCCGACAGTCTTCAAGTCGGGTGGGGTGGCCGTCGAAGACGTTGCCGTCGCCAGCACAGTCTACGACAGGGCCCTCAGGAGCGGGGCTGGAAGTTCGCACGAGCTGGGCGCGTGAATCTTCTCTAGCCCATCGGCATTCCGCCCATCCCACCACCGCCCGGCGGGCCTGGGGGCGCCTTCATCTTGGACGCCGCGATGACGTCATCGATTCTCAGTATCATTGACGCTGCTTCCGTCGCTGCGCGGAGAATCTGCAGCTTGACGGCCAGGGGCTCGACCACGGACTTCGCGTACATGTCCGAAACCTTGCCACTCATGGCGTCGACACCGAACCACTTCCCCTCCTTGCCGTGCCTTGCGCGCAGGTCGACTTGGGTGTCTATCGGATCCATGCCTGCGTTCTCGGCGAGCGTGAGGGGGATAGATTCCATCGCGTCGGCGAACTTGAGTGCGGCCAGTTGCTCTCTTCCGGAGAGCTTCTGAGCCCAGGCCCTCAGCTGAACAGAGACCTCGGCCTCTGGGGCGCCCCCTCCTGCGACTATCGCGGGAAGCTCGACCACGTCTTTCGTCACCATCAGCGCGTCGTGAAGCGCCCTTTCTGCCTCGTCGACGATGCGTTGCGTCCCTCCGCGGACGAGGATCGTCACAGCCTTCGGGTTCTTGCACCCTTCGATGAAGACCCACTTGTCTTCCTCAAGCTTCCTCTCCTCAACGAGCTTGGCATAGCCTAGGTCCTTCTGGGTCAGGTCGTCCAAGTTAGTTACCATCCTCGCCCCGGTGGCCTTGGCGAGCTTCGACATGTCGCTTTCCTTGACCCGTCTGACTGTGAGGACTCCCGCCTTGGCGAGGAAGTGCTGCGCAAGGTCGTCGATTCCCTTTTGGCAGATGAGCACCGTCGCCCCCACGTCCTTGACCTTCTCGACCATGGCCTTCAGGATGTTGCTCTCCTCTTCCATGAACTTCTGCATCTGCTCGGGGTCGCTGATCCTGATCTCCGCCGAGAACTCGGTCTTCTCGATCTCAAGAGGGGAGTTGACGAGTGCGATCTTGGCCTCTTCTATCCTCTTTGGCATGCCCGAGTGGACGACCTCCTTGTCGAGCACCATCCCCTTGATCAGCTGGGTATCCGTGATGGCGCCGCCCGCCTTTTTCTCCACCTTGACGTTGTCGATGTCGGCCTTGTAGCCCTTCTCCCCCTTCTCGGATATGAGCAGAATCGCGTCGACGACTACGCCTGCCAGGTGAGGGGAATCCTCGTTGACGAGCTTCGTGAGCATGCTCGTGTTGGCTACCTTCAGCAGGTCAGGCCTGCCTGTGGGGTCGACCTTCTCCGCCGCCTCCTCGAGTATCTTCTGCGCCTTCTCGGCGGCTCTAGAGTATCCGTCGACAATCACGACAGGATGGACGTCCTTGATAATCAGCTCCTCGGCCTTCTCCAGAAGCGCCCCTGCTACGACAACGGCCGACGTCGTCCCATCTCCGACCTCGTTGTCCGTTGACTTGCTGATTTCGACCATCATCTTGGCAGCCGGGTGCTGCACGTCAAGCTCCTTCAGCATCGTCGCCCCGTCGTTGGTGATAGTGACATCCCCCATGGAGTCGACGAGCATCTTGTCCATCCCCCGCGGGCCAAGCGACGACCTCACGACTTCGGCGATGAGCTTCGCCGCTGTGATATTGTTCCTCTGAGCTTCTCTCCCGCGAGACTCCCCAGAGCCTTCCTTCAGAATTATGACCGGTTGTCCTGTAGCCGACATATCCTACAATCGTTGTCTACCAAACGTTGTATATAAGAATTGAATTGCACAGGGGGCGTCGAATCAACAGTGGCAATCAGAGATTGGCCGCTGCCTTTCGCCGTCCACATTAGGAACGGTTGCCGCCTTGTTCCCCTTCTAGACATTCTGATTCTACTGGTTCGGCGTCACTAGGTCGCGACGACCTGATATGATATCCAGTACTGTGCGGCTACCTCTCCGCTCGATGGGTCGATGTATTGAGCACTGACAGAGACTGTGTAGCTCCTGCCCACCGTCACGTTCAGAGTCGTAGGAATGGCCCACCCTTCGCTTGTTGATTCACCGGGAACGACCGTCCTGGTCAGGTTCCCGATCGGGACGCCCGAGAAGAAGACGCCAAGCCTGCTTATGCTAGTTGGGCCGGCCGCGGTGAGGGTCAGTGTGAGTTCCTGGCTGGTGATGTCCTGAGCGGTCTTGACACTAAGATTGGCCGAATCGATGCCGAATGCAGGGCAGGGAGGATCCGACGGGGAGCACGATGATGATGTGTCAAGGGTGACCGTGGCGGGGCTGGGGTTGAAGCTCTGCGTAGCTGCGGACCAGGCCGCGTATGCAGCGAGCACTATTGCGGCACAGACAATGACTGTAATCGCCTCCTTGGCGCGCACGAGGCCCTGGGCTCTCGTCTGCGCGAAAAAGGTTTCCCAGCAGGTTGAGCCGCAAGAATCATAAGTCCCTTTTTTGTTGGCCACGTCGGATTCTCGACTTGTCATCGAGGATGTCTTCAAGAGTCGGGGCAGAATTCGTCGGTACCTTCGTCTTCGTCTTGGTTGGAGCCGGTTCCGCGGTCGCCACCAGGGGCCTGGGCCTCTCCGACCCGGCTGCATCACTCTTGATTGCGGCACTCGCCAACGGCATCGGTCTCGCCGTGGCCGTCTCCGCCACCATGGGAGTGTCTGGAGGCTCCCTCAACCCCGCGGTGACCCTGGCTCTCTTCGTTGCAAAGAAACTCCCAGGGAGAGACGTGGTCCCGTACATCATTGCCGAACTCGCCGGGGCCACCCTCGCCGCTCTGGCTCTTGCCGCGTCGCTTCCGCGGGGTCTCGGCATAGCGGTGAACTGGGGTTCTCCGGTACTTGCGCCGTCCACAAGCCCGGCTCAGGGAATTCTGCTTGAGTTGCTCATGACCCTCTTCCTAGTGATGGCGGTGTTCGGCACAGCCGTCAGCTCCGGCGCCCCAAAGATTGGCGGACTTGGCATAGGGCTCGCAGTCGTCGCAGATGTCCTTCTCGGCGGACCTTTCACCGGCGCCGCGATGAATCCAGCCCGAGCCATGGGCCCGATGCTAGCCTCATTGTCTCTTCCTGACTACTGGTACATCTACTGGGTCGGGCCGGTCATCGGGGGCTTGGTTGTCGGCGCACTCTACAGGGTCTTCGCTCGAAACGGCTCCTGAAAAGAGGCGCAGATATATACAGCAGGGAAGGGGCGCACCAAGCAGTTGAAGGAGACAACGGTCAGACTCACGAGGGAGCATGCTAGGGAGATCTTGGGCAGCCTTGACTCTGCGATAGCCTCGGCCACCGGCCACATGGCTCGCGAGGCGACGGTGAAGGCCCTGAACTCTTCGGTGCCCACCTATTCGTGGGTCGGGATATACCTGGTCCAAGGCAGCGACCTCGTGTTGGACGCATGGTCGGGGCCAGCCGCCACTCAACACACGCGAATCCCGATAGGCAAGGGAGTGTGCGGCTTCGCTGCGAAGGCAGGCAGGACCGAGATAGTCTCGGACGTGGGGAAGGATTCCCGATATCTCGAGTGTTTCACTTCGACGAGGTCCGAGATTGTCGTCCCTATACTCTATCAAGGGAGCGTCATCGGGGAGATCGACATCGACAGCGACAAGCTTGACGCCTTCTCTTCGCTGGACAGAGAACTCCTCGAGGCGGTGGCCCGTAAGCTGGCCCCTCAGTGCAGGACTGCCTGAGTATAACCTATGTTATAGACTTAAATCGGAGACAGGGGGAGTGGTCGAACCGTCGATGGAACTCGCAATCAATGACCTTCACGCTTCCGTGGAGGGCAAGGAGATTCTCAGGGGGGTCGACTTGACCGTGAGGCAGGGAGAAACCCACGCGCTCATGGGGCCAAACGGCTCGGGGAAGAGCACCCTCGCCTACACCCTGATGGGGCACCCGAAGTACCACGTTACCTCGGGGGACGTGCTTATCGACGGCGAAAGCATAATCGGGTTCACCCCCGACAAGAGGGTGAAGAAAGGCCTGTTCCTGGCCTTCCAGTACCCGGTTGCTGTTCAGGGGGTGAGCATGTTCTCCTTCCTCCGGGCGGCATACAACGCTGCCCATACGACCAACCCGAAGGAGCCCCCCACGATCTTCGAGTTCAAGGAGGCCGTGGCCGAGAAGCTGAAGATGCTGAGCATGGACGACTCCTTCCTGACCCGGTACCTGAACGAAGGGTTCTCGGGCGGCGAGAAGAAGAGGGCCGAGATTCTGCAGATGGCGCTCATGCAGCCGAAGTACGCTGTCCTCGACGAGACCGACTCGGGCCTTGACATCGACGCCCTCCGGATTGTGGCCGAGGGCATCAACAAGGTCTCCGGCCCGAACACCGGAGCGCTCCTGATTACCCACTATCAGAGGATTCTCAAGTACGTGAAGCCCCAGTTCGTGCACGTGATGTACCAGGGGAAGATCATCGAGTCAGGGGGAGAGGAGTTGTCCCGCCTGCTTGAAGAGAAGGGCTATACATGGATTAAGGGGTACGGCGGGGAGGAAGCCGTGGCCCATCCCACCCCATAACGCTTTTATCTTGGGCGATAACCTATGTTATATTCCCTGGTGAGAGGATAATGGCTCCAAAGGTTGACGTTGTTACCGAGGATTACAAAGAGAAGTATGGTTTCAGCGACCCGGTCGAGTCGTACGCAGTCCAGGGCGTGAAGGGTCTGAGCGAGAAGGTGGTGCAGGAGATAGTCCGCATTCACGACGAACCCGCCTGGATGGAACAGATTAGGATGCAGGCTCTGAAGCACTTCTTCGAGAGGGGGCCACCTTCGTGGGCCCCTGAACTGAGCAAGATAGACTACCAGAGTTTCTACTACTACGCGAGTCCCACCAAGAAGGCCGCAGACTCCTGGGACCAACTCCCCGAATACATCCGCAGGACCTACGATAAGCTAGGAATCTCCGAGGCTGAGAAGAAGTTCCTTGCAGGCGTGGGGGCAGTCTACGAGAGTGAAGCGGTCTACCATAGCATTCAGGGCGAGCTTGCCAAGCAGGGGGTCGTCTTCACCGATACAGTCACGGCCCTGAAGGAGTACCCGGACATCATGAAGAAGTACTTTGGGACTGTGGTCCCCTATCGGGACAATTACATCGCCGCCCTGCAGACAGCAGTCTGGAGTGCCGGAAGTTTCGTCCACGTCCCCGAGGGGGTCAAGGTGACCACCCCGCTTCAGGCATACTTCAGGATCAACGAGAGGAACATGGGGCAGTTTGAGCGCACCCTGATCATCGGCGAGCCCTACAGCGAGGTGACGTACATCGAGGGGTGCTCCGCCCCTGTCTACTCTTCTCAATCACTGCACTCGGCCATAGTCGAGATCGTCGCCCAGAAGGGGTCCTTCGTCAAGTACACCACCCTGCAGAACTGGTCAAGGGATGTCCTCAACCTGGTGACGAAGAGAGCCCACGCCTATGAGGACGCAACGGTCTCTTGGGTCGACTTCAACGGTGGCTCCAAGCTGACCAGGAAGTACCCTTCCATCTATCTGCTCGGGCCGCGTTCCAAGGCCGACATAATCTCGGTCGCCTATGCCGGAGCCGGGCAGGTCCAGGACACCGGGGGCAAGGCCATCCACATCGCGAGGGACACCACGTCGAGGATCATATCACGCTCGGTCTCGAAGGACGGGGGGCACACGGCTTACAGGGGCTTGCTGCACATCAACAAGGGGGCGAAGAACGCGAAGAGCACCGTCAGATGCGACGCCCTTCTAATCGACCAGATGAGTACGACTGCCACTTACCCGTACATGGAGATACAGGAGGACGACGCTACCGTCACTCACGAGGCGAGCGTCGGGAAGGTGGGCGAGGAGCAGCTCTTCTATCTGATGTCGAGAGGCATCTCGGAAGGAGATGCTCTGAGCATGGTCGTCAACGGATTCCTCGAACCCTTCGCCAAAGAACTCCCTATGACCTACGCCGTTGAGTTCAACAGACTGATGTCCATAGAAATGACGAACGCGGTGGGCTGAGCGGTTCAGGGGACGGGTGGCGGAGCAATGTCTCAACAGGAATTGGGTTCATTCAGCGAAGGCTTGGTTCAGTCGATTTCGGACTCTCTCCGTGAACCTGCCTGGCTAAGAGAAGCGAGGTTGAGCGCCTTCCAGGAGTTCGTGACCCTTCCCCTTGAGAGGAGCCCTCTCTACACCAAGTATGCCCGGCTCTCCGAGTTCCCCCTAGGGCAGTTCACGGTGTACCCAGACAAGGCAACGGTCGACTTTCGCACCTTCTTCCGCGATTATCTCACCGGCAAAGAGAGGAACATTCTGCTTCAAGGCAACGACTCAGCAGTCCATTGCGAGCTCGAGCCTGAGCTCTCCTCGAAGGGTGTCACTCTCATGCCTATCTCCGAGGCGATCAAGCAGTTCGAGCCTTCCCTGAAGCGCCTGTTCGACAAGAGGCTCGTGAAGTCAGGACAGGACAGGTTCGCCGCGTTCGTGAACGCATTCTTCACCTCGGGGACCTTCGTCCACGTTCCAAAGGGGATCGAAGTCACCGGGCCGGTCCGCAAGATGCTCCTTACGGATTGTCCAAGAGGCAGCATCATCGACCAGACCTTCATCCATGCCGAGGAGCAATCGAAACTGATAGTGCTCGAAGAGCTCTACTCGAGAGAGGCAAAGGCCCCTTCACTTGTCGCCTCCACGGTCGAGATCATCGCCGAGCCCGGCGCAGGGGTCGACTTCTCATCGGTCCAGTTGCTGGACGAGCAGGCCGTTCACGTCTCGAACCGCGCCATAGAATGCGCCAACGACTCGAGGGTTACGGTCAGTTCCCTCTCTCTGGGCGCCTCGGTTTCCAGATCGAGGATGAACTTTCATTTGAACGGCAGGGGGTCATTGGCCGAGGGGTTCGAGATTTTCTTCACCGACGGGAAACAGAGGTACGATTTCGAGTCCAACCTGCTCCATAACTCCCCAGATTCGACCGGCTCCACTCAAGCTCGTGGCGTCCTCAAGGGAGAGTCCCAGAGCATATTCAAGGGGATGATCAAAATCGTAAACGCGGCCAAGAACTCCCGCTCCTACCTTGCGCATCATGCGATGATCCTGGAGCGGACGGCAAAGTCGGACGGCATCCCTAGCCTGGAAATCGACAACAATGAGGTCAAGGCCACCCACTCCGCGTCCGTCGCCCAGATGGACGAGGAGCAGCTCTTCTACTTGATGGCAAGGGGGCTCCCGCTTGACGAGGCCAGGAAGATGGTCGTCCAGGGGTTCTTCGAACCGGTCCTGTCAAGGGTGCCGATAGAGCAGACAAGAGAGGGGGCAAGGTTCATGATCGAGGGCAAGTGGGACGGGGAAAGGAGGAGACTCGTCGACCGAGAAACACTTCTGGCGCTGACCGGCGAGACAACCCCAGAAGTCAAGGAATCCGAAGACATATTCGAGAGGCACTACAAGTATAGGTGACAACGGATGGCCCAATTCCTCGCAGTTCTGAAGGACTCAGACCTCTCTGACGGGTCAACGTCGCCTGTGGAGGTGAACGGGAGTCGCATCCTCGTGTCGAGGTTTGGGGGAGAGGTCTATGCCGTGGCGGGCACGTGCACCCACGAAGAGCAGGATCTCGGCACCGGCTTCGTAGCGGAGGAGAGAGTGACCTGCCCACTGCACCTATCTCAGTTCGACCTCAGGAACGGATCCGTTCTCAATCCTCCGGCGTCGGCCCCTTTGAAGCGTTTCAACGTAAGAATAGAAGACGGGAACATACTGGTCGAGGTCTGAGAGGAAGAGACTCGTCTATGGCGCAGTCTGAATCTCTTGACATGGAGAGGGTCCGTGCGGACTTCCCGATTCTGAAGAGGAAGGTCAACGGCAAGAGACTAGTCTACCTCGACAACGCTGCCACGACCCAGAAACCGAAGCAAGTCATCGACGCACTGACGGACTACTACTCAAACTACAACGCCAACGTCCACAGGTCCGCCCATAGACTGGGGGAAGAGGCCACCGAGGCATACGAAAGCGCCAGGGAAAGAGTCGCCCGGTTCGTGGGCGCTTCGCCCAAGGAGCTCGTGTTTACCAGAGGCACGACGGAATCGACCAACCTGGTGAGGTTCGCCTGGGGAGAGAGGTTCGTAAGGCGGGGTGATTTGTTGGTTACCACACTGATGGAGCACCACAGTAACATCGTCCCCTGGCAGCTCCTTGCGAAGCAGAAAGGGGCTACACTGAAGTTCGTGGGGCTCGAGAGTCCCGGAACCCTCGACATGGCGAGCATGGAGGAGCTGATGCGTGAGTCGCCGTCGATTGTCGCCGTAACCCACTGCTCCAACGTCCTCGGAACGATAAACAACGTCGAAAGAGTGTGCGCCGTGGCGAGAAGGGCAGGAGCCGTCACCGTCGTCGACGCGGCCCAGTCGGTCCCGCACATGCCCGTCGACTTCTCGCGCATCGGGTGCGATTTCCTCGCTTTCTCCGGGCACAAGATGCTTGGCCCTACTGGGATAGGGGCGCTGGTCGGGAAGAAGGGGCTCCTGGAGGAGATGGACCCCTTCCAAGGAGGCGGCGAGATGATTAGGGAGGTCTTCCCCGACCATTCCACGTGGAACCAAGCCCCCCAGAAATTCGAGGCAGGGACTGCCAACATAGGAGATGCGATAGGCCTCGGCGCCGCGGTCGACTACCTCTCCTCTTTGGGGATGGGCGTGGTCAGGGAACACGAAGTCGAGCTGCTCGGGCACGCCATCGAAACCCTCTCAAAGGGGAAGGGGTTCAACATGTATGGACCTCCCGATGCGGAGAAGAGGGGGGGCGTCCTCTCCTTCAACGTGGCCGACATCCACGCGCACGACCTTTCCACCATCCTTGACGAGGACGGAATCGCGATCAGGTCAGGCCATCACTGCGCACAACCACTAATGAAGTGGCTGGGGGTCCCGGCCACGAGTAGGGCGAGCTTCTACATCTACAATTCTCTGGACGACGTCGAGGCATTGGCCGCGGGGCTCCAAAGGGCGAGGAGAATATTCAAGGTATGAGCTCGGCCGACATCTACAAGGAGCTGATTCTGGACTACTACAGGAACCCCCGCAACTTCGGAAAGCTCGACCACTTCGACATCTCGGCCCATGATATCAACCCGCTGTGCGGGGACGAGATTGACATACAGGTCAAGGTGGGGGAGGGGAACCGAATCGAGGAAATCAGGTTCTTCGGGAAGGGGTGCGCGATAAGCCAGGCTTCAGCATCAATGCTCACGGAGCTTGCCAAGGGTAAGGACTTGGAATGGGTGAAGACACTCTCTAAGGAGGACATCCTGAAGATGTTGGGGAACCCGGAGCTAGGCCCCTCCAGGATAAAGTGCGCTCTCCTCGGGATGAAGGTTCTCAAGATGGGGGTCTACGGCTTCATGGGCGCCAAGCTGGACAACTCTGAAGACTAAGGCTCCTTGTTCCAGACTTTGGCTCCCTCTCCTCTCTCTCTCGGGGGCCTAGCAGTCATCACATAGCGCTTTAGCAGTTGGATTCCGAGCGCGGGGTCCACCCCCTTGGGACAGACGGCCGAGCAGCTCCCCGCATAGTGGCATCTGAACACGCCGTGCGCCGTGTCTAGAAGTTCGAACCTCTCTGCGCCTCCCTCGTCCCTGACGTCAACCGTGTATCTGTAGGCCTGAGCCAGGGCTTGGGGGCCGGGGAACAAGGAGTCTGTTCCTGCCGTCGGGCACGAGGAAGTGCAGAGCCCGCACTTTATGCAATACGTGAATTGGACGACCTTTTCTAGCTCCTCCGGGCTCATGCGATACTCTGCGGTCGGGCTCTCCATTTCGTCTTCGTCGTCCCTCAGTACGTGGGGGAGGAGGGACCGGTGCATCTCGAAGAAGCCCTCGAGGTCAGTGACCAGATCCTTCACGATGGGGAAGTTGTCCATCGGCTGGACCACGACCCTTTCCGAACTCAGTTCCTGCACCTGTGTGTAGCAGGCCAGCCTGGCCTTGCCGTTGATCTTCATTCCGCATGACCCGCACGACGCCTGCCTGCACGAATATCTCACGGCGATCGAGTGATCAGCGTAGTCTCTCGCCTGAAGAATCGCGTCCAGGACGGTCATCCCGTCCCTGAACGGGATCGCGAACTCCGCGAAACTCGGCCTGGTCCCCGCAGTGGGGTCGAACCTCTGGACCAGCAGCTTGAATTCCTTCAGGCCGAGGCCCCCACAAGCACGGCGAGCAGGATGGTCCTCGTCCCATAGCCCACCGAAAGTACTATTGCGACAACGGCCCCCGCGTCAACCCATCGGCTCCATGACACCGTCTGCCTAAGCTCGTGAAGGATTATTCTCACACCGTTGAATCCGTGTACGAGAACGGCGACAAGGAGCGTCTCAAGGAAGACTACCGAGAAGAGGCTCTTGTACGCAGAAAGCACCGCCCCAAATGATATCGCCGTGCCGTAGGGGACCAGGACCCCCTGCAACAAAAGGTGGAACGCCACCAGCACGACCGCAGCGGCGGCGGTTACGTACTGAATCAGCATAAGCCTGGATTCCCTCAAAGAGGTCCCTCGAACAGAATCCACCACGCCATGATTGCGGCGACTACGGCCAGGGCTATCGCCGCCGCGAAGGCGTACTTCTCCGCCGCTCCCAGCCCCTTCGGCCTGTAAGGGTACTCGATGGCAGCCGGCTTCTTGAAGATGAGACCAAACTCGGCAAGGATGAGCCTGATCCCGTTTATCCCGTGAAACGTGACCACTAGGACGACCAGGACCAGAATCATGTGCCCGAAGGAGTTCTCCACTATTCCGGAGATGAACGCCCAGCTGGACTCGCTGGGTCCGGTCCCGATGGGGCCGCCCACGAAGAAGCTCGTGTCGCCCAGGTGGCCTAGGACGTAGAGGAGAACGGCAACCCCGGTGACTCGTTGGAAGGTGTAGGCCCACCTTTCTGCGTTGAAACCGCGCGGGTCGATCCAGCCGATGATGCCCTTCCTGTTGCTCGCGGTCCCCTTGGTCATCCCTTCAGAATCCCCCCGCGAGCCCACAGGTTCTCAGTAGTGCCGTTCCGCGGGCTGGTATTTAGTTATCGTGACGGGGGAGTAGCTCAGCTCGGGGCCCTCCGACGTGAACCTGGCCAACGTGTGCTTCAGCCACTTCTTGTCGTCTCTCTTGGGATAGTCCCTCCTGAAGTGGGCACCTCGGGACTCGGTCCTGGCAAGGGCGCCAGCCACGACGACCTCTGCGACGCCGAGCATCCCTTCGATTTCGAGGACATGGCCGAGGTTAGTGTTGTAAACCCTGCTCCGGTCCTCGCAGTGGAGGAAGTCCGTCCTCTGAAGTTCTCGAATCTTCTTTAGCGCCTCCGTGAGTCCGACCCCGTCCCTGAACACGAAGGCGTCCCTGTCCATGAGATGCTGAACCCTGTCTCTCACCTCGTAGGGGTTTGTCCCTCCCTTCCCGCGGAAGATGTCGTCGAAGACGCGTTTCTCTTCGAGCATGACGGCTTCTGTCGGAGCCCCCGGAACGCTCTTTCCGGCGGAATACGCCGCGGCCTCGGTGCCTGTGATCTTCCCCCACACGAGGCACTCAGCCGTCGAGTTGGCGCCAAGCCTGTTGGCCCCGTTTATGCTCACGCAGGCCGCCTCTCCCGCCGCCCAGAGGCCCTTCATCCTGGTGGCGCCGTTCACGTCGGTGTCGATTCCCCCCATCACGTAATGGCAGACCGGCCGGACGGGAAGAGGCTTCTCGACCGGATCGATCCCTCTGAACTTGATCGCAATCTCGCGGATTCCTGAGAGCCTGGTCTTTATCTTCTCGGCGCCAATTGGCGACAGGTCCAGGTGAAGGTAGTCGAAGCCCGTGGCCTCGTCCTTCATCCCCCTCCCCTCCTCTATCTCGGTCATCATGGCCCTTGAGACGACGTCCCTCGACGCAAGCTCCAGCTTCTCTGGGGCGTACTTCTTCATGAAACGGTCGCCATCCCTGTTGACCAGGACGCCACCTTCTCCTCTGACCGCTTCAGTGATCAGGATGCCCGAGGGGATGAGCCCTGATGGATGGAACTGAATGAACTCCATGTCTTTGAGCGGGATCCCTGCGCGGTATGCGATCCACATCCCGTCGGGGGTGGAGCTGTAGGCGTAGGTGGCGAAGCTGTACAGTCGCCCCGACCCCCCCGTAGCCATGATTCCCGCCCTTCCGAGAACGGAGACGAACTCTCCGGTCTTGAGCTCCACGGCCGTGACTCCCCTGAACTCCCCGCCTTCGGAGAGGATGGACGTGGCGAACCATTCTTGGTAGAAAGTGATGTTGTCGTACTTGGTCGCCGTATCGTACAGCGTCTGCATCTCGAAGAAGCCCACCTTGTCCTCTGCGAACGTGGCCCTCGGGTAGCTGTAGCCCCCGAACCATCTCTGCGCGATTCTCCCGTCCTCCCGCCTCGACCAGGGCAGGCCCCAATGCTCGAGCTGGTAGATCTCGTTGGGCATCTCATTCACAAACCTCTCGACCGCGTCTTGGTCGGCCAGGTAGTCCGACCCCTTGACCGTGTCGAAGGCGTGAGACTCCTTGGAGTCTCCCAGCTCGGGGTAGAGGGCGGCTGCGGTCCCTCCCTCTGCGCTGACGGAGTGTGACCTCATGGCCTGGACTTTGGTGACCACGGCGATGTCTGCCTTCCCTTTGCTGACCCTCGCCGCTTCGATTGCTGCTCTTAGGCCTGCGATTCCCGAGCCGACGATTACCACGTCGTGCTTGAGGCTTTCTACCAAATCCCTGCCTTTGGCGCGACAGGCCGTGCTTAAGACTTTCCGCGACTCGTCTCTGCCGGCGCAGGCCCTTTTGCTGGAAAAGTCTCCTGGGTAACGAGAACCGCCGAAAGTGGGCTTTTCCTAACGGATTAGGAAGATTCCGTAAATGCCCCTCCCTCGAGCGCCACTCCATGGTCGAGGTCATCGACCATGACGTCGTGATTGTCGGGAGTGGCCTAGCTGGGCTCAGAACCGCGGTTGAGGTAATGTCTGCCCAGCTGGGCAAGACCCCAAGCTTGGCGCTGGTGTCCAAACTCGCGCTCATGCGGAGCCACTCTGTGGCCGCAGAGGGCGGAACCGCGGCAGTGCTCTACCCGGAGGAGGGCGACAGTCTGGAGTTGCACGCCTGGGACACAATCAAGGGCAGCGACTTCCTCGCAGACCAGGACGCTGTCTGGAAATTCGTCACCCTCTGCCCCGAGGAGATGCGCCAGCTGGAGAGATGGGGGATGCCGTGGTCCCGGAAGGAGGACGGAAGGATTGCTCAGCGCCCCTTCGGCGGACACAGCTTCGACAGGGCGACCTACGCCCAAGACAAAGTAGGCTTCTTCGAGATGCGAACCCTTTACGATAAGCTCCAGGAGTTCGACGGTTGGTCGAGATTCGAAGAGACCTTCGTAACGTCGCTGGTCATCGAGGGAGGGGCCTTCAAAGGATGCACCGCAATCGACATGAAGAATGGCAGGTTCGTCTACCTCCGGGCTCGTGCCTGCGTCATTGCCACGGGGGGAGCGGGGCAGCTCTGGAAGTTCACGGCCACCTCCGTGAGCACGACGGGCGACGGCATAGGGCTCGCGTATAGAGCCGGTATCCCCATCGAGGACATGGAGTTCATGCAGTTCCACCCAACCGGTCTCATCCCGACCGGGATACTCATCACCGAAGGAGCACGAGGGGAGGGAGGACATCTACTGAACTCCAAGGGCGAGAGGTTCATGGAGCGCTACGCCCCCTCGAAGATGGAGCTTTCGCCGCGGGACGTGGTCTCGAGGTCGATCATGAAGGAGATCGCCGAGGGGAGGGGGTTCAAGGACGAAGACTCGGGGCTCTCCTACGTCCGCCTCGACCTGCGGCACCTGGGGAGGGAGAAGATAGATTCGAAGCTCCCCTTCATCAAGGAGCTTTCGATGAAGTTCGTGGGTCTAGACCCCGTCAGTGATCCCATTCCGATAAAGCCCACCGCCCACTACACAATGGGAGGGGTTCCGGTCGACGGCAACGGCAGAGTGCTTGACGAGAGCTCTCGGGAGGTGAAGGGGCTGTGGGCGGCGGGAGAAACAGCCTGCGTGAGCATTCACGGCGCCAACAGACTCGGGTCGAATTCCACGGCTGAGTGCCTCGTCTACGGCCGTCTCGTCGGGAGGGACGTGGTGAAGTTCCTGACGACGAAACAGGAGGACCCATCGGGGACCGCCAGCCCTGATGTGGCCAGAGAGGAGACGCGAGTCTTCGACGGTCTGCTGAGGAACGAGAGATCCGAGGAGGATGTCTACGCCATAAAGGCGAGGCTGAAGGAGGTGATGGACAGGTCGGTGTACGTCTTCAGAGAAGGAGCCGGGCTGGCTGACGCCGTCAAGGAAGTCAGGGCACTTAAGGAGAGATTCAAGGGGGTTAAGGCGAACGACGGGGGGAGGCAGTTCAACTACAACCTACAGGATGTGCTGGAGGTAGGGGCGATGCTGGAGCTCGCCGAGGTGGTCGCCCAGGGAGCGCTCAACCGCACGGAGTCGCGCGGCGGCCATTCGCGCTTGGACTATCCCAAGAGAGACGATGCTAACTGGCTGAAGCACACCCTCGCTCGCAGGACGGAGAATGGTCCCCAGTTCAGCTTCTCCCCGGTCCGCATCACGATGTGGAAGCCCGTGGAGAGGAAGTACTGAGGTGGCAACATGGACAAGATGACCCTGGAAGTCCTGAGGACCGGCGGCAGGAAAGCCAGATACGAACTGAAGTACCGGAAGGGGATGACCGTCCTCGACGCACTAGTCGAAGTCAGGGAAAAGCAAGACCCCAGCCTCGCCTACAGGCACAGTTGCAGAATGGGCATATGTGGGTCCTGCGGAATGAACATCCAGGGGACCCCGAGACTCGCATGCCAGACCCAGGTCAGCAGCCTCGGGAAGGAGACGATTAAGGTGGAACCTCTGCACGGCATGCACGTCATCAGAGACTTGGTGGTCGACATCGACCCGTTCCTGGCCATGCACACCGTCGTCAGACCGTACCTGGTCAGGAGGGACCTGAATGAGCGGGACCGCTCGGACAGGGAGTACAGGGTCCTCTCAGAAGAGGTAGCGAGGTTCCTCCAGTTTGATTACTGCATAATGTGCGGACTCTGCTATTCTGCCTGTCCCACTGTCGCCCTAGATCCGGACTACCTGGGTCCTCAAGCCATCGCTCAGGCATACAGATACATGGCGGACCCGCGGGACGAAGGGTGGAAGGAAAGGGTCGATCTGCTCGACTCGGCCCACGGCGTCTGGCGGTGTCACGTTGCTGGCTCGTGCAGCTTCGTCTGCCCAAAGGACGTCGACCCAGCGAAGGCCATCCAGATGGCGAGGGTTGAGGTCCTGAAAAGAAGGGTGCTCAGGAAGATGGCCAGGGCTGGTTCTCCCCTGGTAAGCGTCGCGCCTTCCGGAGTGCCGAAGCAGGGGACTAAGGCTCCCCCCTTCGACTTCCCCAGGGAGGAGGCGAAGTGAACTTGGCGAAGACCCCCAGGTTCAAGGCCGGCCTCCTTTCGAGTCTCGTTCCCTTCGGGTTTAACGTCGAGCGCTGGGGATACGTCATTCACAGAGTGACAGGGGTGATACTCATCGGGTACCTAGCTGCCCATCTCTTCGAAACCTTCCAGCTCAGCATGGGGCAGACAGCTTGGTTGGGGACCATGGCTGCTCTTCATTCCTTGGGGCCCCTGGAGATGGTGGGCCTGTGGCTCGTGGCGGGTTCGGCGCTCTACCACGGGGCGAACGGGATACGTCTCATTCTCAACGAGATGTTCGGGATGCTCATGGGCAAGCCCATCATGCCTGTCTACCCGTATTCTCCCACGTCTCTCGGAAGGAATCAAAAGATTGCTGTCTGGATGATAACGGCCGTCGTACTAGCGCTCTGGCTGTGGGCTGGTCTGTACCTGCTGGCCGGCCTGGGGGTCGTGTAGAGGAGGAGACAGATGGCCAAAGAAAGCTACAGCCTCTTCAAGGAGTCCTGGGGAATGCTGCTGACATACCTGACGGCCATGGTCCTCGTGGTCGTCCTCACTATCCATCTCCTTCTGGAGAGCCCCCTGACGGGGGTGCAGCTGGACGCCACTCTTCTTTTCCCCGTTGCGAGGGCAAACCTGATCTACTTCAAGGCGGTCTTCGGCCTGCTTCTTTACGCAGCGGTCATCCACGGCGTCAACGGGCTCCGCGTCATCGCGTTGGAGTGGCTTCATCCGCGAAAGAGGGCCTGGCTTCTCAACCTGCTCGCGGTGATTCTTATGGGCTTTTTCCTCGCGCTTGGGTCATACACTCTGGTGACCGTGGTCTAGCCTCGCCTCGTGAGACGCAATTTGGCTGGAGCCGGGCGAATCTGTCTAGATACTGACTTTTAGTCTGCTGCCTAACCCCAAACGGCTTTAAGAAAGACGCGTGAACGTCCTCAGACAAGATGAGGCGGCCAGGAGTCTCAACAATCGTGGCTCTGGCGTTGCTCGCGGGTGGAGTCCTGATCGGATTTGAAGCCTTCTACGTGTTATCGAGCATGCAGTCGAGACCGATGAGCCAGACCCAGACGGTCACCACGAGCTTTACTGCAACCGAGACGACCGAAGTGTCCACGACGGTCACGTATACCAGCCTCCGAACGGAGACGACGACAGAGCCCACGACTACCATCCGGACAACTACTAGCACGCAGACCACGACCCAGCCGACGACCACGACCCAGACGTCCACGAAGACCCAGACTCAAACTCAGACTGCGACCCAGACCACTACGATTGCGCTGACGACGACCACCCAGACTCAGACGACCACGCAGACATCGACCGTCGGCCTGGTGACCTCTACGCAGACTCAGACGACCACCACTACGATGACCTTCTTCCAGGAGACCGTCATTCGGACGCAGACGTCGACTGCCACGACGACCGTCGGCGTCAAGACGACGACGCTGACTCAGACTATCAGTACGACAACTACCACCCCCTTGACGACGACGACGAAGACTCAGACCGCAACCTCGACTGTCACGATCGCGTATTCCACTACCACTAGCACCGCCACTACCACGCATACGAGTACGATTAGCTTCACATCTACCACGACGACAATCTACACGATTGCGAAGACAACCACGACCACCACGCTTGTTCAGCCCTCGACAACCACCACGACGACGACCCTCACTTCGACTACAACCCCGCCAACTACCACTACGACTGTGACTACGGTCACCGGCACAAGCTCCACGATTACAACGACAACGACCAGCACGACGACAACATCCACAATCGCGAGCACCACGACCACAACTACGACGACTCAGAGCACGCCGCCGACCCAGACGTCCACTACGACCACGACGGTCACGACCTCGACGACGACCACCGAGACGGCCGTCTCCGTCACGACCACTACGACCACGTGTACTTCTTCCTGCTAGGCTCTGCCACGAGCTCCAGGCGTCTTCTTCGTCGTCTCACGCGGCAACCATACCGAGAATCCACGGCGAGTTCGTGGCGCTGAAGGGAGAGGAGAGTGCGATGGCTTTTCCACTAGATGAGGGCTTGGGCCATGAAACGTCAGCAGATTATGGACACGTTTATAATGGCATCAACAATCGCCAGAGGGCTACGAGAGGGGTAAAGTGCCTCAATACGGTTACAGTTTCGAGGGTTTCGACCCAGCGGTGCACGTGAGGGCTAGCGGTAGAGAGGTAAACGTCTCACCAAAGGCCGCCAGAGAAGTCGCGCTAACCGTCAAGGGAATGACTGTCACGAAGGCCATAGACCTTCTTGAACTCGTCGCCGAGAAGAAGGCGGCGATTGCATTCAGGAGGCATAAGCTGAAGGTCGGACACAGAAGCGAGCTGCAGGGGTTCCCGACTGGATCCTACCCGGTGAAGACAGCTGAAGCCTTCATCGACGTCCTAAGAAACCTTCAGAGCAATTCAGAATTCAAAGGCCTAGATCCTGAGAGGGTGCAGATCGTCCACGCCTCAGCGTATGCAGGGAGAACCGTGAAGGATTACGTCCAGAGGGCGTTCGGCAGGAGTTCCCCGAACTTCCATCAGCGGGTGCACATCGAGCTCGTGGGCAAGGAAGTATAAGGGATGTCGACCAGGCAGCAGAGTTCAGTGAAGTCAATCCTTCTCACTAGTAGGTCGTTTGCAGAGCTTGACGAATTCTTCGAGAAAGCTCTGGTGGACGCTGGGTACGGTGGACTGGAAGTGCAAAAGTCGCCTGTGGGAACGACGTTGAAGGTATACGTGGCTAGGCCGGGGCTGGCGATCGGAAGACGGGGGACAGGAATCAAGGAGCTCACCGACAAGGTGGCCGCGAAGTTCAATTTCCCCAACCCCCAGATTGCGGTGACCGAGGTCGAGAACCCAGAACTGAACGCAAGGATCATGGCCGGCAGGATAGCGCAGATTGTCTCCCGCGGGACCGCCTTCAGGAGAGCGGCAATGTGGTCGGTAAACAACATAATGAACGCCGGGGCATCAGGGGTCGAGATTTCGGTGGCCGGAAAACTGAGGAGCGACCGTTCCCACGGCGAAAAGTACAGGGCGGGCGTGGTTCCTAAGAGCGGCGACACCGCCGACAGGGCTGTGGACGAGGCCACCACCGATGTGCTGCTGAAATTGGGGCTCTACGGAATCAAGGTCAAGATAGCCCTGAAGGACGCCCTGCCCCCCGAATTCCAGTTCAAGGAAGACGCCAAACCAGAAGAAAAGAAAGAGGAGGCCGAAAATGCCCCAGCTCAAACCGAAGGATCTCAGAAGCCAGGACGCTGAGAAGCTCCGGCAGACGCTCTTCGACCTGAGGTCGGAGCTGTCCAAGCTACGGGGCGATGTCGACAGGGGCCTTGTGAAGAAGGACGTCGGAAAGGTAAGAAGGGCAAGGAAGAACGTTGCCATGGTTCTGACGGTTATGCGCGAGAAGGGGATAGAGGAATGAGCATAATCGGCGAAGAAGTTGCGGTGCTGCGCGCCAGTGACCCGACGAAGACCGGCAGGAAGGGGAGAGCGGTGCTAGAGACAGCCAACACCGTCGTCCTCTACTCTGAGAGGGGGAAGCTCACGATTGAGAAGAAGGGGTCTGTGTTCCTGCTCTCCCCGTCGGGGAGAGTGGCCGCGGGCGAAGACATCGAAGGCAGGCTGGAAGACCGGTTGAGGTCGAGGAAGAGATGACTGGAGCGGGCCTAGATGTCATTGCGCCCAAGAAGAGCTGCCAGGACGACCGATGCCCGTTCCACGGCAGTCTCAAGGTGAGAGGCAGGTTGCTTACCGGGAAGGTCGTTTCTACGGCCGGGAAGAGTTTCGTGGTCGTTCAGATGGAGTACCTCCACAACGTCCCCAAGTTCAACAGGGGCGAGAGACGGCGCAGCAGGATCAGCGCGCACACGCCGCCGTGCATACCCATCAACGACGGCGATGCAGTCACGATCGGTGAGTGCAGACCCCTCTCTAAGACCATCTCCTTTGTTGTCGTCGAATCGAGGAGGCGCGCCTAGTGTCGACGAAATCTCGTGCGGTCTCCGCCAAAGGCGTGGAGGAGTTCAAGAACTACATCACGCGGGCGATTCCACTCAACGCCGTTATCACCTGCGCCGACAACACGGGCGCTAAGACGCTGAGGGTCGTCCAGGTCACGAAGGCCAAGACGAGGCTCAGCCGGGTTCCTGCCGCTTCTGTGGGCGACAGCGTGGTCTGCGTGGTCAAGAGGGGGCCCCCGGACCTCCGAAAGCAGGTCTTCGGGGCGGTGATAATCAGGCAGAAGTATCCAGTGAGGAGAGTGAGCGGTCAGAGGGTCGTCTTCGAGGACAACGCCGCCGTCATAGTGACGCCCGAGGGGGACCTGAAGGGGACCGACATCAAGGGACCAGTGGCGAGCGAAGCGGCGGAGAAGTGGCCCCGCATTGCCAACCTGGCCTCTATCATAATATGAGGCGATTAGAGTGAAAATAGGATCAGGCCTCTCAAAGGAGCTTCGCGAGAAGCACAAACGGCGCTCCCTCGCCCCGCGAAAGGGTGACTCTGTGAGGATCGTCCGCGGAGAGTTCAAGAACGTGGAAGGGAAGATAACCAAGGTCATTCACTCCGACGGGAGACTCAACATCGAAGGAGTGACGAGGGAGAAGCAGAAAGGCGGAACCGCCCCTGTTCCGGTTCACGCCTCGGACGTAATCATAACCTCCCTCAGCATGGACGACAAGATGCGTAGGGCAAAACTGGAGGAGCGGTCGTAGTTGGGAAAGAAGGGCGGAAGGAACAAGCTGAAGAGGGTGGCCGCACCTCGATCGTGGGACATCCCCCGGAAGGGAGCCAGGTTCGTCTACAAACCCACTGCCGGGACCCATCCGATTGCCTCTTCGTACCCACTGGGGGTCGTGATTCGCGACCTTGCGTCACTGGCGGAGAGGGGGAAGGAAATCAAGCTCATTGTCAAGACAGCGAAGATTCTGATCGACGGGAAGCCGAAGCACTCTCCGAGCTTCCCCGTGGGACTCTTCAACGTAGTCAGCGTGCCCTCCGAAGAGTCCTCGTTCCGCCTCGTCCCCACCCCCAAGGGCCTGCGCCTCGCAAAGCTGGCTGGGTCCGAAGTTGACAAGAAGCTCTGCAGCGTGAGCTCGAAGACGAAAGTGAGAGGCGGCCACCTGCAGTATGGGCTGCACGACGGCAGGTCCATCCTGGATGACGCACTCAATCTCTCCCCCGGGGACGCGGTCCTGATCCAAGTCCCGTCTCAGAAGGTGCTCGGCAAGGTGAAGCTCGCCAAGGAATCCCTGGGGCTCGTCCTCACGGGAGACAGGGCTGGCCAGCTCGGAAAGATACTCGATGTCAAGAAAGGAACAATCAGCAGAGAGCGAATGGTTAAGATATCCCTCCCGAGCGGGGAGGCCGAAATCCCATCGCGGCTAGTCTTCCCGGTAGGGCAAGAGCAGCCACTGATAACGGTGGGGGTCAGTGCATCATGAGCCAGAGTGTAGTACAGGAGAACCCGATGAGGGCGATAAGGGTGGGGAAAGTAGTGTTGAACATAGGCGTCGGGAAGTCGGGGGACGCGATAGAGAGGGGAAAGAAGGTCCTCGAGCAGGTCTCCGGCCATACGCCCAGCCCTCGCAGGGCGAAAAAGTCGGTAAGAGACTTCGGAATTCACAAGGGGGAGCCAATCGGTGTCATGGTCACGGTCCGGGGAAGCGGAACGAAGGAGCTCATCGAGAAGCTCCTGACGGCGAGGGAGAGGAAGTTGGACGAGTCCTGTTTCGACCCGCGGGGTTCGGTTTCCTTCGGAGTGAAGGAACACATCGAGATTCCCGGGATCAGGTACGACCCGGCCATCGGGATCCTTGGTATGAACGTCTCCGTCCTCCTTGAGAGGGCGGGATACAGGGTCGCAAGGCGGGGCAGGAGGACGTCCCACGTGGGGAAGAACCACTTCGTCAGCAAGGAGGAATCCCTGGCATACTTCCGGGACAACTTCGGGGCGACCATTTCATGAAGGAGAGGCACCCGAAGCAGCGAAAGTACGGGAAATCGACTCACTACTGCAGGAGATGCGGGCAGTACGGCGCGGTCATAAGGGCCTACGACCTCGTCCTTTGCAGGCAGTGCTTCAGAGAGGTCGCGGAGAAGCTGGGCTTCAGGAAGTACGACTAGGTGATAGCGATGCCAGCGACCAACGTCCTATCGAACCTCTTCACCAGCTTGCAGAACGCCGAGATGAGGAACAAGAAGGAATGCATGGTGATTCCGGCGTCGAACCTGGCGAGTGAGGTCCTCAGGGTCCTGCAGAAGAGGCGCTACGTGGGTGAGTTCGAGTTTATCGACGACGGGGTGGGGGGGAAGCTACGGGTCCAGCTCCTCGGCAGGATAAACAAGTGCGGCGTAATTTCGCCGAGGTTTCCGGTGAGGACCGCGAAGCTCGTGGACTGGGAACACAGATACCTCCCGGCGGTTGGCGTCGGGACCCTGATAGTGTCAACGCCCAAGGGCGTAATGTCACACTCGGAGGCGCAGGAAAAGAGGCTCGGCGGGAGGCTGATAGGGTTTGTCTACTGAAGCTCTTCCGCGGCAACTCCTCGACGTCCCGGAGGGGGTGACCGCCTCGATGGCCGGAAGGGTTCTCTCCATCAAGGGGAAGCTGGGCGAAGCGAAGAAGGACTTCGACAAGGTGGACGTGAACATCGGGGTCGAAGGGAACAAGGTAGTCATCTCCCCGTTCTCCAGGAAGAAGAAGGACAACGTGATAATCAACACTGCGGTAAGCCACGTGAACAACATGATTACCGGAGTAACGAAGGGGTACACCTACCGGCTGAAAGTGGTATACGCCCACTTCCCCATCTCGGTGAAGACGAAGGGCGACCAGATACTGGTAGAGAACTTCGTCGGCGAGCGGTCCCCCAGGGTGGCGAAGATAGTAGGGGACTGCAAAGTCAGTATCGAAGGGGACGACATCATCGTGAAGGGGGTTTCTGTCGAGGACGTCGGGCAGACCGCGGCCAACGTGGAGCTTGCGACGAAGATTCGAAGGAAAGACCAGAGGATCTTCCTCGACGGGGTCTACACATACCAAAAGGAGCACGGGTCTTAGAGTTGAAGCAGAAGGTCTCCGAGGAGAACAGGCTGAAGGCCCTCGTGAAGAAGAGGGCCGAGATCGCGGAGCGTAGGCCTGAATTCGTGAGGCAGGAGTCTTGGAGGTACGTGAGAATCCATCCCGAGTGGAGGAAGCCCAAGGGCGTGGACAACAAGGTTCGCAGGCAAGACAAGGGATGGCCCGCCCTGGTGAGGGTGGGATACAGAGGACCCTCCGAATCGAGGGGCCTTCACCCCAGCGGACACATCGAGGTTCTCGTGCACCGGTCTACAGACCTCGAGGGGCTTGTCCCCGGCAGGAATGTCGCCAGAATTGGGGGGACAGTCGGGGCCAAGAAGCGTGAGCAGATACTCGCCAGGGCTAACGAACTCGGGATCAGGGTCTTGAATCCGACAGGGTTGAGGATAATTGAATCTAAGAAGTAAGCGAAGGCTCGCGGCGTCGGTCCTTGGAGTGGGAGAGGACCGTGTCATCTTCGACGAGGAGTATTCCGACCTGATTCAGGATGCAATCACTCGCAGCACAATCAGGGGGCTCATCGGCTTCGGCGCCATTCGGGCGGCCCCGGAGAAGGGTCTCTCGAGAGGGAGGCACAGGGAGGAGTCGAAGAGGTTGAAGCGCGGCCGCGGCGCCGGGTCCACGGAGGGAGGGGCACTCGCCAGGAACCCGCGCAAGGACCGCTGGGTGACCAAGGTCAGGGCGCTGAGATGGAGGCTAAAGGTGGCGAAGGACAGAAAGGAGATATCGCCGGAGTCCTACAGGCGCTTGTACAAGCAGGTCAAGGGAGGTCAGGTGAGGGGGGTGAAGCACCTTCTCGACCTCATGAAGGAGGCCAAAAAGTGATGTCCTCCTACGTCCCCCTCATGAGGAGGAGAAGGGAAGGGGTCACGGACTACAGGTCCAGGAAACGCGCAATCACGTCACGAGCCACTCTGCTTGTGGTCAGGATCTCTAACAAGAACGTGACCTCCCAGTTCATCACGCCGAAGGTAGGGGGCGACGCGGTCATCTCGTCTGCACATTCTAGGCAGTTGAGGAAGTTCGGGTGGAAGGGCTCCCTGAAGTCCACCCCCGCCTGCTATCTCCTGGGGATGCTGGCTGGGAAGAAGGCTGCCGAGAAGGGGGTGAAGCAGGCGGTCCTCTACAACGGCGTGGAACCGTTCATAAGGGGCGCCCGGATATCAGCCTTTGTCAAGGGAATCAAGGACTCGGGGGTCGAGGTGCCCATGGGGGAGGAGGCCTTCCCGTCTGAAGACAGGATTTCGGGCAAGTCGATAGCGGATTACGCCTCGAAGCTCGCAGCGGAGGACAAGGAACGGCACGACAAGGTCTTCTCAGCTCTGCTCAAGGGGCACTTCAGGCCAGAGGACTATCCGAAGCATTTCGAAGAAGTCAAAGCCACCATACAGGGAGGGGGAGCCAGGCGGGCATGATGTCGAGGGGTCCGAGAAGGGACGAGGAGCCAGAGGTCTGGGTCCCGAGGACCAAGCTGGGGAACCTCGTCAACGAGGGGAAGGTCGCATCGCTTGAGGAGATATTCAGAAGCGGCCAGAGGGTTCGCGAAGCCGAGATCGTGAAGAAGCTCCTTCCAGACCTGAGGAACGAGGTCGTCGGCGTCAGCGTCGTCCAGAAGCAGACGGACGCCGGGGAACTCACTAGGTTTGCGGCCGTCGTCGCCGTCGGCAACGGAGGCGGCTGGTTCGGGGTAGGGAAGGGGAAGGCGATGCAGACGAGGGAGGCGATCGACAAAGCCACCAGCGCAGCCCTCCTGAACATCATCCCGGTCAAGCTCGGCTGTGGGAGCTGGGAGTGCAGGTGCGGCCGACCGCACTCTGTCCCCTACCGAATCAGGGGGAAGGCGGGGAGCGTCACCGTTGAGATAATACCGGGCCCAAGGGCCCTCGGACTTGTCGCTGGGCCGGCGCTGAAGAACCTCCTGCAGCTCGCCGGCGTCAAGGATGCATGGATCAGGACCTTCGGCTCGACCAATACTATGTCGTCGCTGGCGAACGCGGTGTACGACGCGTTCAGGATGTCACACGGATTGAACGTATAGGGTGATTTGGGAAATGGGACTCCTCCTGGTCGTGAACCTTCACGGGAAGATTAACTCGTCAGCCCCGGTGCGGAAGGCTCTTTCAGAGCTGAAAGTGGAGCGGAAGTTCTCCGCTTCAGTCGTGACCGACGACGCCGCGACGGTGGGCATGCTGAAGCTCTGCAAGGACTACGTGGCTTGGGCACCCGCAGACGCAGAGCTCTTGGCCACCCTTCTCAAGAAGCGCGGGATGGTCAGCGAGACCGCGAAACTCGACTCCCACGCGCTCGCTACCATGGGGTTCAAGAAGCACGAGGAGCTGGCCGAGAAGATGTTGAAGGAGCAGGTCAGGCTCTCCCAGGTCCACGGAATCCGTCCATTCTTCAGGCTCGCCCCGCCCAAGGGAGGCTTCAGGGTGTCCCTCCGCAAGCAGTTCAGCGAGAAGGGGATGCTCGGCAGCAACCCCAAGCTCTCCGACCTTGTGAGGAGGATGGTCTGATCTGCCCACCAGACTCCGCAAGGGCAGAAGGTACAGAGGAAGTCGGACTCATGGCTATGGCCAGATAGGGCAGCACAGGCACTCCGGCAAGAGTGGCGGCCACGGGAACGCCGGTCTTCACAAGCACAAGTGGAGCTGGATGCTAAAATACGACCCCGACCACTTCGGGCGGGATCCCTTCAGGCCGCCGGGACACCCCAAGCCGCAAGGCTGGGCTAACGTCGGGGACTTGGACGAGATGGCCAAGGGGAACAGGGTTCTCGACCTCGCGTCTATGGGGGTGGAGAAGCTGCTGGGTTCGGGGACGGTCAGTGGCGCCTACGAAATCAGTGTAGACTCCATAACTAAGAAGGCTCAGGCTAAAATAGAGGCGGCCGGGGGAAAGGTTTCACCTAAGGAGTAGGGCCGCTTCCAATGGCTTCGATGCGTGACTTCATCAAGAACCTGGCGACAGTCCTCCCAGAAATCCCCAAGCCGGAGAGGAAGCCGAGCCTCAATGAGCGCTTCATCTGGACCGGGTTCGCGCTCATCGTATACCTCGTGATGGCGGTCACCCCCCTCTGCGGTTTCGGGGGGGCCGGGAAGAGTACCGCTTCGACAGGGATATGTGCCATCACGGGCTCGACCGGCACAGACCAGCTGGCCTTCCTCAGGGTCGTGTTCGCCTCCACTCAAGGGACGCTCATGGAACTCGGAATTGGCCCTATAGTCACTGCGGGTCTGATCCTCCAGCTCCTCGTGGGTAGCGATATAATCAGGCTCGACATGAGCAACCCAGACGACAGGTCGATCTTCGGCTCGTCGACTAAGTTCCTTACACTGATCGTGATAGTCGGCGAGTCGCTGGCCTACATCTTCGGCGGCGCGCTGGGGGTCCTTCGCCCCGGCCAGGAGATCATAATCTTCGTCCAGCTCCTCCTCGCAAGCCTGACAGTTCTCCTTCTCGATGAGATGATTCAGAAGGGGTGGGGAATCGGAAGCGGGGTGAGTCTATTCATCCTGGCGGGGGTCTGCCAGACAGTGATGTGGTACACATTCACACCGATCTCGGTGGCGGTCACGCAGACCACTCAGGAGGTCTTCGGTTTCATCCCTGCTCTCATCAGTGCAATCTTCAACACGGGCTTCAGCTACGCCACGCTGGCGACCGTTGCCGTTAGGGGGTACAAGTACCCCAGTCTTCTCACATTCGTGCTCACGCTCGTCATGATACTCGTCCTAATCTACATCGAAGGCATCAGGGTGGAGCTCCCGATCACTTCGACGAAATACCGGGGCTTTCAGGGAGTCTATCCCATCAAGCTGCTATACGTCTCCAACATCCCCGTGATTCTAGTGTCTGCGCTAGGTGCAAACGTCACTTTCTTCACGAGGCTGCTCCACAACTACGTCGGCTCTTCGACGAACAGTTACGTGAACTATCTGGGCGTCTGGGGGAACGTGAACTCGTCCTTCCCGACGGGCGGACTCGCCTACTACATCACCGCGCCCCAGGGGGTGGACCAGACCATAGCCGACCCGGTCCATTCGGTGATCTATCTCCTGTATCTCGTGGGGATGGCCGTCCTGTTCGCAAGGCTGTGGGTGGAGATCGGCGGGCTCAACCCGAAGGCCGTGGCGAAGAACCTGATGGACGCCGACGTCCAGGTCCCCGGCTTTAGGAGGACTGGACTCTCCATCGAGCAGGTTTTGAGCCGCTACATTCCTACGCTGACCATAATAGGTGGCATTCTGATCGGCCTCATAGCAGGGGTCTCGGATCTATTCGGAGTGTTCGGGTCGGGAATCGGGATACTTCTGATGGTGGACATCATACTGCAATACTACCAGATGCTCCTCAAGGAGCAAGTCGAAGAAATCTCTCCGGCGCTGGCTGGGCTAATCGGAGCCGGCTAGGCATGCGGCTCCGGGTCGTCGTCGTCGGGATCCCGGGCGTCGGGAAGACTACCGTGGTGGAGAAGGCGAGGTCCGCCATGAGGAAGGCGAAGTTGGTCACATTCGGGACCGTCATGTTCGAGGAAGCTCTGAAGCTCAGGTGGGTGAAGGACAGAGACCAGATGAGGAGCCTTCCCGTGGAGAGACAAGGGAGACTCCAGAGGATCGCGGCTGCTAGGATCGCAAGGATGAGAGACGGGGTTGTCTTCGTGGACACGCACCTTTTCATCCGCACGCAGGAAGGGTTCTGGCCGGGGCTCCCATTCGACGTGGTCAGGGCGCTACAGCCTACCCACCTGGTGCTCGTGGAGGCCTCCCCTGAAGAAATCCTGGCCCGGAGACAGTCAGACAAATCGAGGCGCCGTGACACTCTCCGCGCTTCAGACCTGGAGTCCGAGCTCGCGTTGGCTCGGGCGTTCCTGGCGGTCTCCTCGACCCTCACCGGGGCCCCGATGCTGTTGGTGAGCAACAACAAAGGAAAGGCCGACGAGGCGGCTGACACAATCGTCAGGATGCTCAGGAAGGCTGCCTAGCCTTGCAGGCTAGGGGCAAGGGAAAGGGACAGCCGAGCGGCTCATCAGGCGCGCGGCTCCTGGTTTTCATCCTCCTCGCTGGGATTATCATCTACTTTCTCTACTACGCCGTCGGCCCCATCATTTCCCCAAAACCTGCACCCCAACGCCCCACGATAGCTCTGAACCCGGCCGCTGACATCGCAGGCTCGAACGTGTCGATTTCGGGCCAGTACCTGGCTCCTAACCGCACAGTCACGGCCAAGTACGGGAGCGAGCCCCTTGTTCTGGGCGGCCCTTGCACCACGGATTCGAAGGGGGTCCTATCCCGGTGCACCTTTCTGGTGCCGGCCTCCACCTCAGGGTCCTACAACGTAACCGTCAGCGATGGGACCAACAATCCGTCAACGAAATTCACGATCCCTGGAACCACCGTCCCCGAATCCACATTCCTCGTGACGCTCACCTCCGTCTGCCTTGGTCTGGCCACTCAGCTGGTTACCCGGCAAGTAGTCGACCTGAACGCGGAGAAGAAGATGAAGGCAGAGCTCACGGCGTTCAACAAGGAGAAGAGGGAAGCGACCCTCGCGAAAGACACGGCCAAGCTCGAGAAGCTGAAGAGAAGAGAGCTCGCGATGCGGCAGGAGCAGAGCAAGGTCCAGCTCGCCCGACTGAAGGTCTCGGGGATCACAATCGTTCCTCTCTTCGGCGTCTACTACCTTATGGCCACCTTCCTGGGGGGGTACAGCGTCACGGTTGCTTTCGCACCCTTCGTACACCTGGGCTTGCCGGTGCTCGTCGCATACGACGGAAGCGTCTCTTTGTTCTGGTGGTACTTCCTGAGCTCTTTCGTCTTCTCCACGATTCTCAGCCACCTGCTGCACACGACGACCTAGGTGAGCGTATCTGCATGAAGGCAATAATCGTCTCCGGGATGCCTGCTGTCGGAAAGACAACGGTATCTAGGCTCATTGCCCAGAAGCTTTCCGTCCCCGTCGTGGGCGGAGGGGATGTCCTGAAGGAGATGGCAGTCGAGGAAGGGTTCACGCCTGGGGGAGAGGACTGGTGGGACACCGAGGAGGGGATGAAGTTTCTGAGGGAGAGGAAGAAGGATCCTGACTTCGACAAGGAGGTGGACTCACGCCTGGTCAGGAAGGCAAAGAAGGGGGGCGTCGTCATTACCAGCTACCCACTCCCGTGGCTGACGCGGGAGGGCATCCGAGTCTGGCTCTCAGGATCGGTGGAAAACAGGGCCGAGAGGATGTCGAGACGGGACGGGATGGGTGCTGTGAGGTGCAGGAAAGTGCTGGCGGTAAGAGACACCGAGAACTACAAGCTCTACAAGAAAATATACCATATAGAGTTCGGGAAGGACTTCAGTCCGTTCGACCTCATAGTCGACACGGAGACTATCGACGAAGCCCAGGTGGCCGACATCATCTTCCACTTCGTCAAGAACAGGCGAGCCTGACATGCCTCCCAAGATGGTAGTTCTGGACGAAGAGCCCCCCGATCCGGAGCACGGGTGGAAACCGGCCGAGAGGCCGGCGGAGGCCATTCTCGAATACGGGCTCCTTCCCCTGGACAAGCCCAGGGGACCCACAAGCCACGAAGTCGTCGCCTGGGTCAGGAAGATGGTGGGGGTGGAGAGGGCAGGCCACAGCGGGACCCTCGACCCGCCGGTCTCGGGGGTGCTGCCCATCGGGCTGGGGGAGGCAACCAAGGCGCTGGGGCTGCTCCTGCTCTTCCCGAAAGAGTATTGGGGCGTGATGAGGCTCCACTCCGCGGTGCCGAGAAAGCGGCTCGACGTGGCGGTGGAGGAATTCAGAGGTGAGATCTTCCAACGCCCCCCGCAGCGTTCCTCGGTCAAGCGCGACGTCAGGAGCCGGACCATTCATGAGCTCGAGATTATCGAGTCAGGGGGGAATCTCTTCCTCTTCAGATGCCTCTGTGAATCTGGCACCTACATCAGGAAGCTTGTCTACGACCTGGGTGAGGTATTAGGGGTCGGCGCCACCATGGTGGAGCTCAGGAGGACGAAGGTGGGGCCGCTCACCGAGGAGAAGGGTCTCGTGACCTTGCATCAATTGAGCGACGCGATGTACAAGCTGAGGTCGGGGGAGGACGCGGCCCTCAGAGCACTCGTCCTGCCCATTGAGGACTCGCTCGCTTCTCTGGGGAGGGTGGTCCTGCGAGACTCCGCGGTGGAGGCGATCTGCCACGGTGCGCGGCTTGGCGTCCCCGGGGTCCTAGGCGTATCCGAGGGGCTGTCCATAGGGGAGACCGTGGCGCTGATGTCGAGCAAGGGCGAGCTCGTCGCCGTGGGAAAGGCCCTGATGACCACTGCGCAGATTGCCTCGACCTCGAAGGGGCTTGCCGCAACCACGGAGCGAGTTATCATGAGGCAGGGGACATATCCGAAGCTCTGGAAGAGCAAGAGCGCGAAGGAGCATCCCCCCCCTGCGGGGGACTCGAACCCCACGGCGCCACGGCGCCCCAACTAGCTCTTCACATAGTCGGGGATTCTATCGAAAGGCAGAAGCGTGTCGCAGTACTTGCACTGGAGTATCCTGTTCTTCTTCCAGGTGCCGAACTCCGGACTTACGGGCTCCCTCTCGGCGTTCGAAATGCACTGGACCTCCGGGCACCTTATCCTTCCTTCGATGGTGTCCGGGACCTTCGGCGTGTATTTGGTCACCTTCCATTCGTTGATGTAGTTGATGGTTATGCTCGGAAAGATGAGACAGAGAATGTCGGCTTCGCTTTCGTCCACATGCCATCTGTCTATCTTGATCATGTCCTTCCTCACGAGCTGCCTGCTGGTTACGTTCTGAAGGATTGCCACTGAGACATTCGCCTGGAGCTTCGCGAGCCTGTTGAGGCGGAGCACTTGGGCCACCAGCCCCGACTTCCAATCTGGGATATGGTCGACGACTGTTCCCTGTTCTATCTTCCTGACCAGCATCCCGGCTTCTGAGTCACTCTTCATTCTAGGTTCCGCCTCCTAGGATGAGATTGAAGAGGACCATCCTTAGCGGGAGGCCCGAGGCCGCCTGCGCAAAGTATCGCGCGTAGTTGGTGGCGTCCACCTCCGGTGCGAGTTCGTCGACCCTGGGGAGCGGGTGCAGAACCTTGAGTGAGGGTTTCACATCCCTGAGGGTCTCGAGGTTGACTTCGTACTTTCCTTTGACCCTCTCGAAGTCGGTGGGGTCTGGGATGCGTTCCTTCTGGATTCTGGTGACGTATAGGACGTCGAGCCCAGCGGCGACCGCCTCGAGGTCGGTCTCCTTCTTCGCTGTCACGCCCCTTTCGCTCAGGAAGTGCTCCACTTCGGGGCGAATTTGAAGGGCCTCGGGGGCGATAAAGCTGACTTCAACATCGTAGTTCGAGAGAGCGTACACGAGCGACGAGGCTGTCCTCCCGTACCTCAAGTCTCCGAGTATCCCCACCTTCAGCCCATCGATTCTCCCAAAGGCGCTCCTGATGGAGTACAGGTCGGTCATGGCCTGAGTCGGATGCTCCCTGCTCCCATCTCCTGCGTTTACGACGGGAATGTCTGTGATCTTGGCAGCGAACCTCGCGGCGCCCATTCGCTTGTGCCTTATCACGAAGCAGTCGGTCCCATAGCCCTCGAACATCCTTATCGTATCGTGGAGTGTCTCCCCTTTCGAGACCGACGTCCCCTCAGCATCCGAGAACCCCGAGACCTTCATCCCCAGGTTGCGAGCCGCAATCTGGAAAGTCGAGTACGTCCTGGTAGATGGCTCAAAGAACAGCAGGGCTGCCAGCTTTCCCTTCAACGCCCCCTCGAGGCTACCAGGGTGCTTCCCGAGGTCATCGACGGCCTGGAAGAGCTGCTCCAGCTGGGTGCGCTTGAAGTCCTTGGCGCTGACGACGTCCCTGCCGAGGAAATCGGAAGTCAACCTTTTCTTCTCCTACAACCTGAAAATCTCGATGGAAGACTCGTTGGGCGTTCTCGTTGCAAACGGGCCGCCCGCAGAACCCTGCCGCTTATCTTGAACCCTCGCTGAATTTCGTCGACATCCGTTATAAGGTTTCTCGGCTTTTGGTGTGGCCCTTCTACCTGCTCTTCGGTTGGACGGCTATCAGGATGTCTTTGTCTGAAGCAGGTCTGTGTGGGTGCGCTTATTCCTTGTATTGTGTTACTCCCACCGCGCAGAATCGCCCCATCGCGGCACCGACGACTTTCCGAGCAAGCCTTTCCACTCTCTCGGCTCGGTCTGAATCAGAGCCAATATCGTGATGTGTTCACCCAAGAACTCGCGTCTGCTCTCGATAGCCTTAAATGCGCTTTGGGAATCCGCCCATCTTCCAGAGTGGCCAAGGCAAAGGACGAGGCGCTTCTTCTTCTGGAGGACGGGTCGATTTTCTTCGGTCGAGCCCTGGGCGCCGAGGCACAGGCTATCGGGGAAGTGGTGTTCACTACCGGGATGGTTGGCTATTGCGAGTCCCTGACCGACCCATCATTTGCAGGCCAGGTTCTGTGCTTCACCTACCCTCTCATCGGGAACTACGGCGTCCCGTCGTATGACCATAAGGACTCGTTCGGTCTCCCGAGATTCTTCGAGTCGCGATCAATCAAGGTGAAAGGGATCGTTGTACAGGAGGCATGCAGGATCCCTAGCCACTGGGCTTCAGAGAGAACGCTGAACGAGTGGCTCGAATCCGAAAGAATCCCAGGAATTGAAGGCGTGGACACGAGGGCTCTGGTGACGAAATTGAGGGAATTTGGTGTCATGATGGGAGTGATTGCGAGCGGAGACGCGACCAACAACATCGAAGAGTTGCGCGGCGCTCTCCGCCGAGCCGCTGCATATTCGACCCTAAGCCTCGTACGGAGCGTCACTCCAAGCACGCCTGCGGTATACGGGCCCGATGGCCCTCGGGTGGTTCTCTTGGATTGCGGCGCAAAGAACGGGATACTGAGAAACCTGCTCAAGCGAGGATACCAGGTCGTCTCGATGCCGTTTGACTCCACGTACTCCGAGGTCATGAAGTGCATGCCAGCGGGAGTCGTAGTGACTAACGGCCCCGGGGATCCGCAACTCTGTCGTGAGACGGCAAAGTGCGTCGGCGCGTTGGTGGAGTCGGAGGTGCCGGTGCTGGGAATATGCCTCGGGGAACAGATCATCGGGATGTCCCAAGGGGTCGAGACATTCAAGCTCAAGTACGGTCACAGGGGTCAGAACAAGCCCTGTGTCGACCTCACAACCGGCAGGGGATACGTCACTAGCCAGAACCACGGCTACTCCCTCGACCCGAAGACGATGGCCGGGACTGACCTCAGGCCCTGGTTCGTGAACTCCGACGACCACACTATCGAGGGGGTTCAGCACGTCCGCAGACCCTGCATGGCGGTCCAGTTCCACCCGGAGGCCATGCCAGGCCCCTACGATACCGGTTTCATCTTTGACAAGTTCGTGGGGCTCATGACAAACGCGCACCAGGGAGGTGAGAGATTCGGGACGTGAGAGCGTAAGCAAGGTCCTTGTCTTGGGGAGCGGGGCAATAAAGATCGGAGAAGCGGGCGAAAGCTGGTAGAACCGGCCGCAAATTCGACTACTCCGGCAGCCAATGCCTCAAGGCTCTGAAGGAGGAGGGGGTGTCCTCTGTGCTCGTCAACCCCAACATCGCGACTATTCAGACAAGTGAACAGTTCTCCGAGCGGATTCACTTCGTCCCGGTCAATCTGGAGTCAGTGAGCGGGGTCATAGAGCGCGAAAGACCAGACGCGATCCTCCTCGGATTCGGAGGGCAGACGGCCCTCAATTGCGGGATCCAGCTCGCTGACTCTGGCGTCCTGCAGAGGTACGGGGTCAGGGTTCTGGGGACCCAGATTGAGGGAATCAGGCTTACGGAGGATAGGGACCTGTTCAAGCAGACTATGCAGGGGATAGGCGTCCCGGTCCCCAGAAGCAAGGCGGCTTACTCCCTCGAAGAGGCGAGCAGGGTGGCGGGGGAGCTGGACTTTCCGGTCATCATACGGGTGGCCTTCACATTGGGCGGAAAGGGGGGAGGGGTTGCACGCGACGCCCGCGAGCTGGCTGCCATCGTCGAAAAGGGGCTCAAAAGCAGCCTCACTCACCAGGTCCTCGTCGAGGAGTATCTTGGAGGCTGGAAGCAGATCGAGTACGAGATAATGCGCGACGGCGATGGCAACAGCATGACGGTCTGCAACATGGAGAACATGTTGGGGATGCGGGTTCACACTGGGGACAACATAGTCATCGCCCCCTCGCAGACTCTCACGAATGCCGAGTATCATCTGCTGAGGTCTGCTTCCCTCACTGCAGGGAGGAGGTGCGGCATAGTGGGGGAGTGCAACATCCAGTTCGCCCTGGACCCGGCCTCGGAGAGGCACGCCGCCATAGAAATCAACGCGAGGCTCTCCCGTTCGTCGGCTCTCGCTTCCAAGGCGACCGGCTACCCGCTCGCCTACATTGCGGCCAAACTCGCGCTGGGGTATACGCTGAACGAACTCAAGAACAAGGTCTCAGGGGTCACCAGCGCCCTGTTCGAACCTTCCCTCGACTATCTCGTTGTGAAGATGCCGAGGTGGGACACGGACAAGTTCGACGGAGGGGTCAGGAGAATAGACACTTCGATGAAGTCAATCGGGGAGGTCATGGCAGTCGGGCGCGGATTCGAAGAGGCCATCCAGAAGGCAGTGAGGATGTCCAACCCGGGGTTTGACGGGGTCGTCCGAGATGGGCCTCTGGCAGACATCGAGACCCTTGCCAGTCGGCTCCTGCACCCGACCGATACCATTCTCTTCGACTTGGTCGACGCCCTGAGGGGGGGACTGTCCGTCCCCGAGGTCAGCTCGAAGAGCGAGGTCGACAAGTGGTTTGTGGAGAAGTTGGGGAACATAGTGAGTTTCCACGCTGAGCTGGCGCAGGTCCACCCTGGAACCATCCCAGGCTCCATGACACTGACCGAGGCGAAGAAGCTTGGTTTCTCCGACAGGCAACTCGGGAGACTGCTTGGGTCCGACGAGGACAGGGTGAGGGAGAGCAGACTGGGCATGGGAATACGCCCCGCTACCAAGGTGATAGACACGCTTGCGGCCGAGTGGCCTGCAAAGACCAACTACCTCTACCAGACCTACAATGCGGCAGTCGACGAAGCTCCCGCGACACCGAGGAGGAAGGTGATTGTCCTCGGCGCTGGCCCCTACAGGATTGGGAGCTCGGTGGAATTCGACTGGGGGACCATGAACATGGCCTGGGCCCTCAAGGAGTGCGGGGTCGACGAAGTCGTCGTCGTGAACTGCAACCCGGAGACCGTTTCAACCGACTTCGACATGAGCGACAGGCTCTACTTCGAGGAGCTTACTGTAGAGAGGATACTCGCGATTTACGAGCGCGAGAGGCCGGAGGGGATGGTCCTCTGCGTGGGAGGGCAGACCCCCAACGACCTTGCCCTGGAGCTGGAGAAGCGAGGCGTCAGGGTGCTCGGCACCTCCTCCCAATCGGTCGAGGCTGCCGAGGACAGGTCGAAGTTCAGTGCCCTCCTCGACCGGCTTGGCATCCCCCAGCCTGCCTGGGGCAGCTTTAGGTCCCCGGGCGAAGCCGCGGTCTTCTGCTCTCGGATCGGGTATCCTGTCATCGTAAGGCCCTCCCACGTCCTGAGCGGCTCGGCCATGAGGGTGCTATGGGGGCCGTCCGAGCTCGAGACCTACGTCTCGAGAGCGCTGAGGGCCAATCCCAACTACCCGGTGACGGTCAGCGAATTCCTGCAGGGTGCGAGGGAGGTCGAGGTCGACGCGGTGTCGGACGGGACGAACACGGTCATAGGGGCTGTGGTCGAGCACGTCCAGGACGCGGGGATCCACTCGGGGGATGCCATAATGTCCATCCCGGCCACCTCCATAACAAACGCAGCAGGAGAGAAGATACGCGCGTACACGAAGAGCATCGCCAGGGAGTTGCGGGCTAGGGGTCCTCTTAACGTCCAGTTCCTGGTCAAGGGGAGATCGGTGTACGTCATCGAGTGCAACCTCCGCGCCTCGAGGTCCCTGCCCTTCGTCTGCAAGGCGACAGGGGTTAACCTGATTGACGTCGTGGCCCCTGCCATCCTCGGCGGGAAACTCAAGCGGACGACAGACGTGGAGAAGCCTAGACGTTTCGCTGTGAAGGCCCCCCAGTTCTCTTTCCTGCAGATTGACGGCGCGGACCCGAAGCTCGGAGTGGAGATGCGGTCCACGGGCGAAGTCGCGTGCTTCGGGGATACCTTCCCCGAGGCACTCTCGAAGGCCTTGACAGCCACGGGGCGAAGAGTCCCTGCGAGGGGGGACAAAGGGATTCTCCTCCTGGAAGAGGGCCAGAGGGAGGAATCCTTCGGGGATCTCCTTGGCGATTTCGGAAGGGAGGGAGTAGAGTTCACGACTGTTTCGGAGGGCGACCAGACTGAGAGGCTCGATGAGGCCCTCTCGAACATCTCACAGGGAAAGGTCTCGCTAGTCCTGTCCTTCAACGCGAACTCGAACAGGGAGAGCGAGGCGCTTCACAAAATTCGGAGAAAGGCGGTCGACCTGCAGGTGCAGGTCGTTGCCACGAGGGAAGAGGCGGAAGCGATGCTGCTCTGCATGCGAGCGTGACTGAGACTCTTTCGGAGCTCCCTCGGCAGCGCGTCCGTTGTCTATTTAAGCGGGGTGACGTGAGGCGGCCTCACGCCGGGGTCGCCTAGCTCGGTAGGGCGCAGAGCTCTGTACGCGCAAGCCTGGAAACGTGACCACGGGACAGCCTGTCTCGCGAAAGCGGGTCGAGGGTTCGAATCCCGCTCGCAGAGGGCGGGTGAAAGTCCCTCCCCCGGCGCCTAACTCCATCGTGGGCAATGCATGGCCCAGACAACGGCAGGCTCCACAAACGCTATAAGCCCAGTGCAGAAGGCGCAGTCAAGTGCCAAGGCCCGATAAAGGACTGAAGGTCGGCCTCACTTTCGACGACGTGCTTCTGGTTCCGAAATCCTCAGCGATCACCTCGCGGCGGGGTGTCAATACTGCATCCTGGTTTTCCCGAAGGATCAGGCTGAACATTCCCGTAGTCAGTGCCAACATGGACACTGTGACCGAGTCCTCAATGGCGATAGCGATGGCGCGTCTTGGGGGCATCGGGGTCATTCACAGGTTCATGTCGGTGGAGGAAGAAGTCCGCGAAGTCGCAAGGGTCAAGCGGTCAGAAGGGGTTGTCATCGAGGACCCAGTGACCCTTGAGCCGGAAAAGACGGTCGAGGATGCTAGAGACGTCATGGCCGAGCGCCAGGTGGGTGGGATCGTAATCGTCGACGAGAAGAGGAGAGTATTGGGGCTCGTGACGCGCCGGGACATCAACTTCGAGGATGACTTCTCAAGGAAGCTAAGCGCTGTCATGACCCCGAGGAGAGAGCTCGTCACGGCTCCAAAAGGGGTCAAGTTGGACGACGCAAAGCAGATTCTGCGCCGAAATAAGGTGGAAAAGCTTCCCCTTGTCGACAGGCAGGGGAGGCTTTCTGGTCTGATCACAGCCAAGGACATCATGAAGATCAAGCAGTTCCCGCTGGCGACGAAGGATGGGAAGGGCCGCCTAAGGGTTGCGGCAGCCGTTGGCGTCAAGGGCGACGGGATCATTCGCGCTCGGAAGCTTCTCGACGCTGGGGCAGACGCCCTTGTCGTGGACATTGCTCACGGGCACTCGGAACACGCCATCGAAACGGTAATGAAAATCAAGAAAGAGCTGGGGGACGTTGAGATTGTCGCTGGCAATGTAGCGACCTCCAGGGGGACGCTAGACTTGATCAGGGCGGGGGCCGATTCGGTAAAGGTGGGTGTCGGCGCGGGGAGCGTCTGCGTCACGAGGGTGGTGACTGGATTCGGCGTCCCGCAGCTCACCGCAATAATCGACAGCGCGCAGGCCGCCGCCGCGGAGGGGGTACCGGTAATCGGAGATGGAGGGATACGGAATCCAGGAGACGTCACCAAGGCCATCGCAGGAGGCGCCTCGACCGTTATGATTGGCAGCCTGTTCGCCGGCACCGAAGAGAGTCCGGGACCAACTATCCTCAGGGAAGGCATCAGATACAAGCTGACCCGGGGGATGGCTTCCCTCGCGGCTTCGATTGACAGGCGCGTCCGCGAGGGTGGACAGCGTGCCGGAAGAGGGGAGCTGGTCGAGGAGGCCATCGAGGAAAGCGTCCCCGAAGGGGTCGAGGGACTCATTCCCTACAAGGGAGGGGTCGAGGGGGTCGTCAAGGAACTTCTGGGAGGGCTCCGCTCAGGCATGAGCTACAGCGGGGCGGCCACCATCGATGAGCTTCGGAAGAACGCCGAATTCATGAGAATCACCTCTGCCGGGTACAAGGAAAGCCTGCCTCACGACATCAAGAGGGTGATGTAGAAACGAGTAACCTGACCGTCGTCGGCCTCCAATGGGGAGACGAGGGAAAGGGCAAAGTCGTCGACTTCCTAGCTGGGGGGTTCGATGCCGTGGTCCGCTTCAACGGCGGGAGCAACGCAGGCCACACCGTCGTCTTGGCCGGCAGAAAGTACACATTCCATCTGGTCCCGTCGGGAGCCCTGAAGGGAAAGGAGCTGCTTATCGGGGCGGGGGTGGTCCTGGACCCGGAGGTTCTCGCTGAAGAGCTCAAGATCCTGCCGGCAGCGGCACGGAAGCGAATAACCGTCGACGGTAGATGCACCCTCGTGTCCCCGCTGGAGAAGGAGTTCGACAGCCTCCTCGAGAGGATGAGAGGATCCGCCGCGATCGGCACGACAAAGCGGGGGATAGGGCCTTCATACGCCATGAGGGCTCTGAGGCTCTCTCCCCGAGTCTCCGACCTGATAGATGGGTTCGAACTCCAAAACCTGCAAGCGTTCTACAAGAGCGTCGGCATCTCCTCTGAAGGCCTGAATGGTTGGGCCGCGTCGACGGTCCGCCTGCTGAAGGGTCTCTCGGGAGACGTCGCATCCAAGATTGAATCGATCAACAATCATGGTGGAGCGGTCCTTTATGAGGGGTCTCAGGGGACGTTGCTCGACCTGCTCCACGGAAGCTACCCCTACGTTACCAGTTCGCACACCATAACCAGCTACGTCCCTGCCGCGCTTGGAATCCCTCCTTCGCTGGCTGGCGAGCCCCTGGGCGTAGCGAAGTGCTACACGACGAGGGTCGGAAGCGGCCCATTTCCCACTGAGCTCAAGGGCACGGTGGGCGATTCGATTAGGAAGCTGGGAAACGAGTTCGGATCCACGACCGGTCGTCCCCGGCGAGTGGGATGGCTCGATCTGGTCGCCTTGAAGTACGCACTCAAGCTTAACGGTGCCAAGAAAGTCGCAGTCACGAAGCTCGACGTCCTGTCGAAGGTCAGAGAGCTCAAGGTGTGTACCGCCTACAGGGACAACGGCGTCGAGACGAACAGTTTTCAGAAGTCCCTCCCTCATCTCGACGATGTCGAGCCAGTCTACGAGGCCCTTCGCCCGCTTTATGGCGCGGATTTCGGGGGCCCACTTCCCGGACAGGCCAGGGACTTCATCGACTTCCTGGAGCGGGAGCTCGGCATCCAGGTAGTCCTCGTGTCTCACGGGGACGAGAGGTCGAGTACGACCCAACTGGGACGCTAGGCTCAGGGCTTTAGTCCGGAGCGGGTAGGCGCGGCCCTAGACTGACTAGGCCTTGAATACCCACCTGAGGTCGGGGGGGTCGGTCCTCTTCTCGACCCTCTCATTGATCGCGTGGGCGACCAGTGGAAGAGCCAGTGTTATGTCGGCGTAGAGAGTCGCCTTCTTCGCCTGGGAAGATATCTTCCCCCAGCTGATGGCTTCCTCAAGAGTGCAGCCGGAGAGTCCGCCCCACTGGGGACTGTCCGCCGTTATCTGAATGGCGTATTCGTGGGGGGTCTCCTCGTCCCCTCCCTGCGCCAGGGACTTGATTATGGTAGACAGTTGAATCGTGTCCTTCGGGACTCCTCCGCCTAGGTATACGACGCCCGTTCTCTTCGTCTTCTCGGCGATCTGGGCGAGCTCCTCCATGTCCTTCGTCTGGTCAAGCCTGATCATCTTCCCCTTCTTCCTCTTGAGTAGGCTCAGGGCCACCCCGTAGCCGCTGTCGATCAGTCCCGGAGAGTACATGGGGACCTTGTGCTTGAATGCTGCCGCAACTATGCTGTTGACCCCCCTGTCCGTTAGGAATTCCCCGAAGAGGTACAGGAATTCTCGGGTGGAGTATGTCTTCCCGCCGTCGAGTGTCTCGGCGAACTTGTAAATCGTGTCCTCGAGCTTCCTGTACTCCATCTCGTCGGCATACACGTCATAGAACCGGTCAATCTTCATCTTCAGAAGCTTCTCGTCGTCCGCGAGCCACGTCCCTTGGTAGTAGTGGTAGCCGAGCGCCTCCAGAATGTCTTCGGAGATGTTGGCCCCCGAGCTTACTACCACGTCCACATACCGCTTCTCGACGAGCCACCTGATTATCTTCCACTGGCCGGTAGTGCTAAGGGACCCTGTCAGCCCCATGAAGATCGTGAGGCCCTTCTGCTTTACCATGTCGCTCCATATCCCCGCCACCTCCCCCAGTTTCTTCCCTTGGAACCCGGTCTGGGACATCGCGTGCAGGAGGTCGGAGACGCTCTTCTTGTTGACCTCTAATGTGCGGACAGGCTTGGAGAGTGCTTCCTTCTTGGACACCACGCCCCTCCGTTCCGTGAATCCTCTTTATTGCTTTACTTGACGGTGACAGACTTCGCGAGGTTCCTCGGGTAGTCCGGGTCCTTCCTCTTGGCGACGGCCATCTCGTAGGCCAGTAGTTGAAGGGGAATCGCCTCAACTATGGGCATGAACTTCGGTGGGACCCTCGGGACCCGCAGGAAGTGGGCGTAAACTTCGTCGGGATGGTCTGAGACTCCTATTATCTCTGCTCCTCTCGCCTTCAGCTCCTCCGCGTTTGAGAGGACGTCAGCATGTGACTCCCCGGACGGGTTGATCACCACCACCGGTGTCCCCTTTTCGATGAGCGCAAGGGTCCCGTGCTTCAGCTCGCTTGCGGGCATGCCTTCTGCGTGGATGTAAGAGAGCTCCTTGAGCTTGAGCGCCCCTTCAAGTGCCACGGGGCTGTGGTACCCCCTCGCTACGAAGTAGAAGTCAGGCCTCCCCTTGAACCTGGCCACAACCTCCTTGACCTTTTCCGCCGTCTGCAGTGCCCCCTTCACTCCCTGCGAGAGCTCTTTCATCCCGTTGGTCCGCCTCCTCCCGAGGACCGCATCGACCACGAGGTTCACGACGACAACCTGAGCGGTGAAACTCTTTGTCGCGGCCACCCCCACTTCTGGGCCGCAGTTCAGGAGGAGCGTCCAGTCGCTCTCCCGGGCGAGGGTCGAGCCCGCCGCGTTTACGATTGAAAGGACCTTCGCCCCCCTCTTCCTCGCTTCTTTGACCGCCTCCAGCACGTCCGCCGTCTCGCCGCTCTGCGACAGCGTCACCACCACGGAGCCTTTGCCTACGAACCCGGCGTGCTCCTTGAACTCGCCTGCGAGGATGGTCTCACACCTTAGCTTCGCCTCGTTCTGGAGCCGGAACTTCATTAGGAGACCGGCGTGGTAGCTTGTGCCTGCCGCCGTGATGAACACGGACTTGGACCTCTTGATGGCGGCTGCGAACTCCGCTAGGCGTCTGGGGTCTTGGACCGAGGCGCTGATCACACTCTGGGGTTGCTCGTGGATTTCCTTCAGGGTGTGGTGGGCAAAGTCGGCCTTGGATAGGTCCGAGAGCTCCCAGGCGACCTGCGTGGGCTTCCTCCTCACTTCGTGGCCGTTCCTTCTGAAGATTCTTGCCCCGTCCTTGGTGATTTGGACCACCTCGAGGTTGTCCAGAAATATCGAGCGGTCTGTGTGCTCGATGAACGCGAGGATGTCGCTGGCGATGAACATCTTCCTGTCGCCGACCCCTACTATGAGCGGGGCGTCTTTCCTGGCTCCGATGATGGTGTCGGGCCTGTCTTGGAACATCACCGCTATCGCGTACTGCCCCCGAAGCTTCTTCGTCGCGGAAAGCGTGGCCTTCACAGGGTCCTTGTGCTTCTTGTACTCCTGCTCGATTAGGTGGGCTATCACCTCCGTGTCTGTCTCGCTCCTGAATCTGTGCCCCTTCGCCAGCAGGTCCTTCTTCAGGGGAAGATAGTTCTCGATGATGCCGTTGTGGACGACCGCAACGAGCTCACGGCAGGACGTGTGGGGGTGGGCGTTGGCATCCGTGACTCCGCCGTGTGTGGCCCACCTCGTATGCGCCATTCCGATGGTTCCTCCGAGGCCGGAGAGCCTCTGCTTTGCTTCGATGTCGTTTATCCTGCCTGCCCCCTTCTTTACCCCCAGCTTTCCGTCGTCTATGGTCGCCATGCCGGCCGAGTCGTAGCCACGGTACTCTACTCTCCGTAGCCCGCTGAGTAGAATGCTGGCCACAGGCTCTTCGGCCACACAGCCGACTATCCCGCACATGTCCTTCCACGGTGATTTCGGGGGGTAATAACTCCCGCAAATGACTTTCCTCGACCCTGCAGGCCTTTTTTGGAGGGGTCAGCTCTCCGCCAGCCCCCTTTCGTCTCAGACCATGCAAACCAATTTAAGCACTGTCGCATAGGTGGGCAACCATGGGCAGGGAGAAGCTGCTTTTCGACCCTTCTTCCAAGGGCGGCATGGCCAAGAGGGTGCTGGTCTCAGGCCGGCCGGAGGACTTCAAACCAGCTTCGGGGAAGGTTGGACAGAGGATTCTGGAGCTCCTCTGCACAGGCCCGAAGTACCCTGCCGAGATCGCAAGGGCCCTCGACGTGTACCACCAGACGGTCTACTACCACGTGGGGCGTCTCGAGAAGGCGGGGCTGATCGCACGGGTCAGGAGCCAGGTGATCAGGGGGGGAGAGGCAAACCTCTTCGCGCTCTCCTCTGACGGGTACGCAGTCGAGTTTCCGGTCAAGGGGGAAAGGATGCCGACCATCGCCTCCGCCTCGCGCTCGAAGGCCCTCGGCAGGTTCTTCCACGAGTTCGTCAATGACGGAGAGCTCGACGCTTGGATTGTTGTCGGTTCACCTGTCCCTCACGGGGCGGGGGAAACACAGGCGCGTGACGGGCACTACGCGGTCCAGCTCGGCTTCGCCCTCGGGCAGTTCGTGCGTCTCCCCGAACGCTTTCCCGTGAAGCTCGACGTCGACATCAAGTCGGAGAAACTCCTCGGGTCCAACATGATAGTCGTTGGGGGCCCCCGGACCAACATCGTCGCGGAGGAGCTGAACCCGGGCCTCCCGATCAGGTTCAAGCAGGGGGGCTTCTGGGGCTCTATCACAGACGAAGCTGGCCGGCTCTACAATTCGGAGCTGGACTGCATCGTCGCCAAGGTGAGGAACCCGTGGAATCGCGAGAAGAACTGCGTACTCGCCGCAGGGCTGACTGGCGCAGGAACCAAGGCGGCGATAATCGGAATCTGCAATCAGGCCGAATCGCTCTTTCAGGGGTATACGCGGGGAGATTATGTCTGCGTGTTGCGTGGGATGGACAGAGACGGGGATGGGAAGGTGGACTCCGTGACCGCGCTGAAGACTCTGTAGGGTCTAGGCCCTTCTGCCGCGCCTGCCGCCCTTCTTCCTCGTCGTGTCGTGCGGAATTGGGGTGACATCCTCGATCCTTCCGATCCTGAAACCGGCCCTCGCGATGGCCCTGATTGCTGCCTGGGCGCCAGGGCCGGGAGTCCTGGGCCCGGTCCCTCCGACGGCTCTCACCTTGATGTGCACCGCCGTAATTCCCTTCGACTTGGCTGACTCGGCGGCTGCAGCTGCACTCCTCATCGCGGCGTACGGAGACGACTCGAATCTGTCGGCCTTGACGTGCCTTCCTCCTGAGGAGAAGCCGATTGTCTCGGCCCCGGTCAGGTCGGTGATGTGGACTATCGTGTTGTTGTAGCTGGAGTAAATGTGGACGACTCCCCATTTGTCCTTGAGCACCTCTTCTTCTACAGTCATCTCTCATCACTTCTGCGGCGCAGGCTCCGCTGGGGGCGCTCCGGGAGCAGGGGTGGGTTCTGTCGGGGGAGGCGGCGCCGGCGCTTCCTCGGCAGGCTTGGTCTCTTCGACTCGGACGAGCTTGATTTCTGGCTCCTCGAGTCTGTTTATGCCATATCCTGGTATCTTGATTGTCCTTTCCCCCACTACGACGTGCCCATGGACAATCAGCTGCCTTGCGTGCAGGGGCGAGAGGGCCATTCCCTTCTTGAAGACCATTGTCTGGAGCCGCCGAGCCAGGACGTCCTCCACTGTCAGGCTGAGGATGTCGTCTAGGCTCGCTCCTTCTGCCACGAGTCCCTTCCTCCGCAGGCTGTCGAGAAGCTTCTTCTCCTCTCTGAGTCTGACCTGCTCGGTCGCAGCAAGTAGTGTCCTGGCCTGCTTTCTCATGGAGCTCAGCTGAGTCTCGGCTTTCCAGAGTTCGCGTTTGTTTCTGAGACCGAAATTGCCTAGAAGGTACAGCTCTTGGGCCAGCTGGTCAGCTCGCCACGGACTCCTCGGCCTGCTGTACTTCTTTCTCGCTTTCTTAGGATCTCCCAACTGTGACTACTCTTCCTTCTTTGCGGCAGCCTCCTTCGCGGCCGCCTGAAGTACCGCCTTCCTCACCCCTACGGTTCTCCCCTTCCTTCCAGTAGTTCGGGTCCTCTGCCCTCGTACTTTCAACCCGAGACCGTGCCTCACTCCTCTCCAGCTCTGCACGTTCCTCTCTGCCTCGATGTCGTTCTTGATGGCGAAGTCCAAATCCGACCCCAGAAGCTGCTTGCTGTCCCCGGCCTCGGGGTCCTTCCTCCTGTTGTAGTACCACTGCGGAACCTGTGAGGTCGACGAGCCCTGGATTGTCCTTTCGATTTCCTTGACCTGGTCCTCTGTCAAAGTGCCGAGCCTCGCTTTCGGATCTAGTCCGAGCCGATTTACTACCGTGTTGGCGAAGCTGTAGCCGACCCCCCTAAGATCCGAGAGGGCCGCAATCAGCTTCTTGCTCCCTTCAAGGTCCTTCCCTGCTATTCTCACGAGGTGCCTGAATTCGGCGGCGGTCGACATTAGATAGACCAGCCCAAGCCCCTGAGGTTATAAGTTTTGGTCGTACATGAAGCGGTCTCTTCCGGCATGCCGAAGCGGTGATGAGGATTTGACCGCTCACGGCGAGAAACGCGGGCGCGACAGCGTTGGCTTCTATCCGTTCGACTCACCGATGAAACGGCCAAAACTTTTTAACCACAATCCTCACCCGAGCCGCGAAAACTGGCGTTTCATGATGTCACAGGCTTGTGTCCCAGCGGGTGTACTCCTTGCCTAAGGTAAAGGTCCTAGAGGAGGCGACGAATTCAGTTACGCTTCAACTCGAGGGGATCGACAGGAGCTATGCCAACGCTGTCCGGCGCTTCTGCATTGCAGAGGTCCCTTCCATGGCGATCGACGACGTCGTGATCCTCGAGAACTCCTCTGTCCTGTACGACGAGATCCTTGCCCACCGACTAGGGATGGTCCCCATCAGGACCGACCTCGAACGATATGTCCTCCCAGAGAAGTGCGACTGCGGGAGTCCTCTGGGATGCCATAAGTGCCGGGTCCTCTTCGTCCTCGACGCGAAGGGGAAGGAAAAAGTCAGCACAGTATACTCCGGGGACCTCGTGTCGGAAGACAGAGAGATACGTCCTGTGAGCGAAACTATCCCCCTCGTCAAGCTCGCCACGGGACAGTCTGTCAAGCTCGAAGCGTATGCAAGGCTCGGCAGAGGGAAGGAGCACGCCAAGTGGCAGCCATGCACCGTGGCGGTCCTGACGGACGGAAAGGGCGATGGGACGTTCAACCTGATGGTGGAGTCAGCGGGGGGCCTCCCGGCGAGACAGATTGTGCTGCAGGCTATCAAGCTCCTGGAAGAGAAACTGAAGGAGATTCAGGTCTCAGTGGCGGGTGGAGCAGAATGACCTCCCCCAACCCGATACTCCGCCGAACGTTGGTTCTCCTCGAGCGGGCAGGAAAGGAAGGGAAAGCACCAGTGTGGTCGGCGGCGTCGCAACTGCTCCGCAGGTCCGCCTCTTCGAGGGTTGAGGTGAACCTTGGGAGAATCTCCCGGATGGCCAAGGACGGGGAGGCGATATTCGTCCCCGGGAAGGTTCTCGGCTTCGGCCTCATCGACAAGAGGGTGACAGTTGGCGCCTTCACGTTCTCGGCCTCAGCCAAGAGCAAGATTCTAGCCACAGGAGGTTCAGTCCTGACCGTAGATCAGTTCGTGAAAAAGTTCCCAGACGGGAGCGGTGTGAAGCTTGTCGAGTGAAGACCGAACCCTGTACGTTGATGCGACGAACCAGATCGCTGGAAGGCTGTCTTCGCGGGTCGCAAAATTGCTGCTTACGGGCAAGAGGGTGATTGTAGTAAACTCGGAAAAGGCTCTGATCTCGGGTTCGAGAAACTCCGTGATGACTCAGTGGACAGAGAAGCTTGAGCTTAGCAGCCGGGTCAACCCAATCTACGGGCCGATTCACCCCAGGAGGCCCGACAACATACTCAGAAGGATGATTAGGGGGATGGTCCCCAGAAAGAAACCGAAGGGCGCGATGGCTATGAAGAGGCTCAGAGTGTACATTGGTGTCCCTGCCGGCGTGAAGGGGGAGAAGCTGACGAAGTTCGACGACGCGGCGGCGACGCGGCCAATCCCTGTCTATGTCACAATGACGGAGCTATCCAAGAACCTTGGGTGGAGCGGAGAGTAGTGGTCAACCCAGCGAAGACCCCGGTCAAGAAGGCTCCCAAACTCTATTCAGGGGCCAGGAAGACCGCTAGGGCAACCGCCGCCATAAGCCCGGGGGCCGGGAGAATAAGGGTAAACGGAACGCCTCTCGAGCTTTGGGAACCCGAGCCTGCTCGGCTCCATCTCGCTGGTCCAGTTGCGGTCGTCGGCGAGCTGAGAGAGAAGTACGACATCGACGTCAGTGTCTCCGGCGGGGGCTTCATGGGTCAGGCAGACGCAGCGGCGATGGCCATTGCCCGCGCCTATGTCGACCAGGTAAGGGGGAGTGAAATGAGGGAGAGAATGAATGCATACAATAAATACCTGCTTTCGGGGGATCCAAGACAAGCTGAGCCCAAGAAATTCGGTGGTCCGGGAGCGCGAAGAAAGCGCCAGAAGAGCTACAGGTAGAACTTGACATGATGGTACCAATCAGATGCTTCACCTGCGGAAGCCTCATCGGCGACAAGTTCGCCAACTTCAGCTCGCGAGTGAGGGGAGGGGAGGACCCAGCTAAGGTGCTCGACGATCTCGGGGTAAAGAGGTACTGCTGCAGGAGGATGCTGATCTCATCAGTCGACGTCATCGACCAGGTCATACCCTTCTACAGCAAGCAGGCAGAGTCATAGCAATCGAGGTCGAAGTGGGAATGTCTGAGTTCGAAGAGGACGAAGCTGGCTCCGCGGAGAAGATGGTTGTTCCCCAACTCTCTGAGAAGGCTCTCCTCGCCACGGGCATCAGGATCGGGACCCCTGTCAGGACCAAGACAATGGAACATTTCACCGCCCGCCCCCGGCCAGACGGCCTGCACATGATCGACTACTCGAAGACCCTCCAGAGGGTCGACGTCTCTGGGAAACTCATCGCCTTCGTCGGGGCGAAGAACACCGTCGTCTACACGAGCAGGGAGCACGGCACCGTCGCTGTCAAGAAGTTCTGCGAGCTCACCGGAGCCCTGCCGTTGATAGGTCGGTTCATGCCAGGGACCTTCACAAATCCGCTCTATCCTGGGCACCTCGACGCCGAGCTGGTCGTGGTGGCCGACCCGAACTCCGACGCCCAGGCCATAATCGAAGCGGGAAAGCTTGGGGTCCCGGTGATAGCGGTCTGCGACACAGACAACGTCACGGACGACATAGACCTAGTCATCCCCGGCAATAACAGAGGCCGCAAGGCGATCGCAGCAATATTCTGGCTGTTGGCCAGGGCTACTCTCGCCTACTCGAATGCACTCGCTTCGGACCAGCCGATGAAGTACAGCATCGAGGACTTCGAGACGAAGCTGGAGGAAGAGCCGAAGCCGGAAGCCCTCGAGTAATGCATATCAGGCTCTGGGCAGCCGCCGCAGTACCTTGAACGTTAGGAAGCCGGCAGTCGCGGGCTCATTCTATCCGTCCGACCGCAGCGAGCTCCTCGGGCTAATCGACGAGTGTTTCCTGAACGCGCTGGGACCCGGGAAGCTTCCCCCGGCTGCGCCCGGCTCGGCCAAACTGGTTTCGTGCGTGGTCCCTCACGCGGGCTACATTTACTCGGGCCCAGTCGCCGCCCACAGCTACCTCCACGTCTCCTCCCTCTCGGACCCGGAGCTCATCGTAGTAGTGGCCCCAAACCATTACGGAATCGGGAGCGGCGTCTCCACTTACAGCGAGGGAGCCTGGCAGACCCCGCTGGGGAAGATGAGCGTCGATGAGGACGGAGCGAAGAAACTTGCGAAGGTCGCCGGGGTGGTCGACTTCGACCCAGAAGCGCATCGCATGGAACATTCGCTCGAGGTACAACTCCCCTTTCTGCAGAGGCTCTACGGCGACAAGGTCCCGTTTATCCCGATCTCCCTGGCCTTCCAGGACCCGGGGACTGCTGTCGAGGTAGCCAAAGGGGTCGAGGCGGTGCTGCGAGGGCGCAGGGGAGTCCTCGTCGCCTCCTCTGACTTTACTCACTACGAGCAGGCTGAACAGGCAAGGAAAAAGGACCTCGCCCTCGCCAAGGAGATCGTTTCAATGGACTTCGACGCTTTTTACTCCACCCTCGAAGAGCTGCAGGTAACCGCCTGCGGCTTCGGTGCCATTGCCACAGTGATGGCAGCTTCGAAAGCGCTGGGGTTCAGGAAGGGGGAGCTTCTGAAGTACGCAAACAGTGGAGACACCACAGGAGATAATAGTCAAGTCGTCGGTTACGGGGCAATAAGATTCGTGTAGGAAATGAAAGCGACAGCCCAGGCGCCCTCGAAGGTCATCATCTCAGGCGAGCATTTCGTCGTTCACGGTGCATGGGCCCTCGCTGCAGCGATAGGGAAGAAGGTCACCGTAGATGTCGAGCCCTCGGACCGGTTGAGGGTCTCATCGGACATCTTCGGCAACTCTTCACCTTCCGTTATCAACCCTGTCTCCAAGGTGGTAGAGCAAATGGCGAAGACGTTCTCCTTCAAGCCGGACCTTCGCTTCTCGATCCACTCGGAGGTCCCCGGCGGGGCAGGGCTCGGTTCTTCGGCTTCGACCATGGTGGCTGTCGCCGCGGCAATCTCGAGGCTGAAGTCCCTCGAATTGGGGGGGAGGGAGTTGACAGAGTGCGCAATGGCAGGGGAGCAGGTGGTGCACGGGCGGCCATCGGGGGTCGACGCTGCGGTCTGCGCCCGTGGGGGGGTTCTCCTCTACCGACCAGGGAGCGAGCCCAAGACTGTTCGTATTGATGGGAGGAGAAGACTGTTGGTCGTCTTCTCGGGGAGCAACAGGAGCACGAAACGACTCGTGAGCCACGTGGCCGATGTCAGGGCGCGATTTCCGGCCTACTTCTCGGGGCTCGCCGAATCGGCGGCGGACGTGGCGACCCTTGCCGCCAGGCGACTCGAAGAGGGGGACATGAAGGGGCTCGGCAGGATTCTCACATACAACCACGCTGTCCTCTCGGCAGTGGGGGTTTCCACGGTTCGTCTCGACCGGCTCGTCGACCTCCTTCTGTCGCTTGGCTGCTACGGGGCGAAGCTGACCGGGGCAGGGGGCGGAGGAAGCGTGTTGGCCGTGGCAGCCGAAGGAAAGGAGAAAAGGATTATCTCTGAGGTCACGAAGCGGGGCTTCGAGGCGTTTGTCTCAGTGATACCCGTGGTGGGAGTGAAAAGCTGGCTAAGACCGTAATAGTCAAGCTGGGCGGTTCGGTAATAACAGACAAAACGAAGCCCTTCTCCTACCGCTCTGACGTAGTGTCAGCCCTTGCGGAGGAGATAGCTTCGTCGGACGAGAAGGTCGTCGTCGTCCACGGCGGAGGCTCCTTCGGCCACTCGGTCGCGAGGCAGTACGGTCTAAGCTCTGCCTCGAGCACCTTCAACGCAACGGGTGTCCCGCAAACACGCAATGCGATGTATGAGCTGAACCACCTCGTTTGCAAGACGATGATGGAGTTCAAGTTGAGCCCCTACCCCTTCTCCCCGTTCGATGTTCTTTCGAAGGCGAAGACCGGAGCGGCCGCGCAATGGCTCAGGGGACTCCTGAAGGCTAACCTGACGCCCGTGACCTTCGGGGACGTTTCGCTCTTCTCTGACGGTTTCAGGATTCTCTCAGGAGACCTAATAGTATTGGAGCTCGCAAAGGTCCTCAAGGCTGACAGGTGCGTCTTTGCGCTGGACGCTGACGGCGTCTACGAAGGAGACTCCCGAGTGATCATACCGGAGCTTTCGCCCTCGAAGATAAGGAAGATGAGAGTATCGCCAGGTGACGACGCTACGGGGGGCATCAAGACCAAACTCGAAGTGGCCGGCAAGGTCGCCTCCCTCGGCACCCGGGCATACTTCGTGTCAGGGTACCGACGGAACGAGTTCTCAAAAGCCGTAAGAGGCTTGGAATTCTACGGGACAGTAGTGAAGTCCTGACGCTTTCGGAGCTGACCAAGTGACCAGCATGTCGAACCTCGAGGGAGAAATGAAAAGAGTGAAGTCCGAGGTCGACCGCCTCATCCTTGACGAGCTCCTGCCGAGGTCGAGCCCCATCCCGGAAGTCGAACTCCTCTACAAGATGATGCGGGACTACCCATCAAGGCCAGCGAAGGGGCTCCGGCCATTCCTTTGCGTCACGGCGTGCCGAGCCGCTGGGGGGTCCGAGGAGGATTCGCTGCTCACTGCCGCGTGCATCGAGTTGTTTCAGCACTGGATCCTCATTCACGATGACATGGAAGACCAGTCGGAGCTCCGGAGAGGGCAACTTACGCTGCACCTAAAGCACTCCTCGGCCCTGGCCCTGAACACGGGGGACGCACTCCACGCAAGGATGTGGGGGGCGCTCCTGCTGAACGAGCGCAGGCTCGGACAGCAGAAGACACTGGACGTCCTGGGGGAGTTCGCGAGAATGGTCGGATTCACGACAGAAGGGCAGCACATGGAGCTGGGTTGGGTGCGGCAGAACAGGTGGGACCTTACCGAATCGGACTACATCGAGATGTGCACCCGGAAGACGTCCTGGTACACAGTCGCCAGTCCCTGCCGGCTGGGGGCAATCGTCGCCGGTTCGAGCCCCGAAACCCTCGACCGCCTGAGGGACTTCGGGATGAAACTCGGCGTGGGGTTTCAGATACAAGACGACGCCCTCAATCTCATCGGCGACCAGGCGAAGTACGGGAAGGCCAAGTCCGACGATATCCTCGAAGGGAAGCGGACGCTGATACTCCTTCACGCGCTCGGGGAAGCCAACCCGTCGGAGCGAGCCAAGGCGACATCCATCATGAGCAAAGAAAGGCGCCTCAGGACCGACGACGACGTTGCCTACGTCCTCGGCCTAATCGGCGAATACCAGGCTGTGGAATACGGCCAGCGGCGCGCCCGGGCGCTAATGGAGGAAGCAATTCGCGTACTGAGGTCGGTTCACTGGGCGGGAGAGAAGGAAGCCGCTCTGTTGCTCGAGTCCTTCTCGAGGTTCGCGGTAGAACGCCAATGGTGAAGGGGCCAGTCGGCATCCCTAAGGAGGCGCTGTCGTCTGTGGAGCGGCACGCACTAATCAACGCCATCCAGCACGCGGGGAAGGCCGATGTCGGGGCAGTGATGGGGAGGGTGCTGGGCGAGCATCCCGAGCTCAGAGGCGATCCTGCGGAGGTGGCGCAGGCTGTCAAAGCTCAAGTGGTGCGGGTCAACGCCATGAGCCTCTCCGAGCAGACTCGCCTATTGGCGGCCAAGGACCCAAGTGCCTTGGCGACTCGTCCGAAGAGGGCTGAGGTGCGCACGCTACCTGCACTAGCCGGAGCGGTCAAGGGTAAGGCATGCTTCAGGCTTCCTCCTGAGCCGTCAGGGTTCATGACCATCGGCCACGCGATGGCCTCCACGGTCAACTTCCTCTACAAGGAGATGTACGACGGAGAGCTCTGGCTCAGGTTCGAGGACACTAACCCCAGGAAGGTAGCGCAGAAGTACTACGAGAGTTTCAGGCGAGGCATCAGCTGGCTCGAAATCGAATACGACCACGAGAAGAATGTGTCTGACGACTTGGAAGTCATCTACGAATACGGTCGCCGAATGCTGGTAGAGGGTACTGCTTACGCCTGCTCATGCCCACTCGACAGGATGAAAGAGATGAGGCTGTCCGGGGCCGAATGCGAACACAGGGACGAGCCCTCCGAAGCGAGTCTGAGAATCTGGGACGAGCTCCTCGCCAAGAAGCATCACGAAGGTGACTACGTCATCAGGTTCAGGGGCGACATGAGCAACGCCGATTACTCTCTCAGAGACCCGAACATCTTCAGGGTGATAGAGCATACTCACCCGATCACGGGCGACAAGTACTCGCTCTGGCCTACCTTCTTCTTGGCTAACTCCATCGAGGACCACCTCTGCGGAGTAACCCATGTCCTGAGGAGTTCGGAATTCCACAGCGACCTACAGCGCCTGATTCGAGACGCGCTCAAGCTGAATCACCTCGAAATTGTACAATTCAGCCGGTACAACTTCAAGGGAACTACGGTGTCGAAGCGCCGTCTGAGACCCCTGATAGAAGAGGGACTGGTCAAGGGATGGGACGACCCCCGACTTCCCACCGTCGAGGGGGTGAGGCGCCGAGGAATTCTTCCCGAAGCCATAAGACAGTTCACCCAACAGGTGGGGTACACGAAGACTGAGCATGTGTACGACTGGAGCATGCTCTTCTCCGTGAACAGAAAACTCCTCGACCCGGTCTCGAAGCGGCTCTTCTTCGTCCCCGACCCTGTCAAGCTGAACGTCGACGGAGCGCCCAAGAGAGTGGTCAGAATCCCCTTCCACCCGGAAAAAGACCTGGGAGAGCGGACAATCGAGACTGCAGGCGAGTTCTACGTGCCTTCAGCCGACATCGCCGCCATGAAGAAGGGAACGACCTTTAGACTGATGGACCTGTTTAACGTAGAGCTGGCGTTGGGCGGCAAGAATCCCAAGGCAAGGTACGCAGGAGAGGATCTGGTCCCTGAATCCAAGAAGCTGCAGTGGGTGACAGCTTCGCACGAGGACATTACAGTCTTGGTCCCCGCCCTGCTCTACAACGACGATGGTCAGTTCAACAAGGACAGTCTGAAGGAGGTCATGGGGTTCGGAGAGCGGTCAGTGACTTCGTTGAAAGTAGGTGACATCGTCCAATTTCCACGTTTCGGTTTCTGCCGGCTCGACTCGTCGGCGTCCTTCATCCTGGCCCACAGGTGAGAGGATAGGTTCCTAGTGAAACAACCGTTTATATGCTGGTCTCAAAGGGCTTGGCTGGGCGATTGTTAGATGACCCCAAAGGCCTACTACGTGAAGTTCGAGACGCCGAAGGAAGTATCCGAGGCTGCGTATGAGGTTCTGAGACAGGCTTCCCGAAGCGGAAAGGTAAGGAAGGGGACCAACGAGTCGACGAAAGCCATCGAAAGGGGCGTGGCTAAGCTCGTGGTCATCGCAGAAGATGTCCAACCGCCTGAAGTCGTGGCACACCTTCCAATTCTCTGCGAGGAGAGGAAGATTCCCTACGTCTTCGTCCCCTCTAAGGACCAGATTGGCCCAGCAATCGGGATTGACGTTCCGACGGCCTCCGCAGCAGTGCTGGACGCAGGCGAAGGGACGCAGGTCCTCGAGCAGGTCACCCAGGAACTGGCGAGGCTGAAGAAGGCCGCATGAGCAGCAAGAAAGAAGTCGAGACTCTAACCCCTGCCGAGGTGGTTCAGATCGTGGGGAGGACCGGAGTCGCCGGAGAAATCACCCAGGTCCGAGTCAAGATTCTCGAAGGCAAGGAGAAGGGGAGGATTCTCACGAGGAATGTCAAGGGGCCAATCAGACTGGCCGACGTTCTGGTTCTAAGAGAGACCGAACGCGAGGCTAGAAAGCTCAAGTAAAGCGCTACTGCGAAAGGCTAATCTCTGAATTCGTCACCCGGTGATACGTTGGGCAACCTTCTGGAAGGAGTCAGCACAGTCTTCTTTGACTTCGGAGACACCCTCGTGTCTATTCGATCTCCGCTAGAAGTCTGGGTCACCACCGCATCCGAGCAGGGGTTTCGGCTTCGAAGAGACTCCATTCGCCGGGCAACGGCTGCGGCGGACGAGACTTACAAATCGAGGATATACGAGTACAAGGGAAGGATGGAGGATTTCTGGAGGCTCTATGACGGCTTCGTCATCAAGGAGCTCGGGTTCCCCGACCGAGGTGGACGATTTAGCGAGGCAATCGAGGCTGCCTTCCTCTACACGAAGAAGTGGATGCACCCGTTCCCCGAGACCCGATCCGTGTTGTCCACCCTGAAGCAGAGCGGTTTCAGGCTCGGAGTCATCTCCAACAACACCGACGAGATGCTTGACAGGCTGAATGACCTGGACCTTCTGAGATACTTCGACACCCTGACTTACTCGCAGGAAGCCGGAGCCGAGAAACCGGCCCCCGAACCCTTCATGTTGGCACTCCGGAGGGCCCGGAGAAAGCCCGAGCAGTGCGTCCACGTCGGCAACAGCCTTGAGCAGGACGTCGCCGGCGCTAGGGGAGTTGGAGTTAGACCCATCCTTCTTGACAGGGAGGGCAACCAAACAAGCCCAGGCTGCGAAGTGATAAGGACTCTCCAAGGGCTGATAGACGAACGATAGTCTCCGGAGGTGGGGGGATGCCGGCTTGGCGGCCCGACCTTTGCTCCCGAGGGATGTCGAGTCCTTTATATCCCCAGAAACGAAGGCCACCGAAAGCCTGAGGAGTGGTATTTTGAGATGTATGTACCAAAGAGATGCGCTTTCTGCGGTAAGGAAGTACGGCTCGGCTACGGCATCCTCTTCGTGAGGAACGACGGCTCCACAAAGTCCTACTGTTCCAACAAGTGCAAGGCCAACGACCTGAGCCTTGGCAGGGACGCCAGGAAGCTCAAGTGGGCGCGTAGGAAGGGATAGAAGTGAGCGCGCCCATCGAGGACACGCTGATAGTCGTAAAGCCTGACGCCGTTCGCCGGGGGCTCGTCGGGCAGGTCGTGGCCAGGTTCGAGGCGAAGGGGTTCGCTGTCAAGCGCCTTCAGATGGTCACGATGTCGAAGGATCAGGCTGAGGATTTTTACAGCGTCCACAGGGGGAAGCCCTTCTTCGGCGACCTGGTCTCCTTCATTACGTCCGGACCGGTCGTCGGGGTGGTTCTCTCTGGAAGGGACGCGGTGGCCACGGTCCGGAGAATGGTAGGAGCGACCAAGAGTTGGGAAGCAGCGCCGGGGACAATCCGTGGTGACTTCGGCCTAGGGCATACCGATAACGTGATTCATGCCTCAGACTCCGGGGAGAGCTTCACCGAGGAATCAAGGGCCTTTTTTCAGAGCACAGGCCGGTGACGGCGAATAAGGAAGGGGATCGAGAGTGGGGGAACAAACAGCGCGGCTGCGGCAACCTGTGGTGGTAGTTCTTGGGCACGTCGATGCCGGCAAGACCTCGCTGCTTGACAAGATTAGAGGGACGGCCGTAGGCGCCCGTGAGGTCGGCGGAATCACTCAAGAGATCGGCGCCAGCTTCTTCCCGCTTGAGACGCTCCGAGACATATGCGGCCCGCTTCTCACGAAGGCTGGGGGCGAGTTCGAGGTTCCAGGGCTGCTGGTAATCGACACCCCTGGGCACGCCATCTTCTCAAACCTGAGGCTGAGGGGAGGCTCGGCGGCTGACATTGCCGTCGTGGTGGTCGACGTGCTGAAAGGGCTGGAAAACCAGACCATCGAAAGCATAGACATCCTAAAGCAGCGCAAGGTCCCCTTCTTGGTGGCCCTAAACAAGATAGACATGATCAAGGGGTGGAACAAGGGGAGCAAGGGGCCGCTCCTACAAGTGATGAAGGAACAGGTGCCAGAGTGGAACGACGAGTTCGAGGAAAGGCTCTACAATGTCGTCGGGGGTTTCTCGCGCCTCGGTTTCCAGTCCGAGGCCTACTACCGGGTGAAGGACTTCCGTCAGCAGGTGTCCATCGTCCCAGTCTCGGCAAGGGCAGGAGCGGGGATCCCCGAGCTGCTAGCAGTCCTGATTGGCCTGGCGCAACAGTTCCTGAAGGGGAAGCTGCAGGTCATAGAGGCAGAGCAGGGGGGAAGAGGCATCATCATCGAAATGCAGGAGGAGGTGGGGATTGGAGAGACTGCCAACGTCATACTCACTGAAGGGCAGCTTCGGGTCGGAGACTCCATAGCCCTCGTGCGCAGGGACGGAGCGGTAAAGTCGAAGGTCAAGGCCCTCTTCATGCCGAAACCACTCGACGAGATGAGGGACCCTCGGGACAAGTTCACTTCGGTGGACGCGATGTACGCCGCTGCCGGGGTCAAGCTTGTCTCGGCTGACCTCAGTGGCGTGGTCGCCGGGACCTCCGTCGCGACGTTCCGAACCGAGAAGCAGTTCGAGGGCCTCAGGGCTGAGCTCGAGAAGGAGTTGACGAGCGTTGTCGTGAAGACCGACAACATGGGGGTTATAGTGAAGGCTGCCAGCGTGGGGGGTCTCGAGGCACTCCTCAGGATGCTGGAGGAGAGAGGGATTCCCGTCAGGCAGGCCGACATCGGCGACATCTCGAAGAAGGACATCGTCGATGCCCAGGTGGTGGGCGAGCACGACCCGTATCTGGGGGCGATACTCGGCTTCGACTCCAACCTCCTCCCGGAGGCGAGAGAGTATGCCAGCACCGTCCAGATCTTTGTCTCGGGAATAATCTACGAGGTGATTGACAACTACGTCAACTGGTCCGTGGGGAAGAGGGAGGCAGACGAACGGTCCGCCTTGGCGAGCATCACCCGTCCCTGCAAGCTGAAGGCGATACCTGGCGCCTTCTTCCGAAGGAATGACCCGGCCGTCTTCGGCGTGGAGATTCTCGGCGGGACGCTCAAGCCCAAGGTCAGGCTGATGGACTCCAAGGGGAAGGAACTGGGGCCCGTGGGGCAGATTCAGGACCAGGGGAAGACCCTGTCAGAAGCGAAGGAGGGGGACAAGGTAGCGATCTCGGTCCAGGGACCCACGCTCGGTCGGCAGGTCAGGGAGAACGACGTTCTGTACACCCAGCCGAGGAGTCACGAGGTGAGGCTTGTCAGGACGAAGTATATGGAAGCCCTCACCCCCGCGGAGGCGGCTGCCCTCGACGAAATCGTGAAGATCAAGTCAGAGACCGACCCGCTCTTCGGGTACTGACCTCCGCAGAGGCGCGCTGCCCTTTCCACGCCGAAGGGGCTGAATGGTTAAATCCTCCTCGGGGCGGGCGTTGTTGAAATGCCCCAGTTCAAGCTGGTCGTTGCGGACCCTAAGACAAAGAAGTCTGAATCCAAGGAAGTCAAGGACGAGAATGCGCAACTCCTGCTTGGCCGCAAGATTGGGGATATAGTCGACGCGACGCCGATCGGCGTCGCCGGAAAAATCATGATAACGGGAGGAAGCGACAAGGCGGGATTTCCGATGCGCTCGGACATCATGGGGGGAGGCAAGAACTACGTACTCCTTACCAAGGGGGTCGGCTTCAGGTCCAAAGAGGGTGGCGCGAAGAAGCGGAAGCTCGTGAGAGGGAACATGATTAGCGAAGAGATATACCTCGTCAACGCAAAGAAAGTTGAAGAACAGCCTAAATCTGGGTAGATTATCCAACTTACCGCTCCCCTTTCCCGAAATGTTTCTTTCTAGGATGAAAAGTAGAAATACGGGCGCTAGCACCGAAGCCTTGAGGCGCTGATTTAGACTTGGCTCGACTGGATGAAACGGACATGAAGATTCTATCGGCTCTGTATGCCGATGCCTCAATTTCCGTCCCTCAATTGAGCAAGGAACTGGGAGTGAACCTGTCAGTCACCTATAGCAGGATAAAGCGCCTCCAAAAGCGTGGGATAATCGAGAAGTTCACGGTGCAAGTGAACGAGGATCAGCTCGGGATGAAGGCTAGGGCGCTCGCGGGCCTCAACATAGACCCGAAGCAGCGTGAGACGGTCCTGGCCGAGATCGAGAAGGTTGACGGTGTAAGAATCATCAGGGAAGTGACGGGGCGTTTCGACCTCATCGTTAACATGAGGGGACGGTCGCTTGATGAGCTCCACAAGACGGTCTACGAGGTCATAGGGAAGATACCGGGCGTTATGCACGCAGAGCTATTCATGGAAGTCTCGCGGAGGATTTCGCGAGTCAACTTCAAGATTGCAGACTGATGAACATACTTAAGGGCGAGCCAGGATTCGCGCCGCTGTGGACCCGCTGATTCTGCTGGATCAGGCTGAGGCACAGGGGAAGATTCCCCTCGCCATGGTGAGACGGGTTCGCCGTCGGATGACCTATCTCGCAGGGGCGGTCCAGAGGGTCGAGAAAGCGAGCTCACTCGCCTACCCGCCGTACTATGTCGAGCCGGTCCTCCCCGTGGCCCAGAGCGCTTCGGAGTACGGCCAGATGGGGGTCCTTTTCGCGCGCGTCGTGCCCACGACCGCCGCAGGAGGTATCTCCATCCTTGTCCAGTTTACGGCGGCGCTCGTCGCCTTCGGGAGCAAGAGCACCATCGAGGCGGTCGCCGCGCACGAATTCACGCACTACGTTGACCTAGTGAGGCGCCTGAGCAGGACCGATGTCCTTAGCGAGGAGAGGTCCGCGACTCTTTACGAATCCTCCTACGCGGACGATGAACGGCTCGTTCCAGCGAGACTCCTATTTGCCGAGAAGTCGCTCACTGCGCTCGTGAGCCGGAAGTTCAAGGGGGGCCTCAGCGACCTCGCTCTGAACAAGAAGGTCTCGGACATGTGGGTGGGGAAGTCCCTCCCGATCCGCTTGGTCAATCCGGAGGAGAACGTAATCAGGCTCGGCATCGAGCACGTGGCTGCCTCCAAGTTCGACGCCAGGGTCCTTGCAAGGATCCAAGAGATTCAGAAGAAGATGAAACCCTGAGGCTCAGGATGGAGGAGAGATCCGAGCTTGGCGGCATCGCCTCCTCAATGGTAGCCCCGTCATCAATCGCCGCAGTATGCGCTTACGGCTCGAAGGTGGCAGGGTATGCGAGGGCAGATTCGGACTACGACCTCATCGTAGTGGCGAGGAAGTTCAGGGAGGGGGTCCGGTACAAGTACGTCGGTGACGACGTGGCCGCCTCCGCGCTGATAGTTGACGAAGGGCTTCTGCTGCAGGACGCCGCCGCATCGTCACTGGGGGAGTTTGTCGTAGGGAGGTTTCTCAACGTCTACGAGCCAATCTCGAACCCGGAATTCTTCCGCCGAATCGAGACAGAGTACAAGAGAAGAGTTCTGATCGAGGCTCTTCTCGAGTTGTCCTCGGACTATGGCGACTTCTGCAGGCATCTGCTCGTCCCTATGGACTACTTCCTCTTCGACAAGCTGAGGAGGAGATCAGTCGTTTACCCCCCGGCCCTGTACAGCTATGTCCAGACCTATGGCTGTCCACTGGGCGCGGAGAACAGGGCAATCTCAACCGAAGGATTCAGGGAGGCTGCCCGGTCGCTCCTACCACGGGGTTACTTCTCGCTGGAGGAGGGCGGGGTGAGGATGAACCCGGAGAAGATGAAGGGCGACGCCTTCACCAAGGTCCAGTCGATTTTCGCGCTGACTACCAGGGGCGTCACCCAGTACGCTGTCCATGGCTACGCGGGGAGAGTGGGCCTATCTGTCTTCCGGAAGGAGGCCGAGTCCAAGCTGCGAAGGATGAGGGAGCAGCCAGACCCCCTCCCAGAGCTCGAGAGACCCCGGACCCTCCTAAGGCTCGACGAGGGAGCGGTCATTCCCGACGCATCGCGGCTAGAGATGGACGTAGCGCGACTGCTGGGCTATGCGGAGTTCGCGGCCGAAGAGCGGCTCATCGGGGATCCCTACTCTACGACGAGGGTTCTGACCTTCAAGGGGGAAGGGAAAGAGACGTCGGTCGTCATAAAGAACTTCTCTGATATCAGGTCGCTGAAGTGGGCCCTTCTCGGGGTCTGGGCCGCTGCGGCGAGCAAATTCAGAATGACACCACTCGCGCGGTTGGACAGGGAATACTCCGTCACCCAGGCGCTCCGTGCCGCCGGAGTGCGCGTCCCCGCCATAATCGCGGTATCCCCGGACGTGAGAATCTTGGTGAAGGAGTTCGTCGAAGGGGAGACCCTAGCAAAGGCCGTTGACGACTTCTCAAGGGCCGGAGCGGGCGAGCCTCCAGGGGTGGCCGCCTACGGGAAGCTAATGGCCAGGGTGCACGCAGTGGGGTTTGCGCTGGGGGACACGAAGGCGAGCAATGTCATCATCTCCCCCCGTGGACTGACGCTAACTGACCTCGAGCAGGCAGACCCCGAGGGGGACAAGGCCTGGGACATAGCAGAGTTCGTGTACTACTCGGCCAAGCTTTCGAGCAAGGAGGGGGCGATGAAACAGATCGCCCAATCCTTCCTTGAGGCATACGCCGCGGCTGGGTCCAAGGGGGTTGTGTCGAAGGCGAGCGCGCTCAAGTACCTGAGGCCATTCCAGCCGTTCCTTCTACCGGGGCTGGCGAAGTCGCTCAGAGAGATGATGCTTGCCTACGCTTAGCCGCCCGCTAGACTCGCAGGCCCTACAAGTTGCGACTTCTCAAGCCAGACGATTTCTCGAAGCAGCGGTCAGATCTCTGCGTCTTCTAGTAGAAGTAGCCTAGGCTTCTGACGAGGATGGCAGATGTGGCCACCCCTATGATTGCCCCTATGACGAGGTAGATTACGAGTGTCGCGACCACAACCGCAACAACGTATGTCACGACCTTCTCTTTCGGTGTTGTGAGCATTATTGGGAGCCCTATGTAGAGAATGTAGAGCCCATACAGGACCCCTAGGATTGTCACGATTCCAAGAAGCGGAATTATGTCGAGAATCGCTATCAGGAATGCCGGGGTGAAAATGTACGCCGCGAGTTTCAGGCTCTTGACTTGGTCGACGGTGGAGTTAAACGTGGGAGCCAGCATCTTAATCACGATCGCGAGAACGTAGACTGCGACAATGTCCAGAACGTAAGTGAGGATGGCGGCCACGAAGGCATAGGTGTAGATTGATCCCGAAAGACCGAAACCAAAGGGGACGAAAAGGGCGTAATACCACAGGTCGCCTATCAGAGTAGCAATAAACGGTATCGCAGCAAGCACTGCCACATACTTGAGCATGATACCACTGACCGTCGATGTCGTGTCCTTGTTTGCCTCAATGAAGCTCGCTGGACTCCTCACCAATGCGATTGCCGAGCTTATGGTGCCTCTGATGCCTGTGGCTCCGGCCCCGCCTGACGGTCCGTTCTGCTGCGGAGGTGGCGTAGCTGGCGAGCCGCCCGAGGATGGGAAGGAGCGGGAAGACTTCAGGGCAAGATTGTGACCGAAGGCGGACGGTTGGGTAACATCCGTCTTTTGCATGTATCAGCCGACCTCTTCTGGGCGACTTATTTAACCTTGAGGTCAAGTAACTACTCTCTGTCCAGAATCGACTATCGGTGCGACATCCACGCTTTGCCCGCCCGTGGATTGGTGCAAAGCCGACCTCGGCGGGGACTCCACGATGGGCTTATCTACGAGAATCGTGCCCAGGATTTTGGGTAACCAGCCACATGAACTCTTCGCCTGGGCCTGAATCCTACGCGCCTCCGACCGAGTTGTTCATCGTGACTACACCGTTCGTGTCGGGGTATCACGTAACTCGGGTGATCGGCACGACCTACGGGCTAATCGTAAGGTCCAGGGGCCTTGGGCAGAACATATGGGCATACTTTCGGGCCTGGGGCGGCGGAGAGATCAAGGTGTACACCACGTTGCTGGAGCAGGTGCGCCATCAAGCCCTCCAGCGGCTGGCGGAACATGCGAAGAGTCTCGGCGCGAACGCGGTCGTCTCGGTCGCCTTTGACGCGTCGGAGATCAGCGGGTCGATGACGGAGGTTCTCGCCTACGGAACGGCCGTGGTCGTCGAGCCAGATAAGTCGCCTGCACAGCCCGTCGCGCTGCACTGAGACCGGGCAGGCAGGAGATGCGTCCTCACCTCCTGCGGTCGCCAGACAATTCGACCCGACGCAATCTATGACTTCGAGGTACTGTACGTCGTGTAGCCGCAATTGCCGCAGGTCAGTCTGTTGGCGTGTTGCGCCATGAAGTATCCCTTCCCACACCTCGGGCACTCTTTCTTCAGGCGCGTCAGGGACTCCCCTTCGACCTTGAACAGTTTGTATGCTTGGATACGGCGCTTGGGAGCCTTCGGTTTCTGCTTCTTCTCTGGCTTCTTCTCCTCGGCTGCCGGTGCTTCGGCGGGCGCGGCAGCCGGAGGCGGAGGTGGCGCCGCTGGTGTCTTTGACAAGACTACTTCTTAGCCTCCGGGGCAGGAGCGGGGGTCTTCGCCTTCTTCCTTTCCTGCTTGAGCTTCTCTCGCTCCTCCTTCGAGAGCGACCTTTCGTCAAGATAGCGAGGATGAAGCTTGCCCTTCGCCTCCTTTGATTCGTACACGTAGAACTTGCCCAGAACGGTGGTCCTGCCCGATTGCTCCTCGAGCCTGACCAGGCCTATCAGGTCTTCGGCGACTCCCAACTCGCCTGCCAGGCTGGAGATGGCCTCTTTCCTAGTTAGCTTCCCTGCTTTGTTGTCGATTGCTATCTCCACGTACCGCCGTCCGAGGAGCTTGGACTTTACTTCCTTCTGGACCTGCAATTTGACTAAGCCACCCCGAGTCATGGCAGATATAAATTGGCTGCCATCTCAAAGGGCATCAATTGCGCCCATCTTCACCAGATACGCCCTATTTCGCGACTTGGCTGCAGGGGTTGCCTTCACGAGCACTATCCCGACTCCCGGCTGGCCGTAAAAGACGGTCGCAGAGAGAGGGGCGAGAACCACGGCGGGGATTGCGAGGAGGTCCTCCTCCCCATCCACGAGCACCCTCACTGGTTTCCTACCCTTGAATGCGTCCTTGATGCCGGCTATCGCGGTCTCTGTTATGGTGGCTGGTGGATTACTAACACGGATTGTCCTTGAGCTGGGCACGTCTGGCAGGCGCCTTTTCGACCGGTTTTCCAGGCCGTCTACGATCTGGACGTCGGGGGCCCTCCCCATTCGGCCTATGGTCTCCGTTACCCGGTCTCCGACGGTTACCACCATGGGCGACTCCGTTACGACCTTCGCAAACGCCGGCTTCTCAATCGCGTCCGCCTCGAAGAGCTTCCCCAGGGGCCTCGCGAGCTTCGAGCGGAGATTGGCGGGAAGCCTGTACATCGCGACCCACCCGTTCAGCTTACCTTTAGGGCATACCTGCCTGGCTTGGTTATCCCCAGCGTCTTCGCTACCTGGGACCTTTCAGGGTTGATTATGATTATGAGGCCCGACCACTCCTTGCTCAACTCCGTCGACCCGTCGTTTGGGCAGGTCTTTTCACTGGTGAGCATTCTGCACTTGCGGCACGCCAACTCCTTCATTTGGCGCCCACCGGCTTCTCGGTCCTCTCCTCCACCTTGCGCTGCTTCTGCGCCTTGGAGACCTCGTCGTCTATCCACTCGAGTGCGCCAAGAAACGGCTGGCGACAAGTCACTCCAATCTTACCCATCGAGATTCCGTGCCCGAGGCTGACTGCAGTGATCCTTACTCTGACCTTGCTCCCTACCTTAAGGGACCTCTTGCTCTGCGACGCCGTTATGATTCCGGATTTCACATCGCTCGTCAGGTAGTCATCCATTATCTGGCTCAGGTGAAGAAGGGCATCTGCGGGGCCGATCCTGACAAATGCGCCGAAGTCCGTCACTTCTACGATTTCCCCTTCGACGATTTCCTGCTTCAGCGGGAAGAAGGAGAGCACTTCGAACTTCACTCTGTGGTACGTCGCCCCGTCCCCCGCGATGATCTTCCCGACCTTGTCGACCTCCACCTTCGTGACGAGCACGAGGTACCCATGTTCCGGGTTGATCGTGCTCTCGTACTTCAGCTTCAGGAGCTCGAGGGCAACCTTCTCAAGAGGAGACCCAAACTTGTCCGGCGGGACTCTCACGACATCCTCTAGGTTGACTAGCTCGAACAAGGATACGACTGACGCCCCAATTTTCTGCCACGTATATCCATATCGGTTCTCAACGGTTCTCCCACCGGCGACCGAGGGTGGGGGGCACGTCCCTCTTGTGGGCCGACCTTTCGTTCAGTTCCAGCACCTGTTCCACAACCCTGGCCCCCGTCCCGGCACGGGAGGCGACCTCGGATGGCGGAAGCTTCGCATCGAGCACATAGTGCAGAACGAGGTCTAGCTTGTCGTAGTCGGCAGGGAGCTCGTCCGTCGCCCTATGCCCTGGCCAGAGTTGCGGGGAAGGAGGCTTCTCCAGGATTCTTTTCTGCACCCCAAGGTGCTGTCCAAGACGGCGCACCTCCGTCTTGTACAGGTGCCCTATTGGCAAGAGGTCCGCCCCTCCATCCCCGTACTTCGTGAAGAAACCCACGAGGATTTCGGACCGGTCCCCCGTCCCTGCCACGAGCCTGCCGAGCGAGTTTGCGTAGAAGTAAAGGACCATCATCCTCGTCCTCGCCTGGAGGTTGGCCCTTGCGATCCTCGACCCTTCGGTCCTGAGGACTGTAAGCAAGCTTTCTACGACGCCGTCGATTCTCACCTCCTCCGTGTCTATGCCGAGAGACGAAGCCAGCTTCATTGCATCCGACATGTCTATGGGGGGCGTGCTAGCAGAAGGCATCAGAATCCCCAGGACTCGTTTCCTCCCCAATGCGCGGGTGCAGAGCGAGCAGACCACAGCGCTGTCCACCCCCCCGCTCAATCCGACGACGACCCCTTTGGCTCCCGCACGGGCGACTGTCTCCCTGACGAAGGCAGAGATTCTCCTCACTTCGGCCGTCTCGTCTAGCTCGAGAGGCGACTTCAACGAATCCATCGCCCGGCCCCCCGTCCTAATTCGCCTTTCGCCCGCATTCACACTAGCCTGACCCTCCCTGAGCTGAGCCCGACGACGTCCACATGCGCGGCCCTGAGCGTCGCCGTCAGCGTCCTGTCCACTGTCGCGACGGCGGCCCCGCTTCCAAGAGCGGCGGAGACGAGTTCGTCATCGACCTTCGCGCGGCCACACGGCCCAGGCATGAAGCCCGCGGCGAGCTGCAGTGCGACCTTGGCCAGCCCCGCCTTCTTTCCCTGGCTGGCCGAAATCGCTACCAGCTCCTCCTTCACGCAATCCAGAAGGACGGGCTCGAAACTCCCGATGAGCCCACCGATGCCTTCCCTCCACTCAGTGGGATTCTCTGAGACAGACATCAGGAAGCTGCTGTCAAAGAGGACCTTGCGCAAGGTTACTTCAGTACGCCCGAGCCGATCAGACGCCATCTTTCGGCTATCCGTCTGCTCAGGGCTGCCCTCATCCCGGCCTCTATCGCCACCGGCTTCTTGAGGTCCACCTCTATTATGTCCCCTCTGGCCGATGTGACCACTGCCTGGGAAAACGCCGTGCCGAGATTCAGCCTCAGATTCTCGCCTGGTCTTATCTTGTCTACCTTGACTAGCTCAGCCAGTCCCACGGCCGTCTCGAAGAGCTCCGTGTCGAGGGTCATGTGCTCCCAGGTGGGAGGCAGGGATCCCGGTTTCCCTATCACGCTCCCCACCATCTGGTCCCCCTTCGTGTAGGTGGGGTCGAGGTGTGTGCCGACCGCGACCAGCCCCCCTGGCCCCACCTTTTCCGTCTGCCCGGCCCCTGTCTGCAGGCCCGAGACCTTCGTGACCACGGGAACGAACTTCTCGGTCCTCTCGTCGACCATTCCTGGCTTCAACTCCACCTCGTCTCCCGCCTTGAGCTCTCCTCTGACCAGGCTCCCTCCAAGTACCCCTCCCGAGAGCTCCTGCACACTGGTCCCAGGCTTGTTCACGTCGAAGCTCCTCACGACGTACATCAGTGCGTCTGCGCTCACGTCACGCTGGGGAGTGGGAATCACGTTCTCCAGGGCCTCTATCAGGGCGTCGATGTTCAGCCTCTGCTGAGCCGAAATGGGGATTACCGGGGCATTTGCCGCCACCGTCTTGTCAACAAACTTCACAATCTGCTCATAGTTCAGGCGAGCCTCCTCGTCAGTGACTAGGTCTATCTTGTTCTGGGCGATGACCACCTTGCTCATTCCCAGCATCTGCAGCGCCTGAAGGTGTTCCCGTGTCTGGGGCTTGGGGACGGGTTCGTTGGCAGCGATGACCAAGAGCGCACCGTCCATCAGGAAAGCTCCGGCGAGCATGTTCGTCATCAGGCTCTCGTGCCCCGGGCAGTCAACGAAGCTGACCGCCCTCAACAGGTCTGTCTTCTTTCCGCAGACCGGGCAAACCGGGCTCGTGGAGTAGGCGGCCGGAGCAGGAGTCTCGGGGCATTTGTAGAACGCCGCATCCGCGTACCCCACTTTGATCGTGATTCCTCGCTTGAGCTCCTCACTGTGCGCGCTCGCCCACACCCCCGTGATGGCTTGGGTCACGGTCGTCTTTCCGTGGTCTACGTGGCCACTCGTTCCGATGTTGACTTCGGGCTGCTTCGGAAGGATAGGCTGTTGCTGCTCGTGGGCCGCAACCTGTTGTGACAAGACGGTCGCGCCTGCGTTTTCTCCCTTTTAAGAGTAGGCGCAGCGCTTCGTGAGATTGGACCCAAACCCGTGGTCAGATGCTGGGCATGACGTCAGAGATGATGCGTCTAAGTAACCCGATTCTCTTTTGGTGCTTCAGCGATTGGTATACCCTTTCCCGCCCCTGCTTCTTGTCACAACGTAAGCCGAGGCGAGAGCTGCCGTGAAAACGACGAGGATTAGGAACTGGAATGGAAACTCTGGAATCCCCCCGCTACTACTCGTGGTTGAGCTTGAGGTTGTCGATGGGGTAGGTGAAGTCGTCGAGGAGGACGAAGTCGTCGTAGTGGAACTTGGAGGAGAGTAGGTCGAGGTCGAGCAGCAAGTGGTCGTGATCTGGGTAGTGCTGGAGGTGGTACTGGTGGTTGAGCTGGAGTGAGATGTTGTGGTGCTCCTAGAACTCGTGCTGATAGTCGAAGTCGTGGTCGTTGCAGTCAACGAATAGGCGAACTTGGTTGTGGATGTGCCGGATGCCGAACCGAACACGTAAGTCGCGTTGACAGTGTACGTGCCTGCTATCCAATTCGGTCCCCCAGTGACGAAGCGGAGGGAGTACGAACCATCGGTGGTACTGACCACGCCTTCGCTGAACAAGACTTCGCTCCCGGATGGGCCCGAGACCTTGACTACGACATTTGTGCCACTCGCAGACGGTGCAGGGGAGATCATCCCGGACACCGTAAGCGACTGTGCGCCGGAGTAGCTTGCCTGATCAGTCTTCACTGTCACCGTAACGCCGGACGCGTAGGCCGCGAACGGGAACGACAGGACGCACGCCGCCAGAACAACCAGAAAGAGGCCCCTTACGGCCTTCGACCGGGCAGTCCTGCCAGATTCGGGTCTGAGAGTGCTGAGCTGCATTCGCGCCACCCCAGTGACGATTACCGTATTTATGCACCACACACTTTAGATGGAAAGATGCCGTCCATGGGAAAGTCTCGCGAAAGCCCACCTCTAAAGTCATGGGCTTCCCGATTTCAGGCTAATTATCCCACGCGGGCCGTTATAGCATGGCCCCCAAGGAATCTAGACACAGGAAGACTTGTAAGCGTGTCAAGTGAAATGCAGGGCAACGGAGGAGAGTCAGTACGCATCCGAATCGGAGCGCTGC
>Ga0187780_10000070_pt1 | contig 78739 bp, 76 predicted proteins | sample 1015_Q2_SP10_20__FD_132429 | JGI IMG/M metagenome (GOLD analysis project Ga0187780, IMG submission 132429) | Tropical peat soil microbial communities from peatlands in Department of Meta, Colombia - 1015_Q2_SP10_20_MG | ecosystem: Environmental > Terrestrial > Soil > Wetlands > Peat | place...
CTACTCGGCACCGGCCTCGGCGTTATCGGCTGGATCGGCGGCGCGCTACCGTTCCTGATGATCGTTATCCTGTTTGCGTTGGAGACTTTGGTCGCCTTCCTGCAGGCCTACGTGTTCGCAATCCTCACCTGCATCTATCTCAATGATGCCATTCACCCGGGCCATTAGACGCCCGAGCACAAAGGAGTTGGTTATGGATCCAGTCGCAGCAAAGTACATCGGTGCCGGCATTGCCTGCATTGGCATGGGCGGCGCCGGCGTCGGCGTCGGCATCATCTTCGGCAACTATCTCGCTGCGGCATTGCGTAACCCGTCGGCGGCGCAGGGCCAGTTCGGCAACCTGATCTTCGGCTTCGCCATTACCGAGGCGCTCGGCATCTTCTCGCTGCTGATCGCGCTGCTGCTGCTGTTCGCGCTCTAAGAAGCACGCGGGCTGACGATGGCCGAGCCGGCACATAAAACGAGCTCCGAGGTTCAAGTCCCGAAGGGCGAGCACGACGGCGGATTCCCGCCGTTCCAGTCGCAATCCTTCGCCTCGCAGCTTGTCTGGCTGGCGATCGCTTTCGTCCTGCTTTACGTGCTGATGTCGCGGCTCGCGCTGCCGAAAGTAGGCAGCGTGATTGAGAACCGCCGGAAGCGCATCGAGGGCGACGTCGCCGAGGCGGGCCGGCTCAAGCAGCAGTCCGACGAGGCGGTCATGGCCTACGAGAAGGCTTTGGCCGACGCCCGCAGCCGCGCCCAGGCGATCGCCAACGAGACGCGCGAGCGCCAGGCGAAAGAAGCCGATGCGGCTCGCAAGAAGGTCGAGGACGCGCTCAACGCCAAGCTGGCCGATGCCGAAAAAACCATTGCCGCGACCAAGCAGACGGCGATGGGGAATGTCCGCGCCATCGCCGAGGATGCCGCCTCGGCAATCGTCGAACGGCTGATCGGCACGACGCCCGACAAGAAGGCCGTCGCCGATGCGGTGACCGGCGCGCTGAAGAGGTAACGGCAATGTTCTTCGAAGCCGAAACTTGGGTGGCGATTGCCTTCGTGGCCTTCCTTGGCCTGCTCGCCTATATCGGCGTCCACCGCCAACTCGCGAAGTCGCTCGATGACCGCGCCGCTCGCATCAAGGCGGAGCTCGACGAGGCCCGCAAGCTGCGCGACGACGCCGCCAAGCTCCTCGCTGACTATCAGCGCAAGCGTCACGAAGCCGAGACCGAGGCGCAGAGCATTATCGCCGGCGCCAGAGCCGAGGCCGAGCGCATGGCCGCCGATGCCAAGGTGAAGGTCGAGGAATTTGTCGCGCGCCGCACCCAGCTTGCGGAAACCAAGATCGCCCAGGCGGAGGCGCAGGCCACCGCCGAGGTGCGTGGTGCCGCCGCCGATGCCGCCGTCGCCGCCGCCGAAAAAATCCTCGCCCAGGAAGCCAAGGGCAAGCTCGCCGCCGACTTGATCGCCAAGGGCGTCGAGGATGTCCGCAAAAAGCTGAACTAGCCTGCGGACTTAGGCTGCGGCTTCAGGGCCTTTTTCCCCAATGTTAGGCACCCGGCCGTGTGCACAAGCGCACGCCTGCAACGTCGGCCATTGCTTACCGCCAGACCCGGCCTATCCTTTGACCTGCTGATTCGGCTGTTTTCGGGGAACTTTCCCGAGTCGGATAATCTGCGTGGTTGCGTTTGCGTGCTGGCCAGAAGAACCGGCCCAGGCATCGAGCGACCTATGATCATCTTCGATTGCAACGGCGTGCTGGTCGACAGTGAGCCGTTGGCAACCGCCGTAGTATCCGAAGAATTCATGCGCGCCGGTTTTCCGCTCACGCCGGACGTCATCGCCCGCTATTTCACCGGACGCCGGCCGACCGACATGTTCGCTGAGGTCGAGATCGCGGCGGGCCGTAAACTGCCGGCGGGTTTTGCCACGACCGTCGCCAGCGCAACGTTGCGCCGCTTCCGTGCCGAACTGCGCGCGACCGCGCACATGGCGCAGGCGCTGTCATGGCTGCGCGGGCCTAAATGCGTCGCGTCGTCCTCCTCGTTCGACCGCATCAGGCTGAGCCTCGAGAGCACGGACCTGATCCGCTATTTCGAGCCGTATCTTTTTTCGGCGACCGAAGTCGCCAACGGCAAGCCGTTACCCGACATCTTCCTGCACGCCGCCGGCCGCATGCACATCAATCCGCGTGACTGCATCGTGGTGGAGGACTCGGCCGTCGGCGTTGCCGCCGCCGTTAAAGCCGGCATGACTGTGATCGGTTTCGTCGGCGGTACTCACGCGGGAACGCGTCTGCCCGAACAGCTGCGCGCTGCCGGCGCCCGTGTCGTTCTGTCCGACATGCGGGCGCTCAAAGGCACCGTCATCGATCTGCGCGGCTGGTAGCTCTCAGCTCTGAGCCGGCTTGTTGGTCGGCCGCTTCTTCGGCTTGTGCGCCGGCGCCTGCTTCTTCTTTTCCGGCTGCGAAACCTGCGCGTCAAATCCGACATAGACGACGTAAGAGCTGATGTCGGTGATGCGCGACGGCAGCGGAAAAGAGAGATCCGGTTCGACATGCGCAAAGTTGGCGCGGTCGCCGGTGATGCTGACGTTTTCATGGCCGAGCGTCGAAGCGACGACCTTGGGGTTGACGCCCTCGTGCACGACCGCAAAGCGGATCGGCACGTCGAGGCTGCCGGGCCCGCCTGCAGGTCCGGTGATGATGCGGCCTTCGACGCCGATTTTCATGGACAGCGTGTTGCCGTTGAGATGGCACTCGCGTGCGGTGCGCGTGATGCTGCCTTGGTAGCGCACGTCGAGCGCGGCCGGCTCGCCCTCGCCGGGCTTGCTGCCGATCATCAGCGTCGCGGCGCCGGAACGGACCTTCACTTCCGGGCAGTCGTAGTCGGTATCGATGGCGGATGCGGGGTTAGCGACATCGCTGCTGGCCGTCGCGACCTTCGGATTTGATTTGAAGTAGTCGAGGGGCGACGTACTGAACAAGCCGCCCGACGAACCCGACGAGCCCGTGCTGCCGCAGCCGCCGAGCGCGAGCGCGACACTCAATCCCGCAATGATGGCAGCGCCTGTCCGCGCCATGCCCTTCCCCGACAGCCGCACTGAATGATCGCTGAAACCGGTTTCCGCGGAGTTTATAGCAAGCCAAGCGTGGCAAGCCCAAGGCAACTCCGCGGCGTTTAGTCCGAGTCGTCCTTGAGGCGGGCATACAGCAGATGGTCCTGCCAAAGGCCGTTGATGCACAAATAAGCCCGCGCATAGCCTTCGCGCTGGAATCCGGATTTCTCCAGAAGCTTGACGGAGGCGGCGTTGGTCGGGATGCAGGCGGCTTCCAGCCGGTGCAGCCGAAGTGTGCCAAAACAGAACGGCACGAGCGCGCGCATCGCCGCGGTCATGTAGCCCTGCCGCGCAAACGGCGCGCCGATCCAGTATCCGATGGAACCGGCCTGGGCGACACCGCGCCGGATATTAGCAAGCGTCAGCCCACCGACCATGGCATTGTCGTCGCTGCGGAAAATGAGGAAGGCATAGGCAAGATCAGCGCGGACATCTTCGGTGTAGCGCTTGAGACGGCGGCGGAACGCGCTGCGCGTCAGATCGTCCGACGGCCAAGTCGGCTCCCACGGCGTCAGGAAGGCGCGGCTTTGTTCGCGCAAGGCGGCCCACTCCTCGAAGTCGCCGCTGTGCGGGACGCGCAGCGTCACGCCGCGGCCGACCAGATTCGGCAGCGTATCGTCGACGGTGCGGAACAGGGCCATGGTCAGGCGGCCCTCGGCACGAGGCTCTCGGCGATGGCGGCCGTGCTTTCAAGGCCCGAGCCCGGCCCAAGCGCGGAAATTGCCGGAGGCGAGCGACGGATCAGCATGCGGCCGGCCGAACGCGCGCTTTCGACCGTAACAGCGTCGACCTTGGCGACTATTTCGTCGAGCGGGATCGGACGGCCATAGGCGAGCATTTGCCGCGCCAACTGCCCAAGACGAGCCTCGGAGCTTTCCAGCGCCATCAGCAGGCCGGCCTTGAGCTGCGCCTTGGCGCGGGCGACTTCGGTTTCGTCGATCGTCTCGGTCGCGCGCATGATCTCGCCGATGGCGACGCGCATCAGTTCCGGCGCGTCGGTTTCGTCGGTACCGGCGTAGAATGCGAACATCCCGGTGTCGCTATAGGGCATATGGAAGGCGTTGACGGTGTAGCAGAGGCCACGCTTCTCCCGCAGTTGCTGGAACAGGCGCGAGGACATGCCGCCGCCGAGCACACTGGTGAAAACCTGAAGGCTATGCAGCTGCTCGTCCCGTACCGGCACACCCTGCAGCGCGAATGCGATGTGCACTTGCTCGAGATCGCGCGTCTCTACGCGTGAACCGCCTCGGAAATGCGCGGGCTCGGGCGGGGGCGCAGCTGGACCGGCAAAGCTGGCAAAGCGCCTCGCGGCCTCGGCCACGATCTTGTCGTGGTCGATCGCGCCGGCGGCAGCGACGATCATGTCGGGAGCGCGGTAGTTGCGCGTCAGGTACGCGCGCAGCCGTGCCGGACTGAACGAGCGCACGGTCTCCGGCGTACCGAGGATCGAGCGGCCAACCGGCTGTTTGGGGAATGCGGTCTCCTGGAGACGCTCGAACACCAGATCGTCGGGCGCGTCTTCGACCGCGCCGATCTCCTGCACGATGACATTCTGCTCGCGCCGCAACTCGTCCGCATCAAACGTCGGCTCGGCGATGATGTCGGACAAGACATCGAGCGCGAGCGGCACATCGGCCTTGAGCACGCGCGCATAGTACGCGGTCGATTCGACGCTCGTTGCGGCGTTGAGGTCGCCGCCGACCGCCTCGATTTCCTCGGCGATCTGGCGCGCATTGCGCCGTTTTGTGCCTTTGAAAGCCATGTGCTCGAGCAGGTGTGAAATGCCGTGTTCATCGGGCTTTTCGTCACGGCTGCCGGCGCCGATCCAAGCACCGAGCGACGCGGATTCCAGGTGCGGCATGGCATCGGTGACGACCGAGAGGCCGGACGGCAGACGCGTCACATTCACCGTCATGCCGCCGCTCCCTCACGGGCGGCGCGCGAGGCCGACGCGACAAAGCGCTCGACCGCCGGCTGATCGACCGGCAGCACGGTCACGCGCTCCTTGCGCGACGGCAGATCCGCGAGCCAATCGGGAAGCTTCGGCTTGATGCCGCATGCCTTCTCGACGACGTCCGGGAATTTTGCCGGATGCGCGGTCGACAGCACGACCATCGGCACGGCCGGGTTGCGCGTCTCCTTCTCGGCGACGGCAAGCGCGACCGCCGTATGCGGATCGGCGCAATAATGCGCTTCGCGCATCCAGGCGCGCATAGTGGCGGCACTTTCTTCTTCGTCGGCGCGGTCGGCAGTGAACAGCGCGCGCATCGTCTTGAGCGCAGGCGCGGACACCGCGAAGCGGCGTGATTGCGCTAGCGAGCCCATCAGCGCGCGCACCGGCGCCGGATCGCGGCCATAGGCGTCGAACAGCAGGCGCTCAAAATTCGACGACACCTGGATGTCCATCGACGGTGAGGTCGTCGGCACCACGGCGCGAGTCTCGTAGTCGCCGGACGCAAGGGCTCGGACCAGGATGTCGTTGACGTTGGTCGCAACAACAAGGCGGTCGACCGGCAGACCCATCCTCGACGCAACATAGCCGGCATAGACGTCGCCGAAATTGCCGGTCGGCACCGTGAAGGCGATTTTACGGTGCGGCGCGCCGAGCGCGACCGCTGCGGTGAAGTAATAGACGGCCTGCGCGACGATGCGCGCCCAGTTGATCGAGTTGACACCAGAGAGGCGCACGCGGTCGCGGAAGGCATGATGATTGAACATGCCTTTCACCAATGCCTGACAGTCGTCAAAGGTGCCTTCGACGGCGAGCGCGTGCACGTTCGCATCGGGCGCGGTTGTCATCATACGGCGTTGCACTTCGGAGATACGGCTGTGCGGGAACAGCACAACGACGTCGACTTGCGAACGGCCGCGGAAGGCTTCGACCGCTGCACCGCCGGTGTCGCCGGAGGTCGCGACCGCGATCGTCGTGCGCTCGCGCCGCTCGCGCAGCACATGGTCCATCAGGCGCGCAACGAGCTGCATCGCCAGATCCTTGAAGGCGAGCGTCGGGCCATGGAAGAGTTCGAGCACGAACAGGTTCGTGCCGAGCTGCGTCAGCGGCACAGTCGCCGGATGACGGAACGTGCCGTAGGCCTCGCGCGCTATGCGGGCGAGGTCCGCTTCGGACAGACTTGTGCCGATGAACGGGCGAATGACTTCACACGCGACTTCCGCGTAAGGCTTGCCGGCAAAGCCCGCGATTATGGCAGCATCCAACGCCGGCCACGTCTCAGGCACATAGAGTCCGCCATCGCGCGCCAGACCGGCGAGCATCACCTCGACGAAATCGAGGGCCGGGGCTTCGCCCCGCGTTGAGATGTAACGCATTGACTCAATTATGTTTTACGGTTCCGCACGGCGTGGAAGGGCGAGACTAACCCCGCACCAAGGCTTTCACAAGAAAGCCAACCGGAGCCATGCTTTGCGCGAAAATCGGTGGTCAGACGACAAGCCCGCCGCCGTCGAGATAGACGATCGACCCGGTCATGAAGCCGTTCGCCATAAAGGCGAGGATCTGCTGCGCGATGTCCTCGCCGAGACCGACGCGGCGGACCGGGAGACCGGCCGCGGCCTTGTCCAGCATCTCCTTGCGCGCCGCTTCCGGCATCGCGGCGCGGATCGGCGTGTCGATGATGCCGGGCGACACGCAATTGACGCGGACGGGTGCAAGCTCGAGAGCGAGGGCGAGCGTCAGCGACTCGAGCGCGCCGTTTGCCGCACTGACAATCGCGGCGTTCGGCCGTGGCCGCACGCTGAGGAATCCACTGACCAAGGTCAGCGAGCCGCCAGGCTTGATCTCGGCAGCGCGCGCGCAGCGCCAAGCCCCCCAGAACTTGCCCTCGAGTGTGCCGCGCACGTCATCCATGGCCACCGTCTTGAACGGGCCGGTGCGCAGCTGGGCGGCGCTGACTACGACGTGGTCGACCGGCCCGCAAGCGCGGAAGAGGTCGGCGACACTTTGATCGCTGGTGACGTCGGCGGAGATGCCCTTCGCCCCAATCTTGGCGGCGGCGGCTTTCACCTTGTCCGCGCTGCGCGAAGCGATAGTGACGTCGGCGCCCTGCGCCTTGGCCATTTCAGCGGTCGCAAGACCGATGCCCGACGAACCTCCGACAACGACGATTTTCTTTCCAGTGAGCATCGCACTCCCCTGCCCTATGCGCGCGCACTAGATCATGACGCGCGATAGCCGACAACACGTCAGCTTTTCGTATTGGGAAAGCCGGCGTCAGTACACGCGCCGCAGCCGGCGGATAAGCCAAACTAGATAGACGCCCGCAAGGGCGAGCGCGAGGCCGAACCAGGTGATGGCGTATTGCAGATGGTTGTCCGGCAGATTCACTTCGAGCTTGCCGGGCAACGGCAGACCGCCGGATGGCACGGGCGATTCCTGCTCGATGTAGAACGGAGCGGCCGTCGCCCATTTCTTGGCGGCCGCAATCGCGGGAGTATCGCGCAGGAACCAGACATTGTTTTGCGGCTCGTCGGATGGCGTGAACAGGCCGCGCGTTTCCGGCCAGCGCACGATGCCAACGATATCGATGCTGCCGTGCGGCGTGTCTTGGGGGCGCGTCGCCGGCTCCTTGCGGTCGAGCGGCACAAAACCGCGATTGACGATGACGAGGCTGCCGCCGGCGAGCCGTGCCGGCGCGAACACAAAGTAGCCCGGGCCCTTCACGTCGGGGCGGAACGCAGAGCCGGCGCTGTAGACCAGCGCCTCCTGGCCATCGAGAAATTCAGCGGGAAATTTGACGCGCGCGAACTCCTCGCCATCCGGCGTCAGCCGCGCCCAGTGATCGCGCGGCGGCAGGTCCGCGGGGGTCCTAGCAAGCCGCTCCGTCATGGCGGCAATTAGATTTTCCTTCCAAGCCTTGCGATCGAGCTGCCAGACGCCGAGACCGACGAGGATCGCGATGGCGGCGATGGCAAAAACCGTGGGCTCGAGAATGCCGCCGCGCTTCTCGCTCAAGCGTCACCCCGTTTCTCGAGACGGCCTTCCGCCGCCTTGTGGTGAAATTGCAGCGCGATCAGCAATCCCTTGATGAGCCGTAATGGAGCCAGCGTGACGACCAGGATCAAGGGCAGCCACAGCGCGGCATGAAGCCAGTATGGCGGCTGGTAGAGAATCTCCGTGATCAGCGCCGCGAACACCACGATGAAGCCGCCGATCAGGATCACGAACACCGCGGGCCCGTCGCCCGCATCGGCGAAACCATAGTCGAGCCCGCAATGGTCGCAGCGCTCGCGCAAGCGCAAGAAGCCCTCGAACAGCTTGCCCTCGCCGCAGCGCGGACACCGGCCGCGCAGGCCGCGAGCAATCGGTAGTGGCGTTTGCGGTGTGACGTCGCTCATGACGAGGGCCTCAAGCAAAAGGGCGGCGCTTGTGACGCCGCCCGCTTGCCCATTATTCGAAGACTTTCACTCTGGATGCACGGCGCCTGAGCCCCACACATATATGCAGGCGAACAGGAACAGCCAGACGACGTCGACGAAGTGCCAGTACCAGGCGGCGAATTCAAAGCCGAGGTGCTGCTTCGGCGTGAACTGGCCGGCGAGTGCGCGCAACAGGCACACGATCAGAAAGATCGAGCCGATAATGACGTGCGCGCCGTGGAAACCTGTCGCCATGAAGAAGGTGGCGCCATAGATGTTGCCCGAATAGTGGAAGGCGGCGTGCGAATACTCGTAGGCCTGCACGCAGGTGAAGGTGAGGCCGAGCAGGATGGTCAGCATTAGCCCCCACTTCAGGCCCTGACGATCGTTCTCCAGGAGCGCATGGTGCGCCCAGGTCACCGTGGTACCCGAGGTGAGAAGAATGAGCGTGTTGACAAGCGGCAGATGCCAAGGATCGAAGGTCTCGATGCTCTTGGGCGGCCAGACACCGCCGGTGAAGGCAAGCCGCGCCACGTCGTGCGCGTCGCCGGGGAACAGCGCCGTGTTGAAGTAGGCCCAGAACCAGGCGACGAAGAACATCACCTCTGAGGCGATGAACAGGATCATGCCGTAGCGATGCGAGATCTGTACCACGCGGGTGTGGAAGCCGCCGCGTTCGGCCTCATTGATCACGTCGCGCCACCAGGCGAGGAAGGTGTAGAGCACACCGATGGCGCCGACACCGAAGACGAGCGGGGCGGCGGCGTACATGTGGTGCATCCAGCTGATCGCACCGACCGCAAGGATGAACACGGAAATCGAGCCGACGGCCGGCCACGGGCTCGGATCGACCAGGTGATAGTCGTGGTGGTTTGCGTGAGCCTCAGCCATCGTCGTCTCCGTTAGAGCTTGGAATTCCTGTCGGATGCGTCAGCGACCGGCGCCGCAGGGTCGGGCACCCGGTAGAAGGTATAGGACAGCGTAATGGTGTTGAGATCGTCCTGCTCGTGATCCTTCACGATCGAGGGGTCGACGTAAAACACCACCGTCATTTCGCGCGTCTCGCCCGGCTTCATGGTCTGCTGCGTGAAGCAGAAGCAGTTGATCTTATCGAAGTAGGCGCCGATCGTCGGTGGCGACACGTTGTAAGACGCTTGCGCGGTGATCGTGCGCGCCGCCTCGTTCACAACCTTGTAGTGGACGGTCGTGACTTCGCCGATGCGGACCTTGACCTCGTTCTGCTCGGGCATGAATTTCCACGGCAGCCCGGCGGCGACGTTGGAATCGAAACGGATAAACATGGTGCGGCCGAGCGCCTTGTCCGGCGCCTTCTCCGCGACCTGTGTTGTGCCGCCGAAACCGGTGGTGCGGCAGAACCAGTTGTAGAACGGCACCGATGCGTAGGCCGCGCCGACCATCGCCGCGACGACCGCGCCGCAGATTCCGGCTACCACCACATCCCGCTTGATCTTGTTCCTGGCTGCGGTCATAGGGCGGCTCATATCGGACGGACGAGGACGCCCGGCCCCTTCACCAGTGTCATGATGTAGAACAGGATCACCAACGCCGCGAGCGCAAGCGCAATCGCGATTGAACGCGAGCGGCGCGCACGCTGCTGCGCCTCGGTGAGCACGACACCCTCGTCTTCATCCGGCTCAGTCATGGCGATACCCGCGCTCACGCCGCCAACCGGGCCAGAAGCCCGCCCCATCCCCGCTCGACCAGGAGTACGGCGAACAGCAAGAACAGATAAAGAATTGAGAACGCGAATAGCTGCTTGCTGGCGCGCTCCACGGGGCTGCGCTCGCAGAACACTTGCCAGGCAAGCGCAACCATGCTCACGCCGGCGACGAAGGCGGTCACGCCATAGAGCAGTCCCGCGTAGCCGAGCGCCCACGGCGCAAAGCCGAGCGGCGCGAGAATGAGTGTATAGCGCAGGATCTGGCGGCGCGCGGTGACGTCGCCAGCGACCACCGGCAGCATCGGAATGCCGGCGCGCTTGTAGTCATCGGCCTTGTAGAGCGCGAGCGCCCAGAAGTGCGGCGGCGTCCAGAAGAAGATGATGAGGAACAGCACGATCGGTTCGAGCGACAGCGAGCCCGTGACCGCCGCCCAGCCGATCGTCGGCGGGAAGGCGCCTGCGGCACCGCCGATAACGATGTTCTGCGGCGTGAGCCGCTTGAGCCACGCGGTGTAGATCGCGGCATAGAAGAAAATGGTGAAGGCGAGCAGCACGGCGGCGACCCAGTTCACCAGCAGGCCAAGCGTGACAACGGAAAAGCCCGAAAGCGTCAGGCCGAACGCGAGCGCCTCGCCTGGTTGAACGCGGCCCATCGGCACGGGGCGACGCGCGGTGCGCGTCATGAGCGCGTCGACGTCGGCGTCGTACCACATGTTCAGCGCGCCGGCGGCGCCCGCGCCGACCGCGATGCAGAGCAGCGCGGTGAAAGCCGCGACCGGATGCAACGACCCCGGCGCAACGGCAAGGCCGACCAGCGCCGTGAACACCACGAGCGACATCACCCGCGGCTTCATCAGCGCCAGATAGTCGGAAACGCTCGCGAGGCTCGGCTCGGCGACCCCGCCCGTTGCGGGAAAAGCGCCGCGGAAGACTTCGCCTTCGCCGACGAGCGACATTCCTACTTGATCCGCGGCAGTGTCTCGAACTGATGGAACGGCGGCGGCGACGACAGCGTCCACTCAAGCGTCGTGGCGCCCGCGCCCCAGGGATTGTTGCCCGCCACGCGCTTCTTGATCAAAGCTTCGATCATGCCGAACAGGAAGATGAGTACGCCGAAGCCCGAGATATACGAGCCATAGGACGAAACCGCATTCCATCCGGCGAATGCGTCCGGATAGTCGATGTAGCGGCGCGGCATGCCGGCAAGACCGAGGAAGTGCTGCGGGAAAAAGACCAGGTTCACGCCGATAAACGTGACCCAGAAGTGCAGCTTGCCGATGGTCTCGTTGTACATGTAGCCAGTGATCTTCGGGAACCAGTAGTACCAGCCGCCGAAGATAGCGAAGACGGCGCCGAGCGACAGCACGTAGTGGAAGTGCGCGACGACGTAATATGTGTCCTGCAGTACGCGGTCGACGCCGGCATTGGCGAGCACGACGCCGGTGACGCCGCCGACGGTGAACAGAAAGATGAAACCGAGCGCCCACAGCATCGGGGTGCGGAACTCGATCGAGCCGCCCCACATCGTGGCGATCCACGAGAAGATCTTCACGCCGGTCGGCACCGCGATCACCATAGTGGCCGCGATGAAGTAGGCCTGCGCGCCGGTCGAGAGGCCGACGGTGTACATGTGGTGCGCCCACACCACGAAGCCGATGCCGCCGATCGCGACCATAGCGTAGGCCATGCCGAGATAGCCGAATACCGGCTTGCGTGAGAAGGTCGCGACGATCTGGCTGATCATGCCGAAACCCGGAAGGATGAGGATGTAAACTTCCGGATGACCGAAGAACCAGAACAGGTGCTGGAACAGGATCGGATCACCGCCGCCTTCGGGAGAGAAGAACGTCGTGCCGAAATTGCGGTCGGTGAGCAGCATCGTGATAGCGCCGGCGAGCACGGGCAGCGCCAGCAGCAGCAGGAATACCGTGACCAGGATCGACCACACGAACAGCGGCATCTTGTGCAGCGTCATGCCCGGTGCGCGCATGTTGAAGATAGTCGTGATGAAGTTGATCGCGCCGAGGATCGAAGACGCGCCGGCAAGGTGCAGCGACAGGATGGCGAAGTCGACCGCCGGGCCTGGATGGCCCGTTGTCGATAGCGGTGCGTAGATCGTCCAGCCCGCACCGACGCCGTTAGAGCCCGGCTCGCCGCCGGTGAAGGCCGAAATGATGAGCAGCGAGAACGAGGCCGGCAGCAGCCAGAACGAGATGTTATTCATGCGCGGGAAGGCCATGTCCGGCGCACCGATCATCAGCGGCACGATCCAGTTGCCGAAACCGCCGATCATTGCCGGCATGACCATGAAGAAGATCATGATCAGGCCGTGCGCCGTCACGAACACATTGTATTCGTGCGGGCTCGGGAAGATCTGGATGCCCGGGTTCTGCAACTCCATGCGGATCGCAATCGACATCAGCCCGCCAATGATGCCGGCCATGATCGCGAACACCAGGTACATCGTGCCGATGTCCTTGTGGTTCGTAGAGTAGACGAAGCGCCGCCAGCCGGTCGGGTGGTGGGCGTGATCGTCATGTGCGCCGTGGGCAGCCGCGTGTTCAGCCATTGTTGTTGTCCTTCGATCTCGTCGCCCGGATTATCCCGTCTATGTCACTTCACGTCGCCGGCCGCGGCCACCGCGGTCGAACGGGTATTATCTTCGTCGGTCGACGCGTATTTCTTCTTCGCATCGGTGAGCCACGTGTTGTAGACTTGGTCGCTTACCACATGGACCACGATCGGCATGAAGGCATGATCGCGGCCGCAGAGTTCGGAGCACTGCCCGTAGTAGGTGCCCTCGCGTTCGGCCTTGAACCAGGTTTCGTTGACGCGGCCTGGAATGGCATCGATCTTCACGCCAAATGACGGCACCGCCCAGGAATGGATGACGTCAGCGCCGGTCGTCAGCACCTTCACGATCTTGTTCACCGGAACCACCATCTCGTTGTCGACGGTGAGCAGCCGCGGCTGGCCAGGCTTGAGGTCCTTCTCCTGCACCATCAGCGAGTCGAACTCGAACTTGCTGTCGGGATACTGGTAGCTCCAGAACCACTGCTTGCCGGTCGCCTTCACCGTGACGTCGGCCTTCGGCGTGTTGAGTTGGTAGAATAGCAGACGGAACGACGGCACCGCGATCGTCACCAGGATCAGCACCGGCACGACGGTCCAGATCACTTCGATCGTCGTGTTGTGCGTCGTCCGCGACGGCGTCGGATTGCTGCGTGCATTGAAGCGAACGATGACGATCACCAGAAGCGCCAACACGAACAGCGCAATCGCCGCGATTAAGTACAGCAGGAAATTGTGGAACCAGATGATGTCATCCATCACCGGCGTCGCGCCGAGCTGCAGACCGAGCTGCCAAGGATGCGGCTGACCGGTGTCACCCGTCGCGGCGAGCGCGGCTCCGGCGGCGGAAACGGTCACGGCCGTGACCACGAAAGCGATCAACCGCTTGACCAACTGCATTGTCTTTTGCGCTCCCTCGGCGAGAAACGGCTCTGGAACCAGAGCGTTATTTTTGCCGCCCACCGTCAGCGATGATGTTCGGCGCGGCCCCGCTGGGCACGGCGTTTGCCACGGGCGTGGCTGCTGTCTGTCGTGCCGGAACGGGAGAAAATCCAAGCCTCTCAAACCATAATTCCGATGCTGCCGCAATGCACCTGAGGCCACTCTCCCTGCGACAAACGGCACCCCGCCGGGCTCAATTTCGACGCCGCATTTACGCCACGCGAACGGGGCTTGGATGGCCCTTGGCCCTCGGCATTGGCGGCGCTGTCCCTTTGCTTGACAGGAAAGCGCGGGCATGTGCCAACCGGGACGAATAAAATGCATAGCGGGGCGGCGATTCGCCGGAACTGAGGCGCGGCATGCAGGCGATAGCTGCATGCCAAAGGATTGAATGATGGGCATTTTCAAGCGGAGAAACGCTCACCGGCCGTGGCTGATGGCGTTGCTCGCCGTCCTGGCGCTGCTGCCCTGCCATGGCGCGTTTGCCCAAGGCGCGGTCAAATCCGTCCACAAAGATTGGCAGATCCGGTGCGATACGCCGCCCGGCGCCAAGTCCGAACAGTGCGCCCTGATCCAGAGCGTGACCGCAGAAGACCGTGCCAATGTCGGCCTGACCGTGATCGTGCTGAAGACCGCCGACCAGAAGAGCCGGCTGATGCGCGTGGTCGCCCCGCTCGGCGTCCTCTTGCCGTCCGGCCTCGGCCTCAAGATCGACCAGGCCGATATCGGCCGCGCCGGGTTCGTGCGTTGCCTGCCGAACGGCTGCATCGCCGAGGTCGTGATGGACGACACGCTCATCAAGAAACTGCAGACCGGCAAGACGGCGACCTTCATCATCTTCCAGACGCCGGAAGAAGGCATCGGCTTCCCGATGAGCCTCAACGGTTTCGGCGAAGGCTACGCCAAGCTGCCGTAGCCCATTTCCTGCCCACCCTCGCCTTCCGCGCGCGATCCGTAGATACTGCGCACGCGTTCACGTGAGTGCGGGAGTTGGTAGGTGCGGTTGGGTTTTGTCGGTCTCGGCGCCATGGGTGAGCTCATCGTGCCGCGCCTGATGGCGGCGGGGCACGACGTCACCGGCTGGAACAGGTCGCGCGAAAAGGCGACGCCGCTGATCGCGCAGGGCATGCGCTGGGCCGACACGCCGCGCGATGTCGCGCAAAAATCCGAGATCGTCTTCTCCATCGTCACCGATGCCAAAGCCGTGCACGCAGTGGCGCTCGGTCCCGATGGCGTTGTGTCCGGAATCGGGAAGGGCTGCGTCTTCATTGACATGAGCACGATCGAGCCGGACGAAAGCCGCGCCATCGCTGCCGAGTTCGCAAAAGCGGGCGCGATCATGCTCGATGGCCCCCTCTCCGGCTCCCCGGTCACGGTGAAAGCCGGCCAAGCCTCGATCATGATCGGCGGCGACGAAAAAGCCTACGAGCGCGTGAAGCCGGTGCTGCTCGCCATCGGCCCAAAAGTGATGCGGATCGGCGGCAACGGCCTCGCCTGTCAGATGAAGATCGCGGTCAATCTGCTGCTGATGGTCGAGGTGATCTGCTTCGGCGAGGCCGTCGCGCTTGCCGAGAAGGGCGGCGTCGCCCGCGACGTCGCCCTCGATGCCGTCCTCAAGAGCGTCGCAGCGTCGCCGGTGCTCGGCTATCGCGGCCCCTTCATCCTCGAGGGCAAGATGCCCGACGTGCCGCTTGCCGACGTCACTTTGCAGCAGAAGGATATGCTGCTTGCGCTCAATCTCGGCCGCGCGCTCGGCTCGCCGGTGCCGCTCGCGGCCGCCGCCAACGAAATGATGAATGCCTGCCGCGGCATGGGAATCGACGCCAACGATTTCGTGGTCGCGCACCAGGTCTATCGCCGTCTAGGAGGACAGACATGAGCACGGGTGAAAAAATCGGCGCCGCATTGGCAAAAGCCGTGAAAGGCACCGCCGCAAAAATCCGAGACGATGCGCCCGCAACCAAGATGTACCGCACCAACATGCGCGGCGTGCCGAAAGTCGAGAACCTCAAGCGCGAGGACGGCTGGATCGACATGCAGGTGCAATTCCTGATCGACAAAAAATCGGCGGGCGCCGATCATGTCGTCGGCTGGACGGTCCTCAAGCCCGGCGCCGCCCACGAGAGCCACCGCCATCACAACTGCGATGAGTTCTTCATCGTTCTCAAGGGCAAGGGTCACATCATCACCGACCACGGTCTCGAGCCATCGAGCGAAGGCGACGTCGTCTATTCGCCGCGCGGCTGCTGGCACGGCTTCAACAACACGTCGGGCGAGGACGTTGTGCTGGTGTGGGGCTGGATGGGCGCGGGCTCGATCGAGGCTTCCGGCTATCAGGTGCACCCGGAAAGCCACAAATGACCGCGTATTACATCGGCCAGCACGACATAGACGATGAGGCGGCGTTCGCCGCCTATCTCAAGGAGACGATGCCGTTCATCGCGAAGCATGGCGGACGCTATCTCACCAAGGCCGACAGCCACGAAATGCTCGAGGGCAAGAAACCGAGCCGCGTCGTGGTCGTCGCCTTCCCGAGCAAGCAGGCGGTCAAGGATTGGTACGACGATCCCGGCTATCGCCCGTTGATCGCGAAGCGGCACGCGGCGGCGCGCAGCACCATGATCGCGGTAGATGGCCAATGAAACCGTGGGAGGATCCGCGCATTGCGAAAGGCATGACGGCGCAGCTTGCGACGCGGCGCGCCCGCATCGCCGCCGGCGAAAGGCAACTCGGCTGGAAGGTCGGCCTCGGCGCGCCGGCCTCGATGGAGCGCATGCAGATCAAGGCGCCGGTGGTCGGCTTCCTGATGCAGCGTGCCTTGTTGCTCTCCGGCAGCACCGTGTCGTTCAGCAGCTTCACTAAGCCGGTCGCGGAGTGTGAAATCGCCGTGCGCATGGCGAAGGACCTGCCCGGCGGCACATCGGCTGATGACGCTCTCGCGGCAGTCAAGGATATTTTCCCGGCAATCGAGCTCGCCGACTTCGATCCGGCACCGACAGCAGACAATCTCGACGCCGTGCTTGCGGGCAACATCTACCAGCGACACGTCATCCTGTGCGGCAACACCCGCGCCGGCGGCAGCGTCGCCGGGCTGACCTCGCGCTTGATCCGGCGCGGCGCTCAGGCCGCGAACACCACCGACCCGGAAGCGCTCACCGGTAAATTGCCGGACATCGTCGCCTTGGTCGCAAATACGCTTGCCGCCTATGGCGAGAAACTGTCGGCGGGCGATGTCATTATTACCGGGTCGATCACGCCGCCGATCGTCCTCGAGTCCGATGAGACCGACTTGACCCATGCCCTTGATCCGATCGGCGAGGTTAGCGTGCAATTCACCTGGTAAATTAGCCTACTCGCAGAATCGCCTTATTGCCCTTATCTTGCAGATACCGGAGCAATGCATGGACCCAGCCATTTCCTCCCTGATCGACCGCGCCGGTCTCGATAAGGGCAAGGTTGCACAGATCATCAAGCGCGGCCTCGACGGCGCCGACGACGGCGAACTGTTTCTCGAATACCGCCAGTCGGAAGCGCTGGCCTTCGACAACGGCCGCCTCAAGCAGGCGACCTACGACACGGCGCAGGGCTTCGGCTTGCGCGCGGTTAAGGATGAGGCTGTCGGCTACGCGCATGCCTCTGACCTGTCGGAAGCAGCGCTTGCCCGCGCCGCCGATGCTGTGCGCGCGGTCAAAGGCAGTCACAGCGGCACCTACGCCGAGCCGCCGGGACGGACCAACCGCAAGCTTTACGGCGACGACAATCCACTCGGCGCGCCGGCCTTCGAAGGCAAGGTCAAGCTGCTCGAGGAGATCGATGCCTATGGCCGCGCCAAGGACAAGCGTGTGCGTCAGCTGACGGCGAGCCTCGGCGCGACCTGGCAGGTGGTCGAGATTCTGCGCGCCGACGGCACGACCTATCGTGACATTCGTCCGCTGGTGCGCCTCAACGTTCAAGTCGTGGCCGGCGACGGCGACCGGCAGGAGACCGGCAGTTACGGCTTTGGCGGCCGCGAAGGCTATGAGCGCTTCATCACGCCGGACGCCTGGAAGGGCGCGGTCGACGAGGCGATCCGCCAGGCGCTGGTCAATCTTGACGCGGTGCCGGCGCCCGCGGGCGAGATGGACGTCGTGCTCGGGGCCGGCTGGCCCGGCGTCATGCTGCACGAGGCGGTGGGCCACGGCCTCGAAGGCGACTTCAACCGCAAGAAGACGTCGGCATTCGCCGGATTGATGGGCAAGCAAGTTGCCGCCAAGGGCGTCACCGTGGTCGACGATGGAACCATGCAACAGCGCCGCGGTTCTTTGTCGATCGACGACGAAGGCACGCCGACCAACCGGACCGTGCTGATCGAGGACGGCATCCTGGTTGGCTATATGCAGGATCGGCAAAACGCGCGGCTGATGAAGATGAAGCCGACCGGCAACGGCCGGCGCGAGAGCCACGCGCACGTGCCGATGCCGCGGATGACGAACACGTATATGCTCGCGGGCAAGCACGACCCCAAGGAAATCATCGCGTCGGTCAAGAACGGCCTCTACGCCGTCAGCTTTGGCGGCGGCCAGGTCGACATCACCTCGGGTAAATACGTCTTCCAGTGCACCGAGGCGTACAAGATCGAAAACGGCAAGGTGACCGCGCCGGTAAAAGGCGCGATGCTCATCGGCAACGGCCCGACCGATTTGCATCGCATCACCATGGTCGGCAACGATTTTGCACTCGATCCGGGCATCGGCACCTGCGGCAAGAACGGGCAAGGCGTGCCCGTCGGCGTCGGCCAGCCGAGCTTGCGCATGGACAAGATCACCGTAGGCGGCACCGCATGAGCACATCGACCATGACCGAGCCCTCGCGTTTACGCCGTTGGACGAAGACCGTCCTCGACCTCGCTTTCGTCGTTCTGGTGGTGCTGGCGGCCAAGGCCGCGATCGCCGAGCCGTTCTACGTGCCGTCGGGCTCGATGGAGCCGACGCTGCTAATCGGCGATGAACTGCTGGCGATGAAGTACCCATACGGCTACAGCACTGCGTCTCTGCCTGCAATTCTCGACCTGCCCTCTTCGCCTCGCATTTTCAGCGCGATGCCAGAACGCGGCGATGTCGTCGTCTTCCGCTGGCCGGGTGACCGCAGCCAGGTCTGGGTCAAGCGCGTTATCGGCCTGCCGGGCGACCGGATCGCCATGCGCGGCGGCCAGGTCGTCATCAACGGCGAGCCGGCGCCGCTCAAGCGCGACGGCCTTGGCCAGATGGAATCGGAGAATGGCACCGAGACGCCGACCCAGCGCCTGATTGAAACACTGCCCGGCGGGCGCACGCATGCGATCTTCAAGATGGTCGCGCGCGAGCCGCTCGATAACATTCAGGAAATCACGGTGCTGCCGGGCCATCTTTTTGTCATGGGCGACAACCGCGACAACTCCGCGGACAGCCGCGTCCCGGTTACCTCAGGCGGTGTTGGCTTGCTGCCGGCTACGGATCTGGTCGGCCGTGTCGACGCGGTTGTCGGCTCATGGGACCTCGGCATGCAAGGCCAGCCCATCTGGACCTGGCCGTCGGGCCTGCGGCTGTCGCGCTTCTTCAGCCTCGTGCATTAACCGGAAGCGTCGGCGGTGCTTGCTGGGCCTTGGCCGCGGCCGTAAAATTGCTGGTATGATCAAACGAATTGGGGCAATTTCCGCCGCCTGCACGCTCATGCTGCTGCTCGGCGCCGGTCATTTCCGTGTCGCCGCGCAATCGGCCGACGAAGTGCTGTGCGACCGCGTTGCCGCCGACCCCGATGATCCCGACAAGCCGAAGGACGTCAAAGGCATCGGCGTTATTTCGCGGGGCGACGTCGCCATCGCCATCAAGTTCTGCAAGGTCGCCGCGGGAAAATCGCGCCGCGCGATGTACGAACTTGGCCGCGCCTACGCTGCCAATCAGCAATTGCCGGAAGCGATCGCCACCTATCGTAAGGCCGCCGACAAAGGCAGCACCTCGGCGATGGTCGAGCTCGGCGTCATGCTGGCAACGGGTACCGGCATCGGCAAAAATCCGGACGAGGCGCGCAAGCTATTCGAGCGCGCGGCCGCGGCCGGCAACCCGCGCGGTGTCACGAGCTTGGCTTCGCTCTCCGGCACCGGCGGCGCGCCGCTCGACCCGATCAAGGAACGCACGATGCTGGCGAAGGCGGCCGAAGCCAATTCGCCCGAGGCCGAGTATCAGCTCGGTCTGATGTACGCGAACGGTACCGGCGGCCCGCCGGACGATGCCGCCGCGCGGGCAATGTTCGAGAAGGCTGCCGCGCAGAACCATCCCGATGCGCTTCTCTGGATGGGCGCGTTCGCACAGGCCGGCCGTGGCGGGCCGAAGGATACCAGCGCGGCGAAGTCCTACTACGAGCGCGCCGCAGCACTCGGCAACGAGGACGCCAAGGCCGCGCTCAAGCGAATCGAGTGCCCGTATGTCATCAAGGACAAGCGCGGCAATCAGGTCACCAATCTCTGCTTCTAGCTAGCGCACGACGCCTGAGATGCAGCATGGCTTATGCCGCGGCCGCGTCAGCTTGTTCTTGAGGTAGCAGCGCGGCGCCCCCCCGATGTAGCCGGGCCGTACATAGGTCCAGGCGCGGCAGTGGTTGTCGGCGTCACACGCCGCCTTGCAGGCGGCGCCTGTCGCCTCCATCGCCGTCTCGAAGTTGCGATAGTCGCCACCGAGACGGTCGATTGAATATTCGATGGCGCCCTTGTGCGGCTCGATAACCGCCGCGCCGCGGACACCGGACACACAGCAACTGTCCTCCTCCCGCGCCGGCACACCGTTCTTCAGCCGGCATGCAGCCAATTGGCTGGCCGTGTGCGGGTAAGAGAAGCTCCAGGCGCGGCAGCGCGCGTCGTGCTCACAGCGCGACGCGCAAACCGCCGGATCGCCGTTGCGGATGGTGAAGGTCGAATAGTCGCCGCCTTGGCGGTCATATCCGACCTGTGCGGCAGCGGCGGCAATGAACAGAAGGACGATGGAACAGGCGCCGCAGATTCTGACGATCAACCGCATGCGCCTGCTCGACCCATTTCAAGCTTGCGCCATGTTAGCGCAACGCCACTGTGGCCATGAGGAAAATTCGCGTGAATAAAAAATTTTGCGCCCGCCGGAGGGGCCGGCGGGCGCTGATGATCCGTCCGCGAGAGGGGATGATCGCGGGTGGCGGATCGCGGCCGATGAGAGAGATCGGCCGTTTCGTGAAAGCCTTAGACCGCGCGGCGCGGGCGGCGACCGGTGTTCGGCCCGACCGCGGCGGCGCGATTGAGCCGGCGTTTGATCGCGCGCTCGCGCAAGAGGAGGGTCGGATCCTCCCAGAACGAGGTCGACAGGGCGTCGTTCAGATCGGCGCGATTGAGGCCGATATCTGCGAGGATGTTCTGGTCGAGCCCTGCGAGCGCCATGGCCTCACGGCGGTGACGGCGAGCCCGCGCGACGCCTTTGATCCAGCGCGTCACGAAAGCCATCAGGCTTAGGAAGGCACGCAAAACGATCGCGCCGGCGACGGGAAGAACGGGGACTATGTTGTTCATCGTAATCTCCATGCAGTTCCGGTCTTGGCCCTGACTAAGCGCCAAGTCCGGCTCCGGACCCACCCGGTTTCCCCACCCGTTTCCTCTGGGATGGTGGATATTGCACTGCGGGGATTGATTAGTGAAACGAATGTTTTTAATGTGATCAATCAGGATATATAATATAAAATTTCGGGCCACCGTCATGGGGCCGCGTAAGCAGGGAGCCCGCCAATGACCGTGCTGCTCGACATCGATCAACTCCGGACCTTCATCGCCATTGCCGAGACCGGCAGTTTCACCAAGGCTGCCGAGGTCGTGAACAAGACCCAGTCGGCGGTGTCGATGCAGATGAAGCGGCTCGAAGAGCGGATCGAGCGCCCGATTTTCGCTCGAGACGGCCGCGCCTCGAAGCTGACGGAAGACGGCCAACGCCTGCTCGATTACGCACGGCGCCTCGTCAAGCTCAACGTCGAGACCATCTCCGCCTTTTCCGAAGCAGCGCTGTCCGGCCGCGTCCGCCTCGGCGTGCCCGACGACTATGCCGATCGTTACCTGCCCGAGATCATGGCGCGCTTCTCGCGCGCCTATCCGAGCGTCGAGCTGACCGTGCTGTGCGAGCCGTCGATCGACCTGCTCGAACGTATCGACGGCAACGAGATCGACCTCGCCATCGTCACCAACTGCGAGAGCAAGCGCGCGGCGGAAACCTTCCGGCGCGAGCGGTTGCTGTGGGTGACATCGAACCGGCATTCGATCCATCTCGAGGAGCGCCTGCCGCTGGCGTTGGGCCGGCCGACCTGTTCGTGGCGGCGCACGGCGATCGAGCGGCTGGAATCGGTCGGACGTCCCCATCGCGTGCTCTATTCGAGCTCGAACGCCGGCGCGGTCGCCGCCGCCGTGCTCTCGGGACTGGCTGTATCGGTGCTCGCCGAGTCGGGCCTGCGTCCCGGCATGCGCGTGCTGACGGCAGGCGAAGGGTTCCCCGAACTGCCGAGCTGCCGCGTCGGGCTGGTGCGCAGCGCGCACGACTCGTCGGCCTTGGCGGATGCGCTCGCGGAGCACATCGTCTCCTCGCTCGACAACCTGTCGGAAGCGCAGGCCGCGGAGTGAGCTAGTAGGCATACTCCGCGTAGATCGGGTCGACCGACTCGTTCCACTCGTTGAAGTACCGCTCGAGCAATTCTTCGGCCGGCGTGATGCCGCGAGCGACCGACTCTTCGAGCGGCCGCAGGTAGCGCGTCTCGTCGCGGCCGTTGCGGTCGAGCTTCTTGCGGCGGCGCAAGCCGCGCGTGCAGAAGCGCAACGTTTCCATCGCCAAGGTCAGCACGTTGCGATTGCCGATCTCGGCGCGGAAGCCGCGCACCGGCACCTCGTCGCGAAGTTTCTGCCGTTCCTTGGCGGTCCAGTCCTTCACCATCTGCCAGCAAGCGTCGAGCGCATCGTCGTCGTAGAGCAGCCCAACCCAATAGGCGGTGAGCGACGGCAGTCTGCGCCACGGGCCGCCGTCGGCGCCGCGCATTTCGAGGTACCGCTTGAGGCGCACCTCCGGAAAGATCGTGCTCAGGTGATTGGCCCAGTCCGAGATGGTCGGGCGCTCGCCGGGCAGCACGTCGAGCTTGCCGGCGAAGAAATCGTGGAACGACTTGCCAGAAACGTCGATGTACTTGTCGCCGCGCTTGACGAAATACATCGGCACGTCGAGCGCGTAATCGACCCAGCGCTCGAAGCCCATGCCGTCCTCAAACGCCCACGGCAACATACCGGCGCGCGCATTGTCGGTATCACGCCAGACGTTCGAGCGGAACGACAGGAAGCCATTCGGCTTGCCCTCGGTGAAGGGCGAATTGGCGAACAGTGCGGTCGCGATCGGCTGCAGCGCCAGCGACACGCGCAGCTTCTTGACCATGTCGGCTTCGCTGGAGAAGTCGAGGTTCACCTGCACGGTGCAGGTCCGGTACATCATGTCGAGGCCGAGCTTTCCGACCTTCGGCATGTAGTTCGTCATGATCTTGTAGCGGCCCTTCGGCATCACCGGCATATCCTCGCGCCGCCAGTTCGGCGTCATACCGAGGCCGAGGAAGCCGATGCCGAGCGGCTTTGCCACTTCGCGCAGCTGCGCGAGATGCGCCATCAATTCAGCCGCGGTCTGATGCACGGTCTCGACCGGCGCGCCCGATAGTTCGAACTGGCCGCCCGGCTCAAGCGAGATCGCGCCGCCGCCGGTGATGTCGTACATGCCGATGATGTTGTCGCCCTCTGTGATCGGCTCCCAGCCGAGCAGGTGTTGCATGCCGTCGAGTAGCGCGCGGATCGAGCGGCGGCCGGCATAGGGCACGGGCCGGTTGTCTTCGACCGTGAAGGCGAACTTCTCGTGCTCGGTGCCGACTCGGAATTGCGCCTTCGGCTTGCAGCCCGCTTCGAGCCAGGCGACGAGCTCGTCGCGTGTCTCGATGGGCGTCATGTCGATCTGGTCACGAGCCATTCAGGATTTCCGCCGGGCAAAAAGGCCGCGACGTTAAACATGGGTTCCGGCAAAGGGCAATGCGAGCAATGCGCCAGCCGCCATGCACGATTCCGGCGACGCGACGATGTCGGCGCGGTGGCCAAGACCGTAGGATTTTGATCATTTTCGGCCAGTTCCCATTTTGTTCTTTCGCTTCGGCGGCACATGCTTTATTGCTTTTCGCCGCATGCCGCAGTTCACCCCCGCGCAGGATCAGGCGCTGTCCGCCGTCGCCGATTGGCTTAAAGCCAAGCCGGGCGTCAACGGCACGCCGCAGGTCTTCCGCCTGTTCGGCTATGCCGGCACCGGCAAGACCACCCTCGCCAAGTACCTCGCCGAGCATGTCGATGGCGAGGTGAAGTTCGCTGCTTTCACCGGCAAGGCCGCAAGCGTGATGCGCGGCAAAGGCTGCAAGGGCGCCTCCACCATCCACGGTCTCATCTACCGCGCGCGCGAGAGCGGCGAGGAGATCCCGAGCTTCGACCTCTGGGACGACGCGCCAGCCTCGAAGGCCCAGATGATCATCATCGACGAATGCTCGATGGTCGACGCCGAACTCGGCCGCGACCTGCTGTCATTCGGCGTGCCAGTCCTGGTGCTGGGCGATCCGGCGCAGCTGCCGCCGATCCAGGGCGGCGGCTTTTTCACCGAAGGCGAGCCCGACGTGATGCTCACCGAGGTGCACCGCCAGGCACAGGACGATCCGATCGTGCGGCTGTCTATGGAAATCCGGGCCGGCGACTATCTCGAGCCGGGGCGCTACGGCGAGACCGACGTCATCCGCAAAGGCGACCTCAATCCGCAGCGCGTGCTCGAGGCGGATCAGGTGCTGGTCGGCCGCAACAATACGCGGCGCGCCTACAACGCGAGGATGAGAGAGCGGCGCGGCTTCGACGACGTCTTGCCGTCGGCTGGCGATAAGCTCGCCTGCCTGCGCAACAACCGCAAGAAGGGCCTGTTCAACGGCGGGCTCTGGACGGTGAAGGAGCGCGGTGGGCGCAAGGGCACGACCGGCATTATGACGATGCGGCTTTTGCCGGACGACGAGACCGCTACCCGCGGCGTCAAGGTGTCGGTGCGGCCGGAGTGCTTCACCGGCGGCATCGAGAAGGTTGATTGGGAACGGCGCCGGCCCTATGACGAGTTCGACTACGGCTACGTGCTCACCGTGCACAAGGCGCAGGGCTCGCAATGGGACGACGTGGTGCTGTTCGACGAGAGCTTCGCATTCCCGGAGAGCCGTGAACGCTGGCTCTACACCGGCGTTACCCGCGCGGCGAAGAAGCTGACGGTGGTGGTCTAGAGCAGCGCTTCCCGCTCGAAGTGCTCTTTCAGGATCGCAGCGTTGCGGCGGTTGGCGCGGAAGCCGACATCGAACAGATCGCCGAGCACCGGGACGGCGCCGATGACGCCCTCGATCGCCACATTGGCGACGAGCCGCGCGAAGACATGCTGCGGCACGTCGAGCCGGTGCGCCTCGTAGAGCAGATAGCAGGACAGCGCCGACGCGCCGGCATCGCCGATGCCGACACGAGCTGCATCAGCGCTTCGACGCCGAAGCGGACCTTGGTTCCCGGCAGGACGAGTGCCGTATCGAACAGCTTCGACGCCATGTCGATCCGCGCGAGCACGGCGCGTTTGGATTCAGCTGAGTTGAATCGCGTGCGCTCGCCAGACGCTTCGATGGTGATGGTTGGTGCCATCGCCCATACATGGTGGGCGCAAGCGCGCGCACAAGATTACGTCAAATGACACAGGCGGAGCTGATTACGCCGCTTCCTTTTTCTTAGGCGGCGCGAAGCGCTGGTAGAAGGTCTCGTCCTTCTTCGCCATGTCAACGAGCAGCTTGGGCGGCGCGAAGCGCGCGCCGTATTTCTTCTCGAACTTCTTGCACAGATCGACGAAGGCCTTGCTGCCCATCATGTCGATGTAGGACAGCGTGCCGCCCGACCACGGCGCAAAGCCGAAGCCGAGGATCGATCCGACATCCGCCTCGCGCACGTCGGTGACGACCTTCTCCTCGAAGGTACGCGCGGCTTCGACCGCCTGCACGATGAGAAACCGCTGCTTGAGCTCGTCGACGTCGATCGCGTCGATCTGCTCGCGCGTGAGTTTCTTCGGCAAAAGCTCCGCTAGGCCGGGCCACAATTTCTTCGGTTGCCCCTGCGGATAATCGTAGAAACCCTTGCCGTTCTTGCGCCCCAGGCGGCCGCGCTTTTCGACCATCTCCTCCAAAAGCGTCTTCTGCTCCGGGTTGATCGCGCTCTTGCCGAGATCGGCTTCTGCCGCGCGCACGATCTTGAGGCCGAGATCGAGCGCGGTCTCGTCATTGAGCGACAGCGGCCCGACCGGCATGCCGGCCATGCGCGCGGTGTTCTCGATCATCGCCGCCGGGATGCCCTCGAGCAGCATCAGGTGGCCTTCCTGGATGTAATTGAGCACGCAGCGGTTGGCGTAGAAGCCGCGCGAGTCGTTCACCACGATCGGCGTCTTGCGAATGGCGCGCACGTAATCGAGTGCAACGGCAAGCGCCTTGTCGCCGCTCTCCTTGCCGACAATGATCTCGGTCAGCAGCATGCGGTCGACCGGCGAGAAGAAATGGATGCCGATGAACCGCTTGGGATCGTTGAACTCGGTGGCAAGCGAGGTGATCGGCAAGGTGGATGTGTTGGATGCCAACACGGCGCCGCTGCCGAGCACGGCTTGGACTTTCTTGATAACGTCGGCCTTGACCTTGCGGTCCTCGAACACCGCCTCGATGACAAGGTCGCAGTCCTTGAGCGCGTTGTAGTCGGCGCTCGGCGTGATTTGCGCGAGAAGCGCGTCGCGGTCGGCGCCCTTCATGCGGCCCTTCATGACGCGGTCGGACAACGCCTTGTGGAGCGCGGCCTTGCCCTTGTCAGCGGTCTCCTGATCGCGGTCGACGAGCACGACCTGGAGGCCAGCCGCAGCGCTGACCTGCGCGATGCCGGCGCCCATGAAGCCGGCGCCGACGATGCCGACTTTCTTGAGGCTGGTCGGCGGCGCGCCGGCCGGGCGGCGGGCGCCCTTGTTGAGCTCTTGCATCGAGACGAACAGCGAGCGGATCATATTCGCCGCCTGAGGCGAGCGCAGGATCTTGGCGAACCACCGCGACTCAATGAGCAGCGCCGTGTCGATGTCGACCTGCAAGCCCTCGTAGACGACCTGGAGGATGGCGCGCGCGGCCGGATAATTGTCGTAAGTCTCGCGGCGATAGATGGCGTTGGCGGCCGGGAACGTCATCATGCCGGCCTTGGAGTAGACAGGTCCGCCCGGCAAGCGGAAACCCTGCACGTCCCACGGCGCGACGCCCTTGCCGCCGGCCTTGATCCAGTCCTTCGCGGTCTTCACGAGGCCGGCCTGCGGCACGACGTTGTCGACAAGTTTCATCGACTTGGCGCGGTCGACCGGGATCTGGTCGCCCTTGAGCAGGAATTGCAGCGCATCGGCCGGCTGGATCATACGCGCAACACGCTGCGTGCCGCCGGCGCCGGGGAATAGCCCGACCTTCACCTCGGGCAGGCCAAGCCGCGTCTTCGGATTGTCGGAGGCGACGCGATGATGGCAGGCAAGACATAGCTCGAAGCCGCCACCCATCGCCGTGCCGTTGATCGCCGCGACCCACGGTTTGCCGGATTTCTCGAGTCGGCGATACAGCTGCGACACCTTGCGGCTCTCGTCGAATACCATCTGGTTCGCCGCTTCCTCGCCCTTCGACTTGAGCAGCGCGCCGTATTTACCGGCCATCTGCTCGAGGATGGTGAGATCGGCACCGCCGCAGAAGGCATCCTTGCCGGAGGTGATCACCGCGCCCTTGATCGCCGCGTCGCCCGCGACTTTCTCGACGAGCTGGGACAACTCATCGGTAACGCTGGCGTCGATCACGTTCATCGAACGGCCGGGCGTGTCCCAGGTGATGAGCGCAATGCCGTCGGCGTCGATGTCGAGCTTGAAGTTTGTCATGGGCGATCGGTCCTATTTCGGATAGGGCTTGCCGTCCTTGTGCGAGTAGTTGAAGCCGCTGTCGTCGCGCACCACCATCATGTCGATGTCGGAATAGTGCGCCTTCTCCGCGGCAGCACGCGTGCCGGCTTCGATGAACACAGCGTCGCGATTGCTGCGGTTGATGAGACAATGACCGTTGGCGACACCCGCCTTCCAGGCCGCCGCGTCGCCCGGCTTGAGCACCGTGTCGCCGCCGTCCTCGCACAGCACGACCTCGCCCGAGAGCACGTAGACGAACTCTTCCTCGTTCTCGTGCCAGTGACGTTGCGACGATGCCGCGCCCGGCTTGAGCGTGCAGACATTGAAGCCGAATTGCGTCAGGCCGGCGTGCCGCGCCAGGCGCTTGCGAGAGCGGCCTTTGACCGCCTCGTCGAAGGGCTTCGGATAATTGGTGGACGCGTCGACGGGAATCTTGTCGATGTCGATCTTCGGCATATGCTTTAGACCCGCTCGATGATCGTCGCTGTGCCCATGCCGATGCCGATGCACAGGGTCACCAGCGCCGTCTCCTTGTCCTGCCGCTCGAGTTCATCGAGCACGGTGCCGAGGATCATGGCACCGGTCGCGCCAAGCGGGTGGCCCATGGCAATGGCGCCGCCGTTGACGTTGATCTTGTCGTGCGGGATGTCGAGCGCCTGCATATAGCGCAGCACGACCGAGGCGAAGGCCTCGTTGAGCTCCCACAGGTCGATGTCCTTTTTCTTCATGCCGGCCTTCTTCATCACCTTCTCGCTGACGGGGATCGGGCCGGTCAGCATGATGGCGGGCTCCGAGCCGATATTGGCGAAGGCCTTGATGCGCGCGCGCGGCTTCAACCCCGCGGCCTTGCCGGCTTCCTTGCTGCCGATCAGGACGGCTGCGGCGCCATCGACGATGCCGGACGAATTGCCGGGCGTGTGGACATGGTTGATGCCTTCGACCTCCGGATAGCGCTGCACTGCGACTGCATCAAAGCCCGCCATCTCGCCCATCTGGACGAAAGACGGCTGCAGCGCCGCAAGCGTCTGCATCGTCGTCGTCGGCCGCATGTGCTCGTCCTTCGCAAGGATGGTGAGGCCGTTGACGTCCTTCACCGGCACGACCGACTTCTTGAAGCGCCCCTCCTCCCAGGATTTCGCCGCGCGCTTCTGGCTCTCGACCGCGTAAGCGTCGACCTCGTCGCGGGAGAAGCCATACTTTGTCGCTATCAGATCGGCGGAAATGCCCTGCGGCAAGAAATAGGTGGTGACTGCGATCGACGGGTCGACCGGCCAGGCGCCGCCCGAAGCGCCGATGCCGACGCGGCTCATGGATTCAACACCGCCGCCGATGGTCATCGAATGCTGGCCGGACATGACCTCGGCCGCCGCGAAGTTCACCGCATCGAGTCCTGAAGCGCAGAAGCGGTTGATCTGCACGCCGGGCACCTGATCGCCGAGGCCCGCGACCAGCGCCGAGGCGCGCGCGATGTCGCCGCCGGCCTCACCGACCGGATCGACGCAGCCGAGCACGACGTCGTCGAGGAGGGCCGGATCGAGCTTGTTGCGGTCCTTGATCGCGGTCAGCGCCTGCGCCGCGAGATTGAGTGCCGTCACCTCGTGCAGCGACCCATCGGCCTTGCCGCGGCCGCGCGGGGTGCGGATGGCGTCGTAGATGAATGCGTCCGACATGTCCGTTCTCCTGCGCGGCTTTCAGAGACTGCGCGCAATCAAAAGCTTCATGATCTCGTTGGTGCCCGCATAGATGCGCAGGACGCGCGCATCGCGGTACAACCGCGAGATCGGGTATTCGTCCATATAGCCATAGCCGCCGAACAATTGCAGGCAGCGGTCGATCACTTCTGCTTGCAGGTCGGTCAGGCGGTACTTCGCCATCGAGGCGGTGACGGTATCGAGCTCGCCTTTGACGTGGCGCTCGATGCAGTGATCGACGAACACCTTGGCCATAGTGGTGTCGGTCTTGCACTCGGCGAGCTCGAACTGGGTGTTCTGGAACTCGATGATCTTCTTGCCGAAAGCCTGGCGCTGCTTGACGTAGTCGATCGTCAGCGCGATGGCGCGCTCCATCATGGCAACCGCGTGCACGGCAACGATGAGGCGTTCCTGCGGCAGCTCCTTCATCAGTTGATAGAAGCCCTGCCCCTCCTCGGTGCCGAGCAGACTTTCCGCCGGCAGCTTCACGTCCTCGAAGAACAGTTCCGAGGTGTCGGCCGAATCCATGCCGAGCTTCTTGAGTTTGCGGCCGCGACGGAAGCCCGGCGCGTCGTCGGTTTCGACGACCAACAACGAGGTGCCTTTAGCCCCCGCCTTTGGATCGGTCTTGGCGACGACGATGACGAGATCGGCGTGCTGGCCGTTGGTGATGAAGGTCTTGGAGCCGTTGAGGACGTAGCCGTTGCCTGACTTCTCCGCCTTGGTGCGCACGCCTTGCAGGTCAGAGCCGGTGCCGGGCTCGGTCATGGCGATGGCGCCGACCATCTCGCCGGTCGCAAGCTTGGGCAGCCAGCGCTTCTTCTGCTCCTCGGTGCCGTAGTGAAGAATGTAGGGCGCGACGATTCCAGAATGCAGCGGCGCGCCGAACGTGTCGAAGCCGCCGAGGGAGAGTTCGCGGTTGATCACTGCTTCATGCGCGAAAGTACCGCCAGCGCCGCCATAGTCTTCCGGCATCGAGGCGCACAGCAGGCCGGCGGCGCCCGCCTTAGTCCAGACGTCGCGCTCGTAGATGCCTTTCTCGTGCCAGCGGTCGAGATGCGGAGTGAATTCGTCGGCGATGAAGCGCCGCGCCTGCTCCTCGAGCAGAACGAGATCCTCGCTCATCCAGGCCGGCCGGGGAAGGTTGAGGACGTCCATAGCGAATCACCCCGGCCGTCACCATAGGGCCGGCGGAGCGCGCGGGCGAGAGGCTTGAAAAAATAAGCGGAGCCGTCGCGGCCCCGCTTACGTGTCGCGTCTTGGAACAGCGGCTACTGCTTCGGCATCTTCGCCTTGAATGGGTCCTTCACGTCCGGGATCTTGTCGATCTCGACGTTGACCAGCTTGCCGCCGACCTTCTCGACCTTCTGGATATAGACGGTCTGCACGATGTCGCGGGTTTCCGGGTCGATCGAGATCGGGCCGCGCGGGCTCTCCCACTTCATGCCCTTAGCGACGCCGATCAGGCTGTCGCCATCGGTCTTGCCGCCGGTCTTCTTCAGCGCGGCGTAGATCAGCGCCATACCATCCCAACCGCCGACCGAGAAGAAATCCGGGTTGCGCTTGTACTCGGCGTTGTAGGCCTTCACGAAATCCTGATTCATCTTGGATTTGTGCGTGTAGTCGTAGTGCGCCGAGGTGATGATGCCGATGGCCGTGTCGCCCATCGCGGCAAGTGCGTGCTCGTCGGCAATCTCGAGCTGTCCCATGACCTTGGTCTTCTTCGCATCGATGCCGCGCTCCGCCATCGCCTTGCCGAGCGCGCCCGGCTGTGCGCCGCCCGGAATGAAGAGGAAAATGGCTTCGGGGTTGAGATCCTTCGCCTTCTGCACGTAGGCGGAGAAGTCCGGATTGGCGACCGCCATGCGCACCGAGCCGACGATCTCGCCGCCGCCCGACTTGAAGCCGTTTTGGAAGCCTTGCTCGGCATCGATGCCCGGACCGTAGTCCGAAACCATGGTGTACGCCTTCTTAGCGCCGCTCTTCTTCGCCGCCCAAGTACCGAGCGTCTCGTCGAGCTGCGGGATGGTGAGAGAGACGCGCGTCATGTAGGGCGACTTGGTAGTGATGATCGCGGTCGCGGCGTTCATCACGACCATGAACTTCTTGGCCTCGGCGGAAACGTCGCCGGCGGCGAGCGCGTTCGGTGTCAAGCCGAAGCCCGCGATCATGTCGACGTTGTCACGCGTGATCAGCTCCTGCGCGAGACGCTTGGCGACCGGCGGATTGATGCCGCCGGTATCCTTGCGGATGATCTCGATCTTCTTGCCGGCGACGGTGTCGCCATTCTGTTTCATGTAGAGCTTGACGGCGTTGTCGATCTGCGTCGCGATATCGGCGAACTGCCCTGAATATTCCAGGATCAGACCGATCTTGATCGTCTCTTGCGCATTCGCCGAGGAGGCCGCGAGCAGCAATACAGCCGCAGCCAGCAAAAATGGTTTTCGCATAGGATATCCTCCCGATAGCCGTTTGCTTGATCCGACGGCTTAGCTCGCAGGTTAGCGGTAAACGCAAACGGCGTCACGGAGAACAAGCGTAACCGGTTAGCGCCGTCAGCACGTCGAACTCCTTGAACGGCAAGGTTTTGTGGGCGGCACCCCATTCATCGCTGTCGGCATGGCGGCGGCTCGATTTGCGGCGACATGAGTTTTGCTGATGCAACTCATTTAATTCAGTTGCGAGTTCACGCCGGATTCCCGCTTGCGCCGGAATGAGCAGAGTGTGTAGCTAGCACCGAAGTTTGCCGGGAAAAATTCATGGATGCAGGAGCGGACGACGGTTCCGTCTACGGCGTGGAATCTGCCTACGCCAGACGGCGGCTTGCTTGCGCACTGCTGATCAGCACGATCGGCGGCGTCGGCATGTGGTCCGTGGTCGTGGCGCTGCCGGCGATCCAGACCGACTTCGGCGTCGATCGCGCTGCGGCGTCCGTGCCCTACACCTTCGTGATGCTCGGCTTCGGCCTCGGCGGCATCCTGATGGGACGCCTCGCCGACCGTTTCGGCATCGCCGTACCGCTGACCGTCGGAACACTGATGCTCGGCCTCGGCTACATCACGGTCGGGCTGGCGGCGAACCTGTGGCAGGTCGCGCTGGCGCACGGTTTCCTAATCGGCATCGGCTGCGCGACTACCTTCGGCCCGATGATGGCCGACATTTCGCACTGGTTCATGCGCCGCCGCGGCATCGCCGTGGCGCTTGCCGCCGCCGGCAACTACACGGCCGGCGCATTCTGGCCGCCGGTGATCCAGCATGCCATCGCCGGCTACGGCTGGCGCGCGACGCATATCGGCATCGGTATTTTCTGTGTCGTCACGATGCTGCCGCTCGGCCTCACGCTGCGGCGGCGCCTTGCGCATGTGCACACCGCGGCGGCTGGCGCGGCCGCGACACACCGGCAGGCGACCATGCCGTTCTCGCCGATGACATTGCAGGTACTGCTCTGCATTGCCGGCGTCGCCTGCTGCGTGGCGATGTCGATGCCGCAGGTGCACATCGTCGCCTATTGCGGCGATCTCGGTTACGGCGTGGCGCGCGGCGCCGAGATGCTGTCGCTGATGCTCGGATTCGGCATCGTCAGCCGCGTCGCCTCGGGTTTAATCGCCGACCGCATTGGCGGTGTGCGTACGCTGCTGCTCGGCTCATTGCTGCAGGGCGTCGCAGTGTTCCTTTATCTGATGTTCGACGGCCTGTTTTCGCTCTACGTGATCTCGGCGCTCTTTGGCCTCTTCCAGGGAGGTATTGTGCCAAGTTACGCGATCATCATCCGCGAGTATTTCTCGCCGAAGGAAGCCGGCATGCGCGTCGGCCTCACGATCATGGCCACCGTCGTCGGCATGGCGGGCGGCGGCTGGCTATCCGGCGTGATCTTCGACCTGACCGGCTCCTATCAGGCCGCTTTCCTGAACGGGCTCGCCTGGAATCTGGTAAATGTCTCAATCATGACATGGCTGCTGCTGCGCTCGCGACGCGGCCCCGCCTTTGCCAACCGGCATGAAGCCTCGACGTCCGGAATAAACGCCACCTAACTTGTTCGAACATTTATTGACAAGCGAGGCGCAAAGAATGAGATGATGCACCACGAGAAGATTCGGGGGTTTCTTCCGATGCTGTTTCCAGAGTCGCGGCCGGACGTCGTCCGGGCGATCAATCAACGTTGGCTGCTCAACTTTTGGACGCGGCATGTCGGCATGCAGCGCGTGCCGATGTGGCAGGCGGTCGAGGCTGAGAACCTGACCCGCATGGCGGACAACCTGAGCTTCCTGGAGGTCGTTCCAGGCGGCGATAATATGCGTTTCATCATCCGCTTTCACGGCGCGACCATCGCCCGCGTCTATAATTCCGGCGACGTGCGTGGCCGTTTTCTCGACGAGATCGTGAAGACGGCGAACTGCCCGACTGGCCTCAAGCCGTACTACCGCGCAGTCGAAACCGGCCGGCCAGTCTATACGATCCACAATTTCAAGGACAGCGGGGCGCGGCTAGTGCACAGCGAGCGGCTGTTGCTGCCGTTCTCGCGCGATGGTGAAACGGTCGATCGCCTGGTCGCGGCGTTCGAATTCATCTGCCCGGACGGCGCCTTCGACAACCACGCCCTGTTGATGATCCGGACCGGTCCGCCCGAGCTTCAGCTGTCGGCGACGATCAACGCGCAGCCCGTCGCCTAGAACTGGTCGTCCGTCATCTCCATCGTCGAGCCCGCGCCCGACTGGATGCGCGCGAGGTGCGTCGCGGTTTCCGGTAGCATGCGCTCCATGAAGAAGCGCGCGGTGACAAGCTTCGCCGAATACCGCGGCGTCGAGCCGTTCGCCTTCGGCAGCTTGGCGATCGCGGCTTCCGCGATCCGACACCACATGTAGCCGAGTGCGACCAGGCCGAAGAGGTGCATGTAATCGTATGAGCCGGCGCCTGCATTGTCGGGCTTGGCCATCGCGTTCTGCATGAACCACATCGAGGCCTGCTGCAGGTGCGCGAGCGACTGGCCGAGCGGCTTGAGATAGACGTTCATCTCGTCGCTGTTGGCGTGTTCCTTCAGATAGGTCTGAACCTCGTTGAAGAAGGCCATGATGGCGCGGCCGCCGTCCTTGCCGAGCTTGCGGCCGACGAGATCGAGCGCCTGGATGCCGTTCGCGCCCTCGTAAATCTGCGCGATGCGCGCGTCGCGCACGAACTGCTCCATGCCGTGCTCGGCGATGTAGCCGTGGCCGCCATAGATCTGCTGTGCCATCACTGTATTGGTGAAGCCGCAATCGGTCAGTACGCCTTTGATCACGGGCGTCAGCAGGCCCATGTGATCGTCGGCCGCCTTGCGTTCCTTCTCATCCTCGGAGCGGTTCGCGATGTCACCCTGAAGCGCGGTCCAGATGACAAGCGCACGCGCCGCTTCGTTGAAGGCCCGCATGGTCATCAGATTCCGGCGCACGTCCGGATGCACGATGATCGGATCGGCCGCCTTGTCCGGATATTTCACGCCGGAGATGGCGCGGCCCTGGAGGCGCTCCTTCGCGTAGATGACGGCGTTCTGATAGGCGACCTCGGACTGCGCGAGGCCCTGCACACCGACGCCGAGGCGTGCCTCGTTCATCATCACGAACATCGCGTTCAAGCCGCGGTTCTCTTCGCCGATAAGCCAACCGGTCGCGCCGTCGTAATTCATGACGCAGGTGGCGTTGCCGTGGATACCCATCTTCTCTTCGATCGAGCCGCAAGTGACGCCGTTCTTCTCGCCGAGCGAGCCGTCGTCCTTGACCATGATCTTCGGCACGACGAAGAGCGAGATGCCCTTGGTGCCGGCCGGTGCGCCTTCGATGCGCGCGAGCACGAGGTGGATGATGTTCTCCGCCATGTCGTGCTCGCCGGCCGAGATGAATATCTTGGTGCCGGTGATCTTGTAGCTACCGTCGCCCTGCTTCACCGCCTTGGTGCGCAACAGACCGAGGTCGGTGCCGCAATGCGGCTCGGTCAGGTTCATGGTGCCGGTCCAGGCGCCCTCGACCATCTTCGGCAGGTACTTCGCTTTGAGCTCCTGCGAGGCGTGCGCGAGCATCGCCGCGATCGCGCCCTGCGTCAGGCCCGGATACATAGCGAAGGCCATGTTGGCCGAACAGAGAAACTCGTTGACCATCACGGTCATGGTGGCGGGCAGCCCCTGCCCGCCGAACTCCGCCGGCACCGAGATGCCGATCCAGCCGCCCTCGACCAGCTGCTTGAAGGCATCCTTGAACCCCTTCGGCGTGGTGACGCGGCCGTCGTCGTGGCGCTTGCAGCCTTCCTTGTCGCCGACCCGGTTGAGCGGGGTGAGCACCTCTTCAGAGAGCTTGGCCGCTTCCTGGAGCACCGCCTCGATCACGTCGGGCGAGGCATCGGCAAATCCCGGCAGGTTGCCATAGCGGTCGATATGGAAGACGTCGTTGAGCAGAAACAACGCATCGTCCACGGGTGCTTTGTAGGTCGGCATCGGTCCCTCCAGCGCGACTGATCGGCGCGCTTAACAACTCGTTAACTAATGAACGGTTGCGACCGAAGAAAGACGGCCGCGGCGTCCCCCAGACCCGCGAGGATGGCGTATCGCGCTTACAGCCGCGTTAAGGCGCGCAACCGGAAACCGCGCGGAAAATCCGGCACTTCCGTCCGATCTTAACCCCTTCTTTACCCTGGGCGGCAAAAGTCACGATCCAAGACCAGCGGACCGCGCTTTGTATCCATCCTCCGTTAACGCGTGCCGGCCCCCGGGGAGCCGATCGCTGTTTTTGCGTCTCCACTCTCGAACGTGGTGCCTGCATGAAATTCGGCGTGCCGTGGAGCGTGAAAGGGATACGGCCGGAGGCGCGCGAGACAGCCAAGGAAGCGGCGCGCCAGGCGGGCGTGCCGTTGAGCGAGTGGCTCAACGCCGTAATCCTTCAACAAGCCGAAGAGCAAGGCGTCGAGGCAAACACGCACGACGATGACGACGCGTATGGCGACGTGCATCAGCGCATCGACGATCTCTCGCGCCGCATCGAGCGGATGAGCCGCACCGGTCCCGCGACCTACGCGCCGCCTCACAGACGCGGTGAATCCGACAAGATGGCGGACATGATCAACCGACTTGACCGTCGGCTCGATCAGTTCGTCAACGCTTCAAGACCCGTCGCACCGCTGCAAATGCCACCGATGCAGATGCCGCCGGCGCTCGATCGCGCCGTGGCGGAAATCACCGCACGGCAACGTGCCCTCAACGGCGAGCCCGCGCCGCCGTCGCTCGCACACGCTCCGGCGCCGATGCCGGCGTCGATGGCGGCGCCCGCGCCGCTGCCGACGCAGGACATTTACGGCCTCGAGGATCAGCTGCGCCGCATCACCGATCAGATCGAGACGCTGCAGCGGCCGGGCGTCGAGGAAGCGATCAATGCGCTGCGCGAGGAACTCGGCGAGATCGGCCGCGCGCTCAACGACGCCATGCCGCGGCGCGCCATCGACACGATCGAGAAGCAGATTGCGGGCCTGACCCAACGAATTGCCGAGGGCCGCCAGGCCGGCGTCGAGCACGGCGCGCTCGCCAATGTCGAGCACGGCCTTGCCGAGGTGCGCGACGCCCTGCACCACCTGACCCCGGCGGAAAATCTCGTCGGCTTCAACGATGCGGTCGCAGGACTTGCGCACAAGATCGACATGATCGTCGCCGACAAGGACCCGGCGACGCTGCGACAGCTCGAAGCGGCTATTACCACGTTGCGTTCGCTCGCGACGCACGTCGCGTCGAACGAGACGGTCGGCAAGCTCGCCGCGGAAGTCCAGGCGCTCAGCGAGCGAGTTGAGCACGTCGCCCATGCCGCGACCGGCGGCGCTGCGCTCGATTATCTCGAACAGCGCATCAGCGCGCTTGCCGATGCGCTCGCCGAGCGCACGCAGGCCGGCGGCTCGGTACCGGCGCATCTTGAGGCGCTGGTCGGCTCGCTCAGCGACAAGATCGAGCAGATCCAAGCGTCGCGCGGCGACAATGTCGCGATGGGCCATCTCGAGGACCGCATCGTCAAGCTGGTCGAAAAGCTTGATGCGTCGGAATCGCGGCTTGGCCAGCTCGAAGCGGTCGAGCGTGGCTTGAGCGACCTGCTGGTGCACATTCAGAGCAACAATCAGGGCTCCGGGCTGCGCGCCGAAGGCGCGCCAGCGGTCGACGAGCTCAAGCACGACATTGCCCGTACGCAGGATACGCTCGACGGCGTGCAGAGCACGCTGGCGCTGGTCGTCGACCGGCTCGCGGCGATCGAGCACAACGTCCACGGCACGCGCGGCGAGGCGGCGATGCCGCACATTGGCAAGCTCGCGGTGCGCGCAGTCGAGACCGCGCCGGAAGAACCGAGGCATCTGCCGCCGGCGACCCCATTGCAGATGCCGCAGCCGAAGGAAATGGCTGCTCCAGCCGCCGCGGCTTCGCCTCCACCGCCGCCGCCGCGCCGGCGCCAGGCGTTCATCCAGCCGATCAATCCGGATTTGCCGCCCGATCAGCCGCTGGAGCCGGGCTCAGGCCCGCCGCTGCGCGCCAATGCCGCCGCGCGCATCGCCGCATCCGAGGCCGCGCTCGGCGGCGCGGCGCCAGCGCCCGAAACGGGCGGCAAGTCGGGCTTCATCGCCGCCGCGCGGCGCGCCGCGCAGGCCGCGCTCCAGCACGCGCCCGGAGTGCGCGGTAAGCAGGAAGCACCGCTGATTGAGCCAATGACGCGCGATGAGCCGGAACCGGTCGAGGACAACATCGGACCGTCGCTGCGGTCGCAGCTGTCGCGGCGCATAAAGTCGCTGTTCATCGCCGCCAGCATCATCGCCATCGTGATCGGCGGCATCCAGCTCGGCAGCAATCTGTTCGGCGGCGCTACGAAGACCGTCAAGACCGGCAAGGTCGAGACCGAGCGCGCTGCGACGGTCGCCAGCGGGCCGCTCGACATCAGCCCGCCCGAGCAGCCGCAGCAGGAGGCGCAGGCCGCGCCGCCACTCGCGGCGCCCACCGCGCCGGCCGCGGTCCCGACCTCGCCCGCGCCGATCGCCAGCACGCCCGGCTTCAATTTCAACCAGGGCGCCGACGACAACGCCTCGCTGCTCAATCCGCCCGATCTCGACCAGCCGCCAGCCAAGAACGACGTCACCGGCTCCGTTCCGCCGTCGGCCAGCACATCGCCGGTGAGCGACCATCTGCCGATCGCCATCGGCGGCGCGAAGCTGCGCAACGCCGCAGCCGCCGGCGACGTCGGTGCCGCCTACGAGGTCGCCGTGCGCTTTGCCGAGGGCCGCGGCGTCCCGGCCAATGCGGCCGAGGCCGCACTGTGGTTCGAGCACGCCGCCAGCAAGGGCCTCGTGCCGGCGCAGTTCCGCTACGCCTCGATGCTGGAGAAGGGCCAGGGCGTGAAGAAGGACCTCAACCAGGCCCGCAAGCTCTATCTGGCCGCGGCCGGCAAGGGCAACGCCAAGGCGATGCATAACCTCGCCGTGCTCTATGCCGAGGGCATCGACGGCAGGCCGGACTATGGGATGGCCGTGAAGTGGTTCCGCGAGGCGGCCAAGCGCGGCATCGCCGACAGCCAATTCAACCTCGGAGTCCTGACGGCGCGCGGCCTGGGCACCGAGTCGAATTTCGCCGATTCCTACAAATGGTTCGCCCTCGCGGCGACGCGCGGCGACGCCGATAGCGCCAAGAAGCGCGACGAGGTCGGCTCGCGCCTCGATCCGCAGACCCTCGCCGCGGCCCAGCAGGCGGTCAGCAGCTTTGTGCCGCAACCGCAGCCTGCCGAAGCCACCACCGTGCCCAAGCCTCAGGGCGGCTGGGACAATGCCGACGCCACCCCCGCGCCGGGCACCGGCCCCGCGCCCGCCAAGCCGAAGAAGCCGGCACCGCATGCACCGCTTTCGCTCGGCTCGTTTACCGTGGGAAAACGTTGAACGGACGCAGGTGAATGCCGTAAGGCATAGTCCGCGCGCCATTTATTGTGACGACCGCCAAGGTGGAGCGGGTAATGCGGCGGACTGCCGGCGTCTTGATCTGTCTTATTATTGTCTGCACGCCATGGCCGGCTGCTGCGGAGCGGCTGGTGGTGTCACTGTCGACTCATCGGGTCGCGATCACCTCGAGCTTCAACGGCGAGGACCTGGTGCTGTTCGGCACCATTGAGCCCGACGACCGCGGCGGCGCGTTGCGATCGAACTACGACCTCGTCGTCACCGTAACGGGCCCGCGCGACACATTCCGCACGCGCCGCAAGGAGCGCTTCCTCGGCATCTGGATCAACATGGACACGCGCGAGTTTGTCAGCGTTCCGTCCTACCTCGCCGTGCTGGCCAACCGCGCGGTCAAGGACATCGCCAGCGCCGAGACGCTGCGGCGCCTTCAAATGGGGCTCGACAATTACATCCTGCCGCAGCGCATCGGCCCCGATATTGCCGGCACGGTCTCAGACGACCCTTACCGGCTGGCGTTTATCAGGCTTGAAAGCGACCAGGGCCTCTATCGCGAGCAGTCCAACGCCGTGACGTTCCTGACGCCGACTGTCTTCCGCGCCGCGATCCCGCTGCCCGCCTATGTGCCGACCGGCACGTATTTAATCGACGTGAAGCTGTTCTCCGGCGGCACTTTGGTCGGTCACACCAACACCGCGCTCGAGATCATCAAGGCCGGCTTCGAACAGTACGTCGCCGACGCCGCCCGCGATCATGGGCTGCTTTACGGCGTGGTCACCGCGCTGATCGCGCTGGTCACCGGCTGGCTTGCCAGCATCATATTCCGGCGCGACTAGGCGGCCTCACGTTGATTGCGGAGCAGCTGGTTGAATTCTGCGCGCCGCGCGGCGCGAGCAAGCCCCGGACTCAGCCTGGCAAGCAGCGCTTGGCGGTGAAAGCGTAGAGCCGATCTTCACCAAGCATATGCGCGGTGAAGGCGAGCGTGCCGAAGACATCGGCGAACGCCGCATCGCGCACGTTCAATCCCCCGGTGAAGGCGCCGAAGGCCGGCATCACCATGCGCGTCTTGTCGGCTGCAAAGCAGCGGCGGCTGACCATGCGGCCGCGATGCGAGACACGTGCGACCGGATGCAAGTGACCGGCGATCTCGCCGTCGGCGCCGGTCGGCAGATGCCGGAATGTGAGCGCGCCGAGCACGAACTCGGCCTCGAACGTGCCGCCGATATTCGCTGCCGGCTCCGGGTCGTGATTGCCGGTCAGCCAAATCCATTCGCGACCGCGCTGGAGCGCATGCAAATTATCGCGATCTTCGCGCGACAGCCGCGCCGGACCATCGCCGTCATGGAAGCTATCGCCGACCGCGACGACGACCCGCGGTGCGTAATGCGCAACAAGACAGCCGAGCCGCGCCAAGGTCGCCGCGGTGTCGTATGGCGGCAGCAATTGGCCGCGCGCGGCAAAGCTTGACCCTTTCTCGAGATGCAGGTCGGCAACGGCGAGCAGGCCCTGGTCGGCCCAATAGAGCGCGCCGGCGCAATCGGCGAGCAGCGGCAGACCGGCAAGGGCAATAAGATTGCCCATGCTCTCCGCTTTTTGCACCGCCAGCGTCACTGCATCGCCTCCTTGATCAGTTCATCCGCCGCCTCGGCAAGGATGTGATCGGCCGCTTCGCCGTAGACCGTCTCGCGTCCTATCTCCAGCAGCACCGGAACCGAGAGCGGCGAGACATGGTCCAAGACTTTATGGACGATTCGGCCCTTGATGCGCGAGAGCATTTCGCCGAGTCGCTTGATGTCGAGCAGCCCGGTCGCGGCATCGGCGCGGGCAGCGCGCAGCAGGATATGGTCGGCCTGGTGCTTGCGCAGCACGTCGTAGACGAGGTCGGTCGAAATCGTGAGCTGGCGGCGCGATTTTTCTTCGCCGGGGAAACGCTTCTCGATCAGGCCGGCGATGATGGCGCAGAAGCGGAAGGTGCGCTTCATCAGCGCCGATTCGGCGAGCCAGGCCTCGAGGTCGTCGCCGAGCATGTCTTGGTCGAACAGCTTGGCGAGCGACAGATCGCCGCGCTGGATGCGCAGGCCGAGATCGCCGAGCCCCCAGACCGCCAGCGCATATTCGTTGGCGACGAAGCCGAGCGGCTTCATGCGCGCGCGCTCGAGCCGCCGCGTCAGCAGCATGCCGAGCGTCTGGTGCGCGAGCCGGCCTTCGAACGGATAGCAGACGAGATAATATTTGGCGGCGCGTGGGAAGGTTTCGACCAGGAGATCGACCGGCCCCGGCAGCAGCGAGCGCCATTGCTGGATTTCCAGCCATTCGCGGACCTGGGCTGGCAGCGCCCGCCAGGTGTTCGGCGACGCCAGAAGCGCGCGCACCCGCGCCGCCAGATAAGTCGACAACGGAAACTTGCCGCCCTCGTAGGCCGGCACTTTCGGATCGGTCGCGGTCGACCGCGACACGTAGGCCTCGTCCTCGACCAGCGCCTCGTATTGCAGGATCTCGCCGGCGAACACAAAGGTATCGCCCGGCGTCAGCATTTCGATGAAATATTCCTCGACCTCGCCGAGGAGACGCCCGCCGCGTGCCACGATCGCGCCGGAGGCGCGCGAACCCATCAGCCGCACCTTGATCATGTCGGCCTCGACGATGGTGCCGACATTCATGCGATAGCGCTGCGCGACGCGTGGATGGGTGATTTGCCAGCGGCCGTCTTTCCCCTGCCTGATCTTGGCGAAGCGCTCGTAGGCTTTGAGCGCGTAGCCGCCGGTGGCAACGAAGTCGATTGCGGCGTCAAAATCGGAACGCGCGAGACCCGCATAAGGCGCCGCAGTGCGGACTTCGTCGTAGAACACGTCAGGGAGAAACGGATCGCCGACGGCGCGGCCGAGGACATGTTGCGCCAGAACGTCGAGCGCGCCGGTACGCGCCGGCGGCGTGTCCTGCGCGTTCTCGGCGACGGCATCGAGCGCGGCGCGGCATTCCAGCACTTCGAAGCGGTTGGCCGGCACCAGTACGGCTTCGGACGGCTCGTCCAGCCGGTGATTGGAGCGCCCGATGCGCTGCAGCAGGCGCGACGAGCCCTTCGGCGCGCCGACATTGATGACGAGATCGACGTCGCCCCAATCAACGCCGAGGTCGAGCGACGACGTGCAGACGACGGCCCGCAGCTTGCCGGCGGCCATCGCGTCCTCGACTTTGCGGCGCTGCGCGACGTCGAGCGAGCCGTGATGCAGCGCGATGGCAACGTTGTCGTCGTTGATGCCCCACAGCTCCTGGAAGATCCATTCGGCCTGGCTGCGCGTGTTGACGAAGATGAGCGTGGTCTTGTGCGTTTTGATCAGCGCGTAGATTTCGCCGAGCGCGTGGAGCGCCGAGTGGCCCGCCCACGGCAGATGCTCCTCGGTGTCGAGCATGGTTACGTGTGGCTGCGCGCCGGCCGCGGCGATCACGAGATCGGCAAGCGCTTCGCGGCCCGGCGGCTGCGGCACCAGGAAGCGGCGTAAATCGTCGGGCTCGGCCACCGTCGCCGACAGGCCGACTGTTGTTAGCGTCGGCGCAAGCATGAACAGCCGAGAAAGCCCGAGCGACAAGAGATCACCGCGCTTCGACGCCGTGAGCGAGTGCAACTCGTCGAGCACTACGCGCCTGAGCGTGGTGAAGAGGTAAGGTGCATCCGGCGTCGCCAGCAGCAGCGCGAGCTGCTCGGGCGTGGTGAGCATAATGTCGGGCGGATAGCGACGCTGACGCTGGCGTTTCGACGCCGGCGTGTCGCCGGTGCGCGTCTCGAGCCGGATGGAGAGGCCCATCTCCCGCACTGGCATTTCGAGGTTGCGGGCGATGTCGACGGCGAGCGCCTTGAGCGGCGAGATATAAAGAGTGTGCAGCCCCTGCGATTGGCGCAGGTCGCGGCCGGTGGAAACAAGCTTCGCAGAGGTCGGGCGCCTATCGTGCAATTCGACCAATGTCGGCAGGAAGCCGGCGAGCGTCTTGCCGCCGCCGGTCGGCGCGATCAGCAGCACCGAGCGCCCCGCCCGCGCCTTCGCCAGCAGTTCGAGTTGATGCGCGCGCGGCGCCCAGCCGCGGCCGGCGAACCAGCGGTCGAGGATCGGTGGTAACAGCGGGACGTCGGGCCGCGCGAGCGCGGTTGCGGGCTTCATGAATCGATTCTACGGCATATCTGACGCGTGCGCGCGAGGGCTTCGTGCTAGGCTTGAATTTGGAGGATTCGATGGCTACGGAGGATATGACGACGCGGATTTTCGGCGGCTCGCCGCTGGCAGTGCTTGGCCGTCTGATCCTGGTGTCGATCCTGGTCGGCGTCATCCTGTCGGTGCTCGGGCTCGACCCGTTCGACATTATCCACAGCATCGAGCGCCTCGTCCGCAACATCTGGAATATGGGCTTCGACGCCGTGCGCTGGCTGTGGCGCTATTTCCTGCTCGGCGCGGTGATCGTCATTCCGATCTGGCTGATCATGCGGCTCGTCAATGCGCCGCGAGGGAAATGATCAGCTCGGCCAGCTTTCGGCCGTGATTTCGGCGGCGTCGGCGCCGACCATCGAGGCTAGCGAGTCGCGATGCCCGCGCTTGAGCGCGGCGGCAAGATCGGACTTGATCTCGGCCACAAGGCCGATGCCGCGGAACACCAGCCCCGTATATATCTGAAGCAAGGTCGCGCCGGCCTTGATCTTGGCGATTGCCGTCGGACCGGAGTCGATGCCGCCGACGCCGATCAGCGGGAACGCGCCCTCGGCGCGCACGAAGGTCTCCGCCAGCATTCGAGTTGCCAGCTTGAACAGCGGCCGGCCCGACAGACCGCCCTGCTCTTTCGCCTTCTCGCGCTCGCGCAGCGCGGCGGGCCGCGTGATAGTGGTGTTGCCGACGATCATCCCGTCGACGCGATGCTTGCGCGCGATACCGACGACATCGTCGAGCTCGGCCAGCGTCAGGTCGGGCGCGATCTTGAGCAGCACCGGCGTCGGCCCCGAACGCGGCTTCACCTCTTCGCGCGCGGCGACCACGCGCGCAAGCAGATTGTCGAGTGCGTCCGCCTGCTGCAGGTCGCGCAGGCCCGGCGTATTCGGCGACGAGATGTTGATGGTGAAATAGCTTGCGACCGGTGCGAAGGTCTCGATCAGCCGCACGTAGTCTTCGGCGCGGTCGCTAGAATCTTTGTTGGCGCCGATGTTGACGCCGACGATGCCGCCCTCTTTCGCGCGCGCGGCGAGCCGCGCCAGCACCGAGGGCGCGCCCTCGTTGTTGAAGCCGAGCCGGTTGATCACCCCTTCGTCGACTTCGAGACGAAACAGCCGCGGCCGCGGATTTCCGGCCTGCGGGCGCGGCGTGACGGTGCCGATCTCGACGAAGCCGAAGCCGCGCCGCAGCAGCGCGTCCGGCACCTGGGCGTTCTTGTCGAAGCCGGGCGCGATACCGATGGGATTGGGGAAATTCAGCCCGAAGGCGCGAACGGCCAGGTCCGACGCATCGGCAGGCGCGCGCGTGACGGGCATGTAGCGCAAAGCCTTGATTGCCAAGCCATGCGCGTCTTCAGGATCGAGCGCCCGCAGGAACGGGCGCGACAGGCGGTCGAATAGACCGATCATGGCGCGACCCTATCGGCGCGCGCCCCGCCTGTCCAAGTGCTTGCGCGGACGTCACGAAAATGTTGCGCGCCAGGCCATTTCCAAGGTTATAATTCCTACATAGTTAATGGACCCGCCCTTGCCGGCGATTTGTTACCGGGGTTCGCTCGCACTATGCTCACGCACAACCAGATCTGGACGGCGCTCGACCGGCTGGCGGCCCGCGCCAAGCTCACGCCATCGGGTCTCGCCAAGAAGGCCGGGCTCGACCCCACCACCTTCAACAAGTCGAAGCGCGTGACCCCGGAAGGACGGCCGCGCTGGCCTTCGACTGAGTCGGTTGCCAAGGCGCTCGCCGCGACCAACACCAAGGTCGAGACTTTCATGAGCCTGCTCACCGACAACGGCAAGGCGGTGATCTCCAACGTGCCGCTGATCGGCTTCGCCGAGGCGGGGGCCGGCGGTTATTTCGACGATGACGGCTTCCCGGTCGGTAAAGGCTGGGAGGAGATCGCATTCCCCTCGGTCACCGACGAGCACGCCTATGCGCTCGAGATTTCCGGCGACTCGATGAAGCCGGCCTATCGCGACGGCGACGTGATCGTGGTGTCGCCGGCCGCGCCCGTGCGTAAGGGTGATCGCGTCGTCGTCAAGACGAAGGACGGCGAAGTGATGGTCAAGGAACTCAAGCGCAAGAACGCCAAGACCGTTGAGCTCAAGTCGCTCAATTCCGAACACCGCGATCGCACTTTGTCGATGGCGGACGTGCTGTGGATCGCACGCATTATGTGGGCCAACCAGTAACGGGAGGCAGTCATACCGAACACAATCGTCCATCCGGAAAGCTGCACGTGCTGCACCGACCTGTTGCGGGCGCGTTTCGACCGGCGGCGCTTTCTTCATGTGGCGGCGGGCGCAGGCCTGATCGCGGCCTTTCCCTCACTCTCGCTGGGCGCCGAGGGTAACTACGACGCCATGCTGCTGACCTGCATCGACCCGCGCTTTCAGACGCCGATCGCAGGGTACATGGCCGAGCGCATGCTGGCCAGCAAATACAGCCAGTTCACCATCGCGGGCGCGTCAATCGGCGTGGTCGCGCCGGCTTTCAAGACCTGGGCGCCGGCCTTCTGGGACAATCTCGCCGCCTCGATCGAACTGCACCGCATTCCGAAGGTCATCGTGGTCAACCATCGCGACTGCGGCGCCGCCAAGATCGCTTATGGCGAGGACAAGGTCGCCAATGCCCAGGCTGAAACCGACACGCACAAAGCGGCGCTGCTCGAATTCCGAAAGGAAGTCGGCGAGCGCCAGCCGAAGCTGACGACCGAGCTGCACCTGATGGCGCTCGACGGCAAGCTCGACACGTTCAGCTAATTTGTCTCAGGCGCTGCGCGCCAGCGCGCCGTCGATCATGTCGACGGTGTTCTGCACGCCGTAGACCGCGACGAAAGAGCCGAAGCGCGGTCCTTTTTCCTGGCCGAGCAGCACCTGGTAGAGCAGGTTGAACCAGTCGAGCGACACGCCCGGCTTGCCGTCCTTGGCTTTCTTCTTCTCGTCGAGAAACGGCTCGCGGCGGCCGATCTCGTAGACGACATTCTGGATGTCCTCGGCGCTGGCATTGCCTTCGAGCTGGCCAAGCGCTTCGCGCAGGTCGATCAGCGCCGCCCGCTCACTGTCGGTCGGCTGGCGGAATTTCTTGTCGGGCTGCACGAAGTCGCGGAAATAATGGATGGCGTATTCGACGAGCGCGTTGAGTTCCGGATGCGTCTGTGGCGTGACGCCGGGCCGATAGCGGCCGATGAAGCCCCACAAAGTTTCGGCGTTCTCGGCATTGGACGACGACACCAAAGTCAGCAGCAGATTGAACGATACCGGCATCTCGACTTTTGGCGGCTTGCCGGAATGGATGTGCCACACCGGATTCGACAGCCGCTGCCGTGTATCCTGCCGCTCGTAGCCGTCGAGGAACTGATAGTATTCGTCCACGGTGCGCGGGATGACGTCGAAGTAGAGGCGCTTCGCCGCTTTCGGCTCGCGGTACATGAACAATGAGAGGCTTTGCGGGCTCGCGTAGCGCAGCCACTCTTCGAGTGTCAGGCCGTTGCCCTTCGACTTCGAGATCTTCTGGCCCTTCTCGTCGAGGAAGAGCTCATAGTTGAAGCCCTCCGGTGGCATGCCGCCCAAGGCGCGGCAGATCTCGCCGGACAGCTTCACGGAATCGATCAGGTCCTTGCCGGCCATCTCGTAGTCGATGCCGAGCGCGACCCAGCGCATCGCCCAGTCCGGCTTCCATTGCAACTTGCAGCGGCCGCCGGTGACCGGCGTCATCACGGGTTGTTTGGTTTCGGCGTCTTCGTAGGTGATGGTGCCGGCCTTGGCGTCGTGCGACAGCACCGGCACCTGCAGCACGATGCCGGTCTTCGGATCGAGCGGCAGGAACGGCGAGTAAGTCGCGGCGCGCTCCTCGCGCAAGCTGGGCAGCATGATTGCCATCACCTTATCGAAGTGCGCCAAAACCTTGAGCAACGCCTCGTCGAAGCGGCCGGACGTGTAGCATTGCGTCGACGACATGAATTCGTAGTCGAAGGCGAAACGGTCGAGAAAGCCGCGGAGCATCGCATTGTTGTGCTCGCCGAAGCTCGGATACTTGCCGAACGGGTCGCGTACCTTGGTGAGCGGCTTGCCGAGATCCTGTTCCAGCATCTCCTTGTGCGGCACGTTGTCCGGCACCTTGCGCAGGCCGTCCATATCGTCGGAGAAGGCAATGAGCCGCGTCTTGATGTTGTCGTCGGTCAGCACTCGGAAGGCGTGGCGCACCATAGTTGTGCGCGCGACCTCGCCGAAGGTGCCGATATGCGGCAGGCCGGAGGGGCCGTAGCCGGTCTCGAAGATCACCTCCTGCTTCTGCTTCTTCTTCAACCGCGCGACGATCTTGCGCGCCTCCTCAAATGGCCACGCGTTCGAATTTTCGGCGACTTCACGCAACGATCCTGAGGCGTCGGCAACGGACATCGTGATCTCCCGCGCGGACAGTAGGAATCGGCGTCACCCAGGTCAAATTTTGGCGCTCAAAAAGGGCTGATCGGGAAATAGCGCAGCCACAGATCGGTGAAGCGACCCTTCTCCCAAAGCCGGAACAGCGCCCAGTTGAAGGCCTGGCGCAGGAGATCGTTGCCTTTCCGCACGGCGATGCCGACACCGTCGCCGAAGAACTTGCTCTCGAGGAAAGGCCCGCCGCGGAACACGCAACAGTTCGAGGAGTCGGTGCCGTTTAGCCAGAATGCGAGTGAGATACCGTCGCCGAACAGCAGGTCGACCTCGCCACGCTTGAGCGCGAACCGCGCCGCGGCGTCGGTCGCATAAGGATGGAGCTCGGCTTCTGTGAACAACGTCTTCAGATAAGCCTCGTGCGCGGTGCCCGCGACCACCGCGATCTTCTTGCCTTCGAGAGACTGCGGCCGCACATCGTCGATGTCGACGTCGCGACGCGACACGAAGCGCGCGGGCGTGCGGTAGTAGGGCTCGCTGAAATCGACCTGCCTGCGCAGATCAGTCGATTCCGAGAGCGAGGCGATGATCGCGTCGCCCTCGTTCTTGTTCAGCGACGGAACCAGGGTGTCGAAACGCCGCTGCTGAATCGTGCACGGCACTTTCATCTCCTCGCACATCATACGCGCGAGATCGATATTGAAACCGGCCGGCGTACCGTCCGCGCCGGCGAAGTTAAATGGCGGATAGTCGGTCTCCGTCAGGAAGCGGATGATGCTGATCCGCGACAAATCCGGCCGCTCCGGGCGGCGACGCGGATCCCAGAAGCCGGGCACTGCCATCGGATCGGCAAGCTTGCCCTGCGGTTCGGGTGGTTCGGTGGGGAGCTGCTGCGCAGGAGCAGCAGGATCAGCAGGTGCACGAGGAGCAGGTGCAGGAGCGGCAGGTGAAGGTGAGGGTGCCGGCGCTTGCTTTGGCGGCGGAGCCTGCCGCGGCGCGGGTGGCCTCTGCGCCTGCGCGACGCTCGCCGTCGCAACAGCCAACAGCAACGTCAGAACGCATTTTCGCAGTTGCCAGGACATCAGTCCCCCTCAAATCGCGGGGGACCATACCACCGCAAATGCGGCGGGCCAGCCATATTCGAGAGGCTGGATCAGGCGTGGGTCAGGTGCTTTTCGATCTCGTGCACCGGCATCTTCACGAGGTCCTTATGTATCTCGGTGCGCACGGCGGCCTTGAGCGCGTGCGAATAGGCTGGGCGCAGCATGCCGAGAGCGCGCGGCGATGCCACCACAATCAGCGATTTGGCTTTGCCGGACGTGACGGCTTGATCCAGGTGATGGGCGAGCTTGACGAGGAAGTCGTGCTCGGATTGATCGTGCCAATCGGTCTGCGCGACGGCGCTGCGGCCGTGGCCGACGGAGTTATAGGCACGGCCTGGCTTATCGGTACCGAGCTCATGTGTCGCCAGATCCTCCTGCTCGAACACTTCGAGCATCTTCAGGTTCGGAAACTTGGCGTCGCCCGCATTCTGAAGCACCAGCGCCTTGGCGCCGTCGCAAACAACCACCCACTCATCCCTGTGAATCATCAAATCGGCCATAACCGAACCTCCTCAACTTCAAACACACCATAGGATACCTGCCGCTTCCGGCTTTTGTCCTGGATCAAACGCAGAAGTGCCGGCATTTGTTGCCGCCCAAAGGCCTAGTTGCCGCCGTCGAGCAGCCGTCGGGCGATGACCTGAGCCTGAATCTCGGCCGCGCCCTCGAAGATATTCAGGATGCGGGCGTCGCAGAGGATGCGCGAGACCGGAAATTCGAGCGCGAAGCCGTTACCGCCGTGAATCTGCACGGCATTGTCGGCATTGGCCCAAGCGATGCGCGCGCCGAGCAGCTTGGCCATGCCGGCCTCGAGATCGCAGCGACGTCCGGAGTCCTTCTGCCGCGCGGCATAATAAGTGAGCTGGCGCGCCACCATGATCTCGACTGCCATCATCGCGATCTTGTCGGCGACGCGCGGGAAGCTGACGATCGGCACGCCGAACTGGACGCGGTTCTGCCCGTATGCGAGCGCCTGCTCGAGCGCGGCCTGCGCCACGCCGATGGCGCGCGCTGCCGTCTGGATGCGCGCCGACTCGAAGGTCTGCATCAACTGCTTGAAGCCGAGGCCCTCGGCGCCGCCGAGCAGATTTTCAGCCTTCACCTCGAAGCCGTCGAAGGCGATCTCGTATTCCTTCATGCCGCGATAGCCGAGCACCTCGATCTCGGTGCCGCTCATGCCCGCCGCTGGGAACGGCTTTGAATCGTCGCCGCGCGGCTTTTCCGCGAGCAGCATCGACAGACCGCGATGGCCGGTCTCCTTCGGGTTGGTGCGCACCAGAAGCGTCATCAGGTCGGCGCGCACCGGATGCGTGATCCACGTCTTGTTGCCGTAGACCTTGTAGACATTGCTTTCGCGCACCGCGCGCGTTTTGATCGAGGCCAGATCAGAGCCCGTATTCGGCTCGGTGAATACCGCTGTCGGCAGGATTTCGCCGGAGGCAATTTTCGGCAGCCACTTCTGCTTCTGCTCAGTGGTGCCGCTGCCGAGGATCAGCTCGGCTGCGATCTCTGAGCGCGTGCCGAGCGAGCCAACGCCGATATAGCCGCGTGACAATTCCTCGGAGACCACACACATCGATTCCTTGCCGAGCCCCATGCCGCCGAATTCCTCGGGAATGGTGAGGCCGAACACGCCGAGCTCCGCCATGTGGCCGATGGTCTCGAGCGGGATATAGCTGTTGGTACGGTGCCAGGTCTGCGCCTTGCCAATGACTTCGCTATCGGCAAACTTCCGCATCTCGTCGCGAATCGATTCCAGCGTCTCGTCGAGGCCGCACATGCCGATGGTGGCGTTGTGGCTCGAGCTCATTAACTCGACGAGACGGGCGCGCCGCTCGGCGGTGTTGCCGCTGGCGATCAGATTCTCGACCATCGGGTTGAGGCGCGCCGACACCTGCGCCATCGACAGGCCGAGATCAGCCGGGCGGACCACCTCGCTCTGGCTCATGGGAATGCCGCCGATGATCTGCGCCAGATATTCGCCGAGCGCTATACGGACAAGGTGCTCTTCCATCTCGCCGAGCGTGTCGTCGCCTGCCATGCGCTCGGTGTAGGCAGCGAGCTGGCGGATCGCCTCGACATAGGTCGCGAGCCAGGCCAGGCCGTGGGCTGCGCGTTGCTCGCGGTCGAGCAGGCGGGCGACCGTGTGCCCTTCGACCACGACCCGCTCACGGACCTTCGCCGTGGCGTCGGCCAGAAGCGCATCGACCGCCAGGGTCGCCTCGCGTGCGAGTTCGACCAATTCGCTATCGGCAACGGAGCGGGAAGTAGCGATCGGCATCGTCTCCTCGGGTAGTCTCGGGGGCCGGCCTCAAGACACTACGTGTGCAGTGCACAAAAGAAAAGTGCCAAGGATTACTGCATTTTCCGAGCCGCGGCGCGGCGCTTCTCCTACCAGATTGCCGCAAAATTAACCATTTCAGGCTTTGATCCGACTGGGCACTCCGCGTACCGGCCGAGCGGCACTGTTCCTCAATGCGCTTCAAAATTTCGCTCCCCTTCAAGATAAGGGCGCTGCGCGTCAGCCGCCTGCTCAGCTATTTCTCCGTGCGCACGCGCATCATCGTGCTGGCGCTGGTACCGCTGGCCGGATTCCTCGCCAACGGTCTCACCTATATTTCCGGCGAAGAGGAAGTCGGCACCGCGTTCCAGACGGTGCGGCAGTCCTCCACGCTCGCCGACGCCAGCCGCGACTTCAAGAGCGCGATCACGGCTATGCGCATCGCCGTGAAGGACTTCTCGACAATGCCGAGCGACGACCTCATCCGCACCTTTAACCTCGCGCAGCAGATCGCCTTGTCCAGCCTCAACACCGTGGCCTCATCCGCCGGCGATGAGCGCAGCGCCGAGATCAGCACACTGCGCTACCGGGTGGTCGCGCTGAAGAGCAATTTCGACAAGCTGGTCGCAGCGCAGCGGGCACTCGGGTTTCGTGAAACCGAAGGCCTGCGCGGTCAACTGACGACTGCCGGCAACAGCATCGAACGCATCATCAATGAAAATCTCAGCTGGGTCGCCGAGGGCGACGCCAACAAGCTCATGATGTCATTGATGTCGATGCGGCAACTGGAAGCCGAATACCGGCTGAATTCCGAAGAGCTGATCCATCAGCAATTTGTCCGCACCTACAAGAAGTTCAATGCCGACTTCGCCAACATCGACGGCACGCCGGAGATGAAAGCCGGCCTCGAAAAGGCCGTGCAGGGCTACGACGAGACCTTCGAGAAATGGATCGCAAGCGCCGACGACGCTCATCCGCTGCGGATCCTGATCGATCTCGACAGCCAGAATATGTTGCCGCAGGCCGACGAGACCATCGCCTCGGCTCGCTACAAGTCGGAGACGGCCTCGACCGCCCTCACCGCCTCGCAGGCCCGCACGCGCAACGGCATCATCGCCGTCGGTGTCGTCACGGCCGTGCTCGGCCTGCTCTTTTCCTGGCTGGTCGGCCGCAGCATTACTCGCCCCCTCAACGGTCTCGCCGCGGTAATGAAACAACTGGCGAACGGCGACACGACGGCCCGCATCCCGGCCACGCATGCCAAGGACGAGATCGGCGAGATGGCGCGGACAGTAATCGTGTTCCGCGACACCATGATCGAGCGCGAGAACCTCGCCGGCATCCAGGCCGACAGCGGCCGCGCACAGGAGCAACGCAGCGCGACGATTTCCCAGATTATCGGCCAGTTCAAGCATTCGGTCGAAAGCGTGCTCGGCAAGCTGCGCGCAGCGTCAATGAAGCTCGAAATGAGCTCGACCGATCTCAACAAGTCGGCCGATACCATGTCCGCGGAAGCGCAAACCGCCGAACGGCGCGTCGGCAACGCGTCCGACAACGTGACGGCTGCGGCAAGCTCGGTCGAGGAGCTCGCGGCATCGATCGGCGAGATCGCGTCGCAGGCGGCGAAATCGACCGACGTCGCGGGGCGCGCAGTGTCGGAGGCGCACCGCACCGTCACCACCATGACCGAGCTCGGCAATGCCGCGAGCCGCATCGGCGAGGTGGTGGGTCTCATCCAGGCGATCGCCGGCCAGACCAACCTGCTGGCGCTGAACGCCACCATCGAGGCCGCCCGTGCCGGTGAATCCGGCAAGGGATTCGCAGTCGTTGCTTCCGAAGTGAAGTCGCTTGCCGGCCAGACGGCCAAGGCAACAGAAGAGATCGCCGAACAGATCGGAGCCATCCAGACGGCGGCAGCCGACGCCGCGCAGGCGATCGAGCAGGTCAACACCATTATTCGCGAAATGTCGTCGATCGCCACCATGGTCGCGGCGACCGTCGACCAGCAGAATTCGGCCGTAGCCTCCATCGCGGAAGGTGTCGGCCGGGCGTCGGGTGAAGCCCGCGTCGGCGCCGAGGCCATGAGCCGGGTTGCCGGCGTCAGCAGCAATGCCCGCGCAACGGCGAGCGACGTGAAGGCGCTGGCCGACGCCGTCGCCATCGAGGCCGAAGGGCTTGAAAGCGAAGTGCGTCAGTTCCTGACCAACGTCCAGGCGGCCTAGTTCGGCGGTTCATTCCCCGCGAACGCAAGAATCCCTCTAGAATGCGCGCATTCGATCCCCACGTTGCTGGGGACGATTCAAGTCCAGGGGCCAGCTGATTGCGCATCCTTAAATCGGGTCTGCACATCATCACCGAGGCGTTCCGGCACTTTTTGGCCGACGACGGCTGGGCGATCGCAAGCCACATCGCGCTGTCGACGCTGATGGCGCTGTTTCCGTTCCTGATCGTCGTTACCGCACTCGCCGCCTTCTTCTTCGGCTCCAAGGATCTCGCGGACGAGGCGGCGAAGCTGCTGCTCGAGGCCTGGCCGGCGCAGGTCGCGGGCCCGATTTCGGACGACATCAGCGGCGTGCTGACCAATGCCCACGGCAGCGTGCTGACCTTCGGCGCGGTATTCGCACTCTACTTTGCCTCGAGTGGCGTCGAGAGCCTGCGCATCGGGCTCAATCGCGCCTATGACCTCACTGAGGCTCGGTCATGGTGGATGCTGCGGCTTGAGTCGATCGTCTATGTGATGATCGGAGCGGTAGCGATCCTCGCCTTCTCGTTCCTGGTCGTGCTGGGGCCGGTGATCTGGGACAGGCTGGCGTCGTATTTCCCGGCGCTTGCGCCCTTCTATGCCACCGTGACCTTCTACCGGTACGCGGTCGCGGCCTCGGTGCTGTTGATCGCGCTGCTGAGCGTGCACCTCTGGCTGCCGGCCGGGCGCCGCTCGCTCACTGACATCGCGCCGGGAATCGTCGCGACGATGCTGCTGTGGCTAGTCAGCGGCGCGGCATTCGGGCGTTACCTCGCCTCATACGCCTTCGCCTACGTGTCGATGTATGCAGGGCTTGCCTCGGCGATGGTCGCGCTGATCTTTCTCTACTTCTGCGCGGCCATCTTCATCTATTGCGGCGAAATCAATTCCGTGATCTGCCAGGTGCGCAAATACGGCAAGACGCGCGCGCTGGTCAACCGCCGGCCGCCTCCTGTACGTCCTCGAGCGTCTTGAGGCCGGTCCGAGGCGCGTTGACGAGCACGGCCATGTTGCCCGGCGGGTGCTCGTTCTTCCACATCTTGACGTGTGCGAGCGGGATCTTGTCCCAGGCGAACACCTCGCTCATGCACGGATCGATGCGTTGCTCGAGCACGAAGCGGTTGGCCAGCGAGGCCTGCTTGAGGTGCGCGAAGTGCGAGCCCTGGATGCGCTTCTGCCGCATCCAGACATAGCGCGCGTCGAAGGTGATGTTGTAGCCGGTGGTGCCGGCGCAGAACACGACCATGCCGCCGCGCTTCACGACGAGGCACGAGACCGGAAAGGTCTGCTCGCCGGGATGCTCGAATACGATGTCGACGTCGCGCTTGCCGGTGATGTCCCAGATCGCCTTGCCGAAGCGGCGCGCTTCTTTGACCCAGGCGTCGTACTCGGGCGTGCCGACCTTGGGCATCTGGCCCCAGCACTTGAAGTCCTTGCGGTTGATCACGCCCTTGGCGCCGAGGTTGAGAACGTACTCGGCCTTGCTTTCGTCGGAGACGACGGCGATGGCGTTGGCGCCGGAGGCGGCGGCGAGCTGAACGCCGAACACGCCGAGGCCGCCCGAAGCGCCCCACACCACCACATTGTCGCCGGGCTTGAGTGTGTGCGGCGAATGGCCGAACAGCATGCGATAGGCGGTGGCGAGCGTGAGCGTGTAGCAGCCCGACTCTTCCCACGTGAGGTGCTTTGGCTTGTGCATGAGCTGGCGCGACTGCACGCGACAGAACTGCGCGAACGAGCCGTCCGGCGTTTCGTAACCCCAAATGCGCTGCGACGGCGACAGCAGCGGATCGCCACCGTTGCAGTCTTCGTCGTCGCCGTCGTCCTGATTGCAGTGGACGATGACTTCGTCGCCGACCTGCCAGCGCTTCACCTTGCTGCCGACAGCCCAGACGATGCCGGAGGCATCGGAGCCGGCGATGTGGAACGGATGCTTGTGGCCGTCGAGCGGGGAGATCGGCACGCCGAGGCCGGCCCAGACGCCGTTGTAGTTGACTCCCGCGGCCATCACGAGGACCAGCACCTCGTCCTCGGCGATGGTCCAGGTCGGCACGACCTCGAGCTTGAACGATTCGTTGGGCGGTCCGTGGCGCTCCTTGCGGATCGCCCAGGCGTGCATCTTTTCAGGCACGTGTCCGAGCGGCGGAATCTCGCCGACGTCGTAGAGGTCCTTCGGGGACGCAACGCTGCGCAAAGGTGCGGCGGCCGGCATGGGCAATCTCCTCGAGAGTAATAGTCTGCCGCCTTTAATGTTGCGGCGCAATATAAACGTTTGGCAGCGCACAGGCCGCTCCGATTCGGCCGGTCCGCACGTTAAACGCCCGAAAGGTCCCGTTGTTGCATTGCAACAACAGACCGGACAAACTGGCCCCTGAAGGCGTTCGATGCGCGACAAACCTTGGATCTTCCGCACCTATGCCGGCCATTCGACGGCCGCAGACTCCAACGCGCTCTATCGCAAGAACCTGGCAAAGGGGCAGACCGGCCTCTCGGTGGCCTTCGATCTGCCGACCCAGACCGGCTACGACTCGGACCACGTGCTGGCGAAGGGCGAGGTCGGCAAGGTCGGGGTGCCGGTGTGCCACCTCGGCGACATGCGGGCGCTGTTTGCGGGCATCCCGCTCGCCAGCATGAACACGTCGATGACAATCAACGCCACGGCCGCCTGGCTGATGGCGCTCTACATCGCGGTCGCCGACGAGCAGGGCGCTGCCCGCGGCAGCCTGCAAGGCACCATCCAGAACGACATCATCAAGGAATATCTCTCGCGCGGCACCTACGTCTTTCCGCCGGCGCCGTCGCTGCGGCTGATCAAGGACATCGCGATCTTCACGACGTCGGAGCTGCCGAAGTGGAATCCGATGAACATCTGCTCCTACCACTTGCAGGAGGCCGGCGCGACGCCGGTGCAGGAGGTCGCCTTCGCGCTCGCCACCGCGATTGCCGTACTCGACACGGTGAAGGAGTCGGGCGAAGTGAGCCAGGAAAAATTCAGCGAGGTGGTCGGCCGCATCTCGTTCTTCGTCAATGCCGGACTGCGGTTCATCACCGAAATCTGCAAGATGCGTGCCTTCGTCGAATTGTGGGACGAGATCACGCGTGAGCGCTACGGCGTCACCGATCCCAAGCATCGCCTGTTCCGCTACGGCGTGCAGGTGAATTCGCTCGGCCTCACCGAGCAACAGGCCGAGAACAACGTCGCGCGCATCCTGCTCGAGATGCTTGCTGTCACGCTGTCGAAGAATGCGCGCGCCCGCGCCGTGCAGCTGCCGGCGTGGAACGAGGCGCTCGGCCTGCCGCGGCCATGGGACCAGCAATGGTCGCTGCGCATGCAGCAGATTCTCGCTTATGAGACCGATCTCCTCGACTACGGCGACATCTTCGACGGCTCGACTGTGATGACCGGCAAAGTCGATGAGCTCAAGCGCGAGGCAAAGGAAGAGCTCCAACGCATCGAGGCGATGGGCGGCGCGGTGAAAGCGGTCGAGAGCGGCTACATGAAGCAGCAGCTCGTCGAATCGAACACAGCGCGGCTCGAAGCGATCGAACGCGGCGAGCAGGTGGTCGTCGGCGTCAACAAATATCTCGAGAGCGAGCCCTCGCCGCTCACCGGCGGCGTCGAGTCGATCCTCACGGTGCCTGAAGAAGCCGAGCACGGCCAGATCGAGCGGCTGAGAGCCTGGCGCGCGCAGCGCGACAACGCCGCGGTCAAAGCCGCACTGGAAAACCTGAAGCGCGCGGCGGCCGGAAGCGGCAACGTCATGCCGGCTTCGATCGAGTGCGCCAAAGCCGGCGTCACGACCGGCGAATGGGGCTGGACGCTGCGCGAAGCCTTCGGCGAATACCGCGCGCCGACTGGTGTCGGCCGCGCCATGCGCAACGACGTCAGCGGGCTTGACGACATCCGCGCTGACGTCGACCGCGTCTCACGCAAGCTCGGCCGCCGCCTCACTTTCCTGGTCGGCAAGCCCGGCCTCGACGGCCACTCGAACGGCGCCGAGCAGATCGCAGTACGCGCGCGCGATGCCGGCATGCAGGTGGTCTATGAGGGCATCCGCCTGACGCCCGAGGAAATCGTCGACGCCGCGCAGAAGCAGAAGGCGCATGTCATCGGCTTGTCCGTGCTGTCGGGCAGCCATCTGCCGCTAGTGCACGACGTCGCCGACCGCATGAAGGAAGCCGGCCTCGATGTACCGCTGGTGGTGGGCGGGATCATCCCGCCCGAAGATGCCGCCGAATTGGAAAAGGCCGGCGTCGCCGCGGTCTATACGCCCAAGGACTTCGAGCTCAACCGCATCATGTCGGACGTGGTGCGCATCGTCGAACGCGCCAACAACGCGACGAATAGCTGATCACTCCGCGGTAACGGCCGCCAATGCCTGCGCCAGCCTGCTCGGGCTGACCGGCTTGGTAAAATAGAAAGTCATGCCGGCCGCCTGCGCGGCGTCCTCATCGGCTTTAGCGCCACGTCCGGAAATGCCGATAATAGGCACCGATCCGGCCTCGCCAGACAGCGACCGGATGGTCTTTGTGGCGGCGATGCCGTCGAGGCCCGCCAGTGTCACATCCATCAGGACCGCATCGTAGCCGCCATGTTCGGCCGCTGCGACCGCCGCTTCGCCGGTCTCGACGAAATCAACGCTGTGACCGAGCTCGCGCAGGATCGTGTTCATCACGACGCGGCCGTAGGGATTGTCTTCCGCACACAGCAACTTGAGAGGCCGACTGGGCGCAGAGCGTGCACCGCCCCGCTCGACCGGCTGCGCGTTAACATGCGTGACCAGCGCCGAGAGATGAAATGTCGAGCCTTTGCCCTTCTTGCTGACGACCTCGAGGTCGCCACCCATCGCCTTGGCGATGCGCTTGACGAATGACAGGCCGAGGCCTGCGCCGCCATAGCGCTTGGCAATGTCGACGCTCGCCTGCGAGAAAGGGCGGAACAGCCGCTTGAGCTCAGCGGCGCTCATGCCGATGCCGCTGTCGGCAACAGTGAAGGTCAGGCGCACGCGGCCACCGCCGGCCTTCGTAGCATCCGCGGTGAAATCGACGCTGCCGGCATCGGTGAATTTCACGGCGTTGTCGGCGAGATTTTCGAGCGCTGCACGCAGGCGTATGAGATCGCCCGCGACCATCGCCGGCAGATCCTTGGCGATTTTCACGGCGGTCTTGACGTTCTTGTTGCCGGCGCGCGCGATCAGCCCTTCACCGACCGCTTCGGCGAGCGCGCGCGGCGAGAACGGCTCGTGGCGCAAGGTGAGGCCGGTGACATCCGCCTTGGCGGCATCGACGATCAGCGTCGAGAGCGCGGAAAGATGCTCGGCGCCGCTCTTGATCGCGTTTGCCCATTCGCGCTCACGCTGATTAAGGTCCGACGAAGCCAGCAATTCGGCGAGTGCGACGATTCCCGTGAGCGGCGTGCGGATATCGTGGGCGACGCCGGCAAGCGCCGCCTCGATGGCGCGCGGCTTCGGCGCTTTCGTGCCGCGGCGCGTTGTCGTTTTGCGCCTAGTCTTGCGCGGTTTCTTCGCCATCAACTCCCCCGAGCCGAAACAATGCCACGCTCAAGCAAGGCCGACCAGCCGTCGAATGTCGGCACGGGAGATGCCCTTGGCACGCAACTCGCGCAAGCCCGTGGCGGCGGTCGATTTCGACAGCTTCTTGCCGTCGCTATCGAGGATCAGACGATGATGGTGATAGCGCGGAGCCGGCAACCCGAGCAGAGCCTGCAACAGGCGATGGACGCTCGTTGCATGGAACAGGTCGCGGCCACGCACGACATCGCCCACCTCCTGCGCCGCGTCGTCGACGACGACGGCGAGATGGTAGCTGGTCGGCGTCTCCTTACGCGCGAGCACGACATCGCCCCAAGCGGCAGGATCGGCAGAGACCATGCCAGTTTCACCAGCCGGACCTTCGCCGGTCTCGGTCCAGGAGAGCGGGCCCGCCTGCGCGATCGCGGCCTGCATGTCGAGCCGCAGCGCGTAAGGCGCACTGGAGGCGAGACGCCGGGCGCGTTCGTCGGGCGTCATCGCCTTGGCGTCACCAGGATAAAGCGGTACGCCGTCGGGATCGCGCGGCCATGGCGACTTTGCCTTCCGCGCGGCAATCAGCACCGCGATCTCGCCGCGGCTTTCGAAGCTTGGATAGATCAGCCCGCGCTGTTCAAGCTTGCCGAGCGCTGCGCGATAGTCGCCGTAGTGCCGCGACTGCTTTCGGACCGGCTCTTCCCACGATAGGCCGAGCCAAGCGAGGTCCTCTTCAATGGCGGTCTCGTATTCCGGCCGGCATCGGGTCTCGTCGATGTCCTCGATGCGCAGCAACAGCCGCCCGCCCGCGGCATGCGACATGTCGGCGTTCAGCAGCGCCGACAGCGCGTGGCCGAGGTGCAGGTAGCCGTTGGGCGACGGCGCAAAACGGAATACGGGTGGCATAGGTCTCTATCGGCTTTTCTATTTATCGGCTGGCTTGCTAGACGGATAGCGCATGACCCAATTTCTCCATACGCAGACGGACCTCGAAGGCGCGCTGGCGCAGCTGATCCTCAAGGATCCGCGGCTGCGGCCGGTCGCGGACAAAGTCGGTGCCTTTACGCTGCGCCGCCGCGAACCGGGCTTTCCCGGCCTGTGCGCGATCGTCTGCGGCCAGCAGCTGTCGACGGCCGCAGCAGCCACCATCCGCAATCGCCTGTTCGCCGCTTTCGACCCCTTCCATCACGACACGGTACGCAGGGCGCGCACCGACAAGCTCAAGCGCCTCGGCCTCTCGGCGCCGAAAATCAAGTCGATCCGCGAGATCGGCAAAGCCGTCGCCCGAGGCAAGATCGACCTGACCGCCGTCGGCAACATGGATGCCGATTCCGCTCACACCACCCTGACGGCGCTGCACGGCGTCGGGCCGTGGACCGCCGACATCTACCTCCTGTTTTGCCTCGGCCATGCCGACGCTTTTCCGTCGGGCGACCTTGCGGTGCAGGAATCGGCGCGCATCGCGTTCGGTTTGCGCAAGCGTCCCGATCCGAAAGCGCTCACGAAGATCGCCGAAGCCTGGCGGCCGTGGCGCGGTGTGGCGGCACATCTGCTGTGGGCTTACTATCACGCGGTGAAGCGCCGCGAAGGCATATCTCTTGATCCGGCGGCGCAAGCGAAGAAGATCGCGAAACCGTCGAAGACCACGAAAAAGAAAACGAAAAAAAGGGAAACCAGGAATGGCTGATCTCGACGGCCCGCGCCTGCCGCGACGCTCGGGCAAAGCCAAACACCTCGTCGTCTTCCTGCATGGCTACGGTGCCGACGGCAACGACCTGATCGAAATTGGACGCGCCTGGCAGGGCCTGCTGCCGGATGCAGCCTTCGTGTCGCCGCACGCGCCGCGGCCATGCGGGCAGGCGCCGATGGGACGCGAGTGGTTTCCGCTGACGTTCCGCAACGTCGAGGAGCGCTGGGACGGCGTCAACATGGCGGCGCCCGTGCTTAATGCGTTTCTCGACGCCGAACTCAAGCGCCACAATCTGCCGGGCTCCGCGCTGGCGCTGGTCGGCTTCTCGCAGGGCACGATGATGGCGCTACATGTCGGCTTGCGGCGCACGGTCGCACCGGCGGCGATCGTCGGTTATTCCGGCATGCTGGTCGTGCCGGAGAACGTCGCGCCCGAGCAATTCGCCGCCGAGATCAAGAGCCGGCCGCCGGTGCTGCTGGTCCACGGCGACAGCGACGACCTGATCCCGGTGCAGGCGCTTTTTCACGCCGCGCAGGGCCTCGCCGCGCTCGGAATTCCGGCCGAATGGCACGTCTCGCCGGGCGTCGGCCATGGCATCGATCAGGAGGGCCTGCGGCAGGGCGGCGAGTTCCTCGCCCGCTTCCTGCGCTGACGCCAGTTGCGGGTAACCCCCCGGATATGCTTCACAATCCCGTCATGCCCCATATAGACTGTCGCGGCAATTGAGAATCGCCTCGAGGGTGCCAGGAGTGAGAGCTTGAACGTCCACGTCTCTCCGAGCGGGTATCCGGCGCTTGTCCTCAACGCCGACTTCCGACCATTGAGCTACTACCCGCTGTCGCTCTGGTCCTGGCAGGACACGATCAAGGCGGTCTTCCTCGAGCGCGTGAACATCGTCGCCAACTACGACCGCGCGGTGCACTCGCCCTCCTTCGAGATGAAGCTGCCGAGTGTCGTCTCGCTCAAGACCTTCGTGAAGCCATCGACTTACCCGGCCTTCACGCGGTTCAACGTTTTCCTCCGCGACCGCTTCTCCTGCCAATACTGCGGCGAGCGCGACGACCTCACCTTCGACCACCTCATTCCGCGCTCGCGCGGCGGCCACACGACCTGGGCCAACGTCGTCGCGGCATGCTCGCCCTGTAACCTGCGCAAGGGCAACTTGACGCCGGACGAGTCCAAGATGTGGCCCTCGCAAACGCCGTTCCAGCCGACGGTGCAGCATCTGCACCGCAACGGCCGGCTGTTCCCACCGAACTACCTGCACGAAAGCTGGCTCGACTATCTCTACTGGGACACCGAGCTCGAGCCATAAACGTCTCCGCACCGGGGCCTGTCATGCGTCACTCGTTGCTTCGCCGAGGCGGTTGGGTGGCGCTGGCGTTTGGCGCGCTGCTCGCCTTCTCGACGGCCGCATCGACGCAGCAGGGGGCGCCGGCCTCCGCCGGTCCGCCCGATCCGAAGCTGATCGAGGATCTGGTCGCCGCCTATCGCATTCTCGCTGACCACAATCTGCTCGACGGCTGGGGCCACGTCTCCGTTCGCCACGACAAGGATCCCAACCGCTATTTGATGGCGCGCGGCATGTCGGCCGACATGGTGACCGCCAAGGATATCGTCGAGTTCGATCTCGACAGCCGGCCGGTCGACACCCACGGCCTGCCGATGTCTGCGCTGTTTACCGAGCGCTATATCCACGGCGAGATCTATAAGGCACGGCCCGACGTGGTCGCGGTGGTGCACACGCATGCGCCGTCGCTGATCCCGTTCGGTGACACCAAGGTGCCGCTGCAGCCGATGTACCACCGCGCGGCATTCATCGCGCTGGGCGTGCCGGTGTTCGATATCCGCGAGAAAGCCGGCATGACCGACATGCTGATCCGCAATCCCACACTCGGGCACAATCTCGCGGAGGCGCTGGGCGATCATCCCGCTGTCCTGATGCGCGGTCATGGCGCGTCGATCACCGGACCGAACCTGCAGCGCGTGGTCGCCCGCACTATTTTCTTATCGCTCAATGCGACGCTGCAGGCCGAGGCGATGAAGATGAATACACCCATCATCTATCTTGCCCCCGAAGAGGCGCGACTGATCGAGGCGCGCGAGGGCCACGGCCTGGCTCGCACCTGGGAAGGCTGGAAGCACAAGGTGATGGGCGAGCGACCTTAGCCGCCTGGTAACATCCGTTGCAGCACGCGGTCGCGGCGGATGAAGTAGTGATAGAGTCCGGCGAGCACGTGCAGGCCGACCAAGGCCGTCAGCAGATAATTGGACAGCAGCGCGTGCACGTCGCCGGTCCAGCTCCAGCCGGGCGCGCGCGTAGCGACGAGTTGCGGCACCGTCACGCCGAACATCACGATCGGCATGCTGCGCCACGAGGCATTGATCCAGCCAAGAAGCGGCAGGACGAACAGCAGCAGGTAAAGCAGTAAATGCAGGATGCGGGCCGAGGCCGTCTGCCACGGCGGCACGCCGTCCTCCGGCTCCGGCTCGCCATGCGAGAACCGCCAGGCAAGACGCACGACCGCCACCGCGAGAATCAGAATGCCCATGGTGAAATGCACGCTGATGAGCGTGCTCACCGGCGTGTTGCGCCCGATATGGGGCATGGTCCAAGCGGCGACGAACTGCACGATCAGCAGCAGGACGATCAGCCAATGCAGGGATTTTGCAGTCGCGGTTTAGCCGGCCTTGTTAGCCATACGGTTTTTCAGCCCTTGATCGGGAACGAACAGCCCCTATATGAATTTTAAAAGTGATGTCGAGCCACAAGGCTCCATCATTGGCCCGGATCGAGCGATTCGCGGTGGACGACCACGATAGATCGGTGACGCCGGATGTACGCGCGCCTTTCCAATCGTGGTCGTTATTATTTTCAGGACGCCGCGGAAGCTTTTAGGCGCTCCCTGTCGTAGCCCGCCACGCGCTTATAGCTCTCGGACAGCGCGATCAGCTCTTCGCGGCTAATGACATCGTCGATGTTCTTGAACGGCTTGTCGCCGGTGCGGCGATAGACTTCCTGCAGGATGGCGTCGGGCGGCGCCTTGCGGTTGGTCAGCACCACCTGGCTGGTCGCCGGCAGGCGCTGCGCCTCGTAGACCTTGAGCGCCTCGACCGGGTCCTTGTTGGCGGCGAGCGCGTCCGTGAGCGCCCTCGCATCGAGGATGGCTTGCGCGCCGCCGTTGGCGCCGCGCGGATACATCGGATGCGCGGCATCGCCGAGCAGCGTCAGGCGGCCGAAGCTCCAACGCGGTAGCGGATCCTGGTCGACCATCGGATACTCGAGGATCTGGTCCGAGGCCTTGATGAATTCCGGCACGTCGAGCCAGTCGAAATGCCAGTCGGCCATCGCTGGCAGGAAGTCTTCCAGCCGCCCGCGCCTGTTCCAGTCGCGCTCCTTGTATGTCGGCGTCTCGATGTCGCAGACCCAGTTCACAAGCTGGCGGCCTTCGGCGTCGATATTGTTGCGGATCGGATAGATCAAAAGCTTCGCCGGGTGATGCCAGCCGACGCGGATCATGCTGGCGCCCGACATAAACGGCTTCCAGCGCGTGACGCCGCGCCACATGTTGATGCCGGAATATTTCGGCGGGCCCTCGTTCGGATAGAGCTGCTTGCGCAGCACCGAATGGATGCCTTCGGCGCTGATCACGGCACTGCCCTTGACCGGAGCTAGCGGCTCGCCGCTGACATCCTCAAAATAAGCGATCGCCTCGGGGGGGCCGTCATAGTCGACGCGCGTGCACTTGTGACCGAGGACGACCTTGTCCTTGCCGGCGCGGGCAAGGAACGCCTCGAGAAGCACCATCTGCAAATCGCCACGGTGGATCGAGAACTGCGGCACGTCATAGCCGGCGTAGCGGCCGGCCGGCTCGCTGTAGATGTACTGGCCGAAACGATTGTAGAAGCAATATTCCTTGGTGGTGACGGCGACCTTGGCGAGCGCTTCTTCGAGGCCCAGCCCGCACAATTCGCGCGAGGCATGCGGCAGCATGTTGATGCCGACGCCCACGGCTTTGAGCTCCGGCGCGGCTTCGTAGATGCGGCAGGCGATGCCGGCACGATGCAGCATCAGGCCCAGTGTCAGACCGCCGATGCCGGCGCCGATGATCAGAACTTCCATTGCATTCAGCCCCTTTGTCTCACTCTAACCAGATTGCCTACCCCGGGCGAGGCAAGCGCGCGCCCCCCAAAGGGCTGCAATTGCCAAGCTAAGCGAAACCAGCACGTCCCAGCCCGCGAGCGAAAGACCGAGGAAGCGCCACGCCGCTTCGTCACACCGGATCGGGCTGAAATTGTTGAGCTGCTTAAGCAGGTCGCCGGCCGCGCTAACATTGTTCATCGGCCCGGTGCATTCTTGCGGGCCGGGCCACCACTTCCACTCGATGCCAGCATGATAGGTCGAGAGACCGGTGTTCCACAGCATGGCAACTGCGATCGCGAGGAAGCCGAGCAGCAGCACCTTGCGCTGCGCGCCGTACGCCGCGCCGAGCCACAGCAGCGTCGCGAGCGGCACGCTCACATAATAGGCGTTACGCTGCTCGAGGCAGAGCGGGCACGGCGCCAGGCCGACGACGTATTGGAAGAAGAAGAAACCGCAGATGGTCGCTAGACCGATCAGCGCGATGACTGCTGCGGCGGCAATCGGCGGATCATCCCGCGTGAGCGTCAGATAATCGGTCGTCATTGATGCGCCCTTCACGCTATAGGCGTCCGGTCTGCGAGGAAGGTGGTGCCCCTGGCCGGACTCGAACCAGCACGATGTTTCCACCACCTGATTTTGAGTCAGGCGCGTCTACCAATTCCGCCACAGGGGCATTTTTGCGGCATAAACGGCGCGGACTATAGCCGCGCGCGGCTTGGGGTCAACGGTGGAAAACAGCGATCTTGCGCAGCTTTATGACCGGCGCGCCGCTGCGTATGATCAAAGGACAATTTCAGGGAGCTTTCGTAATGAACGAAGAATCGCTCAACATGTCGTTGCGCAAATTCCTCAAGGCCGTGGGCGTGACATCGCAGCAGGAGATCGAGAAGGCGATACGCGTCGCAGCCGAAGCCGGCAAGCTCAAGGGCAAGACCAGCGTGAAAGCGCAGATCGTGCTGACCATCGGCGAAGTCGGCCTCAATCACAAGGTGGACGGCACCATCGAGTTCTGACGGGCCTAGTGAATGTGGATGGCGATGGCCAACAACGCGACGAACAGCGCTGTGGCAAGACCCATCGTGACGATCTTGAGATGCGTGTTCAGGTCGGCTGTGATGATCGATGCGTTCATTGCGGTTCTCCCCAACATAGAATCGCTTGTGACACCGAGGGCCGGTTGATCTCCGTCAAATGACCGCATCAGGACAATTACGTAGTCCTATGGCGCCCGCCTAGGCCGTGGCACTGCGGCGGCTGAAGGCTGCTTCCATCTCGCGTCGCACTTTCACAGCGCTGTCGTCCGCGTCGTAGGCCACGTCCGCCCATTTGATCGCGCCACCTTCGGGGATATCGCGCTTGAGCTTGACATTGTGCGCGAGGCCAAGCGGCAGCGATTCGTCGCGCAACGACGCCTCGGCCGGGGTCTGCTTGCCCCAGACGCAGAAGCCACCCTCCCCGTCCAGCATTTCGCCCGCCTTCAGCCCCTTTTTTGCCGTCGCCACCACGTCGGAGCGGAAGCCGGTGGGCGCACCGGTCGGCTCGCCTCGCAGCGCGCAGGACGCAACGGAAATACCGAGCTCGAGACCGATCATATGGATCGGTCGGTACAGCGCGGCGTATTTGCCGCTCTTGTCCGGCAGCATGGCGTATTCCTTGAAGCAGCGCCGCGCGTATTCGGTGTCGCCCTCGAACACGACGTAGGTGCCGAGCGCGAGATGGTGCGGCACGTCGCGGCCATCGCGATAGACCGATGACGTCACCTCGGTGACGCCGGCCTTCTCCAGCGTGCCGCCGTCATTCCTCGGCTTGCAGATCTCGGCAAGCTCGAAACATGTGGCGGGCGGAAAATGCAACCCATCAGTCTGCGGCACGAGACCGGTGGCGTTGCACACGGCGGTCATCTCTATGCCGGACTTGGTGCCGTCGACGAAGGAGTTGAACATCTTTGGATTGATCGACTTGCGATCGGAGATGTTCAGATATTTGTCGAGGATGTCCCAGACGTTGTCGGGATTGGACTGGTGATAGTGCGGCTCGTAGCGCGTGCCCTTGCCCGCGCAGATCACCTTGAAGCCGGCGGCGCGCGCCCAGTCGACATGCTCGCAGATGAGCGCTGGCTGGTCGCCCCAGGCGAGCGAATAGACGACGCCCGCCTCCTTGGCGCGGCGCGCGAGCAGCGGCCCCGCGACCGCGTCGGCTTCGACATTGACCATTACGATGTGCTTGCCATTGGCGATCGCTTGCAGGCAGTGATGGATGCCGGCGCCCGGCACGCCGGTCGCCTCGACGATCACCTCGATACGCGGATCAGCTATCAGCGCTTCGGCGCTATCGATGAGCAGCGTGATGCGCTTCTTGTGCGCATCGTCGAGCGAGGACGCGGCGTAAGCTGCTTCCGGCCAACCCGCGGTCTTGAGCTGGCTCTTCGCCCGTGTCACGTCAAGATCGGCGACACCGGCAACATGCATACCTTGCGTGAGGCGCGCCTGCGACAGGAACATCGTGCCGAATTTGCCGGCACCGATGACACCGACGGTCACCGGCTTTCCGGCGGCGGCGCGTTCAAGGAGCTTGGCGTGAAGGTTCATCGGCCGCGAGGCAAACACAGCCGCGGGCGGGAGACAAGAAGCGGAATAGCTATTTGCAGAGCGCGCGCGAGACGAACGTTTCAGTGCGGCAGCCTTCACCCGAACTGCGGCCGGAGAGATAGACCTGCGCTGGGCAAACTTCGGCAGTCGTCATGTCGAGGCTGCTGCCGCCATCAAAGCCTTTGCCCTTGCACAGCGCGACCGCGGCGGCGACGCAATCGGGCGCGCCGTTGGGCGCGGCTTTGCATTTCTCGTGGCCACGCACAACGCCGGTGTTCGGCAGACGTGCAACCGCGTCGGCGGCGTCTTTCGCCGTGTCGACGGTGGTGCGGGCCATGGTGCCGGCATCGTGTCCGAGATTTTCGAACCGCTTCTGCGCGCTGTTGACGCCGGCGTTCCAGGTTTCGGTGGTCTGGTCCCACCATCCCTTGATCGTGCCGAAAAAGCCGGGCTGCGCGGGCTTGGCCGCGTCCTGAGCTGCCGCGATGCCCACGCTCAGGATAAGCGTGGCAAGCACCACGCAGCCAAATCCGAACCGGGATACGGATGACCTCGCGGAGAAAGTCGCTTCGATGTCCATGGCCGGAAACTGATCAGCCGATCTAGCCTATCGGCATTTGCGCCGGCGCGCCCGCTCTAGGGCGGCCAGGTGGCAAAAATGAGGAATGCCGACTCGATTACATTAAGTATAGCGCGGCCACAATGCCAATGACGACCACGGCTGCGAGCGCGGTGGCCCACAGTCCAAGCTGTCTTTCGATGATATGCCGGGCGCGCTCACCATAGCGATGCAGCAGGAAAGCCAGCACAAAGAACCGCGTGCCGCGGCTGATAATCGAAAAGATTATGAAAAGTGCGAGGTTATAGCCGGCAAAACCCGAGGTGATCGTCACGATCTTATACGGTATCGGGGTGAGGCCCTTGAGTAGAATGATCCAGGCGCCCCATTGGGCATAGGCCGAACGGAAGGCCTCGACCTTTTCGCCATAGCCATAGAGATGAATGAGCCAGGCGCCGAGGGAATCGTAGAGCAGAGCGCCGATCGCATAGCCGAAGATACCGCCGACGACTGACGCAACGGTGCACCAGATCGCCATGATGTAGGCGCGGTCCGGGCGGGCCAGCGCCATCGGGATCAGCATGAAATCCGGGGGCACCGGGAAGAACGAGCTTTCGGCGAAGGCGACCGCGCTCATGGTCCACATAGCGTGCGGCTTGTGGGCTGCGCTGAGGCACCAATCATAAAGACGGCGCAGCGGCGAACGTCGCTCGGCGGCCTCGATGGTCATGAACGCAACTCGCGGAAAGTTATGATGGTCAGCGGCGCTTGCGGGCGTGGCGGGCTTCCAAGGCAACCACCTTACGCCGCGCTATAGGAGGGACTAACGCTTTTTTTGGCAGTTTTTCGGCAATGCCGAACATGGCCTCGCGGCGGCGCATCTCGTCCCACACATCGTCGGGGTGGACGCCAGCATGCACCCAGAGCACGACAAGATTGTAAAGGAGGTCCGCGCTTTCACGCACGACAGCTTCCGGTTGGCCGTGCATCGCGTCGATCACAACCTCGACGGCTTCTTCCGCGAGCTTCTTGGCCATCTTGGCGCGACCCGCACGGAAAAGCCGCGCCGTGCGCGACTTGTTCGGGTCCGAACCGCGGGCCGCAATCACGGCCTGGTATAGGCGAGCGACCGAATCAGCCATGCCGGACAGAATATCCGATCCAGATACCGAGCTGGTTAACGCCTATTAACCTGATCCCGCTGCGGCGCCGCGGCAGGCGGCGCTCCAAAACAATCGAAAATCGCTGCACTCTTCAAATACCGTGGTCACAAGGGACGGTAATCGCGTCTGCAATAAGGCGGGAACTCGGCCGGCGATTCCATCGGCTGGCGGCGGGATCAGCCTTCGTCCGATAGAAGTGCGGCATTTCCGCCCGAAGCGGCGGTATTGACGGTCACGACCTGCTCCAGCGAGAGGCGGTGCAGATAGTTCGGGCCGCCCGCCTTCGGCCCGGTACCCGACAGGCCGTTGCCGCCGAAGGGCTGCGAGCCGACCACGGCGCCGATCATGTTGCGGTTGACGTAGACATTGCCGTGCGGGAGGCGTGCGGCGATGCGGGCGACCGTCGCCTCGATGCGCGAATGGATGCCGAGGGTAAGCGCGGTGCCGTTAGCGGCGATGGCGTCGAGCAGCGCGTCGAGCTCGGAGGCGCGCCAGCGCACGACGTGCAGGACCGGACCGAACACCTCTTCCTTGAGGTCGCCCGCGGAATCGAGCTCGATTATCGTGGGCGCGACATAGGTGCCCTTGCCAGGGACCCGTCTGTCCCAGCGGAAACGCACCGCGCCGCGCGCCTCCATCGCGGCGATCCATTTGTCGAGCTTCCCCTTGGCCTCCGCGTCGATCACCGGACCGACATGGGTGGACGGCTCGCGCGGATCGCCCAGCTTGAGCTCGCGTGCGGCACCCGCGACCATATCAAGCACGCGCTTGGCGACGTCATCCTGCACGCACAGCAGCCGCAGCGCCGAGCAGCGCTGGCCGGCTGAGCGGAAAGCGGAGGTGATGACGTCGTCTGTCACCTGCTCGGGCAGCGCGGTCGCATCGACGATCATGGCGTTGATTCCGCCGGTCTCGGCGATCAGCGGCGGGATCGGCCCGTCCTTGGCGGCAAGCGCGCAGTTGATGAGCCGCGCGACTCCGGTCGAGCCAGTGAAGGCGACGCCGGCGACGTGCTTGTCGGCGGTGAGCAGGGAGCCGACATCGCCGGCGCCGGGCACCAGGTGCAGCACGCTTGCCGGCACGCCGGCCTCGTGCAGCAACTTTGCGGCCTCGAAGGCAATGAGCGGCGTCTGCTCGGCGGGCTTGGCGACGACCGCATTGCCGGCAGCGAGGCTACCGGCGATCTGCCCAATGAAGATCGCCAGCGGGAAATTCCACGGACTGATGCAGACCACGACGCCGCGGCCGCGATAGCCCAAGGTGTTGCTCTCGCCGGTCGGTCCCAACAGCGGCTTGGGCGTGAGCGTCGCGCGCACCTGCGCGGCATAGTAGCGGCAGAAGTCGGATGCTTCACGCACCTCGGAGACACAATCGTCGAGCGTCTTGCCGGCTTCGCTTTGCAGCAGCGCGATCAGGCGGTCGCTGTGCTGTTCGATCAGATCACCGGCGTTGGTGAGGATATCGGCGCGTTGCGCGACCGGTGTCGCATTCCATCGGGCAAAGCCCGCCTGTGCTGCCGCCATCGCCGAGCCGACGATCGTGGCATCGCCCTCCTCGATCGTGCCGACGAAATCACCGTCGACCGGCGAGAGCGCGTCGCGCCGGCGGCCTTTGACGGCAACGCCGTCGATCAATGGCGCCGCATCGATCGCTTGCCGCGCCGCGCCGACCTCCTTGAGTAGCGCGTCGAGCGCGGCGCGGTCGCCGAACTCGATGCCCGTCGAATTCTTGCGCTCCGGCGCGAACAGGTCGCGCGGCAGCGGAATGTGCGGATGGCGCGCGGCGGACGCGCTCGTGATCCAGCTTTGCGGGCGCTTGAGGATATCGGCGATCGGCACGCTCGGATCGGCGGCAACAGAGACGAATGACGAGTTTGCGCCGTTCTCCAAGAGCCGGCGCACCAGATAGGCAAGCAGGTCGGCATAGCCGCCGACCGGCGCATAGACGCGGCAGGTGAGTTCCGGCTCTTCGGTCAGGAGTTCGTGATAGAGCGCCTCGCCCATGCCATGCAGGCGCTGGAATTCGTAGTCGTGTGCGCCCCCCGCGTCCTCGATGACACTCGCGACCGTCAAGGCGTTGTGCGTGGCGAATTGCGGATAGAGCCGCGGCCGGGCCGCGAGCAGCCGGCGCACGCAATCCGCATAACAGAGATCGGTCATCGCCTTGCGCGTGAACACCGGATAGTCGGCAAGGCCGCGCTCCTGGGCGCGCTTGATCTCGGTGTCCCAATACGCGCCCTTGACAAGGCGCGCCATCAGCCGCCGGTCGAGCGCCTGGGCGAGGTCGGCAACCCAGTCGATCACCGCCGGCGCGCGCTTCTGGTAGGCTTGGACGGCGAGGCCGAAACCATCCCAACCGGCGAGCGAGCGATCACGCGCGACGGCACCGATGACCTCCAGGGACAATTCAAGGCGGTCGGCCTCCTCGGCGTCGACCGTGAAATTGAGTTCGTAGGCTTTGGCGGTCCGCGCGAGGTCGAGTAGGCGCGGCACCAGTTCTTTGAGGATGCGCTCGCGCGACAAGGGTTCGAAGCGCGGATGCAGCGCCGACAGCTTCACCGAGATGCCGGGCCGGTGCGGCAGCGCGGCGTTGCCGGCGCCGCGGCCGATGGCATCGATCGCCCCCGCATAGGAGGCGAAATAGTGCTCGGCGTCGTCCGCCGTGCGGGCGCCTTCTCCGAGCATGTCGAACGAATAGAGATACTCGGCGTTGCCGCGGGCGCGGGTGAGCGCCTCGTCGATGGTCTGGCCGAGCACGAAATGCGAGCCGAGAAGCCGCATCGCCTGACGAGTCGCGGCACGCACGGCCGGCAGGCCCAATCGTTTGATCACGCCCTGGACGATGCCTTCCGGTGTCTCGCCGGGATGGATGACCTTCGCGGTCAGCCCCAAGGTCCAAGCCGACGCCGACACCAGCAGCGCGGCCGACCGGGCTTCATGATGCGCCCAATCGCCGCGGCTGAGCTTGTCCTCGATCAGCCGGTCGGCCGTATCCGCATCCGGAACCCGCAGCAGCGCCTCGGCCAACACCATCAGTGCGAGGCCCTCCTTGGTCGAGAGCGCATAGGCATGCAGGAAGTCCTCGACCCCGCCGAGGCCGGTCGCACGGGCGCGGATCGCCTGAACGAGCCGCGTGGCGCGGGCGTCAATGTGGGCTTCGGCATCGACAGTCCGCGACGCCGACGCCAGCAGTTGCGCGGCGATCGCCTCGTCCGCCGGCGCGTAGGTCGCGCGGAACGGCGGAACCTCGCGTGACGTCTCGGCCGGACGTGTGGTTTGCATCGCAGGACTCCGAGCACCTGAGCATCAGATTAACTTAATGGCCCAAGTCCCGCCGCCTGAGAAATTGGCCGGGGGAAAGCGCGCCGACCGGGGTTAGTCATATTGTCTAACAAAGGGCGTCATTTGCGTGCTCTTGCCTTGCTCTTTGCAAGGGCTTGGTTTTTGCTGCGCGAACACGCCAAACGGTCCGACGGGACACCGGATGCGGGAACATCGGCCGCGAAAAGGCAACTGGGCAAGGCGCGCCGGACGCGCTGGCGTGTTCGCGGCGGCTGCCTTAACGATGCTGGCAACCGTCGGGGCAGCGTATGCCGCCGAGACCAATCTCCACTTCACGCTTGATCGCAAATTCGAGGGACCCGCCGCGCCGTTAGTGCTGGCGCTCGACAGCGGTTACTACAAGGCCGAGGGCCTCAACGTCAGCATCGATCCGGCCGCGAGCGTCTCCGAGGCCGTCACGCGCGTCGCCTCGGGCGACTACGACATGGGCATCGCCGACATCAACGTCGTCATCAAGCACCGCGACACCAATCCGAACGACGCCGTGAAGGCAGTGTTCGTCATCTATAACCGTCCGGCGTTCGCGGTGATCGGCCGCAAGAGCCGCGGCATCAAAGAATTGAAGGATCTGGAAGGGCACAAGCTTGGCGCGCCGATCGATAGCGACAGCTTCGACCTCTGGCCCATCCTCGTCAAAGCGAACGGCATCGACGCATCCAAAGTCGCGATAGAGAACATCGGTTTCCAGGTGCGCACCCCGATGCTGGCGGCTGGGCAGGTCGACGCCATCACCGGGCTGTCATTCTCGACCTACATCGACCTCAAGGACCGCGGCGTCCCGGCTGACGATATCATCGTGCTGCCGATGGCCGATTACGGCGTCGTGCTATACGGCGCGGCCATTATCGTCAACTCGTCCTTTGCCGAGGCGCATCCCGATGCGGTCAAAGGCTTCCTGCGCGCCTATCTGCGTGGCCTGAAGCGGACCGTCGCCGCGCCGGCAACCGCGCTCGAGCACGTCATGAGCCGCATCGACTCCGGCCGCAAGAACCTCGAGCTCGAGCGGCTCAAGATGGTCATCAACCACAACATCATCACGCCCGAAGTAAGGGCGAACGGCTACGGCGCCATTGACGGTGAGCGCTTCGCGCAGGGCATCGACCAGCTGACGCTCGCTTACAAGTTCAAGGAAAAGCCGAAACTCGGCGAGATCTTCGATCCGTCGTTTCTGCCGCCTGCCGCCGAGCGCAAGCTCAACTAGTCGACCGGCGTCCGCGAGCGCCTGGCGACGGCCAGCTCCTCCATCGAGAGGCTGCTCGGCGGGTGCAGCATGTCGATGATCTCGTCGGCCAGCTGCTCGTAGGCAGCATGCGCGCCGCCCTCACGGATATAGATACCGCTATAGAGCGGCTCGAGCTTCGGCAACGGCGAATCGTCCCACACCACCATGCCGAATTCGCTGGCGCGCCGGCGGATGATCGGCATCACGCCAAGCCCGGCGACCACCGCGCTGGCGAGGCTCATCGCGCTGGAACCGGTGAATACCTGCTCCCAATCGAGCTCGACCCGCTTCAGCGTCTGCAAGGCAAGCCGGTGATACATGCAGCCTTCGCCAAACGACACCAGCGGCACCGGCCGCGACGGATCCCACGCCGTCGTCAATCCGCGCACCCAGACGGCTTCGAGCGGCCAGATGAAGCGTGCATCCGGTTCACGCATGATCGACAGGCCGACCAGGATATCGAGGTTGCCGCTGCGCAAGTCGCGCAGCAGATGATCGAAGAAGCCGGTATGCACGATGAAGCGGACATCGGGCCACAGCTCGCGGAAGCGCGCCAGCGTCTTCGGCAGCATCGAGGCGACGAAATCGCTCGGGGTGCCGACGCGGATCACGAGCTCCGGCCGCGGGCTCTCGCCGCCGATATGCATGATCTGATCATTGATCGAGAGCAGGCGGCGCGCGTAGCTCACCACGAGCTCGCCCTGCGGCGTCAGCTTGATGCCCTGCGTGCTGCGATCGAGCACATCGCAGCCGAGCAGGAAATGCAGACGCTTGATTTGCGCGCTGACCGCCGGCTGCGTGATGCCGAGCACGATTGCCGCCTTGGTAAAGCTGCGCTGGTCGACGACCGCTATCAGCGCGCGCAGCAGTTCCGTCGGAATATTGGTCATACGACGTCCGTCACCCGGATCGTACGTGATGTCAAACACCCCAAGCCCTTCCGAAGTTCATTCGTATGCGAATGATTATATTCAACACTTGGAATATGTAACACGCCCACCTTTCAAGCAAACCTTGTGGCGCGTCCGAGGGCGAAGAATCCAGCGCTATTTTATTTTATGCGCTCGAGGATGCTGACGTAGTTCGCCACCGAAGTTCCACCCATGTTGAACACGCCGCCGAGGTTAGCACTCTTGATCTGCATGTCGTCAGCCTTGCCGGTAAGCTGCATCGCAGCGAGCGCGTGCATCGACACGCCGGTCGCGCCAATCGGGTGACCTTTCGCCTTCAACCCGACAGATGGGTTCACCGGTAACTTTCCATCCTTCTGTGTCCAGCCTTCCTTGATGGCCCGGGCGCCCTGGCCCTCGGGGGCGAGGCCCATCGCCTCGTATTCGATCAACTCAGCGATGGTGAAGCAGTCATGCGTCTCGACGAAGGACAGATCACCAAGCGCAATGCCCGCGCCGGCGAGCGCACGCCGCCAAGCCACCGCGCAGCCCTCGAACTTGAGGATGTCGCGTTTCGACATCGGCAGAAAATCCTGGACGTGCTGCGCGGCGCGGAATGCGACCGCCTTGCCGAAGCGCAGCGCGGTCTCGATGTCGGCGAGGACGACCGCCGCCGCGCCGTCGGACACGAGTGAGCAATCCGTGCGTTTCAGCGGACCGGCGACGAACGGGTTCTTCTCGCTCTCGGTGCGGCAGAACGCGTAGCCGAAGTCCTTGCGCATCTGCGCGTAGGGATTCGCAACGCCGTTCTTGTGATTCTTAGCGGCGATCATGGCGAGCGCGTCGGATTGGTCGCCATGTTTCTGGAAATAGAGGCCGGCAATCTTGCCGAAGATGCCGGCGAAGCCGCCCTCGATATCGGCTTCTTCTCGCACGTAGGACGCTTTGAGCAGGTTCCGGCCGACCTCGGGGCTCGGTGTCGCCGTCATCTGTTCGACGCCGACGACGAGCACGATGCGCGCGGCACCCGCGGCAATGGCCTTGAGCCCCTGATGCACGGCGGCCGAGCCGGTCGCGCAGGCGTTCTCCACGCGCGTCGCGCGCTTAAAGCGCAGATCGGGCGACGCCTGGAGAACCAGCGAGGCGGTGAAATCCTGCGCCGAGAAACCGGCGTTGAAGTGCCCGAGCACGATCTCGTCGACGTCCTTGGGGCCAATGCCGGCATCGGCGAGCGCCTCGCGCGCGACGCGCACGACCAAGCTCTCCACGCTTTCCCCATTAAATTTACCGAAGGGGGTGTGGGCCCACCCGACGATCGCGGCCGTCATGTCCGCTCTCCTTTGCCGAATTTTGGTCGCATTACCCGCGGATAAGCGCGAATTACCATGATTCAAAGCGGGGCCTGGCCGGCTTTGCCTCCCGCCCGAAGCTCCGATAGCCTAAGCTTGCCGCCCATTGAACCTTAACGGGTTCGCCGGACACACACTACCAACCTTACTGCAACCCGCGAGCCGCCGTTGAGCCTTCGGACCCCATTGATCGGCCTGACCGTTCTGGCGTTCGCGCTCGTCGCACCGGCGCGCGCACACGCGGAAGCGAAACTCCTGATCGAGGTTTCGACCGGCAAAGTCCTGCACGCCGAGAACGCGACCTATCCCTGGTATCCGGCGTCGGTGACGAAGCTGATGACCACCTACACGACGCTGCGGGCGATCAAGGAAGGCAAGATTTCGCTCACGACGCTGCTGACCGTCTCACGTAACGCGGCGGCACAGAACCCGACTAAGATGGGCTTCAAGGTCGGCACTACCGTCACTGTCGACAACGCCCTCAAGATGCTGATGGTGAAGTCGGCAAACGACATCGCCGTCGCGATAGCCGAAGGCGTCGGCGGTTCGATCACCGGCTTCGCCGACATGATGAATGCCAATGCGCGCCGGCTCGGCATGTCGCAGAGCAATTTCGTCAATCCGAACGGGCTGCCGGCAGAGAACCACGTCACCTCGGCGCGCGACCTCGGCATTCTCGCGCGCGCTCTCATTCTCGAATTCCCGGAATACGATTCCTACTGGCACATCCATTCGATCCAGTACGGCAACCGGGTGATCCACAATTACAATTCGCTGCTCGACCGTTATCCCGGCGCCGACGGCATGAAGACCGGCTTCATCTGCGCCTCGGGCTACAACGTGGTCGCCTCGGCGACGCGCAACGGGCGGCGGCTGATCGCGATCATCCTCGGCGCCTACGGCGGCGGCGTGCGCGCGCAACAAGCGGCGCAACTTTTGGAAAATGGCTTTAACAGCGGCGGCCTATCCTGGCTGACGCCGGCGCTCGGCACGGTCGACGCGCTGGCGCCGATCGATGCGCAGCCGCCGAACCTGCGCGAAGAGATGTGCGGCGGCCACCGGCGCAAGCCCGCCTCGGAGGAAAACGACGAGGAAGAGGAAGGCACACAGGCGTCCACCACGACGACCAACGGCGACGGCTCGACGCCGCAGGCCTTCATGCTGTCGAGCCTGAAGCCGGCTAACGGCAAGTTCGTGCTCGGCCCGGCGGTCGACACCACGCCGCCGGTCGTGGTCTTCACCGGTCCCGCCGATCATCCCGACCCGGTGCAGGTCGAGACCGCGGCCAGGCCGCACAAGAAGAAGAAAGGCACCGCGGCGGCAGCGGCTACGCCTGCCAGCGGCGGCGCCGACAAGCAGGCGGCGGACAAGCCGAAGAAAAAGAAAGCCAAGGTCTCGTCGGCTCAAAAATGAGCGACACCGACGACCGCCGCCGACCGCCGACGCCCATCCCCCTGACCGTGCTCACCGGCTTCCTCGGCGCCGGCAAGACCACGCTGCTCAACAAGCTGCTTAAAGATCCGGCGCTCGCCGAGACCGCCGTCATCATCAACGAGTTCGGCGAAGTGTCGCTCGACCATCTGCTGGTCGAATACATCTCCGACAACATGGTGCTGCTCCAGTCGGGCTGCCTGTGCTGCACCATGCGCGGCGATCTCGTCGACGCGCTCGAAACATTGCTGCGCGATCTCGACAACCGGCGCTGCACGTTCCGCCGCGTCCTTCTGGAGACAACGGGGCTTGCCGACCCCGCGCCGGTGCTGCACACCATGATGTCGCACCCCTATCTCCTGCTGCGCTACCGGCTCGACGGCGTCGTCACCGTCATCGACGCCATGAACGGCGACGCAACGCTCGACCAGCATGCCGAAGCGGTGAAGCAGGCGGCCGTCGCCGACCGCATCGTGCTCACCAAGACCGACCTCGCGACGCCCGATCAACGCGCGCGTATCCTCGAGCGGCTGCATGCGCTCAATCCGGCGGCCTCCATCCTCGATGCGGCCAAGGGCGAAGCGACGCCGGATCGCCTGCTGAACTGCGGGCTTTACGATCCGGAGCGCAAGATCCCCGACGTGAAGAAATGGCTGTCGGATGAGGCGTATGCCGACGCACATGCGCATCATCACCATGGGCACGGGCATGACCAGGATCACGGCCACGGCCACGCGCGTCTCGACCGCAATCGTCATGACGAGCACATAGCGAGCTTCGTGCTGACCAGCGATGCGCCGATCCCGGCCGGCACCTTGCAGATGTTCTTCGACCTGCTGCGCGCCAATTACGGCGCCCAGCTCCTGCGCATGAAGGGCATTGTCCAACTCGCCGAGACGCCCGACACGCCGTTGGTCGTGCACGGCGTGCAGCACGTCTTCCATCCGCCGGCGCGGCTCGAGCGCTGGCCGGACGACGACCACCGCAACCGCATCGTCTTCATTACGCGCGACCTGCCCGAGCGCACGGTGCGCGAGCTGTTTGCCGCCTTCCTCAACGCGCCGGCCGTCGACCGGCCCGATCTCGCCGCGCTCACGGACAATCCGCTCGTGCCCTTCGGCGGTCCCGATCGCTGATTTTCGCCGCTTGCATGCGGCTGCCGTTCGACTCATGCTGAACCGCGAATCGCTTCCGGGACGCGCTTCATGGAACGGCTCTGGCTTGCGCACTACCCACCGGGCGTTCCGGCCGAGATCGATCCTGCGCACTACGCCTCGCTCGCGGCGATGTTCGAGGAAAGCTTCAGGGTCAACGCCGCTCGCGATGCCTGC